>Ga0335078_10016384_pt1 | contig 11000 bp, 8 predicted proteins | sample Lox_Sample_32_FD_206711 | JGI IMG/M metagenome (GOLD analysis project Ga0335078, IMG submission 206711) | Soil microbial communities from Loxahatchee National Wildlife Refuge, Florida, United States - Lox_Sample_3.2 | ecosystem: Environmental > Terrestrial > Soil > Wetlands | place: USA: Florida... | reverse complement strand
ATACGGGCTTCAAGCCATCAACGTCTATCGATGAGGGGATCGAGCGCTTCGTGAGCTGGTACCGCGAGTACTATCAGGTCTAGCGAGGCTTCGCCTCAGACCAACGGGTCATGACCCTCACCCACCGCTGCGCGGTCCCCATCTCCCAAAAAGTAGAGGGCTGTTTCCCCTGATTCGTAGCCCTCTCCCTATGAAGGCGTGAAGAATTCGGAAGAAGAAGAAGGTTTCTCACAAAGTTACAAAGGGGGGGCAAAGAACACAAAGGGCTTGTCCTTTGCGTCTCTCTTTGCCTTTGTGTCTTTGTGAGAAACTCTTCGATTTTTTCATGCCTCCTAGGGGGGCGCGCCACTGATCACTCATTACTTTCCGTGCGTTCCTACGCCGCTGCTGCCGCGTGTTCCCGTAACCAGCTTGCCAGGAGCATGACGTTGCCGCTGACGGGGGAAATATGGATGAAGAAGACGCGCGTGCCGTTATAAACGTCGTAGAATCCCTCGCGCTGCGGGTCCCGATCGGCATCGGCGCCCTTCATTAACAGACCACGCAGCTTTTCCACCACGTCGTCCGAGTAGTTCCGAAGATTTTCCACTTTTACTTGCTTCATCCTTAGCGTCATATGCTCCTCCGATCGTTTTCCCCCCTTTGCTTTATATACGCCTTCGGCCTCCCAAATGTTTCACCGCGATTTGATTTCCGCCGCTTCCCCTTGCGCCATCATGGGCTCTGAGGGCGATCTTGGTAATTGCGGTCTTGCGCCTTTCAACGCTTTTGACGCAGGTCCGGCAGGAAAGTCACCTGGCGCTAAAAAGAATTGACGATTAGGAAGAAGTTGCCAGTAGTCAGTTGTCGTCGTCAGTTGAAGCCGCGGGCTGCGGATCAGTGGCGACTGACTACTGACAATTGACACCTTTTCGATCTTCAATCTCTCGTGGGCAATCGGCAGTTCTTTGTGGGTGGTCGTGTAGCGGACCACAGATCGGCGGGCACACGTTGTAAAGAAGTGACTGTTACAGCACACTGGTTCGACGGCTCGCAAGCCGTCGGATGTAACGTCCGACAGGCTGATTATCGTCTGCTTGTTGATGCCTGGAGGATTAAAACTTGATTTGCGGATTGTCAGGGTCTTCGGTAAAATCGACCTCAGCGGTGAAAGGAGCTCAGAACATGTCACAGAAAAACGTCGGACTCTCCGTGGCAGTGTCGGTTCTCTGCTTCGCACTGGCTGCGGTCCCGGCTTTTGGCGGTTCATCGATTGTGGGTTCCGTGGCCGGAAGTACGAATGCGACCATCGGCGGGCAGCCTGCCGTCAATGGTTCCGCGATCTTCAGCGGCGAAAGCTTGCAGGTAACGGATGGCGTGGCGTTCGTGACGCTGGGCCAGGGAAGCCGGGCGGTCTTCGGCCGCAACTCCGTTGCATCGTTCTCGCGAGAAGGAGCAAGCGTCACCGCCCGTCTCTTGAGCGGAAGCGTTTCCATCTTCCAGCGCGCTGACGAGCAAAACGGGGTGCGAGTCAAGTTTGATGACATGACGATTGGCCCGGCGGGTGGCTACAAGACGCTCGGCGAAGTAGCGCTCTTGGCAAACGCGGTGGTGGTCAGGACCAAAGTAGGCATGATGAGCGTCAACTTCGCCAGCGGCAAGATCACTCGAGTTCCGGCGGGAAAAGTCCTGACGTTGACTCCCGCTCAACGCGCTCCCCAGGGCACTGCCGGTTCGCAGCACTCCGGCTCGGGTTTTAGTGGAGTTGAATGGGCTGCTCTCGCAGCCGCGGGAACGGCTGCAGTCCTGGCGGGTGTTGACATCTCCAAGACCGACAACGCGACCAGCGCCGCGAATAGCGCCGCAGCTGCCGCAAACGCCGCCGGCTCGGCAGCGACCGCCGCCGGCTCAGCCGCCAGTGTTGCGGCCGCAGAGGCAAATTCTGCAGCAATAGCAGCGGCCCTCGCGGAGAGTATCTCCTGCGAGCTGGAGGACGCTTTCAGGGTTTATGTCAGCCCTTACGCTCCACCGACCGGTCTGCCGGCGTGTTGCGCTGGCACCGCTTGTCCAGGGTAAACGTCGGCCGAGCCGTGGTTGCAGGCATTCATGGCGTGCCGTGTCGCTTACCTATCTGCTTCAGAATCCTTGCCTGGGATACGTTTCTCGTCTACTCTCAAAGGATAGGCGTCGGGCCGTGCGTCGGCGTACTGGAGGATCCTATGATGTCGCAGAATCCTGAGCTGGATGCGATCCGGCAGAGACTGGAAAAGCTGGAGCGCGAGAATCGGCGCTTGAAGCGTGCCGGAACTTTGGGATTGCTGGTGGTGGGGGCGGCCTTCCTGATGGCTCAGGGAAAGTACAACCGCCGCGTCGAGGCCGAGGAGTTCGTCATCACCGATGCCCACGGTAGCGAGCGCGCGGAGTTGGCGTGGAAGGACCAGGCGCCGCGATTCGTGCTTCTGGACGCGCACGGAAAGCCTCAGCCCGCGCCCGGCGCCACCTTGCTGGCGGCGAACGCCGGAGCGGAGGTTGGAACCAGCGAGTTTCCGCAGGGTGCGATCACTCGCAAGACGGCCATTCGCGAGCTGCCCTCAGTGGATTCTGCCGCACGACCGGCGATGAAGCGCCCGCGCACGGAGCGGCACAATCTTGCTGATCTCCCCGGCGCTTCCGGCTTGGCGATGGTGGCATCTCTCGGCGCGCCGAGCACCCCAAGCGCCGACGCCGGGTTCGAGGCCCCGAGCACCGAATGGGACGCGGACGCCGCTTCCCTCTCCGTCTCCAATCGACCGCAGCCGGCCGCCACGACGAGCTCCACCCACGCCGACCAGATCGTGACCTTGCCCCCGCTGGGAGCGCGCCCGTCGCACCCCTCCAGCATACCGGCGATGGACGATTGTCGGTTGCCGGGCGAAAGAAGCGCTCCCGGATGCACCGCTCCTGCCATCGCCGGCCGGCAATCAGCAACCGGCAATCAGAAGGCGGGCGGGCCGCTGGCGCAACTGGAAAAACCGCTGGATGCCGCCGCCTCCTGGCCGCCTACATCAGTAGCCTCCGTGGCTCCGGCCGATGCGCCGGCGCCCGGCGCTATCGACGCCGGTCCCGCGGTCCTGCCGCCCCCGCTGGCGCTGAAGGTGATGGGTTACGCCGATAAGCCCGGCAAAGGACGCGAGCTCTTCATCGCCGAAGATTCCGAAGTCTTCGTGGTGCATGAGGGCGATCTGTTCGCTGACCGGTTCCGGGTTCTCAAGATCAGCCCCACCGAAGTCGAACTCGAGGACGTGACGCGCCGCGAGCGCTTTAAGCTCACTTTCCATCCCTAGGGCCCCTGTTCCCTAGAATATGGACCGCCCTTCAAGACAAGACACGGCAACCCAGATCGTACGCGACCTGCGGCTAAAGGGCCGCCAGGCGTATTTGGTCGGCGGCTGTGTGCGCGACTTGGTGATGGGCCGCGTGCCCAAGGATTACGACGTCGCCACCGACGCCACACCCGCCGAAGTCTGCCGGCTCTTCCCCGACAGCCTCACCGTCGGCGCGCAGTTCGGCGTGGTGGTGGTGGTGGGTCCGGAAGGCAACGTCGAGGTCGCCACCTACCGTAGCGATGGCCGCTACGACGACGGCCGCCACCCGGTGGAGGTTCGCTACTCCAAGACGGCGCAGGAGGACGTGCGGCGGCGCGACTTTACCATCAACGGCCTGCTGCTCGATCCCCTGGCCGGCTCTATCGAGGCTGGCCTGCTCGATTGCGTGGGCGGCCTCGCGGATATTCACGCCGGCCTCATCCGTACCATCGGCGATCCCATCGAGCGCTTCCGTGAGGACCATTTGCGCATGATGCGCGCCGTGCGCTTCGCTGCGCGCTTCAAGTTTCAGATTGATCCGGCGGCCGTCGAGGCCATCCGGCGGCTGGCCCCGCACATCAAGGAAGTAAGCCAGGAGCGCGTGCGCGACGAAATCCTCAAGATCCTCACTGAGGGCCAGGCTCGCCGCGGCTTCGAACTGCTCGACGAAACCGGCCTGCTCGCCATTGTTCTTCCCGAGATCAAGGCCATGCAGGGCGTGGAGCAGCCGCCTGAATTCCATCCCGAAGGTGACGTGTGGACGCACACCATGATGATGCTCGAAGGACTGCCGGCGCCAATCGGCAATCGACAATCGACAATCGTCAATCAGCCGCCGCTGCTCACTCCTACGTTGGCGCTGGGCGTGTTGCTGCACGACGTGGGCAAGCCGCCCACGTTCAAGGTTCGCGAGCGCATTCGCTTCGATAACCATGTCGAAATCGGCGCCAGCATGGCGGAAGAGATTTGCCGTCGCCTGCGTCTCTCGTCGCGCGAAACGGAGCGCGTGGTGGAACTGGTTCGCCACCACCTGCGCTTCAAGGATTTTCCCCGCATGCGCCGGTCCACCCAGCTTCGCTTCCTTCGCATGGACGGCTTCCGAGAGCACCTGGAACTGCATCGCCTCGATTGTCTCTCCAGCCATCGCCACCTCGAAAACTACGAAATGGCGCGGCGCCTGCTTGCCGAGACGCCGCCACAGGTGATCAAGCCCGCCCCTTTGCTGCGCGGTGACGATCTGATGGCGCTGGGTTATCCACCCGGGCCGATCTTCAAACAGATCCTGCAGACCGTCGAGGACGCCCAGCTCGACGGGAAGATCGGGAGCCGCGAGGAAGCCCTGCAATTGGTGGCCGAACAGTTTCCTCGGCGGACGTAAGGAATTGACGATCGACGATTGACGATTGCGGATTGGCAGTTGCTGGAGGATAGATCGAAACTCGGGATTCGAGACTAGTGCTTCGTGCGATTAGTTCCTTATATTATCTTCGTCAGCCCCAAAGGGGCGGAATAGTGTAGCCCAGGGCGCAAGCCCTGGGAAAAAAAGATATGCAGTAGTTTTTGCTTGGGAGCTGGTCGGGGCCTCACATCCCCCAGGCCCTTGGGGCCCGGGGGATGTGAGGCCCCTAAGAGAGGCAAAACATGATATTGGCCCCGTTCCCCCAGGGCTTGCGCCCTGGGCTACACTATTTCGCCCCTTTTGGGGCTGGGGGATAACACAATGAATTAATGGGAAGATGTCCTAGCTTGACGGGGACGACCTTCGATTTTCGAATTTCGAGTTTCTGGCGTCCCGCAGTGCTCAATTGCCCCCGGCTAACCCCTGGCTCAAAAGGAGAGTCTAAGGAAAGTGCTATCTCTAAGGCACGTTTCGACGGTACGCTAGAGGCAGCCATGCATGGTTGGTAGTCAGTAGTCACTGCGCTGGGAGGGTTCCGTGGCTGACTTTGCAAAGACCATCCTCAATCGGACCGCGACGCCGCTGCCGGAAACACCGGTGGAGATGCCGCCCGCCCGGCCGTCGCCTCAGCTGGTTCCCGTTCCCGCTCAACAACCGTCTCGCGCGCCCCAACCACACAAACCATATTGGCTGGCGGCGCTAGCAGTTGCCATAGTATTCATCGCGATTGCGGTATGGGCGGCCATGCGCGCCGGCCGCAATGCGTCCACCGGCAGAGCATCGGCAGGTACGGCGGTTGCCGCGCGGCGCGATTTCGTCCGGGTCCTGCGCATCGGCGGAACGGTGCAGGCCGTCCGCTCTTTTCCCATCCTCGCGCCCAGGCTCGCGGGCTCGCGCGGCAATCAGATGGTGATCACCAGGCTGACTGCGGCCGGAACCAAGGTGAAGCAAGGTGATGAACTGGCCCAATTCGACCGCCAGAGCCAGATTCAGGACTACATGGACCGGCAGGCGGAGTATCAGTCCCTTGTGGACCAGATTGACAAGAAGAAGTCCGACGAAGCCGCCGCCCGCGCCAAGGACGATACCGAGCTGAAGGCGGCCGAGGACGAACTGGATAAAGACAAGCTGGAGGTGCAGAAGGATCCCATCCTCTCCCAGATCGACGCCGCCAAGAACAAGTTGAACGTGGAAGCGGCGGAAGCCAATCTCAAGCAACTCCGCGCCACCTACGCCCTGAAGCGGCAGGCCGCCCAGGCCGATATTCACGACCTGGAAATCCAGCGCGATTCGAAGCAGGCCGCCATGCTCCATGCCAAGCACAACGAGGAGCAACTGGTGCTGCACTCTCCCACCGAGGGCATCGTGGTGCTCAACACCACGTGGAAGAACGATGGGATGGGCGAGGTGCAGGAGGGCGACCAGGTGTGGAGTGGCATGCCCTTTATGCAAGTGGTCGATCCGGCGAAGATGGAGGTGCGGGCCAACGTGAACCAGATGGACGCCCCATACCTCCACCCCGGCCAGCGAGTGGAAATCCACCTGGATGCCTACCCGGGCGTCACGTTTACCGGGAAGCTGGAGCAGGCTTCTCCGATGGCCTTGCAGAGCGAGTTCTCCGACAAGCTGTGGCAGTCGCCCGCCGTTTTCTCCATCGATCAGAGCGACCCTCGGCTGATGCCGGACCTCTCCGCGGCAGTGGACGTCGAGCTGGACCGGCAGCCCAACGCCTTGGTGATCCCGCGTGCCGCGATCTTTACCGAGAAGGGCGAGTCCTATGTCCGCGTCAAGGGTAGGGTGGGATCGGAGAAACGAGCGGTGAAGATCGGGGCGACGAGCGACCTCGAAGCAGTGGTCGACTTGGGGATACAGGCAGGGGAGGTGGTGGAGAAACAGTAAGCAGTAGGCAGCAGGCAGTAGGCGGTCCGAAGCCCTGCAGGGGCGAAGCAGCTCAGCCAGGGCGCAAGCCCTGGGTGTGGAGGGTCTACATTTGGGTCTGACCGCGAAAAACCGGTTGACAATAGCCCTCACCCGCTTGCGGGAGAGGGGGGACCGCGAAGCGGTGGGTGACGGATTAGCCGGGTTTGCACGAAGAAAACGAAGGGTCGGCTCGGAAAAAGGAAGGCAAAGGGCAAATGGCAAAGGGCAAATGTGAAGACACAACACCGAAGCCCCGTGGGGCGAAATAGCTTAGCCCAGGGCGCAAGCCCTGGGGAAAAAGGCCGCTCCCTTCCTTCTTCTTTCTTTGGATTATGGAGGGCCGAGGCTGGCGGAAGGCTTCCTTCAGACCGATGGAAGACGTGAAGCAAGTGGATTTAAGGGATGGTGGGGCGAATGACGCTCGTTTCCGTCAATGTGGGGCTTCCTCGTGAGGTGGCGTGGAAAGGTAGGAGTGTGAGCACCGGAATCTTCAAGGAGCCCGTCCAAGGCCGCGTGACGCTGAGAAAGCTGAATCTGGATGGAGACCGGCAGGCTGACCTTTCGGCGCACGGGGGCGCGGAGAAGGCCGTCTATGTTTATCCGGCCGAGCACTACAACTACTGGCGCGGCGAGTTGGCCGGCATGGAGATGCCGTTTGGAATGTTTGGCGAGAACTTTACTACCGAAGATCTAGCGGAAGACGCCGTCAATATCGGCGATCGTTTTCGCATCGGGACGGCGGAGTTGGTGGCGACGCAGCCGCGCCTTCCGTGTTACAAGCTCGGGCTGAAGTTCGGGCGAGACGATATGGCGAAACGGTTCTTGTCCAGCGGTCGGACCGGGTTCTATTTTTCGGTGTCCCGCGAGGGTGACGTTGGGGTCGGCGATGCAATCACGTTGATCGATCGGGACCCGAACAACGTCAGGGTTCCGGACATCACGGGGTTATACGTGAGCAAGCGCTACAGCCCGGCCGAGGTGGAAACCCTGAATCGCGCTACACGGGTTCCGGCCCTGCCCCAGGGCTGGCGCAACTATTTCCTGGAGCGCCAGGAAAAGCTGGGCTAGGCGGGGCAAACGGAGATCCCTATCGGGATGGCAAAACGCCGGAGGTGAACAGCCACGAACTTAAGAAGCCATCCCAACCATGGCCGACAAGATGACCGGCAAGCCGGCCGAGAAACGTGCCCGAAGAGGCCAATTTTGGGCGATTGATGGCAGGCCACTGGGGGTAGAGCCGACCCAAACCCAACAGGGTTAAAGCTATTGTTATGAGGAGAATAGTTCAAAATAAGGCGACCCAAACCCACGGCGGTTATCCCTTTATGTTTCAGCGGCTTGGAGCGCCTTGGAGGCTTCGATTTTGGGAGAATATGGATGGATTGCTACCCCCCCGATGCCCAACACTGATTTAGGTTGGGCAGTAGGCGGTCGCCGGGACTGTCGCTTTTGGCCTTTAGAAATGGGCTCACGCGCCGGAAAAAACGGAACGAAGCCAAATCTTTGTTGATTCTAAAGGAGATCTTGGGCTGGGTTTTAGAACGAAGCCAAGGAGCAATATCAATTCATCAGTTCCGAAAAGGCCGAAGGAACTGTTAGCAGGCTGCGGAGAAAGGCTGCCTCAGACTGTCATCCTGAGCGGAGCGAAGGATCGCTCTTCTGTGTTTTCAAGAGCTTAAGAGAGATGCTTCGCTCCGCTCCGTCGAAGGACGTTTGGGCAGCCGGAATGTTGGCCGTTCATGTCCCGAGCGGCAGCGAGGGATCGTGCTTTGCTCTTGCAAGCGAGAAGCTCGAAGCGAGATCCCTCGCTGCCGCTCGGGATGACATGAAAAGGTCGTCTTTCATCAGATTGGTGGGCCGAAGGCCCGTATAACACTCAGCATGACAGAATGGCTGTTTCCGCAGCCTGCTGAGAGAACCGAAAGCCGAAAACTGAGAACTGAGAATCAACCAATGAACCGTCGATCCAAAATCCTTCGAGGCTGGCGCAAGTATGCCCTGATTGGCTTCGTTGCCGGCGCCATCGTCGCGGTTGTGATGGGAGCGGTTCGCCTCTCGCACGCCACTCCCCAGATTCCCACCGCCGAGGTCAAACGCGGGCTCTTCACTGACTACCTCGAGCTTCGCGGCCAGCTTTTGGCTCTGAAATCGGTGACCGTGACGGCGCCCCTCGAGGCCGGCAGCGATCTCCAGATCCTCAAACTGGTGAAGAACGGCTCTATGGTGAAGCCTGGCGACGTGGTGGTGGAGTTCGACGCCACCAAGCTCCAGCAGACCGCGCGCCAGAAGCAATCGGACCTGAAACAGGCCGAGGGGGAAATCGACCAGATCCAGGCTCAGGCTCGCCTCACTGAGGAACAGGACAAGACGGACCTGATGAAGGCCCGATATGACGTGGAGAGGGCGAAGCTCGATGCCAGCAAGGCGGAGATCCTTTCCAAGATCGAGGGCGAGGAGGACCAACTGGCTCTGGCCGACGCCGAGCAGAAGTTGAAGCAGGCGGAGCAGAAACTCAAGTCCGACCAGGCGGACGCGGCGGCCGACTTGGTAGGCAAGAAACAAACCCGAGACAAGGCACAGTACGATATGCAGCTTGCCGAGAAGCAGATCACGCTGCTGGCCGTCAAGGCGCCCATCGCCGGCTTGGTGACCATGTTGCCCAACTGGCGGGCCAGCGGCCCGTTCGATAGCGGGGCCGACTTCAAGCAGGGCGACCAGGCTTGGCCCGGCGCGGGCATCGCGCAATTGCCCGACCTCTCGACGCTCGTGGCCGACGCCCGCGTGGATGAAGTGGACCGGGGACGCCTCCAGGTGGGCCTTCCGGTGACGGTGCGCGTGGACGCGGTGCCGGACAAGGAGTTTCAGGGAAGCCTGGGGGAGATCAGTGCGTTGGCCAAAATCGACTTCCAGGCAGGCTGGCCGTTTCCCCGCAACTTCGACCTGCGGGTGAAGCTCTCGGAGATCGACCAGCGGCTGCGGCCGGGAATGAGCACCACGGTTCGCGCTGCGGTCGACCACATTCCGGACGCCATCCTGATCCCGGCCGAGGCCGCGTTCCAGAAGGGCGGTCAGACCGTGGCGTACGTTCTGAAAGGATCGAAGTTCGAAGAACGCGCCATCGAGGTGGCGCGCAAGAGCGAGGGTCAGTTGGACGTCACTCGTGGGGTCGAACCGGGAGAAAAGGTGGCGACGAAGGATCCGACGGCACAACCGTAGGAGGATAGGAGCCCGCGTAGCGGGCGTAGTCATTTAGCCCATGGCGAAGCCGTGGGAAAAAGACTAGATGAATTTTAGATTCCCAAGGAGCCCCGAAAGGGGCGCCCTGTTCGATTCGAAAGAAGTTTCGCATGGCTCACACCTACACCAACATTTTGATTCACGCGCTCTTTAGCACAAAGGACCGCCAACCCTGGCTCACACCGGAAATCCGGGACGAAACCTTTTGCTACTTGGGGGGCACGATCAATGAAATGGGAGGTCAGTCGTTGCTCGTGAATGGCCCCCGTGACCATGTCCACATGCTGTTTGTTCAGCCGCGGACGCTCTCGATTGCCGCGCTCATGGAAAAGGTGAAATCCCATTCCTCCGGCTGGGTGAAGGAGCGGTGGCCGAACCAGCGCCATTTCGCCTGGCAGACCGGCTACGCAGCGTTCAGCGTTAGCAAATCACAGGTTGAGCAGGTTAAACGCTACGTCGAGAATCAGGAAGAGCATCATCGCAAAATCAGCTTTCAAGAAGAAGTGGTGGCTTTTCTGAAGAAACAGGGAGTCGAGTACGACCCTCGTTATGTATTTGTCTGATGAAATCCCTGATGGCGCCCCTACCGGGGCTGAAGGGTTTTTTCCCTGGCCGTTTACCCACGGCTGTCGCCGTGGGCTAAATGACCGCGCCCGCTTCGCGGGCTTTCAGTTGCCGTGGGCTAGACTCTCTCGCCCGTTCGGCGCCGAGGGCAAAGGGAAAACAACATGAAGCTGAAAAAACTCATCTGGCCGGCAATCGGACTCGCGCTGCTCGTAGTGCTGGGAACCGCGGCGCGCGGCAAGCTGCAGGAGTTTCGCGGCAAGACGGAGCAGGCGGTCCCGACCGCGCGCGTCGAGCGCGGCGACGTTTCGCTTGACGTTCGCACCACCGGCGCGCTGCAGGCCGGCCACACAGCCATGCTTAGCGCACCACCGGTCAGCGGCGGGTCGCTCACCATCGTCCACTTGCTCAAGACCGGGACGCCGGTGAAAAAAGGTGACCTGGTGGTGGAGTTTGACCCCAGCGAGCAGGAATACAACCTGGAGCAGGCCAAGTCCGACTTGGCGCAGGCAGAGCAGGAGATCGCGAAGGCCAAGGCCGATGCGGCGGTGCAGGCG
>Ga0335078_10016383_pt1 | contig 11000 bp, 9 predicted proteins | sample Lox_Sample_32_FD_206711 | JGI IMG/M metagenome (GOLD analysis project Ga0335078, IMG submission 206711) | Soil microbial communities from Loxahatchee National Wildlife Refuge, Florida, United States - Lox_Sample_3.2 | ecosystem: Environmental > Terrestrial > Soil > Wetlands | place: USA: Florida... | reverse complement strand
CCTTCGAGAAATTCGCCTCGCGCGGTATCGACCCGGGCGATGGTGGGCCGGAGCAGCCGCTCGGCCCGGTCGAGGTCCTTTGCCTCGAGGAGCATCCCGACCTGGTCGAGCGGCAGCTCTCCGAGCTGTGCCTGGTACTCCTCGCGGCGGATATCTCCCACCCCGGCCGAGCCGCGCAGCTCGCCGGCGAGGAGGTCCCGATAACTCCTGATCCGCTCCTCCACCTTGGGGTGCGTCGCGTACATGGGTGTCTCGGCCGCCGCTGACGCGGGCGTCTCCTCGGCCAGGTGCTCGAGCGCGGCCAGCGCGCCGGTCGAGTCGTAGCCGGCGGCGATCATGCGGCGGATCCCGCCGTCGTCCGCCTGCCGCTCGAGGTCGCGCGAATAGCCGCTGATCGCCGCGCGCACCCAGATCTCCATGGTCTGCGGTGAGATCACGGGCACGCTCGAATAGCCCCCCGACGTGCGCATCTGCACCAGCCCGAACATGATGTTGAGCACGATGCCGGTCGTGTACGCGGTGGCAGCGCTGCGGCTCTCATCGCGCAGCGCGAGCAGCGCGTGCGAGTTGGTGAAATGCGTAAGCTCATGCCCGAGCACCGCGGCCAGCTGCGACTCGTCATCGAGCGCCGCCAGCAATCCGGTCGTCACGTAGATCGACCCGTTAGACAGGGCGAAGGCGTTCGCGTCCACGCCGCGGATGACGCGCACGCGCACCAGCGCACCCTGCGGCGCATCGACCGCCAGCAGCCGCTCGGCCACACCCTGCACGTATCGGTCGAGCAGCGCATTCCCGTACAAAAGGTGCTCGCGTCCGATGCGCGTCTCGAGATCCGCGTTCGCCACGTCGAGCTCGCGCTGTTCCTTCGCACTCGCCGGCGCCACGTAGGGCTTCGGTATGCGGTGCGCCAGCACCAGGATCTCTTCCAGTGTCGGCGCCGCCTCGGGCTCGGCCACCGGCGTGCTCGCCACGATGCGGGCGATGCGCGGATTGAGAAGCTCGACGCGCAGGCCGGTTCCCTCGAGCAGCCGGCTCAGCGCCTGGTCGGCCGTGACTCCCGCGGGGGCCCCGCGTGTCTGCTGGTCGGTGACGACGCCGGCGAGATAGGCGACCTGCAGCCCCGTCTGGGCGGCGAGGCTGTCGAGCGCGGACGCCAGGGGCTGAGGCGCAATGGCCGCCGCAAGCGTGGTGGGCGCGGTTACTGCGGGAGCGTCGGCGCGTGCCCCCGGTGAGTCGAGCGCAGCCAGGCCGGCGCACAGACAAAGCGCCCCGAGAAACAACGCGCCGCGGTGACGGCGCCCGGCTGACGGCTGTGCTTTCAGTGGACCCCTCCCCCAGGCTCGAGTGCTCCGGCAGGAATTCGGGTACCAGCCGCTCAGCGCCGCAGCAGGGTCAGCGCCCAGATGTCCTTGCCGGTGGACATCATCAGCGGACGCAGCGCCAGCACGCCGGCCCGGCCGGGGCGCGTTAGCTGCACCAGTCCCACGAGGAACAGTACGACGGGCAGCAATGCGATGGATACGCCGCAGCGGTGCGAGCGCACATCCCGAGCGACCCCACGAGACACCACACAGCGATCGACCGCAGTTGCTTCATGGCGGTCCATTCTATTGGCAGCCCCGCTTTTTCGGGCGTTATGTGCACTCAGGGCGACCGCCGGTAGCCCGCCCGGCGCCGTCCGTCGGACGCCCGGGCCGGTGTGACGCAATACCGCTTTTCCAGGCTCCGCTCTCCATTAAATTGCGCCGCATGAAGTGGCAACAGGGCTTTTCGCTTACTGAGCTGATGGTGGTGATCGCGATCGTCGCGATCCTCTTCGGCATCGCCGTGCCCTCGTACCGCTACATCGCCAACGCCTCGCGCATGTCCTCGGAGATCAACGCCCTGCTCGGTGATCTGATGTTCGCGCGAGCCGAGGCCATCAAGGAAGGCCAGACCGTGTCGCTGTGCGTCTCCTCCGATGGCGCCACCTGCTCGGGGTCGCTCGCCTGGGGCAACGGCTGGATCGTCTTCCCCGACCCGGGAGCGACCGACACGCCGGCGGCCGGCTCAGTGCTGCGCGCACAGCAGGCCTTCACCGGCAACACGCCGGACACACTCAAGTCCGACACCGGCATCAGCGCCGTGAGCTTCAATCGCGACGGCTTCGCGCAGGGCCCCCTCGGCGCCGCCTTCCCCACTACCATCCTCACCCTGCACGAGCCCACCGCGAACGTCGCATGGACCAAGTGTCTGCAGATCTCCCTCGTCGGCGTCCTGCAGACCGAGACCGCCGTCAACCCCCAGTTCTTCGCGCCGTGTATATGAGTCGCATAATCCACAAGCGGATGAACCGCGCCACCGCACGCGGCTTCAGCCTGATCGAGATCATGGTCGCGGTCGTCGTGATCTGCGTCGGTCTCCTCGGCATCGCCAAGATGCAGGCGCTGGCACTGTCGAGCAGCAACATCGCCCGGCAGCGCTCGATGGCGGCTTTCCTTGCCGCGAGCCTCGCCTCGGCGATGCATTCCAACCGGACCTTCTGGGCGAGCGCTACGGCCGCGGCCGACTCGCCGATCACCATCACCAGCTGGAACGGCACGGTCGCGCCCGCTGCCGTCACGGCCGGCGCGACCACCGGCAGCTGTATCGGCGGCGTCAACGGCCTGGCGATGTGCGGCGGTAACGCCGGCGCGCAGGTCCTGGCGGGCTTCGACATCCTGCGCTGGAGCCAGACGGTCAGCTCGCTGCTGCCGAACGCGGTGACGACCATCAACTGCCCGGGTGCGGTACAGCCCGCGAGCTGCACCATTCAGATGACCTGGACGGAACAGACGGTCATGACCAACAGCCAGCAGACCAACGCCACCGGGGCGGGTCAGGTGAACAACGGTCAGTTCGAGCAGCCGACCTATACCTTGTACGTAGAGCCATGAGCACCCCACGCCGCCGTCTGGCATCGCCCCGCCCCGCGCATCGTGCGCGCGGCTTCACCCTCGTGGAGCTGATGGTCGCGGTGGCGATCGCCATGTTCCTGCTGTTCGGGCTGTTCACCATCTTCGAAAATACGCGTACGACCTACGGCAATCAGCAGGCGCTCGCGCAGCTGCAGGATCAGCAGCGCTTCGCCATGCAGCTCATCACCTCGGTCGTGGAGTCGGGAGGCTACTACTCCAACGCGACCGGCGACACGGCTTCGAGCGCGCTGCTCGCCGTCGCGCCCAATTTCGGCTCGGGCCAGGCGTTCTACGGCACCGGCACCGCCGCACCGGCGCCCAACAGCGACACGCTCTATGTGCGCTTCCAGACCGCCTCGGGCGATGGGATCATCAACTGCAGTGGCGGCCAGAACACGACCGGCGCGAACCACACCTACACCAACGAGCTGAGCGTCGTGGGCGGACAGCTGCTGTGCACGCTCACCGTGGACGCCGGCGCTCCGGCCGCTCCCGTGCCGCTCGTCAACGGCCTGGTGAACATGCAGGTGTGGTACGGCGTGAACCGCAGCCCGCCGTTCGTCGACTACAACGTCGACACCTACGTCAGCGCCGCCAATATGGTGAACACGGACTGGAGCCAGGTGAGCGCGGTACGCGTGCTGCTCACCTTCACCAATCCTCTCGCCGGACAGGCGGGGCAGCAACCGACGCTCAACTTCGAGCGCGTCATCCAGGTGATGGCGCGTGCCGGGGTGCATACATGAGCAACGCCACACGACCCACGGCCCGGCCGTGCAGCGCACCGCGCGCGCAGCGCGGCGTGGCGCTCATCACGGCCCTGCTGCTGCTGATGATCATCACCGTTCTCGGGCTCAGCATGTTCCGCAGCTTCCCCACGCAGGAGAAGATCGCCGGCAACGTGCGCGAGAAGGAGCGTGCTCTGCACTCTGCCAACAGCGCCCTGCAGTATGCCGAGTGGTGGCTGATGACGAACAACAACATCGCCAACGGCGACATCGTCTGCGGCGCCCAGCCCTCGCTCCTCGATGCGAACCTCAACGTCAACGTCGGGCAGATCTGCTCCAATCCGCTCTACACCCTACCGCCGCAGGCCCCGGGCCTGGTGGCGAGCGTGACCACCGTGCCGTGGATGGTCGGTGGTGCGCCGGTCGGCGTGCAGTACCTGCCCAACGGCATGACCGTGGGGACGGTGAGCGCCAACAATCCCCTGGCGACGCCGGGCGATTCCCCGTACGCGAGCGCTCCGGTCTTCTACATCGCCGACCTCGGCGGGGCCGGGGACGCGCAGGGAGAGGCATACCAAATCGACGCCTATGCCTACGGCGGCTCGACCAGCACGGTCGCAGTCGTCGAGAGCGTTTACGAAGTTGCGCTGGGCGTCGTCAATCGAGGTGGTGAGTAACCATGAACCGTAACACCTTCTTTTTCGCTCTGACCGCCCTCATGGCGCTGGCGCTGCCCGTGGCGGCACCCGCGCAGACTACGGTGAGCGAGGACTTCACCGGCGCCAGCACCACCAACAGCTGGTACTTCTTCAACGGCGCCTGTCTCACCGCCGGCAGCGCAGTCGGCGTCGAGCCCTCCGGCGGCGGCGGCGGCCAGATGCCGGGCTGCACCGCGATCGGCGTCGGCGGCGCGGGCCCCCTCTATTACAACGAGAATCTCGTCGGCGGCTACAGCGGCGTCAGCGGCGGGAGCCAGACGCTGCCCGACCCCGTCGGCCACGGCGCGCTGCGCTTCACCAATGGCAACCTCGCAGGCAACGGCAACCCGGGGAGCGCCGGCGGCTTGCACCAGAACGGCGGCATCGTGTCGGCGACCCCCTTCCCCACCGGCCAGGGCCTTTCGGTCACTTTCAAGACCGTGACCTATCGCGGTGACTCGGGCGGTTCCTCCGCGGCCGACGGCGCCGACGGCATGAGCTTCTACCTCATGGACGCGAGCCAGCTCAACACCGCCACTATCACCGGTGTTGCGAGCGGCGACGGCAATGGCCTCGGCGCGTGGGGCGGCAGTCTCGGCTACAGCTGCTCGAACTCCAACTACCCGTACAACGGACTGATCGGCGGCTACATCGGCCTCGGCATCGACGAGTACGGCAACTTCCTCAACGGCACGACCAACACCCTCGGGGAATCGGGCACCACGGCGAGCGGCGACAACACCGCGAGCGGCGGCGGCTACAAGGCGCCCCGCATCGGCATGCGCGGCGCCGGCAACGTCGCCTGGAACACCCTCACCGGTGCCTACGGCAGCAATCCCGGCAGCTCCTCATCGCCCTACTATCCGGGGAGCCTCGCGCAGAGCTGCCTGAACGGCGGCGGCACCTATAACGCGAGCACCGGTGTGTGCGAGACGTGCACGACCGGTATCAATTACGGCTACAACTCGAGCACCAACCAGTGCGAGAAGTGCGCCACCGGAGTTACCTACAACGCCGCCACCAACACCTGCCAAAGCTGCCCGGCGGGCCAGACCTACGTCGCGGCCACCAACAGCTGCCAGAGCTGCTCCAGCGGCTCGTACGATCCCGTCACCGGTAACTGCACCAGCTGCCCGGCCGGCCAGACCTACGACTCGACGACTCAGACCTGCCAGAGCTGCCCGGCGGGCCAGACCTATAATCCGACCACCAACCAGTGCGAGATCTGCTCGAGCGGCAGCTACGTCTCGAGTACCGGCACCTGCTCGAGCTGCGCGAGCGGTACCTGGAACGCAACCACCAACCAGTGCGAGAGCTGCGCCAGCGGCATGTACGACTCGGCCAGCAATACCTGCTTCGGGGTCTGCGCGAGCGGCACCTGGAATGGCAACGTCGATAAGTGCCAGAGCTGCTCGACCGGCACCTACTCCGCGACCCTCAATGCGAATGGCGCCTGCTACAAGTGCGCTGCGGGCAAGAGCTACGTCGGCAACTACGCGGGCACCGCGGAATGCTGTACGACCCCCCAGACCCTCAATCTGGTCACCGGCAAGTGCAGCAGCGGCTCTAACCCGACGGCCGCAACCGCCGGCACGCTCGTGAACAGCTCGGCGACCACGGCTTCCGCCAGCGCCGGCACCACGCCCACCACCGGAGCGGCGAACTCGAATGCCTCGAACCCCTCGACCACGAATCCGCCGCAGAACCCGACCGCCAGCAGTCCGGGCACGGCCCATCCCGACTCGTACTACGCGGTGCAGAACACCTGCAAGACCGGCAACCTGTGGAATTACAGCGTCGCTACTGCGCCGACGCTCGCCGGGGCCGCGAGCCTCTCGAATTCGCTCAACACCGGTCTCTCCTCGTCCAACATCGCGCCGATCCTCGACTACGGCGCGCTCCCCAACGCCTACTCGGTGCTGCCGGCCGGCACCTTGATCGCCAACGAGAGCGCCATGAGCCGCGGCGCCGCGACCCCGATCTTCTATAACCTCAAGATCACCAGTAACGGCCTGCTGAGCTTCTCCTACAGCGTCAACGGCGGCGCCTACCAGCAGGTCCTCAAGTCGCAGAGCATCACCGCCTCCAACGGTCCGCTGCCGGCCAACTTCCTGTTCGGCTTCGCGGGCTCGACCGGCGGCAGCAGCAACATCCACGAGATCCTGTGCTTCAAGGCAGCGCCTGCGACGACCGCGGCGAGCTCCGCCGGCGCGAGCGAGCGCCAGTCCGCCAAGCTCGAAACCGGCGCCCAGGCCTACTTCGCCTACTACAACCCGAACGGCTGGACGGGTCGCGTGACCGCGAGCTCGCTCAGCCTCGACCAGTACGGCAACGTGGTAGTCGCGGCGTCGCCCAACTGGGACGGCTCCTGCGTCCTTACCGGCGTCGCCAACGGCAGCACCTGCAGCACCACCGGCGCCCTCGGCCCCATTGCAGCCGAGGCCCCGGCCAGCCGCGTCATCCTCACCTGGAACGGTACCCAGGGCATTCCGCTCGAGTGGAACAGCCTCAATGCCACCCTCCAGGGCGTGCTCGATCTGGGCGACGTCAGCAGCAACGCCTGTAACGCGACGACCGCTTACGATCCGAGCGACCGCATCAACTACCTGCGCGGCGACCGCAGCTGCGAGGTCAACTCTGCGGGCGTGGGTCTGTTCCGCTCGCGCAGCGGAACGACCGGCAGCGTGCTCGCCGACATCGTCGATTCGAGCCCGGTGTGGGTCGGTCCTCCCGTGGCACCCTATCCCGCCACCTGGAAGGACCGCCTCAATCCGGCCGCGACCAACGTGGAGAATTCGGCATCGCAGAACTACCTGCAGTACACCCAGGCCAACGAGACGCGCATCAACGTGGTGTACGCCGGTGCCAACGACGGCCTGCTGCATGGCTTCCGCAGCGGCTCGTACAACGCCAACGGCACCTTCTGCTCCACCGCCGCCAACTGCACCGGTGCCGTGACACCGAACGACGGTCTCGAGGTGCTGGCTTACATGCCGGGCGCGGCGCTGAACAGCATCCATAACAACAGCAACGCGGCCATCGACTACTCGAACACCCAGTACGGTCATGCCTTCTACGTGGATGCAACGCCGGGAACCGGCGACCTCTACTACAACGGCGCCTGGCACACCTGGGTGGTCGGCGGCCTCGGGCCCGGAGGCTCGGTGATCTACGCGCTCGACGTCACCAACCCGAGCGCCAGCAACTTCACCGAGGCCAACGCTGCGAACCTGGTCGTGGGTGAGTGGGGCGCGAGCAACATCGCGTGCGCCGGCACCACCAGCGCCAACGGCGGTGCCAACTGCAAGAATAATCTCGGCAATACCTACGGCACGCCGACCATCCGCCGCCTGCACAACGGCGACTGGGCGGTGATCTTCGGCAACGGTATCGGCAGTGCGAGCGGCGATGCCGGCATCTACATCATGACCATCGATCCGAGCACGGCCGCGACCACCTTCTACTACCTCAGCACGGGCAGCGGCAGCGCCGGCAACCCGAACGGCATCGCCTACGCGACGCCGGCCGATCTCGACGGCGATCACATCACCGACTACGTCTACGCCGGCGACCTGCTCGGCAACATCTGGCGCTTCGACCTGACCAGCAGCAATCCCTCCAGCTGGACCGTGACGCCGGGACCGGTATTCACCGCGCCCAGCGGTCAGCCGATCACCACGGATCTGGTGGTCGCCTCGGGTGCGCCGTATGCCGGCATGCAGCAGTACCTCATGATCCTGTTCGGCACGGGGCAGAAGTTCCCGCTGACGAACATCAATCCGGCCACCTACGTCGGCGGCACGCAGTCGCTGTACGGCGTGTGGGACTGGAACATGAGCACCTGGGACGGCCAGTCGACCGTGCAGTACGCGGCCCTGGCGGCGAACGCGACGGGTCTCGGCGGTGCCAATCACACCGTGCAGGCGGCCAACCTGCAGGCACAGACCGTGACGGTCAACGCCAGCACGGGTAACCGCGACATCCTCACCAATGCGCAGGTCTGCTGGGCGGGAACCGCCGTCTGCACGGGCACCAACAACCAGTTCGGCTGGTACCTGAATCTCCCGGGCACCCAGGAGCAGGTCATCTACAGCCCCGAGCTCGTGGCCCAGGCGCTCACGGTCAATTCGATCGTGCCCGCGCCCAACGACCCGACCTCGTGCGCGATCCCGACCGACACGGGCTATACCTATGTGCTCTCGGCCATGACCGGCGCGGCCTTCAACCAGGTGTTCCTGCCGCCGAGCGAGGCGCAGAACCCGCTGGTCAACACCAACCCGGCGTACCTCGATGCCAACGCCATCGGCATTCAGACCAACGCCACCGGCAGCTCCTTCATCACGGGAAACAGCTCGGGCACCATGTACCTGATCTATGAAACCAACCAGGCCGCCGGCGGCGGCGCTGGCGGTGGCCAGATCGGCAGTGGAACGCTGGGGCTCAACCTGCCGCCGAACACGAGCGGGCGGCGCCTGAGCTGGATCGAGCGGCGCTGAGGAGAGCGGGAATGCAGTCGACTACCAATACGCGGGCCAGGGGTTTCACGCTCATCGAGCTGATGATCGTGGTGGTGATCGCGAGCATCCTGCTGGCGATCGCCGTCCCGTCCTACATGGCTCAGATAAGGCAGTCGCGGCGCGCGGAAGCCAAGACGGCGCTCCTCGACCTCGCCGGACGCGAAGAGAGGTACTTCAGCACCAACGGCTCGATCTACACGAACACGGCGGCGAACCTCGGCTATAGCGCCTTGCCGGTTACCACTCAGAACGGCTACTACAGCATCAACGTGACCTGCTTTGCCGCTCAGGGTGCGGCCCTTGGCTGCGATCCGAACGCCAATGCACCGGCGGGACCCGCCTACTACCTCACCGCCACTCCCGTGGCCGGCACCAGTCAGGCAGCCGACGCCCCGTGCAAGACGTTCTCGGTCGACTCGCTCGGCAATCAGTTTGCGACCGGCGATGGCACCCTCACCAGCGCCCAGTGCTGGGCGCAATAAGCAGAGTCTTTTTCCAAGGTAATTACTTTTATAATCAGTCCATTACCTGGCTTTTATTCTTTCGATTCGAGAGCCTCCGCGCGTCTCTGCCCGGCGCAGCGCTGCCCCGCTCAATGATCCCCGACGGTGCCCTTGCGGGCGCCCCTCACCCGTCATCGCTCGGCGCTGATCACGAATTGACCATATTTTTTTTCTAGAGTCTGAGCTATATTTCGGGCGTAGCCGCTTGAGTGTGCTTGGATTCCTAAACCGACCGCATAACAAGAACTAACCGACGCCTCGCCGCTCAGGCTCGCACCAGACGAACCGCACGGTGGCCGGCGTCCTGCCGAGGTAGTGATGAGCACTACATGGGAACAGCTTGAAGGGGCCGCGCTGACGCTCGCGCGCTCGGGACCGATCAAGGACCGGCTCGCGGACGCGTATCGCAGTCACCTGGCGTTCGTGCGCATCGAGGACCTTCCAGAAGTCCTGCGTGAAGAGTTCCGCGCCTGTCGCGATGCGCTGACGCGCGAACGCCCGCTGCGCGGCGAAGACGCGGTGCGCGCCACGGTGCGCAAGATGTCTGCGAGCGAGGCCGACGAGCTCGCCTGCAGCGTGGTGCGTCTGTTCGCCGCGATCGTGCGCGAATGCGCCATCGATGCCGCGAACGAGGCCGCCATGGCGGCGAACGGTGCTGCCAACGGCTCGCGCAACGGCGCCGCGCTCACCGCTGCGGTACTCAACGGCAGCGCCCACGACGGCGCCGGGCTCAACGGTCTTGCCGCGGGCGCGCGCATCAAGAACGGCGTGCCGCAGGCGATCGCGCTTTAGTTCACTGGCAAGAGTCGCCTGCGGCGCTTTTGCGGACAGCGCCTGATTTCCGGCCGCGAAAGCGCGCTGCAGACGCAGCGCGGCCTTCGGCCCTTTCGCGGCCTGCGCTGCGAGGGTGGGTCGGCTAATCGAGCTTGAATTCGATCGTGTCCCAGCGCGTCGTCTCTTCATGACGTGCCTGGCGGCGCAGCGCATCGACCAGCGCCCGCTCGTCCCATTCCACGACCTCGTCGGCGAGATCGAGGATCGCCTTCGGCACCTCGGTGCCGGCGCCGAATGGCTTCATGAGGATCACCGGCTTGTGGTTCGCCTGCGCGAACAGCAGCTGGAAGGTCAGCAGATCCTTGTCCCTCTCGTAGAGGCTCGAGAGCGCGATCACCGCCTCCACCGGACTGATCTGCCGGCGCAGATCCTCGCGCAGCACTTCGCGATCGCCGTCCGGGCGCTTATCGGGAGTACTGTAGTTGCGATAGAAGAAGTTGCGCGAGCTCTCCAGGTACTCGAACACGCGCAGATAGTCGTCGCTGTTCTCCCAGAAATGCGTGACGAACAGACGCACAGGGTTGGCCTGCGACATCGGAGCCCCCAGGTGCCGAACAGTCTCCCTCAAGTCTCGCACACGGGCGGGGGAGCGCAAGCAGAGCGTGCTCCGGTCCGCAGCGCGGCCCCGCCGGGATAGAATGGCTCCTTCGTCGGCCGCTTCCCCGTTTAACAGTGCGCCTGCTGGTCTACAACATCCGCTATGCCACCGGCACGGGGCCGGCTTTCCATTTGCCGCTCCCGGGGGCGGGCTACCTGCGCAGCAACCGCAAGGTGCTCGCCGGCA
>Ga0335078_10016382_pt1 | contig 11001 bp, 10 predicted proteins | sample Lox_Sample_32_FD_206711 | JGI IMG/M metagenome (GOLD analysis project Ga0335078, IMG submission 206711) | Soil microbial communities from Loxahatchee National Wildlife Refuge, Florida, United States - Lox_Sample_3.2 | ecosystem: Environmental > Terrestrial > Soil > Wetlands | place: USA... | reverse complement strand
ATCCTTCGGGGGGTGAAGGATGGCCCGAAAAACGGTCCACGACCGAAGAGAGGTCGGGTTCGTCTATTTAATTCTCACGATTCGACAGCCCGGCTCTCCTCGGGATTCGACGCCCCCGGGGGGGTCGAATCGGCCTACGGAACCGTCAGGACCACCTTGCCGAAGAGCTCGGGGGCCTCGAGCCGGTGGAACGCCTCGACCGCGTCGTCCAACGGACGGGAGGAGTCGACCACGGCCCGCAGCCGACCGGCCGCCAGGTGGCCGAGGACCTCGGCGAACTCCGCGGCGTTGGCCATTGTGCTCCCCCGGATCGACGCCTGGCGCCAGAACAGGGTCCGTACGTCGATCTCCACCACGGGTCCCGCCGTCGCCCCGATGACGACCGCGCGCCCCCCCCGGGCGAGCGCGCGGACCGAGCGCGGGAGGGTTGGGGCCCCGACGGAGTCCAGGACCACGTCAAACCCCTTCTTGGAGCTCGCCTGCCACAGCACCTTGTCGAGCGGGTGCTCGGCGTCGAACGGAACGAAGTCGTCGGCTCCCAGGGCGCGGGTCGCCGCCTCCTTGCCGCGGCCCCGGGACGCGACGACGACACGCGCCCCCAGCAGCTTGCCGACCTGGACTGCCGCGGTCGTGACCCCTCCCCCGGCGCCGACCAGGGCGAGCTGGTCCCCGGGATGGAGGTCCCCGACGGTGTGGAGGGCTCGCCAGGCGGTCTGGAAGACCAGCGGCACGGCGGCCGCCTCGACCCACGAGAGCCGCTCGGGGCGGGGATGGACGTTGCGGGCGGGGACCACGACCATCGCGGTGGCGCTCCCCTGCGTGTGCTCTCCGAGGATGCGGAAGCTGCGGCAGGAGGACTCCTGGCCCGCTCGACACGCCTCGCACGTCCCGTCCCAGATCCCCGGATTGAGAAGGACCGCCTGGCCCGGCGAGAGCCCGGTGACGTGCGCCCCGACGGTATCCACCGTGCCGGCCCCGTCCGAGCCGAGGACATGGGGCCGCTCGACGGCGACCCCGGGGATCCCTTCCAGCGTGAAGCGGTCGAGGTGGTTGAAGGCGGCGGCGTGGACCCGGACCCGGACCTCCCCGGGGCCGGGCGTCGGCTCGGGGACCTCGACGAACCCTAGGCGGTCGAGTCCTCCGTGCTCCGCGAAGCCGAACCCCCGCACCGAAGATCACTCCCGGGCCGGTTCCCAGCGGGTCCCCTTCGCATCGTCCTCGAGAAGGACCCCGGCGGCACGGAGCTCGTCGCGGATCCGGTCGGCTTCGGCGAAGTCGCCCCGCGCACGGGCGCGGTCCCGGGCGTGCAGGGCGACGGGGACGATCGTCGCGAGGCCGCCGGTCTTCTCGGCCCCGCGGACCTCGAACAACCCGAGCACCTCGGCCCCCCAGTCGTACGGAGCGTTCAACTGATGGAGGGCGGCGCCCGAGAGGCGGTCGAGGCCGGCCAGCTCCTCGGAGAGGGTCCGGCTCCACCCGAACAGGAGCGCGATCGCCTCGCGGGAGTTGAAGTCCTCGGCGAGGGTCGTGTCGAGCCGCTCGACGAGCTCCTCGGCGGAGGTCGCGCGCTCTTCGGGGAGCTCTACCCCCGGGCGATCGTCGCCGTCGCGCCGGAGGAGCTCGGCGATCCGTTCGGCCGGTCGCGCCAGGCGCGCGTAGGCCTCCTTCGCCTCATCCAGGCTCTTCTCTGGGTCGAAGTCGACCGGGCTGCGGTAGTGGGCGTTCAGGTAGTAGAACCGGAGGACGGCTGGGCCATGCCGCTCGATGCTCTTCGAGAGCGAGAAGACGTTCCCGAGCGATTTGGACATCTTCTCGCCGCCGAGGTTCAGCATCCCGGCGTGCATCCAGTAGTTCACGAGCGGGGACTCCCCGGTCGCCGACTCCGCCTGGGCGATCTCCGCCTCGTGGTGGGGGAAGATGAGGTCGAGGCCGGCGCCGTGGAGGTCGTAGCGCGGGCCGAAGATCCGGGTCGTGATCGCGGTGTCCTCGATGTGCCAGCCGGGCCGTCCGGGTCCCCACGGGCTCTCCCAGCTCGGCTCCCCGGGCTTCGCCGCCTTCCAGAGCACGAAGTCCTCGGGGGCCCGCTTCCGCTCGTCCGTCTCGACTCGGGCCCCGGGCTTGAGGGCCTCGACCCGCTGGCCCGACAGGCGCCCGTAGGCGGGGAACTTAGCGACCGAGAAGTAGACGGAACCGTCGGAGGCGACGTAGCCGAACCCGCGCTCGATCAGCGCCTGGACCTGGGCCAGGATGTCCGGGATGTGGTCGGTCGCGTAGGCGTAGTAGTTCACGGATCGGACCCCGAGCTGTTCCATACTCGCGAGGAACTCCCGCTCGTTCCGGTCGGAGAGCTCGAGCGGGTCGACCCCTTGCTCGGCGGCTCGGGCGATCACCTTGTCGTCGACGTTCGTGACGGTCTGCACGTAGAGGACCCGGTAGCCCCACCGGCGCAACGCGCGCGCGACCATGTCGAAGACGACGAAGGAGCGGCCGTGCCCCACGTGGGCCTCGGCGTAGGGGGTGAGGCCGCAGACGAACAGACCGACCCGGGGCGGGACGATCGGGGCGAACCCGCGCACCTCGCGGGCCATCGAGTCGTAGACCGTGAACCGTCGCATCCTATACCCTCCGCAGCGCCTTTCGGACATCGTCCGAAAGATCGGCCGGGTCCTCGATCCCGCAGGAGAGGCGCAGCAACCCGTCGGTGACCCCGTGGGCCTCGCGCTGGGCGCGGGGCACGCTCGCGTGGGTCATCGAGGCCGGGTGGTCGACGAGCGACTCCACCGCGCCCAGGCTCTCCGCGAGCGTGAAGATCGACAGCGCGCGGAGGAAGCGGAGGGCTCCGGCGCGACCGGCCCGAAGGTCGACGCTGACGATCCCTCCGTACCCGTCCATCTGCCGGCGGGCGAGCGCATGCTGCGGGTGGGAGGCCAGGCCGGGATAGTGGACCGCGCGGACCTTCGGATGCCCGTCGAGCACCTCGGCGACGGCCCGGGCGCTCTCGCCGTGCGCGCGCATGCGCACGGCGAGGGTCCGGATCCCGCGCAGCACGAGGTAGCAGTCGAAGGGGCCGGGGACCGCCCCGACCGCGTTCTGCAGCCAGGCGAGCTCGGTCAGCGACTTCGGGGTACGCGGCACGAGCGCTCCCCCGACCACGTCCGAGTGCCCTCCGAGGAACTTGGTCGTCGAGTGGAGCACCACGTCGGCGCCGAACTCGAGCGGCCGTTGAAGGACCGGGGTCGCGAACGTGTTGTCCACGACGACCCGGGCGCCGAGCTTCCGCGCGGCCCGAACGGTCGCCCGCAGGTCGACCAGGTGGATCAGCGGGTTGGTGGGGGTCTCGACGTAGACGACGTCGGCGGGCTTGGAGAGGGCCGCCTCCCGTGCCGCCGGGTCGGAGAGGTCGGCGTACTCGACGTCGAGGCCGAACTGGCGGCGGTGGTGCTCGAAGAGACGCCACGTGCCCCCGTACAGGTCGTTGACCGCGACAACGCGCGTACCGGAGGGGAACCACTCGAGCAGGGTCGCGAGCGCCCCGAGGCCGGAGGAGAAGGCGAGCGCCCCGGCACCGCCCTCGAGGGCACCGAGCGCCGACTCGAGGAGCGCCCGGGTCGGGTTCCCGCTTCGGCTGTAGACGAACCCCTGGTGGACGTTCGGCGCGCTCTGCCGGAAGGTCGTGGACAGGTAGATCGGGGGAGCGACCGCCCCCGTGGCGGCATCGACCGGCTGCCCGTCGTGGATCACCCGGGTCCTAAATCCCATGAGCGCCCCCCTGTTCGGAGAGGAAGGCTACCACGTCGTGGCGGGTAAGGACACCGACGGCGGCGCCGGTAGCGGGGTCCCGTACCAGCAGGGTCCGTTCCTCCTTCAGGGTATGGAGAAGGTCGGAGACAGGGGCGTCCGTCGACACCTCGGGGAACGGCGGCTGGAGGATCGACTGGACCGTACGCAGCAGGACCGTCTCGTCCGCCAGGCTGCGACGCAGGACCTCCTCCTCCTGGACGCTGCCGACGTTCTGCGAGCCCGCCAGCACCGGCATCGCCGTGATGCCGTGGTGGCGGAGGAGCTGCAGCGCGTCGCGCACGACGGTGGTCGGGTCCGCGGCCACGAGAGCGGGCGTCGACTTGCGAGCGAGCAGGTCGCGGGCGGTGGCCCCGACGTCGAGCAGCCCCTTCTCCCGCATCCAATCGTCGGAGTAGAACTTGGAGAGGTACCGGTCCCCCGAGTCGGGCAGGACGACCAGGACGGTCGAGCCCTCCGGGACCGGCCGCTTCGACAGCCATCGGAGGGCGCCCGCAACCGCCGAACCGGAGGAACCTCCCACGAACATCCCCTCCTCGCGGGCGAGTCGGCGGGCCATCTGGAACGACTCCTGGTCGTTCACCTCGACGAACTCGTCCATGTACTGAAAGTGGATCGATTTCGGGATCATGTCCTCGCCAATCCCCTCGACGAGGTACGGCACCGCTCGGCCCAGGGACCGGGTCCGGAAGTATGGCCCCAGGAGGGAGCCGGCCGGGTCGACCGCGACGATCTTGACGGCCGGGCGGTGCTCCTTGAAGTAGCGGCCGACGCCGCTGAGCGTGCCCCCGGTGCCGACCGTCGCGACCACGGCGGATAGCTCGGGGCCCCCGTCGCGGTCGATCTCCGGGCCGGTCGAGCGATAGTGCGAGTCGGCGTTCTCCGGGTTCTCGTACTGGTTCGGGTAGCAGGCGCCGGGGATCTCCTCGGAGAGCCGGCGGGCGACCGAGTAGTGGCTCATCGGGTGGTCCGGCGGGAGACCGCTCGGGGTGACCACCACCCGGGCGCCGAAGGCCCGCAGAAGCCGGATCTTCTCGGTGCTCATCTTGTCCGGGAGCACGAAGACGACGCGGTACCCCCGGACGGCCGCGACCATCGCGAGCCCGACGCCCGTGTTGCCGCTCGTCGCCTCGACGATCGTCCCCCCGGGCTTCAGCTGGCCATCCCGCTCCATCGCGTCGATCATCGCGGGCCCGATCCGGTCCTTGACCGAGCCGCCCGGGTTCAGATACTCGAGCTTGGCGAGGATCCGGTAGGGGACCCCTTGGGCGACCCGGCGGAGCGGCACCACCGGTGTATTGCCCACCAGGTCGAGGATGCTCTCCGGCCGTCCCGAACCGCCCGGCACGACCGCGCGAGGGGGGCGGGGCCATAAACCCTTGCGCGCGAGCCCATGACCCCCACGGGACCGTACGTTTCGTACGTACTGGTACGTTCGCGTCCGACATACCCCTTAAGGCGGCCCCCTCCGTGGTTCGCGCGGAGCGGTCGTGCTCGGGTCCCTGGAGACGGAGGTCATGACGTCCCTTCGGGACATCGGGGAGGGCCCGGCCCGTGAAGTCCGGCGCGCCCTCGCCGACCGGGGGATCAAGGTGGCATACACTACGGTCGCGACCATCCTCTCCCGCCTCCACGATAAGGGCCTCGTCAAGCGACGGCGCGAGACGTGCCGTGGCGGGGAGCGGTATGTCTACCGGCCCGGCGACGTTGAGCAGAAATACCTCATCAACCTCCTGCGGGGAGTCGTGGCGATGTTCGGTCCCTCCGGGGTGGTCCACCTGAACGAGGAAATCGCCAAGCTCAAGCCCGCCGAGGAGCACCAGCTCCGTCGGCGGCTCGGGCTACCGTGACGGACCGGAGTCAGGAATGGGAGAGGCGCCGGTCGCGCTCCTCGACCTTCCCATCCTCGTGTGGGTGGCGGTGGGGGTCGGCCTCCTGGTCGCCTACCGACGCTCGGCCTCGCCGGTCGTGTTCCGGCTGGCGGCGCTCTTCCTCGGCTTCTGGGCGGTCTTCGCCACCACCGGCCTGATCTGGGTCGTCACGAACGGTGGGGTGAGCGCGGTCCTCGCGCTCTTGCATTCGCCGCTTCTCCTCTTCGAGCCAAGGTATGCCTGGTGGTGGGTCGCCGGCCTCGTCGGGGCGTTCGGGGTGTTCCTGGCTGCGTTCGTGCTCAGCCAGGTCGTGGGTCGGGGGTTCGTGATCCTGTTCCAGACCCGACCGCTCCCGTGGCCGGCCGGGGTCCCGGTACCCGAGTCGCCGACCTCGCTCCTCGCCTTCTCCTCGAACGGGCCCAACGCGTTCACGTTCACCTTGCTGGAGTCCGGCGGAGCGCGCTGGGTCCGCCGGCGGGACGTCATCCTGCTTTCCGAGGGGCTGATCAACCAGCTGACCCCGGCGGAGTCCGCCGCGGTGGTCGCCCACGAGCTCGGCCACGTGCGCGAGCTGGACGGCCGGTACCTCACCTTCATCCGCACCCTCGCCCGGATGATGCGGTGGGACCCGATCCTGGCTTACTGCGCGGACCGGCTCACGATGCGCGAGGAGTTCCGCGCCGACCTCGACGCGGTCTCGATGACCGGGCACCCGCGCGCGCTGGCCCGGGCCCTCTACAAGGCCTCGCGGAACCCGACCCCGTTCCGCCTACGACCCGCCAGTGCCTTCCTCGGTGTGGGAGGGCGGCGGGGCCGCCGTCAGGCCGACCTGCGGATCCGCCGGCTGATCGAGCTCGCGGAGAGCGGGCGGTACCCGGAGGAGCGCGGTGCCTAGCAGGGCTCCGCTCGGTCGGTTCTGGCGGGCGGCGGCACTCCTTGGGGTCGTGCTTCTCCTGGGCGTGGGGACCGCGCTCCCCGCGGCCCGCGCGGCCGGCGCTCCCCCGCTGCCGGTCGCGCTCGGCCGGTCGTTCGTCGAGAACCTCACCGGCTCCGAGCTGAGCCCCGGGTCTGCCGGGGCGATCACCGTGAACGTGCACGACCCCCTCGGCGCGTCCATGACCGATACCGTCCTCGCGCTAGGGGTCTACGCGTTCAACGCCTTCCCGGGGAACGCGACCTCCGAGGTCGACATCGCCTCGGCACCGGTCCTCTCGAACGCCACCGCGTCGGGGCTCGAGGTCAACGTCTCCCTCGGCACGCTCGCGGCCGGGGAGGTGGAGCCGCTGTCCGTCTCCGTGCAGTCCGGGGACTCCACGCCCAGCGGAACGTTCGCCGTGCGGACCGCTCTCCTCTTCTCGGAGAACGGGACCTCCTACCGGCTGGCCTCGCGAGGTTGGTTCACCGCCGCGCAGTGGAGCGCAGCGACCTCCGGGCCGAACGGGACGGTCGACGTGAACCTCACCGCGCTGGGGGTCTCGGGGATCCTCCCCGAGACGAGCATCCTCGTCAGCTCGAACGACTTCTCCTACGTGCTGGGAGGTCTCCTCGCGGCCGGGGTGGTGCTGGTCGCGGCCGGAGCGTGGCTTTACTTCCGTCGCTCGAACTCGAGGGCGGGGACCTGACCTCCTCCGGAGGAGACCCAGGCGCCGAGCGCTTTCGGGACGAGTCGGACCAGCGACGGGGACTGCCGGAGGAGCCGGCGCGCGACATGCGTCGGGAAGTCGATGTCCCCAAAGGCGACGATCGTCGCCGCCAGCTCCGAGCCCTGCAGGGCCGCGATCAGACGGTCCAGGTCCGCGTCGTCCAGGCGCTGGAACACCCGTCGTAGGTAGAGCGCGCGCCGGAACTCCTCGCCGAGCTCGGAACGCCAGGCGTGGTCGTATGGCGCCAGGGCGGCGGCACTCAGGTCCCCCCGGCTCAGCGCCGCGTGCGCGGCCGTGGCGGCGAGGTGGGCGCACCGCATGCCGGTGAAGATCCCGCCGCCGGACAGCGGCTTGACCTGGGCGGCGGCGTCCCCGACGAGGAGCACCCCGGGGCCGTGGGCCCGCGGGATCCAGCCGATCGGGATCCCCGATACGAGGAACGCAGTCGGGTTGAGCAGCGGTTGCCCGAAACGCCGCGCGAGGTGGGCGAGGAGGCGGTCAAAGTAGACCCGGGCGGGCGTTCCGTCGGCGTCGACCGCCACCCCGACACGGGCGCCGCCGCCGCCGTCCGGGATCCACCACCCGAACAGGCCCGGCGAGATCGTTCGGCCGAGGTACACCTCGACCGTCTCGGGGTCGCCGGGGCTCTTCGGGAACTCGGCCTCGAACGCGGGGAGGATCTCGACGGGCCGACGGAGGCGGAACGCCCGAGCCACCGCGCTGCTCACGCCGTCCGCCCCGACGACCAGTCGGGCCCGGACCTCGAGCGAGGCCCGTTCCGGCCCCGTGAGCTCCACCACGCTGCGACCGCCCTCGGTCCGCCGGAGCCGGTCGAACCGGGTCGAGGTACGGAACTCGGCCCCCGCTCGGGCCGCGCGGTCCGCGAGGTGCACGTCCAGCGCGCCGCGGTCGATGACGAAGGCGCGCGGTTCCGCCGCCTTGAACGAGACCGCTCCGAGCGAGGGACCGAAGACGGTCGCCCCGCGCACGGCCGTCCGGACCATGGCCGTCGAGCCGGCGAGCGACAGGACGCGCTGCGAGACGAGCCCGGCGCACTGGACCGGGATCCCGACGCGGGGGTGTTCCTCGACCACGAGGACCCGGTGACCGCGCGACGCGAGCTGCTCGGCGACGGTCGAGCCCGCGGGCCCCGCGCCGACCACCAGCACGTCGACGTCCATGCCGTCCCTCTAGCCGCCGCGCCACGGGGTCGTGACGAGGTCGGTCCGCTGGCGCGGAGCGACCGCGGAGTTCTCGACCGCGACCGACTGGCCGGCCCGGTGGGCGAGCAGTCCCGTCCAGGCGATCATCGCGCCGTTGTCTACGCACAGGTTCCGAGGGGGGGCGAACGTCGTCCCACCGCGACCCTCGACCATCTCCCGGACCATCGTGCGGAGCCGCTCGTTGCACGCCACTCCCCCACCGAGCACGACCGCCTGCCCCCGGAGGTGCGCGAGCGCGCGCTCCGTGATCTCGGTGAGCATCGAGTAGGCGGTCACCTCGACGGAGTAGGAAAGGTCCGCGCGGCGCGCCCCGCGCGCCGACAACGCCAGCGCCGCCGTGAGCATCCCCGAGAAGGCGACATCCATCCCGTGGACCGAGTACGGGAGCGGGAGAAGCTCGGAGCCCGACTTCGCGTCCGCCTCGAGCTGAGGGCCGCCCGGGAACGTCCCCCCAAGCTCGATCCACAGCTTGTCGAGAAAGTTTCCAACCCCGATGTCGAGCGTCTCTCCGAGGACCCGGTACCGACCCCGGCTGTAGGCGATCACCTGGGTGTTCCCGCCGCTCGCGTAGAGCAGGAGCGGGTCGTCCAGCCCGCTCAGGACCCGGGCGATCTCGACGTGCGCCACGCAGTGGTTCACCGGGACGAGGGGTCGGTCCCAGGCCAACGAGAGGATGCGGGCGACCGTGGCACCGGCCCGAAGGCACGGTCCGAGGCCCGGCCCTTGCGAGAACGCGACGGCGTCGATGTCCTGCGGCCGGACGGACGACAGGGTCAGGGCTCTGTCGACGAGTTGGGGGAAGACCTCCACGTGGTGCGTCGCGGCCTCTCGGGGATGGATCCCTCCGGAGGCGGGCCGGTACATGTCCGAGGCGACGCCGAGGACCTGGGCCGATTCGTCCACGACACCCACCGAGGCGGTGTGCGCCGTCGACTCGATCCCGAGGACGACCATCGGCGAAAGAAGGACGGTCGGGTTATAACGGGGGCCGGCCGCCCGCGGGGGGAACGTCTAGTCCTCGGACGACTCGATGCGGAAACAGACCTTCTTTCCCCGAAGGGAGAGCTGGATCCGGTCGGCGAACTCGAGGGACTCGCGCACCGAGGCGTCCCGTCCCCAGTCGTAGACGAAGTCGTACCCCTCGTTCTCCTCCCGGAAGCCCATGTTCTCGAGGGTCGTGGCGATGTCGGAGTACGGCGCACCCTCGCTGTCGAGCTGGAGGAGCAGGAAAGTTTTGGTCACGCTGGGAGCCCCCGATGAGCGGAAGAGCCGAGGGTCCCGGCGAGGATAAAGACACCGCGCGAGCGGGCCCGAGAAGCGGCCCGACGGCGTTCGGAGGAAGCCGAAGTATCCCGGCCTAGTCGGTCGCGAGCGGCCCGCCCTCCGGCCCGTCGTCCTCGACCGGGGGAACAGGAGTTCTCTCGTGCGAGGTGACCCGCACGGCGACGCCCCGCGCGAGGCGGAGCATCTCGTGGGGTGCAAGCAGGAGGCGGCCCGTCGCGAGGAGCCGGCCCTGGCGGTCGACCAGAAGGGCGGTCGCGCCGGGCACGAGCGCCGGGTCGGCCGACTCGACAAACTTGGAGAAGAGGCTCCGGCCGGCCGCGACGAACGGGACCGCGTCGTCCCGGACCACCACCCGACGTCGTCCGGCCGGCAGGAGCTGGTGGAGCTCCTTCGCCCCCCGGAAGGTCGGGCTCGGGATCCCGTCGGTCCCGACCACGAACCACGGGTCGGGTCGGCCGACGATCCCGCGCAAGCGACCGGTCCGGCGAGACCGTTCTCCGTCGGCCCGCGGGGCCAGCGCGTCGGCCACCGGACCGCCGAACTCCCACTCGAGCAGGCTTCGGACCTGGTACTCCGTCCACGCCTTCGTCCAGTCCTTGTCCGGCAACGACCCCGAGGGGAACTGGGCCTCGACCTCCCCGCGGACCGCGTGGGGCGCGCGATGTCGGGGCGGGTCCAGGAACTCGTCCACGCCGAGGTACGGGCCGACCGGGTAGAGGTCCGTGAGCTCCACGGGCACGGGACCGAGCGGCGTGCTCGTCTCCCACCGGAGCGCCTGACCGGAGCCGTCCTCCAGAGGGAGGTGCTGAAGGTAATCGGGTCGGAGCCCGACCCGCCCGACCGAGTGGGGGGCGGGCCGACCCTCTCGGTAGACCGCCAGACGACGGTGGAACCGAACCACGGCGGGGCGGTCCCGACTCGAACGGTCGACCTCCCGGAAGGCGTGACGGCTCGCCGGCTCCGTCGGGAGGAATACGTCGGGATGGCCCTTCGCCTCCTCGAGCCCGGCGCGCAGCGCCGGATGGGCGACCGCCCGCCGCTCGGCCAGCTCCCAGAGCGTTCCCTGTCGGATCGCCTGCCGGACGAGCGCCATCTCCTCGGCGGACGCGAGCAGGTTGTGGAAGGCGAGCCACGACTCACGCTCGGCGGGGGGCAGGCCGGCGACCTCGGGCAGCGGCCGCT
>Ga0335078_10016381_pt1 | contig 11001 bp, 10 predicted proteins | sample Lox_Sample_32_FD_206711 | JGI IMG/M metagenome (GOLD analysis project Ga0335078, IMG submission 206711) | Soil microbial communities from Loxahatchee National Wildlife Refuge, Florida, United States - Lox_Sample_3.2 | ecosystem: Environmental > Terrestrial > Soil > Wetlands | place: USA... | reverse complement strand
GCCACCACGGCAAGCGCCAGCTTGCGGGATGCCTCGTCGATCATCTCGCCGTCAAGCATGACCGCGCCGCGCCGGTCCGCCGAAGTGGCCCGCTGGCAGGCGTCCACGATGCGCGCCGCCCGCGCGTAGTCGGCCGGCGACGGCGTGAAGGCCGCGTTGACGATGTCCACCTGGGCCGGGTGCAGCACCCACTTGCCGTCGTAGCCGAGCGCGGCGGCGCCGCCCGCGGCGGCGCGCAGCCCGTCCGCATCGTGAATCCGCGCGTACGGGCCGTCGATCGCCTGCAGGCCGCGCGCCTTCGCCGCGACGAGCATCCGCATCAGCGGGTAGTGGTGCGCGTCGAAGGCGTAGCCCTCCGGCTGCCCGCCCACGGTGAGCGAGCGCATGCCGATCGAGGCCATGAAGTCGGCCGGGCCGAAGACCAGGGCGGTCAGCCGGGGCGAGGCCGCGGCGATCGCCTCGACGGCCGCCAGTCCCGCGGCGTCCTCGATCTGCGCCTCGATGCCGATCCTGCCGGGTTCAAGACCGGCGGAGCGCTCAACCTGGCCGAGCAGCACGTCGAGCCAGACGACGGCGGCCGGGCCGCTCACCTTGGGCAGCACCAGCGAGTCGACCGCGTCCCCCGCGCCCTCCGTCACCGCGATGACGTCCAGGTAGGCCCACGGGGTGATCGCGTCGTTGACCCGCACGGCCATCAGCTTGCCATCCCAGCCGCCCGCGCGCAGCGCGGTCACCGCCAGCTCGCGCGCGGCGGGTTTCTCATCGGGCGCGACCGAGTCCTCGAGGTCGAGCATCACCTCGTCGACGGGCAGGCCGCGCGCCTTGGCGATGAACCGCTCGCTGCTCGCAGGCACCGACATGCAGGTCCGGCGGGGCCGGTAGGTAGTCTCCACGGCTGCGAGCCTAGCGGGCGCACGTCGCACGGCACGAGGAGCCGGCGGCGGGACGGGCGAAGCACGCCACCGTTCCGTGCCAATGTCCCTGGTGTCCGGGAGTTGAGTAGAAAGTGAACGTTTGCATTCGGCACCGGCTGGCCGGGCCGCCGGGAGTTAGGCGAGCCTATGCTGGCCACTGGCCGATGCCCCCGACGAAGGCCGGACGTCCCATGCGCACCAGATGCTTGCTCGCGCCCGTCGCCGCGGGCGCGGCGGTCACCGCGCTCGCCACCGCGCTGACCGCGTGCGGCGCGGGCGGCGCGGGCGGCGGTCAGCCGTCGAACGTCATCGAGGTCAGCACCAACGAGTGCGGCGGCGCCTGGTCCGTCCCCGGTCCCGGCTGGCACACCCTGCAGATCAGCAACCAGGGCACCGGCGGCGGGGAGATCGACCTGGTGGACCCGGCCAACGGCGCCGTCTACGCGGAGATCGAGAACTCGGGTCCAGGCACGGTCAACCCGATCACCATCGACTTCGGCTCTGCCAGGTACGCGCTCGTCTGCCTGTTCAGCGACACCAGCCCGCTGCAGGGGGCGACGGTCACCGTGGCCGGGCACGCCGCGGGCACGCCCGCGGTGCTGCCGGTCACCTACAACGACCTGATACCGCTCGCCAAAACGTACCAGGCGGAGCAGGAGACGGCGCTGAGGGTGCTCGCCAGGGAGACGGCGGCGCTTGACGCGGCCGTCCGCGGCGGGAACCTGGCGGCGGCGCGGCGTGCCTGGCTGACGGCGCACCTGCAGTACGAGACGCTCGGCGACGCCTACGACGCGTTCGGCGACTTCGACACGGAGATCGACGGGCGGGCGGACCAGACCGGGACCGACAGCCCCAAGTGGACAGGCTTCTTCCGCCTTGAGTACGGGCTGTGGCACGGGCAGCCGCTCGCCTCGCTCATCCCGGTCGCCGGCACGCTGAGCAAGGACACCGACGCGCTCGTCAGCTGGTGGCAGACGCAGCAGGTGCCGCTCGCCGACCTGGGGCGGCGCGCGCACGAGGTCATCGAGAACGCACTTGAGTTCCAGCTCACCGGCCATGACGACTACGGCAGCGGCACCACGCTGGCGAGCACGCTGTCCGCCGTCACCGCGAGCCGCGTGCTGCTCGCACTGCTGCACCCGCTGCTCGCGCCCAGGTACCCCGGGCTGCCCGCGGTCTACGCCGGGCTCAGCAAGCTCCAGTCGCTGCTATCGAAGGAACGGCTGCGCAGCGGTTGGTGGGTTCCCGTGTCAGCGCTGCCCGATGCCGCCAGGCAGGCGATCGACGCGGCGTGCGGTCAGCTGCTGCAGGAACTCGCGCCCGTCGCGTCAATCACCGAGCCGAGGAACACGGTCAATGGCTTCTGAGCCGGATCGCGAAGCAGCCGGCGACACCGGACGCGGCACTGCTGGCACTGCCGGCACTGCCGGGCCGCGGCGGCGGTCGTTCCTGCGCGGCGTGGCGGGCGGTACCGTCGGCGGCGTGGCCGGGGGCGTGGCCGCCGGCGGCCTGGCGGGCGGCTTCGGCGGGTACTCGCTGCGCGGCGGGGCCGCCGCCGACCCCGCGGCCGCGGCCAACGCCGCCGTGGTGCACGGGCGGCTGCCCGCCGTGCCATTCCACGGGCGGCACCAGGCCGGCATCCTGCCCGAGCCGTCCCGCGCCACCGCCGTGGTGTCGTTCAACGCCACCGCGGAAACCCGGACGGAGCTTGCCGGCCTGTTCCAGACGGTTACCGACCGGGCGCGGTTCCTCACCGCGGGCGGCACGCCGCCGCTCGTCGGGATCGGCGGGCCGCCGTCCGACTCGGGGGTGCTCGGCCCGACGGTGGTACCCGACGGGCTGACGGTGACCTTCGGCGTGGGCTCGACGCTGTTTGACGAGCGGTACGGGCTGGCCAGCCTCCGGCCACAGCACCTGACGCCGATGCGGGCGTTCCCCGACGACGACCTCGACCCGGCGCAGTGCGGCGGTGACCTGATACTGCAACTGTCCGCCGGGAACACCGACACGGTGCTGCACGCGCTGCGGGACATTGCGAAGAACACCCGCGGCGGCATGCAGGCGAACTGGCGGATCGACGGGTTCTCCTCGCCCGCCCGGCCGGCCGGGACCGTGCCGCGGAACCTGCTCGGGTTCATGGACGGTATCGCGAACCCGCCGGTGACATCGCCCGCGCTGATGGACTCGCTGGTGTGGCTTGACCCGGCTTCCTCCGGTGAGCCCTCGTGGACGGCGGGCGGTTCGTACCTCGTGGTCCGGCTCATCCGGATGTTCGTCGAGTTCTGGGACCGGGTGGACATCGAGGAGCAGGAGACGATGATCGGGCGGCGGCGCGCCACCGGGGTCCCGCTCGACGGCACCTCGATCTACGCGGTACCCGACTACGCCAACGACCCGACCGGCGACGTGATACCGCTGACCGCGCACATGCGGCTGGCCAACCCGCGCACGCCGCAGACCGCGTCGAGCGTGCTGCTGCGCCGGGCCTACAACTACGACCGCGGGCTCGACGCCGTAGGCGACCTCGACATGGGGCTCATCTTCACCTGCTTCCAGCAGAACATAAGACTCCAGTTCGATACGGTACAGACGCGGCTGATCGGCGAGCCGCTCATCGACTACATCAGCCCGTTCGGCGGCGGCTACTTCCTGGCGCTGCCCGGGGTAACCGGCCCGGGCGACTACTACGGCCGGGCGCTGCTCGCCTGAGCGCCATCGTGATGGAAAACGTTGACGCCGCGTTCGCCTGACGGCCACATTGAACGTGCTGCACGGTCATTGCGCCGTGAAACGGTTCTGCGCCGTGGGCTGTGTTCCTGCACTGCCCCCACGGCGGCCCAGCCGGGCTCGCCGGCCATGTAGTCCCGCAGAATTCAGGAGGCTGAGCATGGGCTTTAGCCCGATTGCCTGGAGCAGGCGCAAGCGGCTCCGGCCCGTCCTCGCGGTAGCGGGGGCGGTCGCCCTGTGCGCCGGCGCGGCCGCGGCGGCGAGTGCGGCGAGCGCGAGCACCTCGGCGAGCGGCCCGTTCGCCGGATACACGACCCCCGGGCTTGTCTCGCAGACGCTTTACCGTGGCAGCAGCAGCACGCCCATCAAGCACCTGGTGGTGATCTTCGACGAGAACGTGTCGTTCGATCACTACTTCGGCACCTACCCGTACGCGACGAACACGGACGGCACCACGTTCACCGCCAGGCCGTTCACCCAGACCGTGAACGGCCTGTACACCAAGATCACCAAGTCCGGCCCGGTCGGCCCGCTGCTCACAAGCAACCCGAACGCGGCCCAGCCGCAGCGGCTGACCCAGTCCGAGGCCCTCACCTCCGACCAGAACCACGGCTACGCGGCCGAGGAGAAGGCCGTCGACGGCGGCAAGATGGACCTCTTCGTCCAGGACACCGAGTCCGCGACGCCGGCCGCGGGGTGCGCCCCCGAGTACTGCCCGCCCGGCATCGTCATGGACTACTTCGACGGCAACACGGTCACCGGCCTGTGGAACTACGCGCAGAACTACGCGATGAGCGAGAACGACTGGGATACCACGTTCGGGCCGTCCACCCCCGGCGCGCTGAACGTGGCCTCCGGTGACACCCAGGGCGCCTCCGCGCTCACCCCTGTCTGGTCCGCCACCCCGAGCCAGCCGGCCACGTCGAGCGCGGTCAACGACGGATCGATGAACGGCGACGTGGACCCGTACTACGACGAGTGCTCTGACAACAGCCGCACCACCTCCGGCGCGCTCGGCGTGATGAGCGGCCAGAACATCGGCGACCTGCTCAACGCCGGCCACGTCACCTGGGGCTGGTTCCAGGGCGGCTTCGCGCCGTCCTCCACCGTCAACGGCCTCCCCGTCTGCGGCTCCTCCCACGAGAACATCGCGGGCGTCACCGACACGGACTACTCGCCGCACCACAACCCGTTCCAGTACTACGCATCGACCGCCAACCCGGACCACCTGCCGCCGAGTTCGCTGTCCGACATCGGCTACACCGACCAGGCCAACCACCAGTACGACCTGTCGCTCTTCAGCGACGCGCTGAACGGCACCGGCGGCGCGACGCTCCCCTCGGTCTCCTACCTCAAGGCGGCGGAGTACCAGGACGGGCACCCCGGCTACTCCGACCCGCTTGACGAGCAGACGTTCATCGTCAACACGATCAACGCGATCGAGAAGTCCAAGTACTGGGCGTCGACCGCGATCGTCATCACCTACGACGACTCGGACGGCTGGTACGACCACGTCGCGCCCCCGGTCGTCAACGGCTCCGACGACCCGACACAGGACTCCGCGATCTGCACCTCGACCCCGATCACCGTCGGCACCACGAACGACCGCTGCGGCTACAGCCAGCGGCTGCCGCTCCTGGTGATCTCGCCATGGACGCGGGACAACTACGTCAGCAACAACCAGACCGACACCGCCTCGGTGGTGAGGTTCATCGAGGACAACTGGCTGCACGGCCAGCGCATAGCCAACTCGTACGACGCCACGTCCGGTTCGCTCGACGCGCCTGGCGGCGTGCTCGACTTCTTCACCATCCCGCACCTCACCCCGGTGATACTCAACCCGACGACCGGCGCGGTCGTCAGCGGCGGTAAGTTCTAGCCCGCTCCCGGTGAGTTAGCCCCGCGTGCCGGGGACGCGCGTAAGCGCTCGCGTCCCCGGCACGTACCATGAGGGACATGAGCTCCCCGCTTCCCACTCGCGAGCAGGTGCTGACCGCGCTGGCTGGCGTCAATGATCCGGAAATCGGCCGCCCGATCACCGATCTTGGCATGGTCAAGTCCGTCGAGATCGACGCCGACGGCCTGGTCGCCGTCGGCGTCTACCTGACCGTGGCCGGCTGCCCGATGCGCGACACCATCACCACACGGGTGACCGGCGCGGTGACGCCGCTGCCCGGCGTGACCGGCGTCCGCGTCGAACTCGACGTGATGAGCGAGGAGCAGCGTAAGGACCTGCAGGTCAAGGTGCGCGGCGGGGCGCCGGAGCGGGTGATACCGTTCGCGCAGCCGTCCTCGCTCACCAAGGTGTACGCGATCGTCAGCGGCAAGGGCGGCGTCGGCAAGTCGTCGGTCACCGTGAACCTGGCGGTCGCGCTCGCCGCGGCGGGGCACAAGGTGGCGCTCATCGACGCCGACATCTACGGGCACTCCGTGCCGCGGATGCTCGGCGTCACCGGGGTGCCCACCAGGGTCCAGGACATGATCATGCCGCCCGCCGCGAAGGGCGTGAAGGTCATCTCCGCGGGGATGCTCAAGCCGCCTGGCCAGGACGCGCTCCCCATCCGCGGTCCGATCCTGCACCGGCTACTTGAGCAGTTCCTCGCCGACTTCTACTGGGGCGACCTGGACTACCTGCTCATCGACATGCCGCCGGGCACCGGCGACGTGGCGCTGTCGCTCGCCCGGCTGGTGCCCGGCGCGGAGCTTGTGATTGTCACCACACCGCAGGTCGCCGCCGCCGAGGTCGCCAAGCGCGCAGGAACGCTGGTCACCCAGACCCACCAGCGCGTTGTCGGCGTCATCGAGAACATGTCGTACCTGCTCTGCCCGCACTGCGGTGAGCCGATGGACGTCTTCGGATCGGGTGGCGGCGAGACCGTCGCCACGGCGCTCACCCAGCTCACCGGGGTGGAGGTGCCGTTGCTCGGCCAGGTACCGCTGGACGTCCGGCTGCGTGAGGGCGGCGACAGCGGCACCCCGCTGGTGCTCGCCGACCCGTCGGCGCCGGCCTCGGTGCAGCTGGTCAAGGTGGCCGAGTCGCTCGCGAGCAAGGGCCGCGGCCTGGCTGGCCGGCTGCTGAGCCTCAGCCCTCGGTAACCGGCCCTCCGGCCCTGGTAACCGGGTCAGGTCGCCTCGATGTCGAACGGCGGGTCCTCGCCGTCAAGAAGCGCGGCGCGCGCGCTGCTGGCGGTTACGGCACTGGCTGTCCCCGCCGCGGCGCCGGGCATCATGGCGTCCGGCAAGGCGCTGACCCCCTCGTACGGCTGCCGCGCCTGCCCGGCCATGGCGCCCGCGTCGTCGAGCAGGTGCTTCTGCACGAACCTGCGCGGGTTCAGGTCATCGAAATCGAAGTCCTGGAACTCCGGGCCGAGCCCTTCCCGCAGGTCCGCCTTCGCGCCCTCAGCGATGCGCCGCAGGTCGCGCAGCATGCGGCCGGCCTGCGAGGCGAGCTTGGGCAGCTCGTGCGGGCCGAAGACGATGAGCGCGATCACCGCCAGGACCAGCAGCTTGAAAGGCGAAAGGTCGAACACTCTGCACTCCGTCAGCGGTAGTCGGCACCACTACAACTCTAAACGGTCTGGCCTGCGTTGGGGACTGCTCAGGGCCGTCAACTGCCCGGGCGAGGGTAACCAGGCGCCTCAGCGGAACGGGTCGAGCAGGTGGGCAAGCCGGTTGAATCCGCGCAGCAGGCGGCCGAGTAGCCCCGGCGAGCTGCCTGGCGACAGCGTACCGACAACCTCGTTGACCGTCTGCGGCGGCGCGTCAGCGATCATGGTGTACACGAGGCCGTCCGCCGCCCAGGTGACCGAGTGCCCGGAGGCATAGGCCTGCAGGCCCGCCATCCGCACCGGCTGCCAGCCGGCCATGTTCGCTGCCAGGGCGCCCCGCTGTACGAACAGCGAGACGACATAGAGCCCGTCGGAGTACTCAAGGTCGGCCACCTCGCTGCCGGCGATCTTGGCCGAAGCGGCCGCGTACAGCGGCAGTCCGCCGGGCAGGGCGGCCGGCAGCGGCCAGCCCTGGCCGGACAGGGACGCGAGGAACCGGCCAGGGGAGGCCGCGGCGACCCAGGCCGGCTGTGCCGCCGCCTGTGCCGCCGCCTGTGACTGACGCTGCGCGGCGGCCGTGAACCGCGGCACGGCGAACGCGCCGAACTGCACCCGGGTGAACGAGTCCTCGCTGATCACGTTCTCCGAGCTGTCGAAGAGCTCACGGCGCAGCGGCACCGTCGTCTTCCTGTCCAGCCAGTACAGCGCGGCCAGGGAGCCGTCGAAACGGTAAAGCTCCACCACCACCGCCGGCCGGCCGTCGGCCGTGCCCGCCCCCTTGTACACGGCGACGTAGTTCTTCCCGAGCAGCGCAACCAGGGACTTGGTGATGCCGAACACTCCCTCGGGAGAGCTGCTCACCGCTGCCGAGGAGGTGGCGGGCGATGACGCGCCTGCCGACGTCTGGACCAGCGTCTGGCCGCCGCCCGTGTGCCATACCTGAGAGACCATCTGGACGCGGCCGTTCACCCCCGACTGGGAAATCAGCTCGGTGCCCTGGTAGGACGTCGTCAGGTCGGCGTCCGCCGCCATGGCGAGCAGGCGCATGCCCATGCCCTGCTGGCCGACGCTCACCCGGCTGAGCACCGTGACGGGCACGCCTGCCGTTCGCTGCAGCGCCGCCAGGTTGTCGCGCAGCGGGGCACGCGCGGACGCCGGCCCGACGGGAAACGGCCCGGACAGGGCCCCGTCGAACGCCGCCGACGTCGCGGTGCCCGGCCCGGCGGCGACGCGATCGTGCGCGACGACGCCGGCCATGGCGAGCAGGCCGGGGACGCTTACCGTCGCCACGGCGGTCATCAGCAGGCCGTGGCGCATCACGGCCTCGCCGTTACCACCGGAACGCGCGCGGAAAGCTCCGCCGGGTCCGCGAACGGGACGTCACCCGAGGTGACCGCGTGCTGCGCGTCGAACACCTCGAGCTGCGGTGTGACCTTAGGCCCCGTGCTGCCGCCGCCGCCCATGCCGAAGGACGCCGTGCCGATCCCGATAACGATGAGGGAGAGCGTGGTCCACAGCACGTAGCGGCCCCGCCGCCGGCGGCGGGCGGCCCTCCTGCCCCGTGCCGTGACCGCATACGGTCCCGACCCGGCGCGACGGCCCGTGACGCGCAGGCGGCGCGGCCTGCGCCCGCCGAGGTCCACGGGGTCGCCCGAGTCGCCGCCCTCGCGCTGCCGCGGTACCTGGGCATCCGGGGCCGCCTTGGTGGCCATCGCCAGCAGGCGGCCGGTGATCTGATCGGCGTCGGTCACCCCGGCAGGCTCGGCGAGCGAGCGCAGCTCATGCTTGAGCCGTCGCAGCGCGTGCGCCTCCACCCGGCACGCGCCGCACGCCGCCAGGTGCGCATTGGCCCGGTCAAGCTCCGCGCCGCTGAGCTCGCCGTCGATGAGCGCGGACAACAGGTCTCCGAGGTGAGTCATGGTTCCCGCACCCGCCGATCCCTGTCCCGGTGCGCAAGGGCAGCGCGCAGCTGAGCACGGCCCCGGTGGATGCGGCTCCGCACGGTGCCGAGCTTTACCCCCATGGTGGCCGCGATCTCCTCGTAAGAGAAGCCCTCAATGTCGCAAAGCACCACGGCCGCCCGGTAATCAGGCGGCAGCGACTGCAGCGCCGCCTGGATATCGCCGTCGAAGTGATTGTCGTCCCACGCCTGCGCCGGCGAGCGGTCGCTGCTCGGGATCCGCTGCGCGATCTCGTCACCGAGGCCCTCGAACCGCAGCCGCTGCCGCCGTCTGGCTCCGTCAAGGAACAGGTTGGTGGTGATCCGGTGCAGCCAGCCCTCGAAGGTGCCCGGGGTGTAGGTGGCCAGGGAGCGGAAGACGCGGACGAAGACCTCCTGCGTCAGGTCCTCCGCGTCGTGCTGGTTGCCGGTGAGCCGGTAGGCGAGGCGGTATACCCGGGCAGAGTGAGTGCGCACGATCTCGTCCCAGCTGGGTGCCACCCACTGGGCCTCGGTATCGCGACCATCCTGTCCGGAATTCGCCGGCTCTGTCACCAGGTACAGGCTCTCGCTCATCGACTAGCTAACGGTCCCCATCAGCATAAGGTTCCACGGACCAGCGAAATTGGCTAGGCTCACGCGTGAAAAGCACAGCCAGAGACAGGCAGCGTGAAACAGGCAGCGTGAGCCGGCAGCGTGAGCCGACAGGGCGCAAGGGGGAGTCATCGACTACGACGAGGCGGCGTACGCGGTTGAGGATGAACCGCTGCTCTCCGCCCGAGCCAACGCCGAGGACCTCGGCGGGACCGTGCCCGTGCCGCCGTCCGCGGGTGCCGCGCTGCGGTTCCTGGCGAGCGCGATAGCGGCGCGCGCGGTCGTAGAGATCGGTACCGGGTGCGGCAGTTCAGGCATCTGGCTGCTGCGCGGCATGCGCCCAGGCGGCGTGCTCACCAGCGTGGACACCGAGCTGGAGTTTCACCGGCTGGCGCGCAAGTCGTTCGCGCAGGCCGGCTTCGCCGCCAACCAGGCGCGGCTCATCCCAGGCCGAGCGCTCGACGTGCTGCCGCGGCTGTCCGACGGCGCCTACGACCTGGTGTTCTGCGACGCCGACCAGGCCGCCTACCCCGAGTACCTGACGGCCGGGATGCGGCTGCTCCGGGCGGGCGGCATCGTCGTATTCAACGACGTGCTGCCGCCCGGCGCGGGGCCGGCCACCGATGGCGCGCGGGAACTCTCCGACATGGTCGGCAACGACGACAGGCTGGTCCCGCTGCTGCTTCCCATCGCGGGCGGCATGCTCGCCGCCATCAAGAAATAAGGACAAATAACCGTACTCAACACGTGTACGTACTTACCGGGAGCAGGCGACGAGTCCGGCGTCCCGCCGTACGTGCCGTCTGGCCTTACCCGACGGCCGCCTGGAGTGCGTCACCCAGCTTCGCGGCCTCATCAGCGGACAACTCGACGACCAGCCTGCCGCCACCTTCCAATGGGACGCGCATCACGATGCCACGGCCCTCCTTGGTCACCTCGAGCGGGCCATCGCCCGTCCGCGGCTTCATCGCCGCCATGCTGCATCCCCTTCCTCAACGCACACCTCACGCGAACCGTGTCAGCCAGGTCCCCGCCCACGGTCCGCCGGTCAGCAACAACCGTGTCGATCCGTCGCCCTATTATCCCGTGTTCGGACGCAGAATGGTAATGATCAGCTACGCGCGCCGCCCGTTAGACGTTCTAAATTGGCGTGATAGCCGGGCTTGCGGGCTCGTTCCCGACTCCGTGCATGGCTCCTCGCCGGGTGTGCGCGGGGGCGGAGGAGCACGGGCGCGGAGGAGCACAGGGGCGGAGGAGCACGGGGGCGGAGGAGCACGGG
>Ga0335078_10016380_pt1 | contig 11003 bp, 7 predicted proteins | sample Lox_Sample_32_FD_206711 | JGI IMG/M metagenome (GOLD analysis project Ga0335078, IMG submission 206711) | Soil microbial communities from Loxahatchee National Wildlife Refuge, Florida, United States - Lox_Sample_3.2 | ecosystem: Environmental > Terrestrial > Soil > Wetlands | place: USA: Florida... | reverse complement strand
CGTTGGACTTGAGTTGGGCGAGCGCGCCGCGGTTGAAGGCGCGGCTTAGCGAGTGATCGACGATGATGAAGGTGCCGGGGACGCTCATCTTGAAATCCGCGATTGCGGAGCCGCCCGCCGGAATCATCGTGGTCTGCACGTTGCGGGTCGGCGTGCTCATATTGCCCTCGGCCCATACCGTATCGAATATCTGGCCGATGACGTGGAACGAGGACGTCACGTTCGGGCCGCCGTCGCCGACGAAGAGACGCACGGTCTCGCCGACATTTGCGTTCAATGCCTGATCGCCGGTCGTCGATCCGACCGATCCATTGAAGACGATGTAGTCGGGCCGCTCGTTGATCGCTTTCTCCATGCTGAAGGGTTGCAGGCCTTTTTCGCCGTTCGCGCCCTTGGTGTAGAAGTCACCCTGCATCACGTAGAATTCGCGGTCGACTTTTGGCAGGCCCTCTTTCGGCTCGACCAGGATGAGACCGTACATGCCGTTGGCGACATGCATTGCAACTGGCGCAGTGGCGCAGTGATAAACAAAAAGTCCGGGGTTCAACGCCTTGAACGAAAACACCGAAGTATGACCCGGCGCCGTGAGCGAAGCGGCCGCGCCCCCGCCGGGACCGTTCACCGCGTGCAGGTCGATGTTGTGCGGCATCTTGTTGGCGGGATGATTCTCCAGATGCATTTCGACCAGATCGCCCTCGCGAACCCTGATGAACTTGCCGGGCACCTTTCCGCCAAAGGTCCAGAACGTATAGGACACTCCATCCGCCAGGCGTCCCTCGACTTCCTTGACTTCCAGGTGCACGACGACCTTGGTAGCGTGATCGCGCTTGATGGCGGGCGGTACCGCCGGCGCGTCGGTGAGGACGGCCTCTTCTGATCCGACGATCGTGGCCCGCGCGTTCTCTTCGCGGCTCGCGCCAAAAGCAGGCAAGGTCAGCAACGCGGATGCAGCAACAGCCAATATCGTGTCGGTCACAATCTTCATGGGTTCGCCCCCGGGTAGATGCGAAAATAAACCAGTGTTCAGGCCCTTCGAACTCGAAAACGTTTAAGCCGACAGTGAGAGGCGCTTCCGCGACGGCGTCTTTGCGGTAGCGCAAATTGCGGGCGTGTTTTCACCGCGCCTATGTGGCTATAGGCGCATCAAACCGGTTCAACCGGCGCCGATCATCGTCGGCGTTCGTGAAACGCGACGGTCGGAGTGGAACACGAACTCCGAAGGTGGACGCTGCTACTGCACACGCATCCGCGTTTTTACGGGCGGATCCTGCGTAATGCATGGCTGGCTCTCTAGCCGGACATGTCTGGCATTGGATTTACGCGACTTTCATAGAGTCAAAGGTAGGTTACGCCAACGGACGCATATCCGAGGCGGAATTTCCTCATGTTGAAAGTCTACGACTGTATCGCGACGGCGCACGACTTAAGGCTGGTCGCTCTTGCCGCTTTCGTGTGCGTTTTGGCGTCAATCGCGGCGATCAGGTTGCTGAGATATGCCCGTAGCTCGACAGGCCAGACGCGTAACGTGTGGTTGACGGTTTCTGCGATCTCGACCGGATTCGGCATCTGGGCAACGCACTTTATTGCAATGCTCGCTTTTACGCCGGGAATCCCGAGCGGCTACAATATCGTGTTAACCGTATTGTCATTGATCGCCGCGGTCCTGCTCACGGGGGCAGGCCTCTGGGTCTCGCTGATTCGGAACTGGCGTCATGGTCCCTGGATCGGCGGCGCCGTCGTCGCCGGCGGCATCGCGGCGATGCACTACACGGGCATGGCGGCCTTCGAGGTCGCCGGTGTCATCCTCTGGGACCCTGTCCTGGTGACAGCCTCGATCCTGCTTGGCGCCCTGATCGGCGCGATCGCGCTGCCGGTCGGATTGCACGGCGAAGGCGAGAGATGGAAGATCGGTGGCGCGCTGTTGCTGACGCTTGCGATCTGCAGCCACCACTTCACCGCGATGGGCGCGGTCTCGATCATTCCCGACCCGACCAGGGTGGTCTCGCAGTCGGCGCTGCCGGCCCAGTGGCTCGCGATCGGCGTTGCGATCGCAAGCCTTGCCATTCTTGGCATGGCGACCGTGGGCGTCATCATCGACATTCGCGATCACCGCCGCTCCGAACTCGAGACCGACCGGATGCGCGACCTTGCGGATGCTTCCGTCGAAGGGCTTCTGGTCTGCGACGGGCAAACCATCGTTTCCGCCAACAAGAGTTTTTCGCATCTCGTGGGCGCGCCGGCCAATAGCCTTGTCGGCGGCACGCTCGAAAGCTGTTTTCCCGATCCGGTGTCGCGCTTCAAATTGATGTCGAAGCCGAACCATGCCATCGAAACCGAGTTGCGCCACCGCGACGGTTCGATGACGCCGGTCGAGCTGATCATGCGGCCTATCATCTTCGCCGAGCGCCCGCATCACGTGATCGCTGTACGCGACCTGAAGGCACGCAAGGATGCCGAGCAGCACATCCACTTCCTGGCGCATCACGATGCGCTGACGGGATTGCCGAACCGGAGCTTCTTCAACGCGCGCGTCGATCAGGAGATGGCCGCACTTGCGCCCGGCAAGAGCCTCGGCGTGCTCTGCCTCGACCTTGACCGCTTCAAGGAGATCAACGATCTGTTCGGCCACGCCGCCGGCGACCGAACCTTGCAGGCGTTCGCCTCGCGCATCAGCACGTTGCTCGAAGACCGGCAGATGATGGCGCGGCTCGGCGGTGACGAGTTCGCCATTCTGTTGCCCGATCTCACCGGACCGGCGGCGGCCGGCCGGCTAGCTGAATCGATTCTCGAATCGCTTCGCGATGCGAGCGATGCGCCAGAAATCATGATTGCGACCAGCATCGGCATTGCGCTCAGTCCGGATGACGCGGTCGATCGGCAGGCGCTGCTCAATCATGCCGACGTGGCGCTTTATCGCGCCAAGCAGGAAGGCCGCAACGCCTACCGCTTTTTCGAAGCCAAGATGGGCGCGGATGTGCGCGACCGCCGCCAGCTCGAACATGATCTGCGGCTTGCGATCTCCCGTGACGAATTGTGGCTCGCCTATCAGCCGCAGCTCGACATCCGTAGCGGCAAAGTCGTTGGCTTCGAGGCGCTGGTGCGCTGGAAAAACCCTGCCCGCGGTGAAATCTCTCCGGGCGTCTTCATTCCGATTGCAGAAGAGGTCGGCGCAATCCTGCCGATCGGCGATTGGGTGCTGACGGAGGCTTGCCGCGAGGCGGCCAGCTGGAAAACGCCGCTCAAGGTCGCCGTCAACGTCTCGGCCGTGCAGTTGCACAACCCGTCATTCGCTCATCAGCTCCACCAGACCCTGATCGAGACTGGTCTGCCGGCGAAACGGCTCGAGATCGAGATCACCGAGACGGCGCTGGTGCGCGACCTCAACCGGACGCTGGCAACGCTGCGTCAGGTCAAGGCGCTCGGCGTCGAGATCGCGATGGACGATTTCGGCACCGGCTATTCCTCGCTCTCGAACCTGCGCGCCTTTCCGTTCGACCGGATCAAGATCGACCGTTCCTTTATCAAATCGGTCAACTCCAACCAGCAGGCTGCGACGATCGTCCGCGCCGTGCTTGGCCTCGGCAGGGGTCTCGGTCTGCCGGTAATCGCGGAAGGTGTCGAGACCGACGAGGAACTGCGTTTCCTCCAGGACGAGAGCTGCGACGAGGTTCAGGGTTATCTGCTGGGCCGCCCCGCTGCGATCGAAAGTTTCCGCCACTACACCCATTCGGATTCGAGCCCGCCACAGGCCGAGCTCAACCGAAAGGTCGCAAACGGCTGAGGTAAGCCGGCCCTCAAGGCATCGGCCTGTCCGCCAGGTCGCTTGGCTGTCGCAATATCCGGCGATAGTTTACAGGAATAGGCGACAGCCTTCCTCCAGAGCGGCGGACCGGTGACCGAACAGGCGATCATTTCCTCCGATACGCGGCAGGCGCCGCGGGGCAACATGTCGACTCTCGCGCTATCCGCGCTGGGCATCGTGTTCGGCGATATCGGCACCAGCCCGCTCTACACGTTCAAGACCGTGCTCGGCTCGACCGACATGCCGTCGGACCCCGCGACTGTGCTCGGCGCGCTCTCGCTGGTGTTGTGGACGCTCTTCATCGTCACCACCGTCAAATACGTCTCCTTCGCCATGCGTGTCGACAATGACGGGGAGGGCGGCATCCTTGCGCTGATGGCGCTGCTGGGCGTGAAAAAACATAATCGCCCGACCATCGTCGCGGTCGGGCTGTTCGGCGCCGCTTTGATCTACGGCGATGGCGCGATCACGCCGGCGATTTCGGTGCTGTCGGCGCTCGAAGGCCTCAACATGGCAACGCCCGCGCTTCAGCCTTATGTTGTGCCGGCCGCCGTTGCGATCCTGCTTGCATTGTTTGCGATTCAGTCGCGGGGCACGGCTGCGATCGGGCACTTCTTCGGTCCGATCATGCTGCTCTGGTTTGCGGCAATGGGCGTGATGGGTGTGTGGGGCATCGTGCGGCACCCGTTTGTTTTGGCCGCGCTCAGTCCCACCTATGGGCTGTCTTATCTTTTCTCGCACGGCATGACCGGCTTTCTGGTCCTAGGCGCCGTGTTTCTCTGCGTCACCGGCGCGGAGGCGCTTTATGCCGACATGGGCCATTTCGGCAGCCGGCCGATCAAGCTTGCCTGGTTCGGCGTAGTGTTTCCGAGCCTGATCCTCAACTATGCCGGGCAGGCGGCGCTGGTGCTCGAGGGTGCGCCGACCGACGGCAATATCTTCTTCCGCCTCTGCCCCGAGCCATTGCTGCTGCCGCTGATCGGGCTTGCGACGATCGCGACCATCATCGCCAGCCAGTCGATCATCACCGGCGCGTTCTCCATGACGCGGCAGGCGATCCAGCTCGGCTGGCTGCCGCGGCTCTACATCAAGCAGACGTCATCGGAGGGTTATGGCCAGATCTATGTCGGCGTCGTCAACTGGCTGTTGATGATCGTCACCGTGGGCTTGACCATCGTGTTCGGCAAGTCGGACAACCTTGCCGCCGCCTACGGTATCGCGGTTTCCGCCACCATGCTGATGACCTCGGCACTGCTCTTCATCGCGATGCGGGAAATATGGGGCTGGAGCGTGCTGGCGGCAGGCTTTGTCGCGGGCTGTTTTCTTGTCGTCGACAGCGCCTTCTTTCTCGCCAACCTCACCAAGGTTGCGGAAGGCGGTTATGTGCCGCTGCTGCTCGCGCTTCTGGTCTATGGCGTGATGTGGATCTGGCATCGCGGCGCCGCCGCCGTCTCCTCCCGCATGCACGAGCAATTGATTCCGGTGCAGGAGTTCATGGCCCGGATCAAGGCGGCGAATATTCCCCGCGTGCCCGGCACTGCGGTGTTTCTGACCCGTGCCGAACGCGACACGCCGCCGGTCATGGTCTGGCATGTCAAGCATAACCGCGCCTTGCATGAGCACCTGTTCGTGCTGCGCGTCGAGATCAGGTCGGTACCGTGGGTTTCGTCCGCAGAGCGCATGACAGTCGAGGAGGTCGCGCCGAATTTCTGGCGCGCGGAAGCGCATTTTGGTTTCATGGAGCGCCCGCATATTCCCGAACTGCTCGCCGCGTCCAAATCGCTCGGCTGCACGATCGACCTTGCTGACGTTACCTATTATGTCGGGCATGAAACCGTGATCCACCGCGACGACGGCATGGGCATGCCATTGTGGCAGGAGAAGTTCTTTGCGGTGATGGAGCGCAACGCGGTCCATGTCAGCGACTTCTTCAGCCTGCCGAACGACCAGGTGGTCGAGATCGGCCGGCAAATCGCGATTTGAGGCGCGGGCTTACCCGGATTCTCGAGATTTCCGGGCCCGCTCGTTATGCTCGCGCCCCGGAATGACGATTGGATAGACCTTACGGTTTCGGCCCCTTGGACGTGCAGGCGCCGTTCGCGCATTTCAGATTTGATGTCACGACCGCGCCGCTCTGTTTGGGTGGGGTGACCGGCGGATTCGGCTTCGGGCCGGGCGGCGGATTGAGCGCCGCATTCGAACTCAGGCCCGGTGAGGTCACGCCGGGCGAGGTAGGCTTGACTGTATTTGCGACCGGACCGGGCTTGGCCGGGTTCGGCGGGCTAGGTGTGTGGATCACCGCGCCGCCAACAACCGGCGCAGGCTTTGCCACGCCGCCGATCTTGTTTTGCTGGGTCTTGGCGCCGCCAAGTGTGCTTTGCGCGAACACTGGCGAAGCGGTCGCGACCGCGATGCCGAGGCCACCTACCAGCATCAGCCTGATCACTGTTGTGTTATTCATGGCGGCGCCTCGCGCGGAACGGCTTCGACAACCCATAGGTAAACCTGCCGCGCAATCTAGCCAAGAGACAGGCTCGGCTATTTTACGGCTATTGTGTTCCGGGCCATGGCCGCCGGCTCAAGATTTGACACGTCGGGCAAATCAGCGGCATAGGTTCATCCTCGGAAATATAAAGCCCGCGATCCGTGAAGTCGGACCGCGGGTTTTTTCGTTTCCGAAATCGGGCGGCGGCGGGCGGGCGCAGTAATCTCGTTGTGCTTCAGGCAAGGCGCCATCGAAGCGCGCCGCAGTCCGAACCAGCTTGCCGGCGCGCGCGAACGCGTCGGCCGCGGCCCCTCCGGTTCTCCCCCCGAGGGATAAGGTTCGCGCCCAAATGAGCTCGCGCATCGAGCGTGCGGGCTCATACCGCGTTTTTCCATCAAGCAAACCATCCCCGAAAAAGAGACCCCGCATGGCCGCTTCCGCCGCCTATCTCATTGCGCTTGCGTTGACGTTATTGATCCTCGTCGTGCTCTGGGAGGGCTTTTCGTGAGCGCGGAGATCATTCCATTCGTTCCGCGAGCGCGAAGCCGGCTGGATGAGACACGAAGTCCCCTCCGCTCGGCGCCGCAAGCCGATGATCTCGTGATGGATCACGCCGATACCGCGCTCTGCGAGTATAGCCCGCCGTTGCTGCTTCCGAGACCGAAACCGACTGACGCCGCCACTCCCTGCAAGAAGACGAAATGAAGCATGCCCAAAGCCATTACCGAAATCCGCTCTCTGGCGCGAAGCCACACGCGCACCGCGCTGAACGTTCTAGTCGCCGTGATGCGCAACACCAAGGCGACGCCACCGGCGCGTGTCGCGGCCGCAAATGCGATCCTCGATCGCGGCTGGGGCAAGCCGACGCAATCTCTCGGCAACGACGAGAACGCGCTTGAGCTGATTCACCGCATCGAGCGTGTCATCGTGCAGCCCGAACATGTCGAGGCTGAAGAGCCTCACAGGGAGGATGTTTGAACCGCGGCTGACGCCGTTGGGACGGCGAGTTTTAATCGCGTGAACCAATACCGGAAGCCGGGGGGCGACGGCGTTCGGTAGTTATCACCACTTTGCTGCTTCCGGCGCCGAGCTCTTGGTCGCGGCTTTTCGTTGCGCTTCGTCACGGTCCCGCGCTTTGGCCTCGTGATAAGTCTGCTGAACTTCCTTAGGACAGTAGACAGCCTTCCATTCCGGGTCCTTGAATTTTCCGTCCAGCGTTTTCCGCACCATCATGGACTTTTCATCTACTCTCTTGAGCAAGATGACCTCCTTGAATTTTGTCTCCTCTGGCCTGTTGAGATTCGTCGCCAGGTTATAGTCGTCACAGGTAGTTTCGATTCTGATCGCGTCGGGCGCCGTGTCGGTGAGCTTCCTTACTTTGCAACTCCACTCGTAACCGCCGATCTTTTTGTCACGAAGTTCGACGGAAATGTCGCGGAACTCCCCGCACGCCTCCGCAAAGCCTTTGCCGGGGCTGGCGTAGAGTCCTTCCTTGGGGCGCCATTTCTCTCCGGTCGACTTTGTAGCGTCCTCTGCGAGCGCCGATGCGCTCATCGCGCAGGCGAAAGCCAGAGTGGACAATAGGCCGTAGCGGCTCCTGCGTTTCGGCACCAACGTGTTCTCCTAACTAAAGGCGCGCTTGTCTCGCTCGCGCGTCGATCGCGGTTGGAGACAAAAATATCCAATCAGCCACAAGTTGAGCAAGTACCTGCGTATCGAAGTGTCGCGGCGGATTGCTGCTCGACCCGCACTGTTTGGAACAGTCAGGGCACAATGGAGAAAAATATGTCATGGGATGATATTATGCGGCGCGTACTGCCGCCGATTAGCGGCGTACAACCCCACATCACAGGACGAGCAGGAACGTTTGATGCGGGTGAGGCCGAAGGAAGGCGGCCGCCCTCGAAAATCCCGCATCGAGGGCTCGATTTTAATTACTTCGGAGGGCAAACCAGCAAGCTAAATCAGAGCCATCCAGCGTTGCACTCCCCAGTGGCTGGTATCGTCGAAAACGCTGGGCAAGGTACTGTTGGAAGGATCGCTATTAGGTCGCTGGCGTTGCTGCGCCCGACCATCCGCGCTGCGAACTCCGAGCTATGGGCGTCGTGGAATCCGCGACGCAAGAACGATGCTATCGCCCCCATCAATCGATGCGCCGCCGCTCGCGCCTGAAGCGTCGCCGTCATTACTTGACATCGTGTCAGGCCAACTGATGAGAGACTATCCTGTACGGCCTTCGATTTTTTCGACCGATGATCGATCCTCGCCGGACGACGAGGAGCTGTTTCGGCGCTGGATGAGGTGGTTGGATGCGTAAGCAATCATGTCGGAACGCAGCTTGAACATGTCGACGCTGATTGAAATAAAAGTCAGACGATGGCAGCCCTGACGTCTGCTCTCTTTCTTGCTCCTTTACTACAAATACGTCGGCTACTTTGCTTTGGATTACGTGAAGTCGCGCTGCGCTGCTTCAGGCCAATAGCGCAATTGCTGTTCGGATCCGACAGCCTGCCCATCTCGAGACCGGCGGAACAGCACGGACTGATCGTCGGATTGACGTCGAATATCTCGGAGGTTGATCCGGCTCGAACGGTTGGCTACAGTCGCGTTCGTGTTTTGTTTAAGTCAGGCCGTCTGAAGTTTCCGGAGCCGATATGCCGAAGCCGTTTCTCTCGTTCCGTTGGCGTGATTTGATCGCGCCAGTCGAACCTTGTGCGCGCGCGATGGCATTGGGTTTCGCGTGCCTTGTTCTCGCTGCGATCGTGGCGTCCGGCGTGATCGATAAGCCGGCCCATGCTCAACAGCAAGCGGTTCCTTTGCTGGCGCAGTCACTTCCTCCTGTGAAACAGATGGCGCTGACCGAAAAGCAGATTCAAGGCATGATTGCCGCGAGTAAGGACGTGCGCGCGATTATCGACAATGCGCATGAAGGTATCGACAAGCTGACCGCGAAGACTGTGTCCTTGCTGGACGCCGCTGCCAGGAAGAACGGGCTTGCCAGCTATCAGGAATACGAAGACGTGAGCAATAACGTTGGTCTCGTGTTCGGTGGCTACGATGAAGTAACCCGCAAATATGTCGGCAAGACCGCGCTGATCAAGTTGCGGATCGCGCGGGTACAGGCCGACAAGAAGATGTCCGCAGAAGGCAAGAAGGAAGCGTTGGAGGGTCTCAGTGACGATCTGCAGCTTCCGCTGCCGCTCGTTGAAAACAGGAACAACATTGCGTTGGTGCTCAAATTCGCCGACCGGCTGTCTGCCGTGATGGACGGAGATTAGCTGCGGCCCCTTAGATAACGGCCAAGTCGAGACTGGCGCTGCTGTAGGTACTCGATCCAGCATCCAACCAAACATCTCAAGACATTCTAGCGAAAAGTCACGACCGATCATCGTTGGATGGTCGGCGCCGCTTTGCCTCGAATCCAAAAGCCACAATCGAAAATTTGGAGGGGAAGTATGACGTGGGAAGAAATCATGCGGCGCGTGTTGCCGCCGGTCGGCCGGCTGTCGCCTGATATCACCAGCAAATTCGGATCTACAAATAGACCAGTGGGCTCAACGAACCCGCATAAAGGTGTTGATTTCAACTACCCCGTCGGACGAACAGGAATCAATCTAACCAATCCGGTCGTGCATTCGCCCGTTACCGGCGTGGTGACACATGCTGGTGAAGGCGATGTGGGCAGAATCGCGATCAGGGATGCAAACGGCTTCTCGCACGAAATTCTGCACACGCATACGCAAAGCGTCAAGAAGGGCGATCTGGTTGGGGTAGGCACCCCGATCGGCACGATGGGGAATAGAGGCGTGGTGCAAGCGAACGTCGAAGACGGGCCTCCTCACATCCACTACCAACTAAAGGACCGCGCTGGCAAGGTGATCAACCCAACCGAGTTTTGGAATAATTTGGACCCTGGAAAGGACGACCCTGGCCAGCCAGCCTTTCTCGACCAATCAAAACGCGCCGCCGAAACCCTGTCAGGCTTGAATGAGAGGTCTTCGCACAACGGCGGCTCTCCTTCGGATCGTCTAGGCAATCGCTTCTTCAATCCGTTCAATGAAGCTCCTGTTGCAGGCTTTGTGCCGCTTCTTAACGCGTCTGTAGCTTCTGATGATCCCGCAATCTTTGCCGATCGCTACGGAAACTGGGCTGCAAAGCCTGGACTCGACAATAACAACATCAGTGCACCGGCTCCGCAACTGCCCGATCCAGGCAAACGATCAGAGGCGGACGATACGCCGGTTCTCGTTCTCTCGCATGCCAATCTCTCGCCCGCATTGGCATCCGGCGACGTACCGCCTTTGTCGCAAGCATCCGCACCGCCATTACTCGGCATCGTCAGCGGCAAGCCGATGCGGGACTATCCAGTGCGGCCGTCGATCTTCGCAACGGCCGATGACCGAGCCTCGCCGGACGACAATGAGCTGGTCCGGCGCTGGATGCGGTGGGTGGATGCGTGACCATACGCGTCATCGTGAGTCCCGATCATGTCGACGCTGAAAATTCCGACCGCGAAAATCTTTGAGCCGCTGCTGGCGCCGAGCCGGTACAAGGCGGTCTTTGGCGGGCGCGGTTCCGGCAAACTCCTGATCTTCGACAAAGTTCTGGGCCTCGGCACGACCGATGGGCTTGCGGGCTTTGCTGCGACCACTGCCAATCTCGTCGTTGCGTCCTATTTCGCCAAACGCGGATTCGAGAATGTCGCCAGGATCATCA
>Ga0335078_10016379_pt1 | contig 11003 bp, 2 predicted proteins | sample Lox_Sample_32_FD_206711 | JGI IMG/M metagenome (GOLD analysis project Ga0335078, IMG submission 206711) | Soil microbial communities from Loxahatchee National Wildlife Refuge, Florida, United States - Lox_Sample_3.2 | ecosystem: Environmental > Terrestrial > Soil > Wetlands | place: USA: Florida... | reverse complement strand
ATCGTAAGTCAGATTGACCTTGAACGCATTGCGGACGTCGAAGACCGCCGGCCCCTTATCCAGGCTGTGGTTGCTTGGATCGCGATAGGGATCCACAAACGCCGACGTGAACGTGTTCGAATCGGTCAGGGCCTTGGAAAAGGTGTAATTGGCTTGAAACTGCAGATCCCGCCGGAACCGCCGCGAGACGTCTACCTGCAGCGCGTTGTATGTCGACGAACTCGAGTTAGACGTATAATACACGTCGTTAAAGTATCCGGCCGTGTTGGCGGCCCACAGTTCATCCTGCCGCAGCAGCCTTACGGCGTGGTTTCCGACATACCGCAGGTCGAAGATCATGCCTCTCATCTCCTGCTGCACCCCCGCGGACCATTGCTCCACGTACGGAGCCCGCAATCTCGGGTCGATCAATCCAATCACCCCCCCGCCGGGACTCGTAGTCCCGTAACCGCTGGTGGGAACCGAGATGAACGGACTCAGATTTTGAACGGCGGGCGGCGAAAGCACGAGCGAGTTCGGGAAGTTCACCGATTCACCCAGGGAAAGATCGATCACGGAGTTCGAGAATGCATTCTCCGACAGCGTCCGGCGCAGCGCTTCCGCGAAATCGTCGTTGACATACCCGATCCCGTAGGCCGCCCGGAAAACCGTTTTTCCCCGGCCCTTCGGATCGAACGCCACGCCGATGCTGGGCCCCACGTTATTCATGTTCGGATAATAGCCGCCGCCTTGAGGACCATAAGAGGGACTCCCCGACGCAAACGTCTCCGCTAAGTCTCCATTGACCAACAGCGGCGTGTAGAACAGGCCTGAGTTATCGCGCAATGTCGAATAGTGCTCGAAACGCAGGCCGGCGGTGAGCACCAGCCTGGCGTTGACCTTCCAGGTGTCTTGCACGTACGCCGCGTAGTTGTCCAGCGCCAGGCGGTTCTGCTCCGGCACGGCCGCGAACGCTCCCGAGCTGTTTGCCGGAAAAAAGTACTGGTCGACCCTGTATGCGGATCCCGTCGCCAGCGCCATAAGATCCGAAAAGTCTCCGCTGTTAGAACCGTCTCCAAGATAGAGCGTCGGCACGTTATAGCCGAACAGGTAACTGTCGATGCGGATGAGCTGCGCTTGCACCCCAAATTGCAGGTTATGGCGGCCGAGCAGTAAGCTGGCGTTATCCTGGAAGTCGATGGTCTTCAAAGTCCGCCCCTGGGGCCGGGTCGAGTCGACGGGATTCAGGTTCTCAAACACGCCCAGGTCGAGAATGTACGGCTCCGTCGCCTCGCGGTTGACGAACGCCACGTTCGAAATATCGACGCCGGCCCTGACTTCATTCGTGAAGTGCGGCGTCACCATCGACCGCCACGCCCCGGATGCGAAGTTCGCCCGCTCGTATTGCGCCAGCGCGAATTGCGGCCCATAGCGTGACGCGCCGTTATCCACGTTGTCCCGGTTCCAGAGATAAGACGCGACAAATGTGTTGCGCTGCGACGGCGTATAATCCAGCCGCGCTATGGCGTTGTCCCAGAGAATCTGTTGGGTCTCGGCATGCTCGTAGGTCGTCTCGTTCGTGTTCGGAGCCGGGATCTGACTGAGAAGACTGGAGACGATCGGATTGAGCGTAACTCCAGGAAGGAGCTGTTGCACAATCCCCGGCGGCAGAGTGACCGCCGAGAAGCCGATCGTGTTCGGCTCGCGCAGCAACTCATACCCGGCATATCCAAAGAGTTTGTTCTTGATCAGGGGCCCGCCTAGCGTGAACCCTCCCTGGTTGCTCTTATACTCATCCTTCAGGCCTGACTGGTTCTGCCCCCAGGCATTTGCATTCATGGGGTTATTGCTATTCAGATAGAATGCCGACCCGTGCAACTCGTTGGTTCCCGACGGCGTCACGAAAGCGGTCTGCGTGATTCCGTTGCCGTAGGTCGCGGCCTGGTTGGATGTCACCAGGGTGAACTGGCTTACCTGGCCCAGGATCAGGTTGTTCTCCACGAAGTTCAGGCCGTTATACCGGACGGTGTTGTCCTGGATATTAATGCCGTCCAGAGTCACATTGCTCAAGCTGGTCCGCAGGCCGTCTATGGTCGTATAGGCGCCGCCGCCGGACACCACGCCCGCCTGCGTCAAGACCAGGTCCAACGGATCGCGGTCCAGGATCGGCAAGGTGTCCAATTGCGCGGTGGTCAAATTCGCCGACACTTCGGCGTTGGAGCTCTGCACGGCGACGTTCGGCTCGGCTACCGTAGTGCCCGCGGCCTGCGCGCCGACTTTCAACACAAGATCGTTGAGCGGCGTTTCCGTGCCCGGCGCGAGAGTCACTACGTTCGAAGGCTCGTACGCCGCAAATCCCTGCTTTTCGATTTTGATCCGGTAAGATTCCGGCTGCAGCGAGCGGAACACGAAGAAGCCTTCATTGTTGGTAAGAGTCTGGAAGGCCGGTTCCGTCATGCCTTGCCGGAACAGACTCACGGTAGCGGCTGGCACCACGCCGCCGCTCTCGTCCCGTACGGTCCCCACAAGATTCCCGGTGGATTGCGCCCAGGCTGGCGAGATTGCGGCTCCCAGAAAAACAACGATACCCAGGAGCGTGATTGCGGAAATACGGAATAATGAGCTCGAATTCATTTCTTCCTCCCGTGGCGTGCGCTCCACGGCGACCTGCGTTTTTGATTTCGAAACACGAGAAAGGATACCACAGCGGAGGGTCGGAATCCACTCGCGCCGCGGGCCGGCGCCGCCACGCAAGTCTCGTTTTGACAAACGGATACGGAAGCGTTATCCTCCTCCTATCAGGCATAGTGGCGGACTCCCGGCATGCTCACGTCCATAGGCGAGTTTGAGGTCAAAAGCGAGCTCGGCCACGGTGGCATGGGGACCGTTTATCTGGCGCACGATCCGCGGGTGGGCCGCGACGTGGCCATCAAGGTCCTGTCCAACGAAGGCGACGGGGATTTGCTCGCGCGCTTCCGCAGCGAAGCGGGCACCACCGCGAAACTTACTCACAAAAACATCGTCACGATTTACGCCTTCGGCGAGCAGGACGGCATGCCCTACATTGTCATGGAGCTCCTGCAGGGGGAGAACCTCGGCGAGGTGATCGGCAAGCGGCGGCCGCTCACCTTGCTGGAGAAGGTCCGCATCCTCCACCAGGTCGCCGAGGGTCTGTCTTTCGCCCATCAGAAGAACGTCATCCATCGCGACATCAAACCGCGCAACATCATGCTGCTGCCGGACGGCACCGCCAAGGTCATGGATTTCGGCATCGCCCGCGTGACCGGAAGCGATTCCACGCGCCGCACGCAAAAGGGCTACCTGCTCGGCACCATCGCGTACATGGCGCCGGAGCAATTCACCCGCGGCATGGATGCCGATCAACTGGTCGATATCTTCGCCTACGGCGACGTGGCCTACGAGCTGATCACCGGCGAACATCCGTTCGGAGAAGGAGAAGCGGGAGCCTTGATCTCCCGCATCACCGCGGCGGATCCCAAACCCATCCGGGAGCTGGCGCCGGATTGTCCGGAGCTGCTGGCATCCATCATCCAGCAGCTACTCGCGAAGGACCGCGATCTGCGTTACCAGAGCTTGCGGGACCTGGTGCTCGATATGGAGCCCGTCCTCTACCAGCTCCGCCGCGATCGCGCCACCCAGATTCTGGCCGAAGCGCGCGCCTTGCTGGAACAAGGCCAGGTCGATCCGGCGCTGGCAAAAGTCAAGGAAGCGGTCGAGTTGGACCCGATGAACCGGGAAGCCGACCAGCTCAAAAAGCAGCTCCAGGAGGAATTGCGCCGCAATACCGTGCGGGCCAAGGTCGCCGCCATGGTGGCCGACGCCGAGCGCAAAGTCGCGCAGCGCAGCTTTTCCGAAGCGATCCTGCTGCTCGAGTCCGCCATGCAACTGGATAAGACGGACACCATGCAGGGCCGCCTGGAGGAAGTCCGCCGCGAGCAGGAGAAGGTCAAGCGCGCCGTCCAATTGCTGGCATTGGCGCGCCGCCAGGAGGATCCCGCGTTGGCGGTCGCCAAGGCCGCCGAAGCGCTCGAAATCGATCCGCACAATACCCAGGCGCCGCATCTGCTCAAGCGGCTCCGCGAGGAGTTGGAAAGACGCGAGCGGCGTTTGCGCGAGGCGCTCCAGGCCGCTTCGGCTTGCGCCGGCAAACAGGTCTTCGACGAGGCTTTTCGGATCCTCGATACCATCGCCGAAGAGCTGGGCGAATCGACGGAGATCGCCCAGGAGCGCGCCCGCGTGGCCGCCGCCCAGGCGGAATTCAAGCTCCGCCAGCGCTGGCGGAGTTTCGATGAGGCGGTGGTAGCCGCGCGCGCCGCCATGCATGGCGGCGACCTGCAGCAGGCCCGCGCCATCATCGAGTCGCTCGCTTCCGGCTACGCGGACTTGCCCCGCGCCTCCGAACGGATCCGGCAACTGGCCGGCGATCTGGCGCGCCGCGAGCGCGAAGTGGAAATCGCGCGCATCGCGCAGGAGGCGGACGACCTCGCGCGCCAGGAGCAGTTCGAAGCCGGGCACAGCAAACTCGAGGCGGCGCTCGCCCGCTTTCCCGCAGACCCGGAACTCCAGGCCGCTCTCGAAAAACTGCTGCAGGCCAAAGCCTCCCGCGAGCGCTCCGACGCCATCGCCGTGGCCGCCGCCAATATCAGCCGCCTGCACCGCGAAGGCGCGCTCGAACCCGCGCTGCAAGCCGCCCAGGCCGCCGCCGCCGAATATCCCGAGCACCAGGAGTTTCAAGACTTGGTCGCCCAAATCGGCGGCGAACTGCAAGAGCGCCAGCGCCGCGCCAAAATCGATGAAGCCGCCCGCCGCGCCACCGCCCTGCTCGAATCCGATCCCTTCCAGGCGGGCGAACTGTTGCAGACCACCCTGGCGGAGGTCGGCCCGGAAGCGTATCTGGAAAGCTTGCTCAAGGCGGCCCAAAACGCCGCGGGCAGACGGCGGGAGCAGCAGGCCGTCGACCGGATTCTGGCCAAGGTGCAGACGCTGCGGGCCGCCCGGCAGTGGAGTAACGCGATCGAGGAACTCGACCGGGCCATCGAGCTGTATCCCCGCCGCAGCGAGTTGCGCCTGTCCGCCAGCGAGGTCCGGACCGAACTCGATCGCATCGCCCGCGCCGAAAAGCTGCGCGCCGCCATCCAGGCGATCCAAGAGGCCCTGGCCGATGGCGACCTGCACAAATGCGGTTCGCTGATTGACGAGGCCCGCAAGGAATTTCGCGGCGAGCCCGGCATCGAGCAACTGGCCGCCGGCCTAGCGCGCGCGCAGCGCGACCAGGGGCTGGCCGCCCTCACCGCCAGCGTCCGCCAAAGCCTCGCGCGCGACGACGTCGAAGGCGCCGCCCGGCTCCTTGCCGGGTCCACCGAACAGCTCACCGCGACTCCGGAATGGAAGGCCCTGAAAGCCGAGGCCGACGCGCGCCGGACATACTTGACTGCGCTCGAGACCGCTGGTCAACTCGCCGCCCAGTCGCGATTCCACGAGGCCGAAGAACTCCTGGCTCCGTACGGGAAAGCCGGACACCAGCGCGCCGCCGAACTGCAGCTCACGATCTCCCAGCAGCGCGCGCGCGCCGAAGAAGAAGCTCGCGAGCAGGAACGCCAAGCCGCCGCAGCCCGCGAGCGCGAACGCCAGGAGCAAGAGCGCAAAGCCGCCGAAGCTCGCGAGCGCGAGCGCCAGGAGCAGGAACGTAAAGCCGCCGAAGCCCGCGAGCGCGAACGCAAGGAGCAAGAGCGCAAAGCCGCCGAAGCCCGCGAGCGCGAGCGTAAGGAGCAGGAACGCAAAGCCGCCGAAGCCCGCGAGCGCGAACGCAAGGAGCAAGAGCGCAAAGCCGCCGAAGCCCGCGAGCGCGAGCGCAAAGAGCAAGAGCGCAAAGCCGCCGAAGCCCGCGAGCGCGAGCGCAAGGAGCAAGAGCGCCAGCAACTCGAAGCCGACGAACTGGGCGCCACGCGTCCGATCCTCGTCGGCGAGCAACCTGCCGCCGTCCTGCCCGCGCAGACCGCTCCACCCGCGCAGACCGCTCCACCCGCGCAGAAGACTCCGCCCGCGCAGACCGCTCCACCCGCGCAGACCGCGCAGACCGCTCCACCCGCGCAGAAGGCCCCACCCGCGCCGAAGACTCCGCCCGCGCAGAAGACTCTACCCGCGCAGACGGCCCCGCCTGCGCAGACCGCTCCACCCCCGCCGGTCTCCGCGCCCGTTGAGCCGCCGAGGCCCATCGTGGTCCCTACCTTCACTACGGCGCCGCCGGCGCAGGCTGCTCCGATTTATCGCAGGCCGGTCATCGTAGCGCCCGTAGCAGTTGCCGTTCTCCTCCTCGGATATTTCATCCTGCGGCCTTCTCCGGTCCACCAACCGGCCGCCCTCGAGCCAACGCCCGCCAAGATTACGCTGAAATACCAGGCCGACTCCGGACAGACTCCCGCCGCCGACATCGATTTTGGCGACGTCGCCGCGCCCTTCAGCGTGAACCCCGGCGCGGCCTGGCTTTCCGTGGACCCGTCCAGTGGCGACCGCTTGACCAAGGTTCATCTCACCATCAATCCCAATAGCCTCGATCCCACTGGCACCGCGTTCGACAGCGAAATCCAAGTGACTTTGAAAGACAGCCGCCAAACCAGCGCGCGCATACCAGTCCACCTCGACGTTGCCGGGAGCGTTCCCAAGCGCGTCTCGGTGGATAAGCGCAATCTGCCCATGAGCGTCGATTTCCCGGCCTGGCAAGTCGATACTTCGCAGCCCAGCCCGATCCTCTACAAGGTCCCGGACGAACAGCTCAGTCTCATTCACCCGCACTGGGAGAAAACCGGCGACGAAAGATGGTTCCACTTCAAGACCGTGCGCGGCGGATTGAGCATCAGTGTGACCACACGCGGAATGGCGATCGGCAGGAACTCAGCCAACCTGGTCCTCGATCTTCCCGATGGGGATTCCCGCCAGGTCGTGGTCTCCATTCTGGTCGAGCGCGAGGTGGAATACAAGCAGCAACGGGATTCGATCCGTTGGCGCGGCGCCCTCAGCCCGGGACAAACTTTGAAGATTCAAGCTGCGTCCGCCTCGGACGGCGCCCTGGCGGCCGGTGAACTGCCGGACAAGCCGTTCCGGCCGGAGACCGCGAAATTGAAGCAGGAGTACGGTCTCACCGTCGAGTCGCCGTTCCCCTCCGCGCAGAATCACTACACGCTCCGGCTCCGCAATTCCGGCGCTACTACGTTGACCAGTTTCACGCTGTTCTATCGTGCGGCAAAATAAGAAGGATCGAACATCCGGTTTTCGCCATTGGCCCCTATGTCCTTGCGTGCGTATTCCGTCGCCGCGGCAAGCGCGTTGATCTGCGCCGCCTGCCTCTCCCTCCAAGCCCAGGATTACCACGAGGCCATGCAGCATGGCCGGAAGGCCTGGGAAAAAGGCGCTTGCAAAGAAGCCGAGGACTCTTTCCAGAAAGCGCTGACGGCCGCCACGACCCGCGTCGGCGTGGCTACCCGCGGCGAAGAGGCGGCCACCCGCACCCTGCTGACCGAGGCCGCGGTTTGCGTGGGCGACTACGACGATGCGCTCGACAACGCCAAACAGGCGCAGGCGCTCCTCCCGGCCGCTTCTCCCGAACATGCCCAGGCCCAGTTCCTGGAAGCCGAAGCGCAAAAGTCCAAGAGCCTGTACGCCGAAGCGGACAAAAATTATGACGCGGCCATCCGCGCCACCCGTCAGAATGCGGCCGGACCGGGCCTGAACCTGGCGCGATTCCTGGCCGGCTGGAGCGACCTGGCGCGCCTTCAGGGCGATCTCCCCAAAGCCGAAGAACGGATCCGCCAGTCGCTCGCGGCCGTGGAGCAGCCCGCCGCGCGGAATTCGCTCGAACGGGCCGCCGCCGACGTGGTGGCCGGCGACCTGGCCCGCGAGCGCGGCCATGCCTCCGAAGCTCGCCAACGATATGGCGAAGCCCTTTCCATCACCGAACACCGCGCCCCGGAATATCCCCTGGCCGGAAAAGCGTTGGCCGGCATCGGACTCATCGAACTCGCCAACGACAAACCCGCGCTGGCCGAACCCCTGATCCAGAAAGCCGAAGAGATCTCGCGCCGCATCGCCAATAGCGACGCCTACCTGCGCGCCGCGGATGCCCGCGGCATGCTCGAACTCGCCAAACATAACCTGAAAGCCGCCCGGGAGAGTTTTGCATTCAATCTCGAGACCCTGCAGATGAATCGCAACGAACAGCATCCCGGAACCGCCGTCATGATGGATCACCTCGGGCTGGTGGATCTCGCCGAGGAGCATCTCGATCAGGCCATCGAACGGTTCAAGCAAGCCGAAAGCATTCAGCGCCGCTACCTCGGCGGGCAACATCCGAACCTGGCAACCACCCTCCAGTATCTCGGCCGCGCCTACCGCCTCGCCAAGAGCTTCGCGGATGCGCGCAACGCTCTCGATGAAGCGCTGCGGATCCAAACCGCGCGGCTGGATAAGGACTCGCCGGCGTTGGCCGCCACGCGCTTTGAGGAGGCTCGCCTGTTCGAGGAACAAGGCAAGCTGCCGGAAGCTGAGCCGCTCTATCGCGACGCGCTCCTGGGCCCCCGCGAGACGCGCCTGTACGCCGACACCCTGCGCGGCCTGGCCCTGGTTCTGCACGGCGAAAAGAAAGATGCAGACGCCGCCAAGACCATCGTCCAGTGGATGGAGCTGCGCGGCCAGAAACTCCCGGCGGCGGATCCCGAGCGCCTGGCCGTCACCATGGCCGCGGCCGAGATCTGCCTGGATGGCCGCGAATATTCCGAGGCGGAAAGCAAGTTCCGCGAGATCCTCGCCGCCGGCAGCCTCGCAAGCGCGCAACGCGCCGCCATGCAAAAGGGGCTTGCGGATTCCTTGTTCGGCCAGCACAAGTGCCAGGCGGCCGAGGAGCTTTACGCCTCCGTGCTGCCCAGCCTTCCCGACCGGCCCGCCGCGCAGTCCTGGGAGAAGCTGGCGGTCTGTTACTCCGCGCAAAAGCAGGCGCAGAAGAGCATGGAGGCCTGGAAGGCCGCGCTGAAAATCGCCGGTAAGCCCGGCTTTCCGGAAACCGAACGCCAAGGCATCCGCCTCACGATCGTGGAGGCTTCTCTCGAAACCGGCGAGGTGGATCGGGCGCTTCTCGACGAGTGGCTCACCGCGCACGCCGCCGCCCGCTCCCGGCTCACGCCGGATGAAACCCGCATTCTGGAAAGCGCCGCGCAGGCCCTCAAAACCAGGCAACCGTACGACCTGGCGGAACGGGCTTTCGCGACGCTGCTCGACGAAACGCGCGGCGCCGAGCCGGGCGCGATTCCCTTGCCGCAAACCCAAATCGATTACGCCGAAGTCAGCGCCCGCCAGAATAAGTACGCGCAGGCTGCCGCGGTCTACGAACGGCTGGCGGCCCGCGCCCAGGCGGTGCGCCTGCCCGATGCCGAGAAATATCTGCTGGAGGCCGAGAAGCTCCGCGAGAAGGATGGCAAACCCGTCGCACAGGCCGCCACGATGCAGTCTCTCGGAGACACTTACATCCAGGAGAATAAGTACTCCGATGCCCGGCCCTGGTTTGAGAAGGCCGGCGAGATTCTGCGGCAGGCCGGCCTTGCGGATAGCCCGGGTTACGCGGCGGCCCGTAACGGCCTGGGCAGAGTCGCGCAGGCGGACCGGAATTTCGAGCAAGCCGAAGCGCGCTTCGAAGAGGCCTATACGCTGCTCAAGAAGGCTTCCGATCCGCCCCGGACCATCATGGCTTCGGTGCTCTTCAATCTGGGCAATCTGAAGCTCAGCAACGGTAAAACCGCCGAGGCAAACGCCGCGTTTGACCAATGCCTCGAGCTGTCGCATGGCGACTTCACCCGCGAGAATCCCCCGCCGGTCGCCGAGTTCGATCGCATCGCCGCCGCCTACGTCCAGGAGCAGATGTACGATAAGGCCGAGCAGCGTTACCAGAGCAATCTGGAGCTGCGCCGCAAAATCTTCGGCGAAGACAGCAAGGAAGCGGGCTGGGGATGGTACTGGCTGGCGGACTTCTACAAGGGCGCCAAGGCGTACGACAAGGCGGCGGAAGACGCGCGCCGGGCCCTCCGGATCTTTGAGGCCGGACTCGGGGCCGAAAGCGACGAGGCCAGCCTGACGCTGGGCGTGCTCTCCAGCGTCTATAACATGCAAGGCGACGGCGCCCGCGCCATCGACGCCGCCGAACGCTCCCTGGAAATTCAGACCAAGTTGGGCCGCCCGCGCGAGGAGCTCACGCAGGCGCTCGGCTCGTTGGGCGAGCTCCTGATGCGCGCGGGCCAAGCCGAGCTTCACGCCGCAAATCGCGACCGCAAGAACTACGAAAAGGCGCTCAAAATCTACCAGAGAATGGCCGATCTTTGGAAGACCGAAGCTTACACCGACTTGAACTACCGGCGCGCCGCCCGCAATATCGTGGTCGCCTCCGTCTATACCAAGGACTTCAACGGCGCCAGGAAATCGTTTAGCCAGCTCTTCTCGGCGTTACAGAAGGATCCGGACCAGCAGAAAACGGCGGCGGAAGCCTACGCGGATGCGCTGCAGGCCAACGGGCAGGCCAAGGAAGCCGCCAAGGTTCTGGCGCGCGCCGGCGTGTCCGCCCCGGCCAAAGGCCGGTAACTATGGCTGGCTGGACGACCCGGGCGAGGCTGTACCGCTGGCCGGGTTGATATTGATGTAGATCGGCATGCCGAGGTCTCCGTCGAGCGAGACCGTCACCGGCACCTGCGGTCCCGTAATCGAGGACAAAAGCGCGAACGAGATCTCGACGGCTTGCGAATTGTCCGCCGCGGCTTGAATGCTGAATCCCGGAATATTCACGCCGCCCTCGGCCACCGCCACCCGGCTGGGCGCGGTCAGCACGCCCGGATCCATGCCGGTCACCGTGAGGGTAATGGTGTCGCCGGCCGCCGCCGCCGTATTGGCGCCCAGCACGGCGCCGGCATCCACCGCTCCAGTGATCGCCGGCGGCTGCGGATCGATCTGCAGCACCACCGGGAACGCCG
>Ga0335078_10016378_pt1 | contig 11003 bp, 10 predicted proteins | sample Lox_Sample_32_FD_206711 | JGI IMG/M metagenome (GOLD analysis project Ga0335078, IMG submission 206711) | Soil microbial communities from Loxahatchee National Wildlife Refuge, Florida, United States - Lox_Sample_3.2 | ecosystem: Environmental > Terrestrial > Soil > Wetlands | place: USA... | reverse complement strand
TTCATCGGTAACGGCCGGATCCTTCACCAGAGCCTGAACCTTCTTCTGCTCGGCAGGCGTGAGCGCGGTAGCGACCGTATCAAAGACCTTGCCGCTCGCTTCCCAGATCGACTGGTTCTGGAACAGTGCGTCGGCCACCTGCTCATATTTGCCGACGCGGGCCGACGCTACGGCGTAGGTTGCCGCTTCTTTGGCGTGGGCGTGCTGCATCAGCGGGAACTCCTTATACACCAGGTAGGCCTTCCCGGACTGGACGTAATCTCTCATCAACGACGGGAGAATCTGCATGTGCAACGCCCGGCAGGATGGGCATTGAAAGTCGCTAAAGAGCTCGATGGTCACCGGCGCGGATGGATTCCCGAAAGTTTTCGCCGTGTCGATTCGTGAGGGGGCAGCCGGGCACAGGGCCAGCGCCAAAAACAGGGTCGCAGACAGCTTCATATGTCCCTATTTTAGTGGATCGGCTGGCTCGTGGTGGACTATACCTTGGGGTTAGGCCAACGGTGTTACTCGACACCCTAAGTGTGAGGCGCGGCACGCTGGCCGAACGGATGCACGCCCTTTCGGGGAGGATTTCAACATGAATTGGGACCAAGTCGAAGGCCAGTGGAAACAAATGAAGGGAAAGATGAAAGAGAAGTGGGGAAAGCTGACCGATAGCGACTTCGACGTGATTGCGGGCAAGCGGGACCAGTTCCTGGGCAAGCTGCAGGAACGCTACGGCTACACCCGTGAGCAGGCGGAGCGCGACCTCTCGGATTGGGAGCGAACGCAAACTCATTCCAGAGTCGCTTAAGTAAGTCACCCGGGGCGGGCTGCTCATAGCGGCCCGTCCTGCGGCTCCGCCGAAATCAAAAAGGGCCCATCGAAAGTCGCCAACGACAGGCCCTGGTTAGTAGAAAGGTACTCTTGCCGCCACCGTACCGTAATTACGCCGCCGGCGCAAGCTAACCTTCGATAGCGTGCCACAATGGACGCTATGTCCATCCGCACCCACGCCGAGTTGGAAAAGCTCCGGGCCATTGGAAAAATTGTTCGCCGCGTGTTGGACGAGACTGCACAGGCGGTCCGTCCCGGAATCACGACGGCCGAGTTGGACGAGATCGGCCGGCGCGCGCTCCAAAAGAGTGGTGCGGAATCCGCGCCTCCCAAGGTCTACGGATTTCCCGGCGCCTTGTGCATCAGCATCAACGACGAAGCGATCCACGGAATTCCGTGTTGGCGCACGGTCGAGGCTGGTGATCTGGTGAAACTCGACCTGGTCGCGGAAAAAGACGGGTTCTTTGCCGATGCCGCGGTCACGGTGATGGTGGGGGCGGTGAGCGAGCAGGCCGCCGCCCTGGTGCGTTGTGCCGAAAGCTCCTTTCGGCTGGCGGCGAAAGCTGCCTGCGCAGGCAATCGGGTTTCGGAGATCGGGCGCGCCGTGGAACGCGAGACCATCCGCTGTGGGTTTCGCGTCTTGCGCCAATTGTGCGGACACGGCGTGGGGCGAACGATCCATGAACCGCCTACGGTTCCCAACCATTACGATGCGCGCTTCCGGGCCCGTCTCACCGAAGGGCTGGTGATTACGATCGAACCGATCATCTGCGCGGGCAGCGGCCGCGCGGAGTTACAGGCTGACCGTTGGACCGTTCGCACCGCGGACCGCAGCCTGGCGGCACACTACGAACACACGTTGGTGGTTACGCGCGGCGAGCCGATTCTGCTGACCGCGGCCTGAGGGAAAGCAGGTGCCTCAAGTGGCCGGCGCGTCTGCCGACTCCACTCCATCGACGACCCACCCGAAACCTCAGTGCGTGTCCCTGGAGCGGCCAATCGTCTCGACCACGCTGAGAACTACGTGTCCCTTTAGGCCACCGGAACGTTGGGCAGCGGCCGGTTCTTCTCCACCACCAGCAGGCGCTCGCGGGGAAGCTCTACCAGATGCGCGACCTGGGCCGGCTCCAGCGCACTGGCGTACAGTACGGCGAGCGGCAGGACGTTCGACGGTGGATCGTCCAGGGTGCCCGCGGAATGCAGGTCTAAAACGGTTGCCAGGATGGTGCCGCTGTCGATGAGCCGTTTGAAAATCTCCCAAGGGTTTATGCCCCGCCTTTGGATGTCGCGCATCAAATCGTAGCGGATGAGATAAATGGATTTTCCGCTGTGGCGAGCGCGCCGCAGGTCGAGCGCCGAAGCTTCCACAGGCGGGCTCTCCTGGGGGACCGCGACCTCGACACGCGCCGCATACAACGGTTTGTCTCCGGCCGGCAGGTGCTCCACAATCAGGCGGGACAGGGCCGCGGACAACTCGGAAACATCCGGCGGGTTGCTGTCGCGAAAGTGGCGCATCAGATCCTTCACCTTGTCGAAACCGAGCCGCAGCGTGCCCACGATTTCCGGCGTGGGAGCGAGCTCGTGCGAGCGGATCAGATCCACCACGCCTTCGATCTTTTGGGCCAGATGGTGGAGGTTGGCCAGGTCGAAGAAACCGGCGCCGCTCTTGACCGAATGAGCGGCGCGGAAGACACGATTCGCCGCTCTATCGCCCGTCCCGTCTCCCTGCCGTTCGATCGCCAGCAGGTCGTTGTCGACATTGGCCAAAAGCTCGCGCGATTCGGTGAGATAGGCCTGTTCCATTGGGTCATCGGTTCGATACTCGCTCATCCCCGCTCCCCATCGTTGCCGCTCACGCTGAAATGCTGGTGGATGCGCATCATATGGAACAAGTCCAAGATGTCGCTGGAGGCGTGAATCACCGCCAGCTTGCCTCCCAGCCGGTGCAGCGAATTGTGCGCGGCGATCAACAGGCCGATGCCGCTCGAATCGACCATCTGGACGCCGGACAGGTCCACCACTACCTGGCGCGCGCCGTCTTCCACGACGCCCCGCAGTTGCGTACGCAGCTCGGGCACCGAGCTGGCCACGATATCCAATCCGGACGGCCGGATTACCGCTTTATCGCCTTCACGTGTTAGCACTATCATTCGAAATTCCTCAACACTGTTTGATGATCGTTACCGCGTTGCCTTTCTTGTTGAACCGGACGCGCACGGCGAGGCGCCGCAGAATCTGCATGCCGCGGCCCGAGGGAGCCAGCGTTGCGTTGCGGCGTTCCGCGACCGCGCGCCAATCGAACCCCTCGCCCTCATCGTGCACCGCAATGGTGAGGCGGCGCCCGCGCAGGCGCAGGACACACCTCACATGCTTGGCCGGATCGGCATGACAACCATGCACCACGGCGTTGGTGAGGGCTTCGCGCACCAGCAGCTCCGCGGCGAAACAGTCCGCCGAGGGCAAAGCCTTCTGCGCCTGCTGCCGGAAATTCATAAAGAAATCCTCGACGGCGGCCAGGCTGGCCGGCATGGTTTGACGCATTTCGCACGTAAACCGCGAGCCGGTTCTCATCGAAAAGCCTCCACGGCCAACAGCAGCAAATCGTCTTCGACGATGCCAGAGTCTGGCCGAAGCTCGGTGGCGATCACGGCCGGGGCCTCCGCCAGCGGCACCGCGCGATGGCGGACGCAAGCCTCCACCAGCCGTTCCAACCCCGCGGCGCGCCCCCCTCCCGGGGAGGATTCGATCAGCCCGTCGCTATACAGAAAGAACCGGTCGCCCCGCGCCAGGTTCAGCCCCTTGCGCTGCAACACCACCGAACTGAACAGACCCAGAGGGTCGCTATCCATCTGCAAGGTCTGTGCCTTCCCGCGGCTCACCAGGATGAGCGGCGGATGTCCGGCGCTGACCACCGAAAGCCGCCCGGTCCGCCGGTTCAGATGAGCGTAGCTGGCCGTCAGGTATTGTTCTTCGCCCAGGATCTGCCGCATGACCGAATCGATCCCGCGCATGGTGTCCTCGGGTGAGAACATGGGGCCCGTATACTGGCGCAGCAAGGCTTTGATGGCCGAAGTGAGAAACGCGGCGCTCACCCCGTGACCGCTCACATCCGCCACAAAATAACCAAAGGCTTCGGAATCGACGGGTACGACGTCATAAAAATCCCCGCCCGCGCCTTCGAGCGGTCTATAGTAAACCGCGAACGCCGCCGCCGGGCAATCGCCGGGCTTTACCAGGATGGCGCTCTGCGCCGTGCGCCATTGCTCCAACCGCGCCCGATGTTCGAGAACCAGCGCGCGCTGCGCTTCGCGAATCCGCAGATGGACCCGCACCCGTGCCAGAACTTCTTCGCTATGCACCGGTTTGGAGAGGTAATCGACGCCGCCGATCTTCAAACCCGTCACTTTGCTCTTCACGTCGTCCAAGGCTGATAGAAAGATGATCGGGATGTCGGCGGTGGCGGGATCGGATTTCAGCTTGGCGCAGGTTTCGAAGCCGCTTTCCTCCGGCATGACCACGTCCAGCAGGATCAGGTCCGGTTGTTGCGCGCGGCTTATCGCGCGTGCCGCGGGACCATCGCCCACCGCCAGCGTGCGGAAGCCTTCGGCATCGAGGACGCTCTGCACAACCTCCACATTCGTCGGTGTGTCATCCACGATCAGGATGGTAGGTTTGGCCGTCACGTTCTGGTTCGCTGGCTCTCCAGGCCCTCGGTTGTCATTCTGCTTATCGGCGGCGGCGCGGCCGGGCTTTAATCGCCGGCAAACTCCCCTAAAAAGGCTATTGACATCAGTACTTCTGTGATATAATCCCGACCCAGATGCTATCAGGGTGTGAGTATCTGCGCACGGCCACAATTGTGGATGTCTGACGGGGATCATGCAGTCGGAACCTCCGTGCCCGTAATCTTCTGAGGAGGGAAAACCATGAATTTCGAGAGATTGTTTTGTCTGCGCGTGAGTGTCGTCTTAGCGGCACTATTGATGGCGTTCGCGCCAGGCATTTTGGCCCAGTCGGCGGGAACAGCCGGCCTGAGCGGCACCATCACCGATTCCAGCGGCGCGGCGATCCCGAATGTCGCCGTCACGCTAACTAACACGGACACCAACCAGGCGCGAACGACCACCACCGGTTCGGACGGCGTATACAAGTTCTCGCTGATCCCGCCCGGCACTTACAAAGTCCACTTCGCAGCTACGGGATTCAAAGCGGCGGAAGTTTCCGGCATTAATCTCAACGTGACCGAGGCACCGGTTCTGGACCGCACTCTCGAAATCGGGCAGCAGACCGAGCAGGTAACGGTCGAAGCTACGGCCGGCATCCTGCAGTCGGCATCTTCCACACTCGGAACCACAGTGGGTTCGCAGACCGTGACCGAGTTGCCCCTGGCCAATCGCAATTACACACAGATCATCGGGCTCTCGGCGGGCACCAGCGTGGGCGTGAATAATGCGGCGTCGTTCGGCAAAGGCACTCTCGACATCGCCGTTAACGGAGCCACTCCCGGACAAAACAATTTCCAGATGGACGGCGTGGCGATCCAGAGCATGGCGGGCAATGGAAGCGCGAATGACGGCGGTATCTATGTCGGTATCGCGGTTCCTAATCCGGACTCCATTCAAGAATTCAAGATTCAGACTTCGACCTACGACGCTACCTATGGGCGTAACCCAGGCGCGAACGTCAATGTGGTCACTAAGTCGGGTACTAATACCTGGCACGGAGACGCGTTCGAGTTTTTCCGCAACGCAGACATGAATGCCAATGACTTCTTCTACAATCGGGACACCTGCCGGACGCAGTATGCCGGGCAATCCTGCCCGAAGCAGGTGTTCAATCAAAACCAATTCGGCGGTGTCATCGGCGGTCCTATCAAGAAAGACAAGCTGTTCATCTTCGGCAGCTATCAGGGCACTCGTCAAAAGGACGGCATCCCGACGGCCCAGTTTGCGCCGGGCAGTTCGAATATCGCGCTGTACCCCATTATTCCGGCCGGCGACCGCACCTCTCCTCAGTTCGTGCAGCAGTTGATCGCAGCCAACTGCGAGCTACCCTCATTCGGACCTCCCGGCCCCAACGGTGTTTTGCCGTGTTCCGCCACCTCGGTGAGCCCGGTCGCTTTGAAAATGCTGCAAGTGAAGAATTCGGACGGCAGCTACTACTTTCCTACGCACACGACTTTTGGCGACCCCATCAGTTTCTCTCAACCCGCGCCCTTCTCGGAAAATCAGGAGATTGTGAACGGCGACTATCTGCCGAACGCCAAGAACAGCGTGGCGATGCGCTTCTTCTACGGGAGCGATCCGCGCACCTTCAATTTCAATACTCCCATTGGCGGAGCTCTGCCGGGAGCGCCCATGCCGGTGCAGTATTCCAATACCAACGCAGTTTTGAAACTCACCACGTTGGTAACGAACTCACTGGTCAACGAGGCCCGCGGCTCTTTTCAGCGGCTGTTCTCGCAAGCGTCGGACGCGTTGCCCGCAGGCTGGACGCCGCAGAATCTGGGCATCACGCCGATTATTCCGAGCCAAACCCAGGGCCCGGCGCTGTCTTTCCTGATTAATGGTTTCGGAGTAGGCGGCTTCCTCGAGCCGCAATTCAGCCCGACGAATCAAATCCAGTGGGCGGACCAGATTTCGTGGTCACATGGCCGCCACACCATTCGCGCCGGATTTGAGATGGAAAAGGCTCAATGGAACCTCGATTTCGCCGGACTGGAACGTGGCTGGCTATTCATTGGAAGCTTTACCAATCTGCTAGCCGCCAACAACCCCGGCAATATCTTTCAGTGCCTCTTCTGCGTGGCGAGCGGTCCTCCCGCGGCCGGCGGCATCATTCATGCTTATCGCGAGACCAATCTGAACTCCTACGTGCAGGACGATTGGAAGGTGAGCGCGAAGCTGACGCTGAACCTGGGCGTGCGCTGGGAGTACGACGGCACCTTCGGTGAGAAGTTCGGCAACCTCACCAACACCTGGCTGAGCCAGTTAGCTCCCAACTCCCAAGTGCCGACCGGTCCCATTGGCGCGCCCGCTAACTTCGCCGGATGGGTAACCGCCGGCAACTACCTGCAGCATTATCCGCAGCCGCCAGCGGGCGTGCTGGTGAACACCTCCGGCACGGGGGCCTTGCAGAAGCGCCCGCCGCTGTCGGATTTTGGTCCGCGCTTTGGATTTGCGTATCAGGCCGAGAGTAAGCTGGTCATCCGCGGCGGCGCGGGACTCTTCTATGACCGCATTGGCGCCGATCGGTTCGTCCACGCGGTAGAGCAAGGAAATCCGTACTCCACGACGCTTGATTACAGCGGTTCGGCAGCCGCGCCGTTCACCATCCAGGCTCCGTTCCCCAATCTGCCTCCGGGCCAGTTTGTGCAGCGCTGGGCGGATCCGGCAACGCTGACGAGTTCCAACCTGAGCGTTCCCTTCATTGCTCAAGTTTCCCATGTACCTCTGATCCGCCAGTACAACCTGAACGTGCAGTATGAGTTCGCGCCGAGCTGGGTTTTGGAGGTAGGGTATGTCGGTTCGAGCGGCATTAACTTGCTCGACTACAACCACAACGTCAACACCGCGGGTCTCGCATCTGCCAGCAACCCGATCAACGGCTTTACGACTACCACAGTTGCCAACGTTGCTTTCCGCGTACCGTATGTCGGCTACGCTCCCGCCGGCCTGCAAGCTACGAGCTATGACGGGATTTCCGATTACAACAGTTTGCAGATCACGGTCCGCAAGCAACTCTCCCACGGCTTGACCTTACAAGGCTCGTACACGTGGAGTAAGTCGCTGAGCGACACTCTGGTTGACTCGGCTAACAGTAACAATGCCGGCGACCTGGCGCAGCAATATGGCCCCACCTACTATAACCGTCCGCAACGCTTCATCATCAACTACAGTTGGCTGATCCCCAGCGGCAGTCTCAAAGGCGTCGCGAAGGCAGCGCTCGGCGGCTGGACTCTCTCCGGCGTGACCACCATTCAGGACGGTGTTCCGTTCACCTTCGTGGACGGCGGCGCCGGTACGGCATTCGGCACCAACGGTACCGGAACCACTTCCGGATTCGGCCGCGCCCAGATCTGTCCGGGTATGACGTATGCCAACATTGCCACTCCAGGCGGCATCGAATCCCGGCTGGGGGGTTACAGCGGCGGCCCTGGTTATTTCAATGCCAGCGCCTTCTGTCCCGCTCCGGCGATTATGCCCGACGGCGTAACGGTAACGACGCAGGCCGCCTGCCCGACTTGTGCCACCCTGTTCGGAAACTCCGGCGTCGGTATTTTGTTGGGACCCGGCCAGTTCAACTTCGACAGTACCTTGTCCAAGCAGTTCAAGATCGCGGAACGCTACAGCCTGCAATTCCGGGCCGAGTTCTTCAACCTGTTCAACCATCCGCAATTCAACGGCATCTCGCCGGGATCGGGAACCGGCGGAACGACTCCATTCCTGCCGCAGCCCTTTAACGCAGGCGGGAGTACGATCGTTGATACCAGCGTGAATCCGCGCGTGATTCAGCTGGGTCTGAAGTTCTACTTCTAAAACGCTGGCATTTCCTCAAAGGGCTCCGGCGGACTCCTCCTCCGGAGCCCTTTGTTTTCTTACGCACCGCCCGAACGGCTAGTTGTGACTGGATTCGAGATCATCGCATAGTGAGGCATGAGTCTCCAGATCGGCATTCTCGGATCGGGCAACGTGGGCGGAGCGTTAGGCCGCATCTGGACGGCGAAAGGCCACGCGGTCCAGTTTGGAAAACGCGGAGCATCCAACGCAGAGGCAACAACCTCGGCACAAGCGGTCGTGTTGACCGTTCCATGGCACGCCGCGCAAGAAGCCATCCGGGATTGCGGTAATCTCGCCGGCAAGATTCTCATCGACTGCACCAACCCGCTCGCGCCCGATCTCCAAGGACTCACGCTCGGACTAACGACTTCCGCCGGCGAGCAAGTGGCCGCCTGGGCGCCGGGAGCCAAGGTCGTCAAGGCGTTCAACACCATCGGCGCGGCCCGCATGGGCGATGCGGATTTCGGCGGTGTGGCGGCCGATGGCTTCTACTGCGGCGACGACGCCGCGGCCAAGCAGACGGTGAGCGGATTGATCGCCGATGCCGGAATGAATCCGGTCGATGTCGGACCGCTGCGCAACGCGCGACTACTGGAACCGTTGGCGATGCTGTGGATCGATCTGGCGGTTAATCAGAAGCAAGGGAGCAATCATGCGTTTAAGCTGCTACGTAGATGAACCCCCGCTCCATTGAAGACGCGTTCGTGGGGTCGGCCCTCTCCAGGCCGCCGCTCGGCGTCGTGTGTAGACTACAGATCACGCCGGGCAGAAGCCCGGCGGAACGGCAGGCCGGAAGGCCTGCCCTCGCCGGGCGGAAGCCCGGCGGCAGGGCCGAAGCCCTGGCCCACAATGTCGCGCTACACTCGCTCTATGGACGATCTCGGAAAGATGTACGAGAAGTTCAAGGTTCACAGCAAGGACCTGGCCGACCAGATCCGCAAGCTGATTCATGAGGGGAACGTTCGCCGCATCATTGTGCGCGACGAGCACGGCCACACGTTCATGGAGATCCCGCTGACGGTCGCCACCATCGGAGTGATCGCTGCGCCGGTGCTGGCTGCCGTCGGCGCGATCGCGGGGCTGGTTGCCAAATTCGAAATCGTGGTGGAGCGTTCCGCGCCCGCCTCGGAGCCCGCTGCCAAGCACGATGCCGCAGGAGACAAGCCTTGAAGCTCTACCTGAAACCCACCTGAACCTCCTGCCGCAAAGCGAAGAGTTTGCTTCGCGAAAGAGGCGCGCGGTTTGAAGAAGTGGACTTGAGCCGCGGCCTCTCCGTGGCTGAACTCGACCAGCTTATCGGCAGCCGCGATTACCGGATGTTTCTGAACTCGCGCAACGAGTTATATCGTGAGCGCGGGATGAAGGACCATCCACCGCCACGGGCCGAAGCGCTGCGGCTCATGTCCGAGAACCCGAATCTGGTCAAACGCCCGATCCTGGTGAAGGGAAGTCAAGTGGTTCTGGGATTTGACGAGCCCGCCCTTTCAGGCTTGCTGTAACGCCGTCATGGTTTGCGGCGGCGCCGGAGACTCGGCTGGCCGCGCGTTGAGCAGCGCGTTCAGGTCCTGCGTAAAGAAGGCCAGTTCTTCGGGCTTGGCACCCGGAGGAGCCAACCGCCCTAGCGCGGAGGGTTGCAGGTGCAGCGTGCCTCCGTCGGTGGAAGCACGATAACTCATCAAGTCCGCCGTCCGCTGCTCCGGCTTCAGGCTCAGCCAAGCGGTGAAGCATTCGAAGTGGTATTTTGCCAGGGTGCGTGAAGTCTCGTCCGCGCCGTACTGTTGCGCGCTCGCGGCGTCCTCATAGCGGCGGAATTCCGGCTGCCAGTAAAACGCCAGGAACACCAACTTGCCCAGAAGCGTGGGGATGCGCGCTAGCTTCTCCCGCCAGCATTGGTCGCAAGACGGAGGGGCCATGGACACCAGCGCCGATTCCTCCTCGACGTCATTCTGGTGATCCTGCACGAAGCAGCTTTCGAAAGCGCGGTTCAGCAGTTCGTCGTTCAATTCGTAGGGAAGCTTCTCGAAATGAATGAGGTTCAGGGCGTGGGACAGAACGTCGCGGGGATGGCAGCGGCGGAAACGCCTTCCCGTGGGTTTGTAGTGGCGGTCGATGAAACGCCCGATCAATCCGGGAGGGCAGGCGATCTGCTTCTGTTCGCAGAATCGCTCAAAGATGTATTGGAATTCGCTCCGCCCGGGGCTGCGCAACAGAAGCTTGTATTGAATACGGCGCAGGAATGCCTCGTCGCCCAGGTCGGCGGGGTTCAGGTTGGTGGAGAACACCAGGAATGTCTCGAACGGGACGGTCATCTTGCCACCCGTCAGGAAGCTGAGATAATCCACGCGCCGCTCCATGGGCACGATCCAGCGGTTCAGAACTTCCGCGGGCGAAGCCTTTTGCCGCCCGAAATCGTCCACCAGGTAGATGCCGTTGTTGGCCTTTAACTGGAACGGCGCTTCATAGATTTTGGACGAGGCATTAAACCGCAGGTCCAGCATGTCGAGCGACAGTTCGCCGCCGCTGACGATAAACGGGCGTTTGCAGCGGATCCAGCGCCGGTCGTGGCTCGCTGCCATCGAAACCGTCAGCACCGAGGGTTCCGGTTCCTCCGCGTCCAACGACGAG
>Ga0335078_10016376_pt1 | contig 11004 bp, 10 predicted proteins | sample Lox_Sample_32_FD_206711 | JGI IMG/M metagenome (GOLD analysis project Ga0335078, IMG submission 206711) | Soil microbial communities from Loxahatchee National Wildlife Refuge, Florida, United States - Lox_Sample_3.2 | ecosystem: Environmental > Terrestrial > Soil > Wetlands | place: USA... | reverse complement strand
GGGTTCAGCAGAACGATCTGTTCGCTTGCAGAATCCAGAACCACCACACCGCACGGCAAAGCGTCCAGAATCTGGCGCAATGTAATGCGCATACGATCGTTTTCTGCCTGGCTCGAGGCAAGCGCGCGATTTCTCTCTTCCAACTGTGCACGCAGCTGCGACACTTCTTCGTGCAGTTGCCAGTGGGATCGTTCCAGTCGGTCCGCTGCCTGGACAAAGGTCGAGAAGGCATCCGCAAGATTGCCCTGACTGATTGGCAGTGCCGCCGCGCAGTCGTTTATTGGACTCGGATGAGAAGTAGGCAACATCTGCCTAGCTGAAATGCAAAAGCTCTGCCAAAATAGGCGATCCTCAGCGGTTCAATGTCGAAGGTAATCCCGTGACGCGCGATTGCTTTGGAAATGCCCTATTGAACCAATATTGAAATGCCGATAGTGGTTCGCTATTGCCTTGTATGAAATAAATCAGCTCCCCTGACGAAAGAGATTGGTGAGTGAATCTTCTGGAAATTAGATAGATATGAGAGGCCAGCTCACACTTATCGGAGGATCAACGAGTGGAACCCAGCTTGCTTTCCAGAAATTAGTCCGACGTGAGATGAGACTCAATTGACCGAGAAGACAAAGAGCAGAGTTCAGGAATTCGGCTATCGTGTCCCACGTTATCCCGCTGACTTCCACTTCTTACTGCAAATTACCGAGCCCAAGCCCCGCGTTATCGATGCCAGGTGCACTGACATTAGTGCCGATGGGTTGGCTGCGAAAATGGCCGAGTCTTTAAGCGTCGGAACGCGGGTGAACCTGATGCTCACTGTTCCAGGCAGTTCCGAAACGATTCGTCTTGCCGGCCGGGTGAGCCATCAGCACATGGGAGAGCATGGCTTTGCGTTCATCTTTTCGTCCCAGCGTGAACGAGAATGCATCCAGAAATATGTAGCCTGCTTTCGAGTGGGTACCGTTGGTCTTCATCGCCCTCCGCAATAACCTTTGGCAGCCACCGTGCATAAGTAGTAGGCAGATGTTGCCTAGTCCTCATTTGTTTTTAACTTGTCTCTTTAACGACGCGGTATGCAAAAAGTCTTGAATCAGGAAGAGATCGATGCCATGGTCCGGGCCGCACGCGGCCGGCAGGACCTGTCCCCGCAGGCCGAGCAGCGATCGATCACGCCCTGCAGCTTTCGCCAATCAGGCCAGCTTTCCGGCGAACAAGTGCGGGCCCTTACGATCCTGCATGAGGGTTTCGCGCGCAGCCTGACTCAGTCTCTGGGCGCCTATTTGCGTGTGGCATTCGAAGTAGCCCTGGTCACAGTGGAGCAGGTCGCGTATGCCGAGTTCCTGCAGCGAGTTCCCGAGATCACCTACATGATGTCGTTCCAGGTGAAGCCCATTGGGGCTGCTGCAGCCATGCAATTAGATCATTCGCTGGTTTTCCCTCTCGTCGACATTCTCCTTGGTGGCACCGGCCAGTGCGAGCCGATGACACGCGAAGTTACCGAAATCGAAGAACAGATCATGGAGGGAGTCGCGAGAATTGTTTGTCAGGAACTGGCTTCCGCCTGGTCCCCCATGAATACGGAAACCGAACTGGAGCACCGGCAGCCTCCAGCTCAAATGCAGCGTTTTCTTGCACCTGCGGAAAAGACCTTATGTCTTGGTTTTGAGGTAAAAATCGGGGAGGCGAGAGGAGCCTTTAACCTGATTTTTCCCCTCTCAATCTCGAACACCTTGTTGCGAAAACTTTCCACCGACTGGTCGTACGGAAAAAATCGGGCCACGAGCCGATCTACCGGTCAGCTGGCGGAGAAAATGATGGACTGTTCATTCCCGATGACCTTGGGGATTACTTCCATCAAGCTGCCGATCAAGACTCTTCTTCAGCTGACGCCGGGCGAGATATGTAATCTCGGGGTTACCGTGCGATTACCTGCATCGATAATCCTCGCCACCCGCGAAGCGTTCGAGGCGGAACCTGTGCGTCATGGGCGGTACCGCGCGGCTCAAGTGCGCCAGAGAATTCCAATGAATAAAGCACAAAGAAAGCAATCACAAAATGGCTGAGATCGATCCTAGAACACCCGTGCACCTGTTCGGCGAAGCCTTTCGCAAGGCTTTGAATGACGTTCTCTCCCCAACATTGGGATCGCCTTGCAATGTTTCGATGAGTGAGGCAACAGAATCCGCGGTGGGTGCGGGTTCGTTATTGTTCGGCATCACAGCCGCGGGCAGTCTGCGGGGCAAGGCGATGCTTGTGCTGAAAAATGCGGAAGCGCTCACGCTTTCGGCGAAGCTCCTGTCCGAAACCGCTGATCCTGCAGGAGAGTTGAACGCAGCTCGGAAGCAGGCAATCGAAGGGGTGTTAAATCAGGTTGTCGCGCAAGCGGCAACCGCACTAACTATGCTTTGCGGCGAGACTGTGCTTCAACTCGCTCCAGTTGAAACTCCGATCTCGTCATCTGCAACTGCCATATTGTCTTTGCCGGACACACCGGTTGGCCCAATAACCGTCACACTTGCTTTGGATTCGGAACTGCTCGCCAGTGTGTCGGCTCGAACCTCACCCTCTGCTGCCACGCCTGAACCCTTGCCAACGGACAGTAATCTCGACCTACTCCTCGGCGTCGATTTGAATCTGACCCTCAGATTTGGCCAGAGGACCCTAACGCTGCGGGAAATCATGGATCTTAGCTCGGGTTCCATCATCGAACTTGATCGGCAAGTACAGGAGCCCGCTGATCTCCTGCTTGGAGACAAGCTCATCGCCAGGGGCGAAGTGGTCATTGTGGATGGAAATTACGGACTTCGGATTACCGAGGTCGCCGATCCCCAACCCGGAATGGACCGTCTAGCGTTGGGCGCGCATTAAAAAGTGCTGGGAAGAGTGCTCCAATGCCAGATAATGCAATATGGATATAAAGGTTAAACCATGAAAGTTAATCAGAACGGAACTCAAGGCCCCGACTTTACCGAAGTCGCGTCTACGCAGAAGGTCCAAGCTGAAAAAGCAAAGGTGTCGCCCAATCGCCTTGACCAGACTCTTGGCGAAGATACGGCGACACTATCCAGTGACAGTGCCAGCGTTGCCAATCTGACCACTCAAGCGATGCAATTGAGTGATATTCGGGAAGACAAAGTTGCAGCTCTTCGCCAGGCAATCCAAAACGGCGACTACAAAATTGATCCTGCCAAGATCGCCGACGCCATCATCCAGGACTCCGAGTCTTAGCGGACATCTATCATTCTGGAAACAAACGGGTTCCGGTTTCATTTGTAATCTTTTGTTACAGATTGAAGTTTTCCGTCGCAGTTGCCGATTAAGACGTCCGTGCCAGCCGCCAACGAAAATTCTGCCACTGCTGCCAAACCTGCCCAGATCCATCGCTTTGTCGCTCGTCAACCAATTCTGACAGGCGACGAAAAGACATTCGGGTACGAGTTGCTGTTTCGCGACGGAGTCGAAGATTATTTCCGCAATCCCGATGCTGATGCCGCCTCCCGGAGCACCCTCGACACCTCCTTATTAATGGGCTTGGACGTTTTGAGCGATGGCCGCCGCGCGTTCATTAACTGTACCCGTGACGTCCTGCTGAAAGACTATGTCACGCTCTTGCCGCCCGCCCAGGCTGGAATCGAAATTCTGGAAACGGTTCCGGCGGACGAATTGGTTGTGGCTGCGTGCCAGCGCTTGAAGAAAGCCGGCTACCTGCTCGCGCTTGACGACTTTGGCGTCAACGATCCCCGGGAATCCCTTGTCAGCTTGGCCCAGATCATCAAGGTAGATGTAAGGTCCACGTCGCCGGCGGATGCCGCCAGCATGGTCAAGCGTTTCGGTTCAAAAGATTGCCAGATGTTGGCCGAAAAGGTCGAGACGCGGGAAGAGTTCCTGGCTGCGAAGAAGGCGGGCTTCTCGTACTTTCAAGGGTATTTTTTCCGCCGCCCGGAGCTGATGCAAGCGCGGGAAATCCCGGCAAACCGGGCGAACTATCTCCGCTTACTTCAGGCGATCTCAAGACCCGAACTCGACCCGCGAGAACTGGAAGACGCCATCAAAGGCGAAGCTTCGCTTTGTTACCGCCTCTTACGCTACCTGAACTCACCGGTTTTCGGGTTCTCGGCCGAAGTTAAATCGATTCGCCACGCTTTAGCAATGTTGGGTGAACGGGAAGTACGCCGCTGGCTGCGTTTGGTCGTGACGCTCAGCGCAACTCAGAACAAGCCAAGCGATTTGGTGCTCTCTGCACTCGTTCGCGCCCGCTTCGGCGAGTTGCTGGCTGCGAAGATCAAGCATGGAGAATCAGACTTATTTCTTGTTGGCTTGCTGTCCTTGATGGATGCGATTCTCGAAGTCCGTATGGGAGTGGTTCTCGAAGGCATTTCTCTGGATCGAGAATCGCGAGCAGTTCTGCTCGGGGAGGAAAGCATCTTATCGAACTTCTATCGCCTCATGCAGGCGCAAGAAGCCGGTGATTGGGCAACCGTTGCGGAACTCAACGGCGAATTGCACTTGCCTGATACCTTTGTGGCGGATGCCCATTGGAGCGCGATGCAATGGGCTCGCGAAATGGCCGGTGGCTCTTAGCCCGATTTCGGCGACTCCCTTTGTTAACCTCGAAATTACTCAGGCAAGTTCATCGACCTGGTGGGAACCTTCATCGTCTCCAGGGATGTCGACGCGCTCGGCAGGGATTTGCTCGGGTGTCTTCGGAGGTTTAGGACGTTCCCCCGTGTCCCGAGAGGCAGAACGCTGGTGACCGCTATCTCGAGTGGGAGTAGCCGGTTCCGGACGCGTGATGGAGAATTCATCCATGATTGCAACGGTAAAACCCCGCTGGCGGCGTGACGTTTGCCACTCGCCACAAATCAAGCTGCACAAGACTATCGGCACTATCCTAATGATGCACTAACTCGCCGCCGTAAGTAACCAATCCTTGGTAACTTCAAGGTGGTTGAACCACGGAATGTGGCTTCTCGTCCGCAGGACTCTGACATTGTGCCGGGTCGCTATAGATTTGTTTACAAACTGCCGATAGTCTGTTCGCACCGCCAAGCTTCGATTGGGCAAGACCGGGTCATTGTCGTGCTGGTTGCGATGCGCTGCCGTTAAGGATACCTGGATTGAGATGAACTCGAATGAAGTGTGAGTGACTTTACCTTCCAGTCTAATCACCGTCATGATCGGAGAGTGAGTTGATTTCCCTGAAAAAGTATCTGGACATGGACTTCGCCAATGAGCAGCGAGCCGTGGAGTTGCTTGCCGCAGTGCTGGAGTCGTATCGGTCGTTGCTCCTCGAGGCCGGCAAGAGTGCCGTCCGTGCTTGTCCCGGCGTCGGCGACGATCTGCAGAAGAATCTGTCGGCCCTGGAGAATCAACTCGGCACAGAGATTACACCCGCCCTGATAAAAAAAACCGAATCGGAAGCGGAAGACGAACTGCAGCAATGGGTCGGTCGAAGTGTTGAGCACTTTAAGGCGAAAGCCACCGAAGTAAAGGAACTCCTCGTAGTTGTCGCGCAAACGTCCCAATCGATTGTCGAACGTGATCAACGCTACGCAACGCAATTCAACCAGTTCACATCACGGCTGCAATCCATTGCTAACTTGGAAGACCTTGGCCAGATTCGCGTCTCTCTACTGCAAAGTGCCGGCGAACTGAAGAGTTGCGTGGAACGCATGACGGCTGACAGCAACCAGTCAGTCGCACAACTACAGGCAGAGGTTTCTACCTACGAAACTAAGCTCAAAGCCGTCGAACAGCTTGCTCTTCGCGACCCCCTCACGGGCTTGGCCAACCGAAGGAACGTAGAAGAGCGAATTGAGTGGCGGATCGCGCACAGCCAAACCTTTTGCGTCATGATCATTGATGTGGATGGTTTTAAACAGGTCAATGACCGATACGGTCACGTTGCCGGGGACAACTTGCTGAAACAGTTCGCCGAGGAGTTGCGCTCCAATTCCCGCGCTCCCGATATTGTCGGTCGCTGGGGCGGAGACGAGTTCATCGTGGTGGTGGACTGCGACCTTCAAGGGGCTAAAGCGAAGGTGGAGCGCCTGCAGAAGTGGGTTTTGGGCGACTACACAATCCAGTTCGGCAACGGCACTTCGAAACTTGCCGTCGGCGCTTCCATTGGCGTGGCTCAGTGGCAGCAGGGAGAAAGCATGCAAGAGTTGCTTGATCATGCGGATGTTGGCATGTACCGTGACAAGGCAAAAGCACGAAAACAGACTGTCTGAATTTTGGACAGTTCCTTAGACCTTTCAAAATTACCTCTTCATTCTGCCGACCTGTTTGTAAACTAAAGTTACAGTTGTGACACTCATCACATATTTTCCGGCAGTTTTGCGCGATATTTCCATACAGAGGTAGGTGCGCTGAACACGGCCTCACGTGTAAGGGTTTAGGTGCGCACCGGCTCCTGAGCACGCTGCCCACAAGCCGAGTGTGCGACCCCTGGGAAGATCTCGTTACGAAATCCGAACAAAAGCGTTCGGAATGAAACGTGATTGCATCGAAGTGAGAGGATGGTGAGCCCCGTTGTGGTTAGACGTTGAACAGGAGGCAAGCAGCAAAAACTCGGGAGGTGTCGTCGTGAATCCCAGCGCCACGGGATTGAGGATGTTAGTAGTGCACGATGAACCGGCAGTGATCGCCGCAATTGCGAATGCATTGTCGAGCGAAAGTGTCCAGCTGTTTACCTCTGCGAGCGCCGAATCCGCGCTCGAGAAACTTCCTCAGGTTCGTCCTCAGGTTGTACTGGCTGATCTGAACTTGCCTGGGATGAACGGGATCGCATTACTTGATCGCGTTCTGGCCAATGATCCCGGAACCGACTTTATCCTGATCGGGGAGTATTCCACCGAGTCAGCAGTGGACGCGATTCGCAAGGGAGCTTGCGATTACCTACCCAAACCGCTCGATACAAACAGGCTTCGAAATTCCGTTCGATCCTTGATTGACGCCGGAACGACGCGACGGAAGACTTTCCGGCTCGATCACGACCTGATCGATGTTTTTCAGTTTCAAGGAATGATCGGCCGCAGTCCGCTTATGCTGGAAGTGTTCGCCAAGATCCGGCATATCGCCCCGCATTTCCAAACCGTACTGGTGACCGGAGAAACGGGAACGGGCAAGGAACTGGTCGCGAAGGCTTTACATGATCTCAGCCCGGTCACTTCTTCGCCCTTCGCAATTTGCAACTGTTCTGCCCTTGTAGAGACTCTGCTGGAGAGCGAGTTGTTCGGTTATGTGCGCGGCGCGTTCACAGGCGCAGTCCAAAACAAGCAGGGTATTTTCGAATACGCGAACGGTGGAACCGTATTTCTCGACGAAATCGGCGAATTGCCTTTGTCCGCTCAGGCCAAGCTGTTGCGTGTCCTGCAAAACCATGAAGTCCAGCGGGTGGGGTCTCCGGTTCCACACCATGTGAACGTTCGCGTCATTGCGGCAACTCATCGGGACCTGCAGAAAATGGTCGCCATCGGCGAGTTTCGTGAGGATCTGTTCTATCGTTTGGCGGCCCTTGAAATTTCCGTGCCGAGCCTCGCTGAAAGAAGGGAAGACCTGCCTCTGCTTCAACGACACTTTCTTGAAAAGTATTCGCATCGCTATAAGAAGGACATCACGGGGATCACCCGTCGTGCCCAAAGCCGTTTAGCTACCCATTCGTGGCCCGGCAACGTTCGGGAATTGGAGAATGCAATCAGCTCCGCGTGCATTATGGCCGTCGGACCCGTCATCGATCTGGTCGATTTGCCGGAAGCGCTTCGCGCTCCGGCACCGGTTGCACAAATTGGAAGTCAGGGTCTTGTGACATTGGAAACCATGCAGCAACGGTACTTACTCAAGGTCCTTCACCAGGTTCGCGGAAACAAGGCCAAAGCGGCGGAGATCCTTGGGATTGGCAGGAACACGATTTACCAAATGCTGAATCGAATGGGCGGGGCTGCGGAAACGTTTTCCGATTCAGAAGCCGACAAAACTGCTTAGTAACAGCCTTCCGTAAACCACTTCGTACCCCCGCGCGCGTGCACCACCGTGCCTGTAACCGGCAGTACATAAGGGGCGTACGGGATTTTGTATCTGGCCATCAGCCAGTCCAGCCCTAAGGTCGCGGCAAAAACGGGCAAATCATTTTGATAAAGCTCACCCCGCGAAGGCATAGCGTCCTTGCCGTTTGCTTCGGTGCACTTGTGGTGCGAGAGTCCCTGGTGCGTGACTTCAACGTCGTAGATGATCGCGCCCAGATAAGCGGCATGCGCAGATACGAACTTCTTATTCCAAACCGTTTGCCGCTTCGATGGGGAATAGGTCAGTGGCACCGTATGACCGGTCTCGACGACCATCTCGGGTTGAGGCGCATCCGGCAGACTGGGGCCGGAGGTGTCCTGGCCCCAACCCATCACCGAAGTCAGCAAGAACACCGAGAGTACTTTGCGATAGCCCATCAGGCCTGCCACCGAATGTCGAGTGTGCATTGCCTATCGGCATCTTTCTCCCACTCCTGTACTTGAGGATCCTGTGCCTGATTACCGAAGGGTTTGTTTCGGCTTTGGGGTGAATTCCCATCTCGCATGTGCCGATAGAAGTCTCGTCATTGGCGGTCGCTAAGCTCCTTTGTGCGCCAAAAAACCGGGATTTCTATGACTTGCAGTTTCCTGATGTTGCAACTCGAGGCAATCATTGAGACATCCCGCTTTCATCCTTTCCCGGCGACGCTGTCCGTCGCCGACATCGAGAGTTATAGCGGTTGGCTAGTGGCTGTCCTGGTTGTTCTTCTTTCCTATCAGCAGTGGAGGCTGCATCAATTTCGACTCCAGACCGCCGAGCGCGAGGAACTATTCCGGATTGTGGCCGAGAATGCGGCCGACATGATCGCATTGGTGGACGTGAAGGGAAGGCGCCTCTACAACAGTCCAGCCTACGAAAAGGTTCTTGGTTATACACAAAACGACCTCGCCAAGACCCCAATCTTCGAACAGATTCATCCCGAAGATCGCTTTAAGGTGCTTGAGGCAGGCAGAGAGGCGCGTTCGAGCGGCGAAGGTCAGAAGCTGCAGTATCGAATGCGGCACAAAGATGGAACCTGGAGGGTCTTGGAGTCCTCCGCCACGACGATCAAGAATGTGCAGGGCGACGTCGAAAAGCTCGTGATTGTCAATCGCGACATTACAGATCGAAAGCGCGCGGAAGAGCAACTCGAACGCAATTCCTTCCGGGATAGTCTTACCGGGCTTCCCAATCGCCATCTGTTCCTCGATCGCCTGCAACATTGCTTCGCACGCGCGGAGCGCAATCCCAACTATCAATATGCGATCTTGTTGCTGGATGTGGATCACTTTAAGGAATTCAATCAAAGCATGGGGACCGGTGAAGGGGATAAAGTCATTCTCGAGATTGGCCGCCGCCTGGCATCCTGCCTTCGTCACAACGACACGGTTTCCCGCCCCATTGGAGATCAACCCATCCCTGACGCAGTTTTGTCTCGAATGGGAGGCGACGAATTCACTGTTCTGTTGGAAGGCATCAAGGACCCGAGCGATGCGTTGCGGGTGGCGCAACGGATTCAAAGCGCGGTAGGGCTGCCCTTCAATATTGGTGGCCGGGATATCGCTGTTTCTGCCAGCATAGGAATCGCGCTGAGTTCGGGCGGCCATACTGCGGGGGAAGAATTACTCCAGGACGCCGATATTGCCATGCGTCGGGCGAAAACGCTGGGCGGTTCCCGTTCAGAAGTCTTCGACGAAGCGATGCACACTCGTGCGGTAGGTCGTCTCAAACTGGAAAGCGAACTAAGGAGTGCCGTCGATGGCAACCAGTTCCGGCTTTATTATCAGCCCGTCGTTCACCTGGAGTCCGGAACCATTACCGGTTTTGAAGGCCTCCTCCGCTGGCAACACCCTAAGCAAGGTTTGATCTCTCCCCAGAAATTTTTCGAAGTTGCGGAGAACGTCGGTCTGATTATCGTAATCGGAAGATGGGTGCTCCGTGAGGCTTGCGCTCGAATTCAATCCCTTCCCTCAAGATATTCTTCCGCGCAGCCGCTAAGTGTGACTGTCAATCTTTCTGCAAAGCAGCTTACCTATCCCAACCTGTTCTCCGATGTGAAGGCAGCGCTACAGGATACGAGAGTCGACCCTTCACGACTCTTGCTGGAGGTGACCGAAACCGATGCGATGGCGGACCCGAAGAAGACTCTCGAGGTGTTTAGCCAACTGAAGAACATCGGTGTGAGCCTCAGCGTGGCCGACTTCGGCACTGGGCATTCCTCCTTGAGTTGGCTTCGCCGCTTGCCCATCGATGAGTTGAAGATCGATCGCTCCTTGATTGGAAATATGTCGACCGACCGGTGCAGCGCTGATATCGTGCAGCTGATCCTCAACGTAGGCAGAGAGCTGAAGCTCAGGGTCGTGGCTCAAGGCATCGAGAGTGCAATTCACCTCGAATGCCTCAAAAAGTTGCATTGTGAATTCGGTCAAGGGTTTTACTTCTCGGAACCGCTGGATGCCGAACGAGCTGAGAAACTCTTGAAAGGCCTCCATTTCCCGCTCGGCGCCGGCCGCTAGTGGTTCACGCCCTCCAGCCGCACAGAAGGCACGCGCTCTATTCCTGTTTCGCTTTTTTCGGAGATTTTCGAGACCGAGTCGAATTGCTTTCACGTTTCGACCCGCTAAACTTCTCAGCAGATAAAAGACCTAAGTCGAGAGCGTAACGAACAACATCGGCCCTTGTCTTCAATCCTAATTTATCGGCAAACCGGGCGCGGTAGGTCTCAACCGTTTTGGTGCTCACATAGATGGTGTTGGCAATTTCGCGGCTGCTAAACCCCTCTGCGACCATAGTCAATACTTGCAATTCCCGCTCGCTCAGAACCTTACTTTGTCCCGAACCGGGTGCATCAGTTTTGGTTCCTCCAATCACCTCGTTCAGCAAGGTGTTGGCGAGCTCGGAATCCACGTATCGATGCCCACGCTGTACCGCGCGAATGGCTGAGAGCAGATCTGCATCAACGCT
>Ga0335078_10016373_pt1 | contig 11005 bp, 12 predicted proteins | sample Lox_Sample_32_FD_206711 | JGI IMG/M metagenome (GOLD analysis project Ga0335078, IMG submission 206711) | Soil microbial communities from Loxahatchee National Wildlife Refuge, Florida, United States - Lox_Sample_3.2 | ecosystem: Environmental > Terrestrial > Soil > Wetlands | place: USA... | reverse complement strand
TAGGATGCTCAGCCACCGTAAAAGTGTCGCTTTCTTCGACTACATCACAAGTGCTTGTGACTGAGTAACCTGGAGATATTCTGCACTGTGGGAGGTACAAAGCGCAAGTCGAGCAGCGCTTTGAGCTTACTTTGAAAGCCTGAGATGCGACAAGACAAATTCTGCGCGGTAGTCGACGTTAGCTTGCGGAACCTCGAGGATTTCGTAATCACAATCGTTGTAAACACTCGTCATCTGTTGATAGACGTTGACGGCTTCGACGAACGTCTGCTTTCTCTCTGTGTCGGTGTGGTAAATCGCGCGCCAGGGCGGCCGCATGAAAAGTCGGCGGTTGTAGCGAAATCGCTCGCATGCCTCGGTGAGTTCGCAGAATTCTGAGAGCTTGATGATGTAAGCGCAGCAAAGCGTGTCAGGAACGCCGCGATCTCAGAAGATCTGGGAGTCTGAGTTCATGTCCCTGAAGGACTCGATCGATCGAACCAGCATGGTCTTCGTATAAAGTTCGGCGTCACACCAAGGCAGAGCAGTTCAGTCTGTTCCACTTGCTACCGAATGACCTTTCGAGCAACTTCTTCGATCACAGAGAATCCGCGTTGTTGCAGATTGCGGAGCAATGTCGTTTTGCCGGAACCAGGACCGCCGGTGATTCCGTGCAGGTTGGGCTTGAAAATGATTTCAGATAAATCAGCGACTCCGTCCGTGAGAAGGGTCGGGAGATGTGGCTGTTTCGACGTCGACGTGCAGGTGAAGACTGGGATTGACGCCAGGAGAATAGCAGTTGCCGTCGCGGTTGTAGTTGGCTGGGCAGCCTGCCGCGAAATCCTTCCTCTTGGGAGATTGAGCGAATTGCCAAATATCTGCGAAGTCGATGCCGCTCGCATTGGGTTTGGGCGGGTTCTTGGGAAAAACGCACCCCGGGGATGGAGGGCAGGAATCGTTGGTCACGAAAAATGAAATACTTCGGCGGCTAGCGTTTTGACGAATATCTTCGGCCGTGACGACGCTTACTTTCGCCGATTCCCGCGCCGGAATTCCGGAACAATAGATTCCCGCCCCAAACCCTGAGCTGTTTACCGTATCTACCCAGCTATAGATGTACGCTTTTTGCTCGGAAAGCATGCGGCCCCCTTGTTCCTGATCGAGGAAGATGATCGTTCCCGAGGAGAAACCCTCGTGATGAGCCGCATTGATGGCCTCTTGCCCATCCGACTTACCCAGCGCCGTTGCCCGAGCCACGCTTTTCAGATCGGCGTAGAGACGGCCATTGAACAGAACAAGAAACCCGAATCCTGCATTCTCAATCAGGGACCGCTTTCCAACCCATGTGTTCGCATTTGAACCAGGTGGATTGTTGAGCCAGTAGCCGGAATAGACGAAGGTTTGGTGCAAGGAAGTCAAAGTAGCGTCACCGGGATAGTCGTTGCGGTCGAAACCGAGATAGGTTTGAGCGGGTTGGGGAGAGCCAGACTGAGCAATCGCAGGCAGGCAGGCCACGATCATCAAAGGCAATCTGAACAGCAGTTTAGAAATCATCCCCACATGAGAAATCTTATCTGGTTTTCGTGAGCGCAAGAGTAAGCGCGCGCGCGCCGAATTTTGCTTGACAGGGATTGGGTATGCCGGTACTTTAGTTGATCGTTCAAGTAAGTATGCCTAGAGGGACGAAAGATACCCGCGAACGCATTCTCCTGGCGGCGATCGAGCTCTTCTACAGCCGTGGATACGAGGCCACCGGGATGGCGCAGATTCTCAAGAAAGCCCGTGCTAACAGCGGCAGTTTCTATTTCTTTTTCAAGAGCAAAGAAGATCTTTTGCATGCCGTTTTGAACTGGTACCTGGAAAATCTGGCGCCGATTCTGATCGCTCCGCTTTATCGGCAGACGGATGACCCCATCCAGCGTGTGTTTCTGCTGCTGGAGGGCTATCGGCAGAAGATGCTGATGACCGACTTCGATTTCAGTTGCCCGATTGGGCGGCTGGCATTGGAAATCGATCCGTCAAAACGGCAGGTTCATCAGAAGATCGCAGCCAATTTTGCGGGTTGGACCGCAGCGGTTCAGAAGTGCCTGGAGGACGCGGGGAATCGCCTGCCGTCCGACATGAACCATCACGATCTTGCACAGATGGTCCTGACTGTCATGGAGGGCGGGGTCATGCAGTCTCGCGCGCACCACGACATCCGTCCTTTCGACGCATCGGTTGAGCAGCTTCGAACTTATTTCCACACGTTAGAACAAGCGGCATCTGCAAAAGCACCAGTTTCGAAAATAAAAAGGAGAACATTATGAAGTTCGTCAAATCTGTATTGCTTTTGTTTGTAGTCAGCTTGGCATTCGCGCAACCTTTACCCCATGACGGATCGCCAGCGCCGGCGAAAAATGCGAAAGTATCCGACTTGGCATTTCTTTCGGGTCGGTGGACCGGCTCAGTAGACGATGCCAAGATCGAGCAGGTGTGCTCAGCGACCGATCCCGACGTCATGCTTTGTATGTTCCGCCTGATGACGAGTAACGGGACGGAAATGCTCGAACTTTATACCTTGCGCAACACTGCGGACGGAGTTACCGAGCGAATTCGGTTCTTCTCACCGGATCTGAAAGAAGAGCCGGGCGAGGGTGTCACGATGAGATTAACAACCCTGACGAGCGACAAGGCGGTGTTCGAAAATCCGAATGGCACTTATCCGAAACGTGCCACCCTGACTCATAAGAGCGGAGATGAATTCAGTTCGCATATTGAGTTGGTTGACGCGCAAGGCAAGGAAAGTACGATCGATGCTCACTGGCAGCGGGCGCAGTAAGGTTCAGCTTTGACGGGAAGGTAATCAGCCGCCGATGTGGACCATGGTGCGGGAGGCAGGTACGAAATCGGGTTCGCCGATGTGATGGCGCTCTTCTTTGCGCTGAACGACGGAGCGAATGAACTCAGTGAGTTCTTCATCGGAAGCGCCCCGACGCATCAATTCGTGCAGATCGTGGTCCCAAACGGAAAACAGGCAGGTGCGGATCTTTCCGTCAGATGTGATACGAATCCGGCTGCAATGGCCACAGAAGGGGTGAGAGACTGGCGCGATGATCCCGATTTCGCCGATGCCGTCGTCAAAGCGGTATCGGCGCGCCGTCTCGCTCCGAGCGTGAGGAATTTCAACTAACGGGCGATACTCGGCCATACGGCTGACAATCTCTTTCAGTGTGACAACCGTACTGGGCGACCAAACTCGATCTTCTTCGAGCGGCATGAATTCGATAAAACGGACCACCACGCCTTCTTCGCGGGCGAACATGCCAAAAGGAATAATCTGGTCCTCGTTGAACCCGCGCATGAGAACGCAATTGACTTTGACGGGCCACAACCCTGCCCGCCGCGCGGAGCGGATTCCAGCTAATACATTGTCGTACCCAGTAGGAACGCGCGTGATGCGAGCGAACCGATCCGGATCGACAGCATCCATGCTCACAGTGACGCGATGCAGGCCGGCGTCCTTCAACGATTGAGCGATTTTGGCGAGCAAATGGCCGTTTGTCGTGAGGGCGAGTTCCAAAGGATCGCCATCGACATCCCTCAGTTGCGACAGGTCCCGAACAAACTCGACTAAGCCGTTTCGCAAGAGCGGCTCGCCCCCGGTGATGCGAACTTTCTTGATGCCAAGTCCGGCGAGAACCGCTGCCATGCGCAGGTAGTCGGAGAACGGTAGATCCCCGTAAAGCGCGCCCTCGTTGCCGGTTCGACAGTAGACGCACTTGTAGTTGCAACGATCGGTGACGGAAATTCTGAGATCGCTGATCGCGCGGCCGAATTTGTCGATAAGAACGGACATTAGTCTCTGGTTTTGATTGCACAAGGAAGGAGACAGGCAGGCAGGCCGTGTTTCCTTTCCAATGGCTTCTCGCAAAGCCGAGAGACGCTGGCGTTTCCACCATCACCCTCGGAGCGACATGCACTCCTCGCCACCGCAGCCTGGGTATGTCCGCGGGCTGAAGCGGTCGGAAACTCGATACATTATAGATGCCACAGGAAACTTTCCGACGCTTTCGGTTTCTTTGTGGGAAGACTGATTTTGGCTGCCTGGCAAGCTGGGTGGCTACATTCCATCGTAATTCGGGCCGCCCCCACCTTCCGGTGGAACCCAGGTGATGATCTGATAGGGATCCTGAATGTCGCAGGTCTTGCAATGGACGCAATTCGATGGATTCAGGCTGATGCGCTTGCCGTTCGGCTGCTCGGAATCGTCCACCATTTCGTAAACGTTAGCGGGACAGAAATTCTGACATGGACTGCCGAATTCCTTCACGCATCGCGAATTGCAGATATTGGTGTCGTGAATGACTAAATGCGAGGGCTGATCTTCTTCGTGCTTGGTTCCTGAGTGATAGAGGTCCGTGAGCTTATCGAAGATCAGCTTGCCGTCGCCCCGGGCGGGCCCCAAAAGATGGGCCTCGTCGCCGCCGTCTTTAGGCAATTCGGAGAGCTTTTCCATGTGAGTGTAGCCGGCCTTGCCTGGATAGCGATTGCGAAGCCCTCGACCGCCCGTGAACTGCTGAATGCCGGCGTGAAACAATCCTGTCCACAGGCCGTGTTCAAACCCTTGGTGAAAATTGCGCACTTTCCAGAGTTCCTCCTTGATCCAACTGGATTCGACGCTCTTCTGAAATTGACCGAGCGTGGCAGCGGAAGAATCGTCTTTTTTCAAAGCCTCGAAGGCGGTTTCGGCGGCTAGCATCCCGCTCTTGATCGCGAGGTGAATTCCTTTTAGGCGAGCAGAATTCACAAGTCCGGCGGAATCGCCCACGATCATCCATCCTGCGCCAGCGAGCGGCGGAACGGCCCACCAGCCGCTATAGGGGAACGACTTGGCACCGTAGCGGATCATCTTTCCGCCTTCGAGCAACTTGGAAACAAAGGGATGTTGCTTGAAATCCTGCAGGACGTGCTGCGGATCAAGCCGCGGATCGGGATATTCGAGGGCGGTCACATAGCCGAGTGAGATGACGTTGTCTTTGCCGCCATAGATCCAAGCGCCACCGTATTCCTTAGGGGTTAGCGGCCATCCCATGGTGTAAATCACTTGGCCCGGCGCGACGCGGCCTGGGGGAAGCTCCCAAAGTTCTTTAATGCCCTGACCATAGGTTTGAGGATTTCGATCTTTCATCAGATCGAACTTCGAAAGGAGTTGCTTGGTGAGCGATCCTCGGGGGCCCTCGGCGAGAACTACCACTTTGGCTCGCAGATCGTAACCCGGCTCGAAATTGGATTTGGGTTGATTTTGTTTGTCGACGCCCTTGTCGTCGGTACGAACTCCAACAACGCGATTGCCTTCGAGCAGAAGTTCCGAGCCGGCGAACCCTGTAAAAACCGTGATGCCGGTCTCTTCGACCTTGCTTCCCAGCCACTTCACGAACCGATTCAATGAAATTACATAATTGCCGTGATCGCGAAGAGGTGGCGGCGTGATGGGCAGCTTAAACTTGCCGTTGCGGGTCAGAAAATAGACCGCTTCCTGGGTGACTGGCGCATCAAGCGGGGCTTCCTTTTCGAAGCCAGGCAGAAGTTCGCGCATGGAGCGAGGATCGAGCAGCGCGCCCGAAAGGCAGTGTTGTCCAACTTCGCGGGCCTTTTCGAGAACGTAGATATTTTCTTTGCTGAGCTGTGAATCTGGATTTTGCGAATTGTGCTGATCAATGAGTTGGGACAGGCGCAGGGCGCAAGCCATTCCAGAGGGTCCGCCGCCAACAATGACAACATCGGCTGGCATCTGCGGACGTTCAATGCCTTCAATTGGCTTCCTAAAAATGAGCATAGAAAAAATCGGCCGCGGATTCGGCAGATTTCACAGACTTAGGTAGCACTTTCTGAATCGTTCGAATCCGCGTAATCCGTGGCTGAAAACTATGTTCCTGCTTTTGCTTTCTTCACCTCTTCAATCAGGGGTGGAACGACGTCGAACAGATTCCCCACGACCGCATAATCGGCAATCTCGAAAATGGGCGCCTCTGAATCCTTGTTGATCGCGATGATTGTGCGAGAGCCTTTCATTCCAACGATATGCTGAATGGCTCCGCTGATGCCGAGAGCGAGATACAGCTTTGGAGCGACGGTCTGCCCAGACGACCCGATCTGACGGTCCATGGGAAGCCAGCCCGAATCGCAAATTGGACGGGACGCGGCGATCTCTCCGCCGAGTACTTCGGCCAACTGCTTGGCAAGGTCAATATTTTTTTGCTCTTTGATGCCGCGGCCGATAGAGACAATGATTTCTGCTTGGGTGAGGTCGACGGCCTGCTTGGCTTCTTTGAAGACTTCTTGCGGTTTGTTGCGAACGACGCCGTCCGCAATTTCAACACTTACTGTTTCAACCGGAGCGACGCTTGTGCCAGCTTCGACTTTGTCGCCGCGAAAGGCTCCATTCTGAAACGTGACAAACCAGGGGGCGTCACAGGCAAAGCTGACATCGGCTGCCAGTTTTCCCTGAAACATCTGGCGAGTGAAGAGCAGTTTGTCGCCTTCTTTTTTGTAGCCGATGCAGTCGCTGATCACGGATCGCCCCATGGCGGTCGCGAGCTTGGGGATAAAATCGCGCACCTGGTAGGTGTGCGGCATCAACACCAACTTCGGATGCTGCGCTTCGAGAAATTGTTTCAGAGCCGCGGCGAATGCATCCGGAGTGTACGGACCGAGTTTGGGAGATTGGACTGCGAAGACCTTTGCGACTTTTTTGCCAGCGACTTCGCTGGCGATCCCGGCAACATCTTTGCCGATCACGACAGCTTGCAGGGGCAGGCCGGTCTCGGCCGCCAAGGCCTGGCCCGCGGTTAAAGTTTCCCAGGAAACGCGATTGAGCTTTCCTTCACGTTGCTCTACGACTACAAGAATGCTGTCAGGCATAGGAATGGTTCTCTAATGCTCCAATGAAAGCTTTGGGCGGGCTGAAGTCGTGGTTAATGAGTCAAGCTACCGCGCTTGCGGGAGCCGACTTCTAGCAACACCAACCCGAGCACGCCTTCAATGATGACCCACCACATCCAAAAATCAGACCCGCTGCGAACCCCAACGTAAACGAACGCCAGTAACAAGAAGTCCATCCAAAGGAGGACTTTGCCTACGGTCACCAGGGTGTTCCCGGTTCGGGTTCCTCCGGCGATCTGAACTTCTTCGACACGATTCAGCTTTATGCCTGACATAGCACTTGTTAGATGCTGGCAGGCAATTTGCAGAAGCCTACACGACGCGTACTTGGTTACGGAGCTTGTCCACTAACTTCTTCGCCACTTCCGCCGGCGGTCCTTCCAGAAACTCCGTGTTTTTGGTCTTCTGAGGCACGTACAAGCGCTCGATTTTCTGCATGTTGCCGATGACCGCCGACTGCACATCCGCCATCGTGACCTTCCGCAGCGGCTTATTTTTGGCCTGCTTGATACCGATCAAGGTAGCGTAACGCAGTTTGTTTATGCCCGACTGAATTGTGAGCACGGCAGGCAGAGGCATGTCGACGAACTGGAAAAATCCGGCTTCGAGTTCGCGCTTTACTCGAATACCGGAATCGTTTTTCTCGATCTGCATGATGATGGTCGCATGCGGCCAGCCGAGGAGCTCTGCGAGAATCACGCCGGTTTGCGCATAACCGTAATCGTCCGACTGCAGGCCGGTAAAAATCAGATCAAACTTCTCGTCTTTGATCGCGGCGGCAAATGCGCGAGCCGTGTTGAAGGCGTCGAGTCCGACAAACGCGTTGTCTTCGAGGTGAATGGCACGATCGGCGCCCTTAGCCAAGGCTTCGCGCAAAACTTGCTGTGCGCGCGCTGGGCCGGAGGTAATGACAACAATCTCACCGCCGTGCTTTTCTTTCTGCCTTAAGGCTTCCTCTAGAGCGTAGGCATCGGGTTCATTGACTTCGTAAGATACGTCGTCGCGGATCCATGTGCCGCTCTCGTTCAGCTTGAGCGGTGCATCCTTCTGTGGGACCTGCTTCATGCAAACCAGAATCTTCAAAGCGAGCTCCAAGCGCCCGGCGCATCCCAAAACTGCGCGGGCAAACTGCTAAGTATAAATGAGCGGTTGGGAATTCGCACAGCATCAGTGGATGAAGTGCTGGACATCAGAAGATAATTTCCACGGCGATTCCTGATAAGCTCTCACAAAGATGACAAGGATCCTCGATCCTCAACTGAAAAGCGCTTTAGCCGAGCGCTTACGTTACTACAATCAGCTCGGGATTTACGATTTTTATCGCCGCCCGCCAGTCGGTGTGCCTGATGTTGGCGAACCGGAAGTGAACCTCCAGCCAGAACAGGGAGAGCCAATGCCCATGAGAGCAGCCGCGGTTCACGCGGAAGAGCATCTATTCGAAAGTCCAAACGCCGAAGCACGTGCCGCCGACCCGCTAAGTGCCCTCAAGGCCATCCGCGAAGACATAGGAGACTGCACACGGTGTGTGCTGCACAAACAGGGCCGGAAACAGATTGTGTTCGGGGTTGGGAATCCGCGAGCTGACTTGATGTTCATCGGAGAGGCGCCGGGAGCTGATGAAGACGAGCAGGGAGAGCCATTCGTGGGTCGCGCCGGCCAATTGCTTAACAACATGATCAAGGCAATGGGGCTGCAGCGAGAAGATATTTACATCGCGAATATTATCAAGTGCCGGCCTCCGGGAAACCGTACGCCCGAGCGCGACGAATGTGAGACCTGCTCTCCGTTTCTCATGCGCCAGATTGCGACCATTCAACCGAAGGTGATCGTGGCATTGGGAGCGGTTGCTGCCAAGACACTGTTGGCGGTGAATGCACCGATGATGGAATTACGCGGACGCTGGTATGACTTCCGCGGGACGAAACTGGCAGTTACTTATCACCCAGCGTTCCTATTGCGCGATCCGCGCCAAAAGAAAGAGGCGTGGAAGGATCTGCAACGGGTCATGAAGGAGTTGGGGTTGCCGATTCCAGCCAAAGGCGCAGAGTAGTCCTCACCTCGCGAGGCGAAAAGGTATTGTCAACAGTCTGGCTGGGAACGTAATCACGGCCCAAACCAATTCCAGAACGCCGTGAACTGCGATCCCAACAATGCGGAATGGCAGAAGCACCAGCCACACGAACGGATAAAGCACCAGGGCCAGTAAAGCTAACGGCCAGCAAATCACAAACAAAATGCACCAAAGAAGGAAGCCTGCCATAAGGAGCCTCTAAAGATAACCTACGCAAGATTCGGCAATAAAGTTCAGTATCTAAAGGCACTCAGATTTTAATGGGCGGCGAGGTAGCGATTAAGGAACGCCAGCGTGCGAAGACCGGCATCTCGCCAAATTTCATTGCTGAAACCGTGTCCGACACCGGCGTAGATTTGCATTTCGTAAGGAATGTTCTTCTTCTCGAGCACTCGTTGCAGGTGGTAGGCCTCTTCGACCGGAACCGTCTGGTCCTGATCACCATGCAAAATAAGCATCGGGCATAAGCGGCGCATGAACACCTTCATTTCTTTGGGCAGGCCGCCAAAATACTCGACAACGGCGCGAATGCGCGAATCGATCGTGGCCGCCGACACAGAAAGATAAGCACCAAGTGAAAATCCCAAGAGGCCGATGCGCTCGGAGTCCACTCGCGGTTGGTGTTCAACGAAGCTGACGCCGTCCCACAGCGTCTTCATCCAGGCGGGATAGTTGCGCGCGATTGTCGGCAAACCGTCCACAGACTTTGTGTCGGTCCGATCGAAGTAGTGCAGTACATAGACGGCATATCCCTGTGCCGCCAAAAGGCTCGAGGGTTCGGCCATGCTGAGATGTCCGCCACCCGAGCCATGCAGGCCGATGACTGCAGGCAGTTTATTGGCGCCCTCCGCGGGTAAAAAGCAGTCGAGTCCGATTTGCTTGCCGCCGCTTTCAAACGAGACGTGAGTTTGCGAAATTGAGCTCATACGGCTGGTTCTAGCAGGTCTGGGAGCGCGTCCATCCTAGGTTCTGGTCACCTGCTCGCGCCGAGTTTCTCCCGCCAGCCTTGCCAAGGATTCTCCGTAGGGTGCGCGAGCGATTCCACGCTCGGTCACAATGGCGGTGACATATTTCGCTGGGGTGACGTCGAAGGCTGGGTTTTCAACCCGCACGCCTTCCGGCGCGATTGCCTTACCGGCTATATGAGTCACTTCCTGCGGATTGCGCTCCTCGATAGGGATCTTGCTGCCATCGGGAGTATCGAGATCGATGGTGGAGAAAGGGGCGGCGACATAAAAAGGAATTTCATGCTCTTTGGCCAGCACGGCGACGCCGTAAGTGCCAATTTTGTTGGCGACGTCTCCATTTGCCGCGATGCGGTCGGCTCCTACCACGATAGCGCTGATTTTACCTTGCCTCATAATGGAGGCGGACATGTTGTCCGAAATCAGGGTGGTGGGGATCCCGTCCTTTACGAGTTCCCACGCGGTAAGCCGGGAGCCTTGCAGGAATGGACGGGTCTCGTCGGCGTAGACATTGATCTTCTTGCCCTGCTCGACTGCAGCGCGAATGACGCCAAGGGCGGTTCCGTAGCCGCAAGTGGCCAAAGCGCCGGCGTTGCAATGAGTGAGGACACCGCCGCTTGCCGGCATTAAAGTTGCACCGAAACGGCCCATCGCCTGATTGGCGGCGATGTCTTCGGCGTGCATTCTTTGGGCTTCTTCGATGAGGGCCTGTTTGATCTGGGGGAGCGGCCGCACGCGGAGCGTTTCGAACTTGTTTTGCATCCGCCGGATCGCCCAAAACAAATTGACGGCTGTGGGTCGGGTCTGGCGAATGGTTTCGCAAGCGTGGTCAAAATCGCGTTTGAGATCCGCCACGGTTTCGGCTTTTGATTTCTTAACACCGAGAGCGATTCCCATAGCTGCGGTCACACCGATAGCAGGAGCACCACGGACGATCATGGTTCGTATCGCATCGGCCACCTGCTCGCAACTTGTGCAGGTCACGTAGGTTTCTTCGACCGGAAGCTTCGTCTGATCGATGAAGCGAACACCGGAATCGGTCCATTCGAGAGTTTGGATCATAGTT
>Ga0335078_10016370_pt1 | contig 11006 bp, 12 predicted proteins | sample Lox_Sample_32_FD_206711 | JGI IMG/M metagenome (GOLD analysis project Ga0335078, IMG submission 206711) | Soil microbial communities from Loxahatchee National Wildlife Refuge, Florida, United States - Lox_Sample_3.2 | ecosystem: Environmental > Terrestrial > Soil > Wetlands | place: USA... | reverse complement strand
GTGCGCGGTGCGACCATCCGTCTGAGAAAGAAGAGGACACGCCCATGTTGACAATGACAGCCGAGATCGCGCTGCGCGAACTCGATCACCGAACCGACGACGGCATCGACGTGACGTTGTTCTGGAAGCCGCTCGCAAATCAGGTGTTCATCGAAGTCGCGGACCGCCGAAGTGGCGAATGGTGCGAGCTCGAGGTCGAGGCGCGCGACGCGCTCGGGGCCTTCCACCAGCCATTTGCGTACACCGGCAACCACTGCGACGCTCGGTCAACGTCGCTCGAGCATTTACCCACCAGTTGCCCATGCCCGGCCTGGCGTATTCGTGGCGGGGTTGCAAGGTTTGGTGCGGCCGGGCTCCCACTGCCAAGTGCCGAGAAGTGATCATGAGCAGCCACCCCAGCTATCGAGCCGGCCTCGCGCGGATCGACGATCTGCGCCGGCAAGCGGATGCGTTGCGGCGCGCCAGCCTCGGGAGCGTCGAGCGCGACGATGCGGCGCCGGGTGTGGTGCTCCGCGGCGCCGTCAAGTCCTATCGGACGGGCGGGGCGGTGGTGCACGCCGTCCGAGGCATCGACGTGTCGATCGCCAAGGGCGACACGGTCGCGCTGCTCGGCCCCAATGGCGCGGGCAAGTCGACCACGATCGACATGCTGCTCGGGCTCATCGCGCCGGACAGCGGCAGCGTTTCGTTGATGGGCGGGCCGCCGAAGGATGCCGTTGCCCACGGCATGGTGGGCGCGATGCTCCAGGCGGGGGCGCTGATCCGCGACGTCACGCCGCGCGAGTTGCTCAAGATGATGGCCTCGCTTCACCCCGACCCGCTTGAGGTCGCCGACGCGCTCGAGCTCGCCGGTTTGACGGAGGTCGCCGACCGCCGAACGCAGAAGCTGTCGGGCGGGCAAGCCCAGCGGGTGCGCTTCGCGCTCGCGCTGGTCGCCGATCCTGCCGTGCTGATCCTGGACGAGCCGACGGTCGGCATGGACGTCGAGGCCCGCCGTGGGTTCTGGGCCTCGGTGCGCGGATTCGCCGCGCGCGGGAAGACCGTCATCTTCGCGACCCACTATCTCGAGGAGGCCGACGCTTACGCCGACCGTGTGATCCTGATGTCCAATGGCCGCGTCGTCGCCGACGGCGCGACGAGCGAGATCAGAGCACGGGTGGGCCGGCGCACGATCCGCGCGACCCTGCCCAACATCGACCTCGCCACCTTGTCCGTGCTGCCGGGGGTAGCCGCGGCGGACCGGCGCGGGGAGGAGATCATCCTGGTGTGCTCGGACTCTGACGCCGCGGTCCGCGCCCTGCTGGGCGCTTATCCCGAGGCGCGCGACATCGAGATCGCCGGAGCCGGGCTCGAGGAGGCGTTCGTCGAGCTGACCACTTATCACGAAGACACGCCGGCGCCGACGCGGCGGCAGGAGGCCTTGGTATGAGATCGCTCGCCTACACGCGCTTTGAGCTGGTCCGCACTTTTCGCAACTGGCGCCTGCTGGTGTTCTCGCTCGGCTTTCCGCTGGTCCTGTTCTTCATGATCGCGGCACCGAACCGCGATGTGCACAACTTCGACGGATCTGGCATCGCCCTGCCGCTGTACTACATGGTCGGGCTCGTCTCGTTCGGGGCGATGACATCGCTGATCTCGACGGGAGCGCGGATCGCCAGCGAGCGCACCGATGGCTGGACCAGGCAGCTGCGGATCACACCGCTGCGGAGTGCGGCGTACTTCCGCGCCAAGGTCCTCACCGGCTACGCGATGGCCGGAGCGACCATAGTGCTGCTCTACGCCTCGGGCATCTCGATCGGGGTCAGCCTCCCGGCCGGGCGCTGGCTCGAGATGACGGGGCTGATCCTGATCGCGCTCGTCCCGTTCGCGGCGCTCGGCGTGCTGCTCGGCCACCTGGCCACCGCCGACACGATTGGCCCGGCGACCGGCGGTCTGGTCTCGCTACTCGCGCTTGTGAGCGGCACCTGGTTCCCGCTCGGCTCGCACGGGATCGTGCACGACTTGGCTCAGTACCTGCCTTCCTACTGGCTCGTGTGCGCCAGCCACATCTCGCTCGGCGGGCCGGCGTGGGCCGGCACCGGGTGGGCGGTGGTCGGCTCGTGGGCGGCCGTGCTCGCGATCCTGGCCCGCGTCGCCTACCGCCGCGACACCAAGCGCGTCTGACCGCCACGCCACACATGCGACCCGAGTCTGAGCGCAATACACCTGAGGGGAGGCCGATGGCCGGCATCGATACATCCGACGTGGGTTCGAGTGCTACGGCTCCTCGGCGAAGATACTCGCGTGCTTGCCCCCTGTATCAGCGGGCGAAGCCCAGGCTGCGGCATACAACGCTCGATTGCCGGACGCGTCGTGTGCACGGGGCGTGGGGGACTGGAGTGGCCGCCAGGTCACGCGATCAGGTGCAGCGATGAGTTCGCGTACTGCTCAGAGTCTCTGCAGCAGCACAAACACAATCCCTAGGAGGATGTCGTGAGCACCATCAAGGCCGGTGTGAGCAAGGTTGCCACTGTGATCGTTCCGACGGCCGACCAGGACCGCGCGCTGGAGTTCTACGTCGGCAAGCTCGGCCTCGAGAAGCGCGTCGATATTCCGTTCGGCAACGGCTACCGGTGGGTCGAGGTGGGACCGGCCGGCGCCGAGACCACAGTCGCGATCGCCCCGCCGCCCGAAGGCAAGCCGACCGGCAACCACGAGACCGGCATCTCGCTTCACACCGAGGACATCGATGGCTACCACTCAGACCTGAAGTCGAGCGGGGTCGATGTCGACGCCGAGGTCAGCCGTTTGGGTGGTCCGGTGCCGCCGATGTTTTGGCTTCGCGACCCGGAGGGCAACACCCTGCTGGTCGTTGGTAACGCCTGACCTGTGGCTGCCGATGGGGGGCCGGGAGAGGGGTTGCCTCACCCCGGCCCTCCCAACTGGTCGGCAGGTTGCAGGCCCGGGGAGACACGGCCCCCCGGACCGCGCGGAGCTGTTGCGACGACGCGCTCATGCGGGGGCTCCCCTCGGTGACAGCCTCATGACGAGCTAGCCGGGATTCCTGTCGGCTGGTGATCGCCATCTCGGAGCATGACTCACGTGTGGTTTGCGACGCTGCTCGAAGACAGCACCCGGCACGGCGGTCGCGCCCTGCTTTCCGTCCTCGTTACGCGTGTCCACCGCTCTGCGGTGTCCAAAACCGAGTGACGCCGTGCGCTGGCCCGTGGTGGGAGGCCGCAGGGGCGTCAGTAGTTCGCCGTCCCGCATTGCGGCAGCGTGCCGATGAGCGGGCGGCTCCGACCCGGGATGATGAAGTCGTAGCGCCGGATCGCAGCGCCGGATCGCCTTGCGGCGGGCTGGAGCTGGCGACCCTCGCTCGCTTCAGACGCTGCCGGCTTGAGCTTACGGGGGCCGTGGCGTTGACCGTCTTCACGTGGAGGTCTAGGATGACAGCAAGCGCCAACTGCGCCAACAACCAGGATTGCATCAACGAATCGGACCGTAGCGCCGAGAATGGGGGTCGCGGTCGAAGGACAGCGTCCTGCGGGAACGAACCCCTTTCCGCCGAGGAGTTCGAGCAGGTCTTCAGCCGGGTGCCGCGGTTGACAGTCGAGCTGGTGATCGTCGCCGGTGAGCGTGGCGTGCTGCTTGCGCTTCGCGACTTCGGCCCCTGCAAGGGCCTGTGGCACCTGCCGGGCGGGACCGTCCGGTTTGGCGAGCCGCTGGTTGACGCCGTCAGGCGCGTGGCCAAAGTCGAGCTGGGCGTGCAGGCCCGCCCGGGCAAGCTGCTCGGTTACATCGAGTACCCAAGCCACTACACCAACGGGCTTGACTGTCCAGTCGGCTTGGCGTTCCTGACCGAGGTGGTTGGCGGCATGCCTGCCGCGAGCGATCTTCGATGCGAGTGCGCGTGGTTTGGGGTCCTCCCAAACAGGATGCACCTTGAACAGGAGACCTTCCTCGTTGACCACGTCGCTGGCCTGAGCGCACGGTCAGTTGCCGGGGACGGCACCGGGCTCAATTCGCGTGTGCGTGAGAGCGGGGCCAAGCCGGCCGCCGAGACGCAAGCACGGGCGCGTTGCGCCGATGACAGACCTGATGAGATGAACACGAGGAGGCCGGCATGAGCTTCACGGCGAGCGCTCGCTCGATCGCGGGGACGCTATGCCACGAGATCGACGTCAACGGGCGCCACGCGATCACGACCGACGAACCGGAGAGCCTCGGCGGAACAGACACTGCCCCGGCTCCGCACGAGCTGCTTCCGGCGATGGTCGCTTCGTGCGTCTCAACGATGATCGTGCTGTACGCGCAACGGCACGACTGGCAGCTTCATGACGTCCGCGTCGATGTCGACTACGACACCGAGGCGACGCCGAGACAGCTCAGAGTCGTCGTGCATCTGCCAGACGACCTCACCGCGGATCAGGCCAAGCGGCTTCGTCGCGTCGCCGACACCTGCCCGGTCCGGCGGGCATTCCAAGCCGGCTTCGCCTTCGAGGAGGAGCTCGTACTCGATCTCCAGGCACCGCCGGCTCCTAACGGCGTCGTCGCGAGTGCCCCTAGGGCGCGGGCCCTTAGTCAGGATCAAGGCCAAGACGAGCTACCGACGGGCGGCGACTATCGCGAGCAGGGCGACCAGTCGTACTAGCGCGAGAGTGAACGGGTCGGGCAAGGCGAAGCGGAACCGCATCACCACCACGGCGAGGATGAAGGTGCAGAACACTGCGATCGGGATGCTGAGCAGCGGAAGGCGACATTGAGGAAGGGCTGGGCTACCTGATCGGGATCGTCGAGTGCGGTGAGCTCGAGGCCCGGCATGTGACCAGTCGCACTGCTCGGCTGTCGATCACGAGTGCAGCGCCGATCCGCGTCAAAGGCGTGGCTCCCCGATTTTGACGCCGGTTTGACGGCATTCAGATGGCGGCCGGCGATCCTGCGCGCATGTCAACCACCAAAGGAGGCTCGGTGAGCACCACGACTACATTCGACCTGGACCGCTTCACGCGGGCCGCGGAAGAGCGCGACGCGGCGACGCAGCTGTCGATGTACGCGCCGGACGCGACGATCACGATCGTCGACAGGATCACCCAGCCCGGCTCGCCGCGCGTGCTGTGCACCCTTGAGGAGATCCAGGCCTTCCTCGAGGATCTGTACGGGCGCGACATGACCCATAAGGTCACGCATCGGGTCGGGGGCCAGAGCGGGGCGGCGTACACGTTGGCGTGTCGCTACCCGGACGGGACCAACGTCCTGTGCGCGACAGTATTCGAGCTCGAGGCGGGGCAGATCTCCAATCAGACCGTCGTGCAGGTGTGGGACGAGAAATGAGACACGAAACCGAGCACAGGAGCTTCGGCTCGCCAGACGAGACGCGCGAGTTCCCAAACGGCAAGGCCGAGATCATCTCGATCGGCGGTGCCGAGGTCGGCCGGATGAGGTTCGAGCCCGGCTGGCGGTGGGCCAACGACGTCAAGCCGATCGCCGGGACCGACAGCTGCGAGGCGCCGCATTTCCAGTACCACATCAGCGGTAAGCTGGCGATTCGAATGGATGACGGGACCGAGCTCATCGGTGGGCCGGGTGACGTCACGTCGTTGCCCAAAGGGCACGACGCCTGGGTCATAGGCGACGAACCGGTAGTCGTCGTCGACTTCTACGGCGCCAGCAGCTACGCCAAGGGCGGCTGACGGTGTGTGCGAGCTGTGCGTGACAGTGGCGCTGCGATCCGAGCTCCGAGTGGCGCGACCCGGACGCGACGGCGCAGCCGGACCGCCAGCTGATCGTGTTCTGCAACGAGGGCTACCAGTCGAGCCTCGCGAGGCGACGCTCAAGCGGTTCGGGTTCGCCGACGCCACTGACATGGTCGGTGGATTTCAGGCTTGGCGGGAGAGCGGCCTGCCCGTAAGGGCCAATTCAAGAATCAGTGAGCGGAGTTGACGAGTGGCTGGGCGTATCTGGCGCCCCCGGCTCGCCGCGATCATACCTGGGTGTATTTGAACGGCGGGCCGGTGGCACCAGGCGCGTCCAGACGCCGTCAGAACGAGCGGTAATTCTTGAGCGGGCCCTAAGCCCACCTCGAGGATGTCTCGCACGCGTCCGAGGCCCCCGACCAGTCGTTGTGCCCGACCGCGACCTACCCGCCGTCCGCGGCGACGAGGTGCGCCGTCGGCTGAACGCGCTCGACCGGCCGCCGCCTGCCGGCGGCCTACCCGGTGGCGTCAGGTTGGGCCGTTCGAGCGCGCGTCCACGGGCGGAACGTCGAACATCTTCGTCAGCGCTTCGCCGATCCGCTCGCGCACGACGTTGGCGCTGCGCTGGACGTGCGCGCGCATGAACCCAGCCGCGCTTTCCGAGTCGCCGGCGAGCACAGCGCGGACGATCTCGAGGTGCTCGTGGATCGTGGCGGTGATTCGCTCGGGGCTGGTGAAGTCGTAGATGCGCAGGACGCGGATACGGTCGTTGATGTCGCCGAGCAATTCAGCTGCGAACTCGTTCGCGGCCGCCTCGGCGAGCCGCCGGTGGAACGACTCGTCGCGGTGCACGAAGGCGGCCCCCGCCGGCTGCAGGCGGCCCGCCCGGTGCTCTATGAGGAGCGCCGTCCATTCCTGCTCGATGTCGTCGAGCGCGCCGCGGTCGCCGCCGCCCGCGGCGCGGCGAACGACGAGCTCCTCGATCGCCACCCGGACATCGTAGAGATCGCGCATCGCCCGCACGCTGGGGACTCGCGGACGCATCCCGCCGTTGGCGTCACGTGTGAGGTGGCCGTCGGCCTCGAGCCGTTTCAGCGCCTCGCGAACCGGCGTGCGGCTGGTGCGGAACTCGGCGGCGAGTTGCTGCTCGACGAGCCGGTGTCCGATCGGAACCGCACCGCGGGTGAGCCGGTCCCGGAGCTGTTCGTAGATCAGGTCAGCGTGGATCGCGCGGGGCGGCACGCCGGCAAGGATGCCACGCGACGGCGACGGCGTGCGCGAGAGTCTTCGTCTGGTCGCCGCTGGCCGTCTCCGCCGTCATCTACCGTACAGCGATGCCGCGTCGCGCCGACGTTCGCAGTTGCGGAGCTGTCTTCAACGAGGTTGCTGAAAACTATGACCGTCATCGTCCGAGCTACCCGGACGTACTGATCGATCGGGCGTGTGAGGCAGCGGTGGTCTGCCCCGGCGCCGCGGTGCTCGAGATTGGCTGCGGCACCGGGCAGCTCACGCGCAGCCTGCTCGCCCGCGGGCTGCGGGTGACAGCCGTGGAGCCGGGCCAAAAGCTGATCGCGCAGGCTCGCGATCAGCTCGACGGCGTCGGTGACGCGGTGTTCAAGGCGCGTCTGGAGGACGCCGCCCTGCCGCGTGCGCACTACTCGTGTGTGTTCTCAGCGTCGGCGATCCACTGGATCGACCCGGAGGTGAGCTGGCGCAAGATCGCCGACACGATGGTGGACGGCGGGATCCTTGCGCTTATCTCGTACTTCGGGCTCGACGATCCCCCCAGCGCTGACGATCAGCAGTCGTTGCGCGCCGCGATGGCAACGACCGCGCCTGAGCTCGCCGACTGGCCTGCGTATCGGGACCTTGACAGCACCCTCGCCGGCGCCGCCGCCCGGCGCGACAACGTGTCGGAGGTGTGGGCGTGGCTGGGGGGCTATGCGATCGCGCGCGGGTATGCCGCCAATGTGTTTGACGACACCCAGTTCGCCGCGGTGCCAATTCTGTTGGAGCACACGGCTGAGGAGCTGAATTCCCTGCTGGGCACCATGTCGTTCTGGGCACGACTGTCCCCGCGACAGCGCGCGGCTCTCGCCGCGGAAAATCAAGTCCTCCAGCAGCGGCTCAGGCGGCCGATCCGCTCCAGCACAATCGCCTGCCTCACAACAGCACGGCGCCATCCCCGCGCCGAAGGGCCCGTTCAAGAATTATTGACGGCTTAGACGGCCTCTGGACGCGCCTAGCGCCGCCGGCTCGACCTCAAATACTACCGGCATTATCAGGCCGAGCCGGCGACGCCAGACACGCCCAGCCACTCGTCAGTTCCGAGCGCTAATTCTTGAACGGGCCCTAAATCCAATTCTTGAACGGCTCCTACCGGTGGCCAAGGAGCTGCTCGCGCATCGCGCGGAGGGTACGCTGAGCCGCAAATCTGATCACGTAGGATCGCGGCCATCAAGTTTGGGCTCAACCGCGACACAGCGTGCATTGCACATGATGGGTGTCACTTCCTTGATAGACATGAGCAACCCGCTCCTCGGTGTTGGCAGCGTCACCTTACCACCACGCTGGTCGTGAACGCAAGATTGCATGCTGAAAAGAGGATTGCAGCTATTCCCCGCGACGGCGCCGCTGGAGATACTCCGTCGCCATGCGAGCGCGACTTCTCCTCCCAATGACCGCGCTGACGATGCTCGCGGCGCCGGCGGTTGCATCGGCTGCACAAGCTCATACCGTTGCGCCCGGTGAGTCGCTTTCCTCAATCGCTGCAGCCAACGGACTGACCGTCAGCCGGCTTGCCGCGGCCAACGGGCTCGCGTCGGGTGCGCAGCTCACCGCCGGCTCGACGGTGACGATCCCACCGCAGGGAGGAGAAACGACCGCGACCGGACCATCTACTTCGGCCACTTCTTCCGCTGCGCCCGTCGCCGGTGATTCGGACGGCAGCGGCGCGTCCGGGTCTGGTGCTGCTGAGGTCAGCCTTCCCGCGAGCACGACCACGTCGGTGAGTTCCGGACGCTATATCGTCCAACCCGGTGACACCTTGTCGGCGATCGCTGCGCGCGCAGGCGCCACCGTCACCGAGATTGCAGTAGCCAACGGTATCAATCCGGGCGCCGTGCTCCCCGCGGGGAGGGTTCTCACGCTTTCGCGCGCGACCGTGCCGTCGTCTGCCGCCACCGCACAAGTGAACACGACAACGGCAAGTTCGGGGCGCTACGTGGTGCAACCAGGGGATTCGTTGTCGGCTATCGCAGGACGGTCAGGCGCCACCGTCACCGAGGTCGCAGCAGCCAATAGTATCGATCCCGGCGCCACGCTCCGCGCAGGGACCGTTCTCACCCTACCTCAACCGAGCGTGACTCCTGCTGCACCTACCCAGGCGCCGGCCGTGGGAACGACCATCGTGGGGCGAATGACGTGGTTTGGAGGTCCACTTGACCCGAGCGCGCAAGGAGTCCCCGCGAGCGGACTCGGATGGCGGACTGACGGGATGTCCTTTGACAACTACGGATCAATGGGACACCGCTGGCTGATCCGCTTTCCGTGGGGCCAGACGTTGAACATGACACAGATAGACGTCGGTCCCGCGCCGTGGACGGGTAACCCGTTCGACCTCGCCTTCAGTGCGCTTCCGAACACACCGTACGACTCGCACGATTGGCCGAATCCGATCGTCACCGGAATCTATCAGGGCGGTTGACCGTCTTAGACTCTCATCTGAGGCGCCGATCGGGCCAGGTCGAAGCCGCCGCATCGGCCCCCAGAGGGACGCCGATCGCGGCTGCGGGTGACGCGGACGCGACCTCCGCCGGTGGCGTGAAGAAATCGCCGTGCGCTGTTACGCTGCCCGGCATGCGCGCGGCAGTGTTCGATTCCGCCACCCGTCGGCTCGACGTCCAAGAGGTGCGAGATCCGGAGCCAGGCCTGGGCGAAGTGCTTGTGCGCGTTCAGGCTTGCGGGATTTGCCTCTCTGACGTGCACCTGATCGACGGTACGCTGCCATCGCCCCTCGAGCGCGTTACGCCCGGGCACGAGCCTGCGGGCACGATCGAGCGGCTGGGAGAGGGTGTACCCGAGCGCTGGACCACCGGCGCGCGTGTTCTCATGAGCGCGGGCAAGCCCTGCGCGAAGTGCCCGAACTGCCTGCGGGGATATCCACCGAGAAGCTGCCTGGTGCCCATGGTCATGGGCTTTGCCTTTGACGGCGCCTGGGGGGAGTACGTCGTCGTTCCCGGGCAGTCGCTGGTCGCGATCGAGCAGGCGGCGATCCTCGCCGATGCCGTTTCGACCCCCTACGCCGGCCTGACGGACCGTGTCATCCCACTCGACGACGTCGTCCGCGGCGTAGAGCGGCTCGCCACAAAGGATGGCGATGCGATCCGGCTGGTGGTCGAGCCCTAGAGGGTTCGGTGGGGCTCATGGGATTTGTGCCGGCGGCAGTCCGAAGCCGTTCGAGCGCCGTGTGCGGCGTACCGTACAGTCACCGGGCATGGACCGCCGCGAGGACGTCCCGCTGACCAACCTCGACCAGCCGCTGTTCGACGATGCGCGGTCGACGAAGCGAGATCTTGTCGAATACCTCGAAGCCGTGAGCGAGCAGCTTCTGGGCGAGCTGCGCGATCGACCGCTGTCGGTGATGCGGGCGCTGCGCGGCCAGAAGCCGTTCATGCAAAAGAACGTCCCGAAGTACGCGCCGGCATGGGTCAAAACGGTGACGATCTGGGCGGAGCGCTCCAGGCGCGAGGTCGCCTACGCGCTCTGCAACGATCGGCGGACGCTGCTCTGGTTCGCCAACCAGCGCGCGATCGAGTACCACCCGGCGCTCGCGCGCGCGGTCCCTGACGGCTTCGTCCAGACGCACCTGGTGCTCGACCTCGACCCGCCGGGCGGCGCTCGCTTCGAGGCTGTCGTGCGGGTCGCGGCGCTCGTGCGCGGGGCGCTGGCCGCAGCCGGGCTCGCGGGAGCCGTCAAGACCAGCGGGGCCAAGGGGCTGCACGTATTCGTCCCGCTCGCGCAGCCGGCGACCGCAGAGGAGATCGCCGCGGCGACGCGAGCGCTCGCCGCCCGCGCCGAGCGCATCGACCCCGAGCTCGCAACGACCGCCTACGTCATCGAGCAGCGGGGCGGCAAGGTGTTCATCGACGCCACGCGCGCGGGTGGCGCGACCGTCGCTGCCGCCTACAGCCCGCGCGTCCGCCCGGGGACCCCCGTTTCGTTTCCGGTCTCGTGGGATGAGCTCGACCGCGTGACACCGGCCGACTTCACGATCAAGACGGTGCCGGGCCTGCTCGGCGCCGGCAATCCCTGGGCCGACGGCCTTCCCGA
>Ga0335078_10016368_pt1 | contig 11007 bp, 8 predicted proteins | sample Lox_Sample_32_FD_206711 | JGI IMG/M metagenome (GOLD analysis project Ga0335078, IMG submission 206711) | Soil microbial communities from Loxahatchee National Wildlife Refuge, Florida, United States - Lox_Sample_3.2 | ecosystem: Environmental > Terrestrial > Soil > Wetlands | place: USA: Florida... | reverse complement strand
CTACGAGTCGGCGAGTAAGACGGAGAAGGATAAGATTCCCGATGCCGCCGAGGACGCATTTATGAAAAGAAAGTGGGCAAAGTATATAGCGGACGATCCCTACTACAATCCGAACCTGGCCCGCCGCAAAGAAGATTTCAGCCTCGCCATAGACTGAGGCGGCCCGGCACATGAGCTTGATTGGCCGCGTGGATACGCTCACCGGGCCGGCGATCGCCGGGTGGGCCGCGGATGACGCCGATATCGGCCGGCAGGTCGCGGTCGAGGTGATCGTCAATTCGCGGCTGGTGGCGGCGCTTCCGTGTGTGAGGTTCCGGGAAGACCTGCGCCAGGCTGGCATCGGAGACGGCTGCAAGGCATTCGAGTACGATCCGAGCGCTCATCTGAAGCCCGGCCGCAACAGTCTGGAGGTGCGGTTCGCCGGGACCGGTATCGCGGTTCCCAGGGGCCTGGGCCATTGGGTGACGCTGCGCGAAGGTCGGCTGCCTGCCTGGGAGCTGGGATTCGTTGCAGCTTTGGAAGCCTATCACGCATTCGGCCCGCAGGATCATGTTTGCGGGATAGGGCCGTGGGCGGGAGAACTCGAGCGGATCCTGCGTACAGCGCACGTCCCATTCCGCAAATTCACCAGGTTGGACGCGGCGCGGGTCGCGGCCGGCTTGCGGTTGCCGGAGAAGGCGAATGTTGTGGTTTGTGAGATGGAGCCCAAGTCAGTCCCTGACCTGCGATCAGGGTTGCTGGCAGTGAGACTGCCGGATACTCCGGACTCAGCCGAGCGGATCAAGGCGGCCTTGCGGGATTTTCGCCCGGTGGTGAAATGCGACTCGATCGTGACGGGACCTGGCGGCGCACACGGCACGTTCGTGTTTGCGGAAATCGGCGCGGCCGAAAACCCGACTGTGGAAGCCGCGCCGGTGCTCGCCCACATCCACGTGCCAAAGTGCGCCGGAACGTCGTTCCGCGTCTTGCTCGAACGATACTTCGGCCCCAGGCACCTGAGGCTGTATGTGGACGACACTTACTTTGTCTACGGCGAGGAGACTCTACGAAGTTACCTGATGCAGGAGCCGGAGATAGTCAGCCTCAGTTCCCATCACCTGCGGTCGTTCCCCCGCTGGGTGGCGGGGCGCGAAATGCTATATGTCACTTTTCTGCGCGATCCAATTGAGCAGTTTGTCTCGTACATGACACACATCCGGAAGCTCTATGCCACGCTGACTTCAAAGAGCCTGCTTGAAGCAGTGCCGCCGGACGCGCCGCATCTGACCTTGCGCGAGTTCGCCAGGTGGCTGCTGACCCAGGATCGCGATATCCCCTTCCGCGAGAATCACAACGTGAATTTCTTCGCGCGCCACAGTTCGCCCGCGGCCACGGACCGTCTGGAAGCGGCTAAAACAACCCTGGCGGGTTTCTTCTTCGTGGGGATCTCGGAGCGGATGGAGGAAAGCGTAGCCAGGCTGCGGGCAAAAGTGCAGGCCGCCGGCCTGGATTTTCCGCCCGGCCCTGTGCCGTGCGAGAACACGTCGAGCGAGTATCGCGACGGCCTGAGCTGGATCCACCCGGGCGACGAAGTCGGATCCCTGTTGCTACGCTCGGTGGAGAAAGACCGGCAGCTTTACAATTGGGCGGTGGCGCGGTTCGACGCGTAGTGTTCGGCGGGCGACCTATTTCTTTTCCGCGCGGAACTTAGCCCACGCCAGTTGCGACTTACCCACCTCGAACAACATCTTCAGCGCGGTGACCTTCTCCGGCGGCACTAACTCCCCGGCGAGAAACTGGCGCAACGCCTCCGAGCGGCGCAGCTTCCCCGACGACGTGCGCGGCAGCGTGCCCGGCTCGAGTAACTCCACATCCCGCGGCTTCAGCGAAAGTCCGGTCAGAATGCGATGATTGATATCCGCGATCACCTCTTCCTCAGGCTTCTTGCTGCGCGAGTCTTTCTCGGCCAGGATGATGAGCTGCTCGCCTTCGCCCTCAAACATGGTGCTTACGGCGACCGCGCAGCCTTTGCGCACGCCTTCCACGTCCAGCAGCAGCTCTTCCATCTCCTGCGGCGCGTAGTTGCGGCCGCGAATGATGATCAGGTCCTTGGCGCGCCCGGCGATGTATAACTCGCCGTCGTGGAAGAAGCCGAGGTCGCCGGTATCCAGCCACTCGCCGTGAATCATGTTGGCGGTCAGCTCGGGGCTCTCCCAGTACCCCTTGGTGATGGACGGCCCTTTCACCCAGATACGCCCTACCTGGTTCTCCGGCGCCTGCTGTTCCTGGTCGTCGAAGACGGAGACCTCCACACCGGGCAAGGCGCGGCCCACCGACACGATACGCCGCCCGGGTCCGGGATGCGCGGTACCGCCGTTCCACAGACCCTCGCGGCTGAATTCGGTGAAGCGGGGCAGATCGTCGAGCTCAGTAAAAGTAACACCCAGGCCCGCTTCGGCCAGGCCATAGACCGGCGTCAAAGCCGCCGGCTTAAAGCCCCAGCGCGCGAAGCGTTCGGTGAAGCGCTGGATGCCGTCGGGTTCGATGGGCTCGGCTCCGTTGAGCGCGGCCCGCCAGCGCGAAAGATCCACGCCTTCCATTTCTTCGTCTTTGATCTTAGTGGCGCACAGGCTGTAGGCAAAATGCGGCGCGGGCGAAATCGCCGACTTGTAGCGCGACAGGGTGCGCAGCCAGATAGCCGGCTTAGCCAGGAAAGTATCCGGTCCCATGTAAGTCACGGTGCCGGGATAATACATCCCGAGATACACGCAGCCGACCAGGCCCATATCATGATAGAGCGGCAGCCAGCAGACGCAGCCGTTGTCGATCTCGTCTTCGCCCCTGTAGGCGAGGCAGTGCTGCATCATGGTCAGGTTGGCCAGCAGGTTCGTGTGCGTCACCATGACGGCCTTGGGCTCGACCGTGGTGCCCGACGAGAATTGCAGAAAGGCCGGCTGGTCCGGATCCACGTCCACGGGCTGCCAGCGAGCGCCGTTGTTGTTGTTCTGCAGTTCCTTGCTTTCGAGAACCTCGCGCAGCGACTCCACGCCCACCACGCCGGGGCCCAGCAGCTTACGGATGCGGCCTTCGGTGATCAGATACTTTGCTCCGATCTTGGCCAGCATCTTGCGCAGGCGGGCGAAGTATTCGTCGAGCTTCCCCAAACGGAACGGCGGATAGAGAGCGGCGGGAATGCCGCCGGCGAGCTGCACGCCCAGCAGGGAGTCGAAGAACTCGATAGACGTGGAAAGGATCAGCGCCACGCGATCGCCGCGCTGCAGTCCGCGCGCCTGCAATGCCGCGGCGGCTTTCTGCGCGCGGTGCAGCACGTCCTGATAGGGATAAAAACTGGCCTCCTCGTTAGGCGCCACAAAACGCGCGCCCCAGCGCGTGCAGCTTTCCAGGTTCAGCAGGATTTCAGGCAGCGTGGCGCCCTTTAGCGATAGAGCACTCATGCCTGCGGCTCCTGTTCGCAGACGCGGCCGGCGATCATCTTTACCAGGTCCTGGACGGTTTCCAGTTGCTGCCACTGTTCCAGCCCGAAGGCGCAGCCGAAGTCCTGTTCGATAGTGGTTACCAGCACGACTTGCGCCAGCGAATCGAGTTGCAGGGCATCCATCAGCGAGGCGTTGGGACCAATCGCGTCGATCTGGTCGGGGGTCAGATTCAGTTGTTCACGCGCGATCTTCTTCAGGTGCTCCAGAATCGTTTCTTCGTTCCATTTGACTAACGTCGGTTCGGGCATGGTCCCTCCTCATTATGTCCTAAAGCTGCCTGCGGACACGGCCGGTTCGGGCCTGATGACCAGCGGACTTTCCTGCTGGTACATTTGCCCGATCCAATCGGCGTACTTGCGCTCCAGCACGGCGCGCCGCACTTTCTGCGTGGGCGTCACCAGCTCGATGTCCTGCAGGGCTTCCTCGTTGAGGAAGCAGAATCGCTTGACCCGTTCGAACGAGGAGAACTCCGCCTGCAGGCTCTCCACCTCCTCGCGGAAGAGCGCCACGACGGGCGGCGCCAGCAGCATTTCATCGTAACTGCTGAAAGCCAGCCCTTGCTGGCTGGCGATGCGCGACACGTTCTCCACGTGGGCGACGATCAGGGCGCTCGCAAACTTGCGCCCGTCCCCCACGACCAGCGCCTGCTGGATATACTGGCTGCGCTGCAGGGCGTGCTCCAGGGGTGCGCAGGCCACGTTCTTGCCGTTCGAGAGAACCAGGATCTCCTTGCGGCGGCCCGTGATGGCGACGTACCCGTCGGCGTCCATGCTGCCCAGGTCGCCTGTGTGCAGCCAGCCGTCCGGCTCGATGATCTGGCGGGTGGCGGCCGCGTCCTGATAATAGCCGAGCATGACGTGCGGCCCGCGCGTGAGGATTTCGCCATCCTCGCTGATCCGCACCTCCACGCCATGGAGCGCGCGGCCCACGGAGCCGATCTTCTCCCAGCGGTATTGGTTGAGCGTGATTACCGGCGAGGTTTCCGTCATGCCATAGCCCTGCAGCACGTCGAAGCCGGCTGCCCGGAAGAAGAGTTCGACGTCGGGGTTCAGCCAGGCGCCGCCGGAGATGATGTATCTCAGCCCGCACAACTGGCGATGTACCTTCGGAAAGACCAGCACGTTGGCGAGCGGGGCGAGCAGCCTGTCGAGGGCACCGGCCTGTCCGCCCAGCAACCTGGCGCGGGCGCGCGCCTGTGCCGCGCCGAGCAGCTTCCTGGCGATCACGCGCCGGTGCGGCGCCAGCAGGGCGATTTGCGCCTCCACCGCTTCCTTGACCTTTTCCAGAATGCGCGGCACAACGCCCATGATGTCCGGCCGGTGGACGGGCAGCAATTCCTTCAGGTCGTGCGGATCGCCGTATGCGATGCACACGCCTTCGTGGAAGTAGCCGTAGCTGAGCGTGCGCTCCAGCACATGCGGCAGCGGCAGCACCGACAGAGCCTGGTGGGCGGTATTGGCGGGGACACACGCCAGGCTGCCGCGCAGGTCCGCGGCGATGTTGCCGTGCGAGAGCATCACGCCCTTGGGCGTGCCCGTGGTGCCGGAAGTATAAACGATCGTCGCCAGGTCTTGCGGCGCGGCGGCCAGCGCTTCGGCGCGGATGCGGCCGGCGGACGGCTCATCGAAAGCGGGCGTTTCGGCCACGATGCGCGGGAGGCACGTTTGGACGCCGGGCGTCTCTTCCATGGCCACGACGGTTTTCATGGCCAATTCCTTCACGAGCGGCCGCAGGATGTCCCATTGCCTGGCGCCGGCGATGATCGCCGCCCGGCACCCGCTGTGCCGCAGCAGGTAGGCGATCTGTGAGGGAGACAGCGTGTTGTAAACCGGCACCACCACCAGGCGCGCCAACAACAGGGCGAAATCGGCGATGTGCCACTCCGGCCGGTTTTCGGAGAAAATCGCCACGCGATCGCCGGGCTGCAGGCCGGAGTCCATCAGGAACTGCCGCAGAGCGAAGACCGCGTGCCTGAAACGCTCCGTGGACCAGACCATCAACTCGCCGCGGTTCTGAAAACTCAGCAGCCGGTCGAAGCGGTAATGGTCCAGATGGTAGAAGAAAAGTTCGTTGAGCGTGGTCACGCCGTTATTCGGCTGCATGCGGCTTCCGTGGGGTACGGCAGAATACGATAGTGCTTTGAAACTAGCACAAAACCCGCTGTAGAATCAAGCGAATGCGGGCTACCGAAGGGCTATTGGGGCTTGGCTCTAGTACCAGGGAAGCGGGGGGCTGGGGGTCAGGCCGCTCACGCGGCAGGGGCTGGGGGTCAGGGGCTGGGGGCTGGGGTACCGGGCCGCGGCACTCGCCTCGCACGGGCGAATCAGGTGAGTGCTTAGCTGGGCCCTCCGGCGCTCAATCCCCGGCGGCGCAGCCACATCCAATCCGGCAGCGGATAGCCGGGCAGCCGTGCCAGCCACAGCGCCAGCAGGCTCATCATCCCCAGGAGCAGCGCGCCGGCGGCAAACAGCGCATCCGGCAACAGGTGAATCGTGACTCCCAGGCTGGCTCCGAAGGCGGTCAGCAGCCACAGGATCCAGACCACCTGCCGCTGGTCGAGACCCAGCGATGCCAGGCGGTGCGAGCTGTGGTCGCGTCCGCCGAGCGAGATCGGCCGCCCGGTGAGCTTGCGTAGAGCCGAAACCAATGCGGTGTCGAAGATCGGATAGGCAAAGGTCAGCGCCGGGTAGAAAAAGCCGGTTAGCAAAAGACCTTTCTGGGGCGCCGGGCCCGCCAGCGTCAGCGCGCCGAGCGCAAAGCCGGCCGGCAGGCTGCCGCAATCGCCCATGAAGATGCGCGCGGGGTGGTGGTTGAACAGCAGGAAACCGGCAAATGCGGCTCCCAGGATGGCCCACAGGTCCGCGTCCGCGCGGAAACCTTGGGAAATCAGCAGCCACGAACGGAACAGGCAAATGATCACCACCACTCCCGCGCACAGCCCGTCCATGTTGTCGATCAGGTTGAAGGCGTTGGTGATCATCACGATCCAGAACATGCTGAGGGCCACGTTCAGCAGGTACGACGGCGTCAGCGGAAAAACCACACCGCCCAAAACCACAAAGCCGGCCGCCGCCACCTGCACGGCCAGCTTGAGCGCCGGGCGGAGGCGCAGGCGGTCATCCAGAAATCCGAAGATCCACAGCGCCGCTACAGCCAGCGCGATGCGCGGATAACGGCCCGGACAGGCGAGCCAGTAGGCGGCTGCGCAGCTCAGCAGAATGGCCAGCCCGCCGCTCGAAGGCGTCGGCACGGCGTGCCAGCGGTCCGCGCGCGGCGCCGCCGTGAGTCCCAGCCGCGCATTCAGGCGGATTTGCAGCCGCGTCAGCAGCGCCGACAGCAGCCCCGTGAAAAGAATCAGCATCTCTAAACCGCCACCGCGAGGGCGCTCCGCGGCATCTGGCGGACCCATTCATAATCGACGACCCGCCGTACAACGGCTTCCAGTGATGTCGCCGGGCGATAGCGCACCAGGCGTTCCAGCTTTTGGAGGCAAGGCACGCGCCGTTCCATGTCTTCGAATCCCGGGCCGTAGGCTTGATCGTAAGGGACGTGTTCCACGCGCGAGGACGATCCGGTAATTTCGCGGACCAGCGTGGCCAATTCGTTGATGGTCACCTCGCGGTCGTTGCCTATGTTGATAACCTCGCCGATAGCCGCCGGCGTGTGCGCGAGGCGTACCAGAGCTTCCACCACGTCGCCCACGTAAGAAAAGCAGCGGCGCTGTTCGCCGGTCTCGTGAATGGTCAGCGGTTCGCCGCGCAGCGCCTGGCGCACGAAGGTGGGCAGCACCATGCCGTACCGGCCGGTCTGGCGCGGTCCGACGGTGTTGAAGAGGCGCACCACGGTGACGGGCAGACGCTGTTCGCGCCAATACGCCAGCGCCAGGCATTCGTCGAGCGCTTTCGAAACCGCATAGCTCCAGCGGCCGATGTGCGTAGGGCCAAGCACCAGGTCGTCGCTTTCGCGGAACGGCAGCCGTGTGCTCTTGCCGTAGACTTCCGAGGTGGACGCCAGCAGGACGTGCTTGCCCTTTCTGGCCGCATAGCGCAGCACCACCTCGGCGCCATCCACATTGGTCCGGATGGCGCTCACCAGGTGGTTGACGATCTTCTTCACACCCACCGCCGCGGCCAGGTGGAAAACGACATCGGCGCAGTCCACCATCTCGGCGACAACGGGCTCGTTGAAGACCGAATCGATGCAATAGGAAAACGCGGATTTGGCCTTCAGGTGCGCGATGTTCTCGAAGGCGCCCGTCGAGAGATCGTCGAGGATAGCCACCCGCCATCCCTCGGCCAGACAGCGTTCCGCCAGGTGCGATCCAATAAACCCGGCCCCGCCTGTGATCAGAACGTTCATGGTTTTCTCCTGGTTTCGAGCAGTTCGCGGTATAGGGCATCCATATTCTGTACGAGCGTCTCCTTGCGATACCGGCTGGCGGCCAGAGAGCGGCCGGCGACTCCCATGCGCGGAACGAGTGGACGGCCATCCGCCAGCGCGACCAGCACATCGGCCAGCGTGTGAGCATTCGAATCCGTCAGCACGCCGTTGGCGTACCAGCGCGCGCCGCCGTCAGCGTGCAGACTGTTGCCGGAAACCATGTCCACCACGCCGCCCACCGCGGTCGAGACGAACGGCCGTGCCGCCGCCATCCCCTGGATGAGCGCCACCGGGGTGCCTTCGTTGCGCGATGTCTGCAGTACGACGTCACAGCGCGCCATCGCCGGCAGGATCTCGCGCTGCCAGCCCAGCCATTCCACGCGTTCGCCGTACCGGCTAAGCACACCGTTCAGCAATGTGCGGTCCGGCCCGTCGCCCGCGATAAGGAAGCGGATGTCCAGGCTGCGATCGAGCGACGCCCGGATGGTCTCGGCCAGCAGCGCGACATTCTTCACGGGAACCAGGCGGCCAAACCAGCCCACCGTCAGCGGTCCGGCGCCGGCTGGCGGACGCAGCGCGAAATAGTCGTCCAGGTCGAGGCCCAGCGGCACCACGCGAAACTTGTGCGGCGGCGCGACGCGAAAGCGCGTGCTCAGCTCTTTGGCCTGCTGCGGCGAGACCACGCAGAGCGCATCCGTGAAGCGCGCCAGCAGTTGCTCGATGCTGCGAAAAACGCCGGCCCGCTTGCGCGAAAAATACTCCTGCAGGCAGTTGCCGTGAAAGGTGTGGATGATGACCGGCGCGCCGCTCAGCACCGCCGCCAGCCGTCCCAGGCAACCCGCCATGGCCGTGTGGGTGTGCACAATCGCGGGCCGCTCGCGCCGCAGCAGCCGCCACAGCCGCCAGAGCGCCATCAGATTGCGCAGCGGCCGTACCGAGCGCGAAAGCTCCGGCACCCAGCGCACAGGATCGGCCGGCCGCAGCAGGTAGCGCATGTCTCCGTCTTCCGGCTCGCAGCTTCCCGCCACCAGCACGGTGCGATAGTCGAGGGCGGCCAGTTCGCGCGTGAGCAGCAGCGAGTGGATCGTGGGGCCGCCTATGTTCAGCCGCGTGACAACGCGCACGACCTTGGGGCGTTCCGGTCCAGCCGAGAAATCACGAACCGGAACTTGCCGGCCGGCGAGCGTGGAATGCGATCGGTACATTCGAACTCCAGGTGGATGCCCTCTCCTACGCGGGCGCGCAGATTGCTTTCGAGCATCCGCAAATCTTCGGCGGTGAAACGCGCCGCCGGCACGAAACGCACGCGCAGCAAATCGAGCGACTCCTGCTCGAGCTGGCTCTCCACAATGTTGCGCACGCCCTTCAGAACCGGATCGAGGCGCCCCAGAAAACCGCGCTCGCGGGTGAAAACCATATCGTCGAGCCGGCCGCCGATCTCTTCGATGACCGGCATGCCGCGGCCGCAGGGGCAGCTTTCCGTGGCGAAGCGGGCCGTGTCGCCCACGCGGTAACTGATGAGCGGCATCGCATAATTCACCAGCCCCGTCACGACGACTTCACCCAGTTCGCCCGGCGCGGCGGCTTTGCCATCAGGCCGCAGGATTTCGGTGACGCCCGCCAGCGGATGCGCGTGCATGCGCCCGGCTTCGCACTCGTACCAAAAACTCTGCATCTCGGCTTGCCCGTACTGATCGAAGACGCGCGTGGCGAAGGTTTCTTCGATGGCGCGCCGCTGGTATTCGAGCAGGGTTTCGGCGGAGGTCAGCGCGGCCTTGAGCCGCGGCGCCGGAAGGCCGGACTCGCGGTAATAATCGGCCAGCACGTACATCGCCGACGGGTAGCCGGAGAGATATGCCGGCCGGAAGCGCGCGAGGGCCGTGGCGTAAGCCGGCAGGTTTTCCGGCAGCATGTGGACGGTCGAGAGCAGCAGTGCGTGGTTCGCCAGGTCGTGCCGCCAGAAGATCCTCCTGGATGCGGATTGGTGCGGCGGCACGATCATCTTGCCGGTGAACTGGCCCCGCCGGTCGTCTTTCGTGACGCCGGCAATGTTCCGGTACAACTCGACGAAAGCCCACATCTTTTGCATGGCTTCGCGGTTGTAGCAGACCGTGAGCGGCTTTCCCGTGGTACCGCTGGTGTGCCAGGGGATCAGCGTCCGCCGTGGAAACGCGTCCGCGACGAAATCCCCGGGCCGCCGGCGAATGTGCTCTTTGGTAATGAATGCCGCGGTGCCGTGTTTCCGGTAATGCGGCACGTGCGTGGAGGCAAACGCGAGCAGGCGGCGAAGCTCGGCCTTCTGCAACTCTTGCAGCCGCTCCGCGGGCAGTCGCTCCGTGCGCCGCAGCATGTCCAGGTACCCCTGGAATACCCCGCCATAGCGCCAGTGGTAGTATCGGGCGCCCTGGGCCGTGGCGCAGGCGTGCTGCAAAGCGATGGGCAGTGCGGAGTATATTTGCCGCAGCATTTTAGACAAGAATTAAATGAATAGGTAGGAAAATAATAGGATCTGTATCTCTGAAAATTGTTATTCGGTCGACTCATCCACCTTCGCGAACAGGTCCTGGATGCGGTAGCGGTGTTTCGTGCCGAGGACCTTCAGCCGCTGTTCGGTCAACACGCGGAACCGCCGTCCGCGCCGCCTCGATTTCGCCGGCCCAGCCGGCCGGCGCCTCGAATGGTGCGGTGCTGCCAGTTACGGCCGGAGTCTCGCCCTGGAACGCCGTGAAGGCCCGCGCTTCGGCGTCGCACAGATGGCTCAGCAGCGGAATCCTGCGCCAGTCGAAGCCCATCAGGGTGGCGCAGGTCACATCCACTACGCCGGGATCTTCGCCCCAGATCAGCAGTCCGCATGGCTTGGGACGCGGCTTCAGCGGACCGCAATCCTCGCCTGCCACGATGGCATCCACCAGCGTCAGGATGGTGCGCGGCTGCGGGCGCAAGACACCGCCCACATCGTAATTGCGCGCGATATCCGCCAGGTCGTGGATGGTGCGCCAGAGCGTATCGTTGCCGTGCCAGGCGCCGCCATGGATGAGCGGCATCGGCGACGACTGTGCGCCCGCGCGCGCCAGCTTCCACATCCACAAGGGCGCGCGCGTTTGCAGCAGGTCGCGAACCGGGCTCGCCACGCGGCTGAGCAAATTCCTGT
>Ga0335078_10016367_pt1 | contig 11009 bp, 7 predicted proteins | sample Lox_Sample_32_FD_206711 | JGI IMG/M metagenome (GOLD analysis project Ga0335078, IMG submission 206711) | Soil microbial communities from Loxahatchee National Wildlife Refuge, Florida, United States - Lox_Sample_3.2 | ecosystem: Environmental > Terrestrial > Soil > Wetlands | place: USA: Florida... | reverse complement strand
GACGGAGTACGGCGCTCCGCTCAGGCTCTACTCGGCGGTCAAGCTCGGGTACAAGATGGTGAAGTACCTCTCCGCGGTGAATTTCCTCCCCGTGAGGACCGGCGGCTACTGGGAGAACCAGGGCTATGAGTGGTTCGCGGGGGTCTAGAGGAGGGCCGGCATGCGCGGTCTCGTCGCATTCGTGGGGGTGGCGTTCTGGGCGGGCCTCGCGCTGGCCGACCCGCCCCCGGAGGAGCACGTCCGCGGCGACGTGTCCGCCCTCGAGGGCAACACCTTGGAGGTGCGGACGCAGAGTGGCGAGGTGAAGAAGCTCACGCTCTCCGATCAGACCCGGGTGGTGGTGGCCTCCCGGGCCAGCCTCGCGAGCGTCGGCGACAACGCCTTCATCGGTACCACCGCGGTGCCGCGGCGCGACGGCTCCTTGCGCGCCCTCGAGGTGCACGTCTTCGCCGACTCCATGCGCGGCGCCGGCGAGGGCCACCGGCCCTGGGACCTTAAGCCGGGGAGCACCATGACGAATGCCACCGTCTCGGCGGTGAAGGCCGCGGGGGGGCCGCCGAGCACCATGACGAACGCCACGGTGAAGAAGGCGGCCCCGATGGGGGGTGGCCTCGAGCTCGCGCTCACCTACGCGGGGGGAGAGAAGGCGGTGTACGTCCCTCCCGGCACCCCGGTCGTGAAGCTCGCGCCCGGCGACCGGTCGCGCCTCTCGCCGGGGGCCCACGTGTTCGCCGCGGTGGTGCGCCAGCCGGACGGGACGCCCCTCGTTCAGCGGGTGGTGGTCGGGGAAGGCGGCGTGCGGCCGCCCATGTAGGGCTGGAGGCCCGCGGCCCGGGGCGGCTCCCGCCCGGGCAGTGCCTCGCGGTCAGCGCGCGATCCCGGCGCTCTCTTCCATCGCCCGGAGCGCGGTCCACAGGTTCGCCTGGGCCCAGTAGAGCGGGACGTGGTCGTTCGGGACGTAGCGGCCGCGCTCCAGGAAGTAGGCCTCCGGGCAGCGCAGCTCGGGGTAGGGACCGCCGGGCCCGGTGAGCTGGCCGAGGGCGCGGTGGAGGTGCCTCACCTGGCGCTCGAGGGCGGCGGGGTCCAAGGTGCGCCTGAAACGCCGGCCGGCGATGGTCGAGACGACCGGATCGAAGAGGCACCACTGGGCCTCCTCGCCGGGCCGCGCCAGCGCGTCGCGCACCTCGAGCTGCTCGCTGTAATCGCCGGTCCGCACCTCGGGCGGGAACTTCTCCCGGTAGTCGGCGGTCCAGTAGGAGTCGCCCAGGTAGCGCCGGATGCCGTGGTCGCCCATGAGGTGCTCGATCACGCCGTCGACGATGCGGTCGGCCATCGCCCCCTCGACGAGCTCGAGAGGCTCGACGAGGAAGAGCAGCGCGGCGTCGTGGGCGCGCGCCTTGTGCGGTCCGGGCTGCACGCACTCGGCCGGCAGGATGGCCGTCAGCGCGCGTTCGCCCTCCAGGATGAGGTCATCGAGGGCGGCCGCCGAAGAGCCCTGCGAGCGCTTCTCCCCCCGGCCCGCCTCGAGGGCGCGCAGGGCCTTGAGCCCCGCCACCACCGGCCCGATGCTCGAGGCTTCCACCTTGCGGGCCTCCTCCCAGTGCCCGCTGTCCTCGTCCTCCCAGTAGCGGATGCTCCCGAAGTAGAGGGGGAGCAGGGAGAGCAGGTCGCCGTCGGCCACGAGGTGGCCCTCCGCCGCCAGCCGGCAGTAGGCCCACAGGAAGTAGCCCAGGGCGTCGTTCTGCGCGTGGGGCCAGCGTTCGGGGAGCTCGGCGAGCCGGACCCCGTCGAAGCGCACGTGCGGGCGGGCCTCCTGCGCACGAGGGTCGGCCCGGCCCTCGACGATGGCCTTCATCTTGGGTCGCTGGGTCGCGAGGAAGGTGGCGAGGCCGCGCAGCACCGTGGCCGCCACCGCGTTCTCGCCGGCGGCCGCGTGCGCCATCGCCACCTGCACGTTGTCCCGCACCCACACGCTGCCGTACCCGCTCTCGGCGGGGGCCAGGCTGGCCGCAGGGTAGAGCCCGCTCGGGAGCGGGACGAAGGTGAGGGTCCCGGCCGCGCTCAAGAACTCGTGGAGCGCACGCACCTCCTCCTCGCGGTAGCGCGGGCGCAGGAAGGGGCGCAGGGCCGGGTGCTCCACGGCGTCCATGTGCTAGCTCCCCCGCTCATCGAGGCCCCGGGGGGTAGAATCGCCGCGGTGCGGCTGTTCGACTCGTACCTGTTCGTGGACTATAGCGCCCGCAGCGCACCCTCGAACGTTTCGCCGAGCGCCGACGCGGTCTGGATCGGTGAAGCGCGCGCGGGGGGGCCGGGAGCCCACTACTTTCGAACGCGCGCGCAGGCGACCACCTTCCTTCGCGAGCGCCTCCGCCGGGAGATCTCATCGCGGCGGCGGACGCTCGTGGGGTGCGACTTCTCCTACGGATACCCGGCGGGCTTCGGGCGCGCCCTGAATCTGGCGGGCCCCGCCTGGAGCGCCACCTCGAGTCTCCTCGCCGCGCTGGTGGTGGACGGCGCCGACAACCGCAACAACCGCTACGAGGTGGCGTCCCGGCTGAACGCCCTCGTCGGCGGGGGCGCGGGGCCGTTCTGGGGTCGGCCGGCCGCCTGGCGCGACGCCGCCATCGCGGCGAGGAGCCCGGGCTTCCCCTTCCGGAGCGCGAACGGCGTGGACCTCGAACGCCTGCGCCTCACCGAAGAGCGCCTGCGCGGCGTGCAGGAGACCTGGAAGCTCCACGGGCGGGGCTCGGTGGGCGGCCAGACCCTGCTCGGCATCCCCTGGCTCTGGGCTCTGCGCCACGCGCCCGACCTCGCCGGGGCGAGCCGGGTCTGGCCCTTCGAGACGCGCTTTCGCCCTCCGCGGGCGAGGCCGGGCCGTGCGCTCGTGCTGTATGCGGAGATCTGGCCCTCGCTCATGGAGGCCGCGGCGCCGGTGCGCCCGGGGGGACCCCCGATCCGCGACGCGCAGCAGGTCCTGGCCCTGTGTCGCTGGGCCAGGGCCGCCGACGCCTCGGGGGCGCTCGCCGCCCTCCTCGCGGCGCCGCGGGGCCTCGGCCGGGAGGGGACGGCCAGGGCGCTCGCCGAGGAGGGCTGGATCCTGGGCGTCCGGTAACCCTCGGCCCGGGCGGGCCCGGGGCCGCTCCCCGCGCCCGCCCGGACGACGGGCGGCGCGAGGAGGGCGAGGGCCGAGAGGCCGTCTCCTACCGGTAGGCGAAGATGACCGAGTAGACGATGAGCCCGACCACGGTGAGGCCGATGGCGAGCGCGACGAAGCCGAAGGTCCGTAGGCTGCGCTCGAACTTCTCCGGCATCTGCGGGACGATCGAGGCCTCGAGCTGTCCGCTCTCGACGAGGCGCTGGTACTCGCGCGGCTTGTCGTACTTGAGCTCCTCGACGGACACGCTGCCGGTGAAGATGACCGGGTCCATGGGGAACTTGTCGGGGCGGAAGTGGGTGTTGAAGAAGTGCACCGTGAAGATGAAGGCCACCGCGAGGAGCGCCTCGTCGCTGTGGATGATGGTGGCCACGTTGATGGACCAGCCGGGCAACAGGCGCGTGAACAGCGCCGGGAACCACAGCACGAGGCCGGTCGAGCCGATGACGAAGATGCCCCAGAAGACGGCGAAGTAGTCGAACTTCTCCCAGTAGGTGAAGCGCCCGTAGTTCGGGCGAGGGCCGCGGCCGAAGAACCACTTCACCGACGCGAGGACCTCCCTGAGGTCGGTGAGGTTGAACATCATCGAGTCGGGCCCGAAGATGAAGGCGCGCCAGCTGCCGCCCGTCGCCCTCCGCATGAGGAAGAGGTCGCGGAGGTGGAAGGCGAACAGCCCGCACAGGGTCACCGCCGCCGTGCGGTGGAGGCCCCCCATGCCGCCGGTCCCGCCCAGGAAGTCCGACAGGTGCTGCGCCCACCCCATGTAGGCGAACTTGAGCGCCATGCCGGTCAGGGACAGGGTGAGGAAGCACACCAGCATGATGCCGTGCATGATGCGCTGGCGGGGCGTGAAGCGCCGGACGAGCACCCGCTCCCTCGCCGCCTCGCGGTGCGCCAGCCACGACGCGCGCGTCCGCCACAGGCGCCACAGCCAGGCGCTGGTGTGTCCGCTGGCGACGGCCAGCGTGCCGACGAGCAGGCTGGTCATGGCCCAGAAGACCAGGAACAGGGCCGGGTACTTGTGCGAGTCGTGGTGGGTGGCGTGGGTGAGGTAGCCCGCGAACCGGCGGTGCGAGCCGGGGTGGCACTTCCCGCAGGTCTCCACCACATGGGCGCGCGACAGGTGCGAGGCCGGGTCGGAGGGCGGGCGGATGTCGTGGGTCCCGTGGCAGTCGTAGCACTTGGCGGCGCGCGCGTTGCCGAGCCGCGAGACCTTGCCGTGGTAGGTCTCGAAGAAGGTGTCGGCCTCCTTCTGGTGACAGTTGCCGCACTGCCCCATCATCTTCATGCGGAAGTCGGCCACGTCGGTGCGCGAGATCTGGTGGGAGGTGTGGCAGTCCTCGCAGACCGGCAGCTTGCCCTTGGCCTTGATGTTCGAGGTGCCGTGGATGCTGGCCTTGAACACGTCGCCGATGCCCTGGTGGCAGCGGCTGCAGGTCTCGATGAGGTTATTGCGGTTGACGGTCGAGCGGGGGTCGGCGGGCGGGAGCTCTCCGTGGGGGGTGTGGCAGTCGGCGCAGGTGGCGGTCACCACCAGGCCCGCCCCGAGCAGCCCCTGGCCGTGGATGCTCTCGCTGTAGCTCTTCACGATGTCCGGGCCCTTGCCGTCCTCGATGCGCCGCGCGGCGCGCTCGCCGGCGCGGTGGCAACGGCCGCACAGGTCGGGCACGTTGCGCGCGAAGGTGGGCGAGGAGGGCATGCGCTTGCTCTTGGTGGCGTGCTTGTCGTGGCAGTCGAGGCAGCCGGGGGCATCGGGGTCGCCCTTGGCGTGGAGCGTTCCGTGGATGCTGGTCTTGTAGACGTCGACCACCGCCGCGTGGCAGGCCGCGCAGTCGACCTTGGACACGATGGGCTCGCAGGGGCGCTTGAGCGAGGCGCGCACCTCGGAGTGGCACTGGGCGCAGGCCACCCGCCCGTGGGTCGAGGCGGCGTACTGCTGCTCGTCCACGAAGAGCGAGATCTTCTTGCCGTCCCGGGTCATCGAGAGGTCGGGCTTGCCGTGGCAGAGCAGGCAGTCCTGGGTGGCCATCCCCTGCTCGGCGGAGGTGCGGCGGACCTTGTGCGGGGAGTGGCAGTCGGTGCAGGAGGGGACCTTGTGCGGCTCCTTCTCCCACAGCTTCCCGTCGACGACCTTGCGGTGCACGTCCTCGATGCGCGCGTGGCAGCGCGTGCAGGTGCTGGCGATGTTGGCGCGGTTGGTGGAGGAGCGCGCGTCCTCGTGCGGCAGCACGAGGTGCGCCGAGTGGCAGGAGCTGCACACCGCGGTGACCGTCAGGCCCTTGCGGTACAGCCCCTCACCGTGGATGGACTCGGTGTAGTTCTCGAGGATCCGGCTCTCTGGGATGTCGTGGGAGACCGAGACCTTCGAGCCCTCGTGGTGGCAGCGGCCGCAGGTCCCGGGGATGTTGATGGTGGAGACCGGCGATTTCGCGTCGGCGCGGGGCAGGATGCCGTGCGGCGCGCCGTGGCAGTCGAAGCAGCGGGGGGCCGAGGCATCCCCTTCCGCCGCCGCCTGGCCGTGGCGGCTCGTCCGGTACTCCTTGGCCTGCCGCTCGTGACAGCGGCCGCAGTCGACCCGATTCGCGAACGGGTCGTGGGGGAGGTCCTTCCCGGCCAGGTTGGCGTGGCACTGCACGCACTCGAGCCGGCCGTGGGCGGAGCCGGCGAGCAGCTTCGGGTCGACCGTCACCGGGATGGTTTGCCCGTCGCGGGTGCCTTCCAGCCCCTCCTGGGTGTGGCAGGCGAGGCAGTCGTCCTTGGTCTGGGCCGCGCCGGCCGAGGCCACGAGAGAGAGGGCCGCCACCAGGCCCGCCCGCAGGAGGCGACGCCGTGGGCGGGGTGGGAGGAGCTCGGATGGAATGGGCAAGCGGTGGCTTCCTTCTTCGGCGCGCTCGATTCACGAGCCGTGAGCTCGAATCCTGGGGCTCGCGGTGCGCGTCTACAGCGGCCCGGCGGCACTCGTCGAGGGGAGGCCTCGCGTGCGGCCGGAGCTTCGCAGGTGTGCCCGCCCCCTGGCGTTGATCGCGGTCAGTTCGGGGAAGAAAGGCGAGCTAATTCACCCGTGCCCATCGCCCCTCTCCACGGCGGGGCCTCCGGGGCGATCGCCCGCGGCATCCCTGGGGAAAAAAGATTGACGATCGGGTGCGCGAGCTCGAAGGGCGGGCGCCCCGCCCTTCGGGCGAGGCTGACCGGCGGCGGCGAGACAAGACGGGCCCGCCCAACGGCCGCTTTCCGCTCAAGTTGGCTAGGTCCCCGCGGCGCCGGCCGGTCAGGCCCGCTTCTTCTTCAGCTGGATGTCGGCGAACACCGCCAGGATGAGCACCAGGCCCTTGATGAGGTACTGGTAGTTGGAGTTCACGTTCATCATCTGCAAGCCGTTGGAGAGCGACTGGATGATGAGCGCGCCCACCACGGCCCCGAAGACCGTGCCCTCGCCGCCCAGGGTCGAGGTGCCGCCGAGGATGCAGCTCGCGATGACGTCGAGCTCGTAGCCCTGGCCGGCGGCGGTGGTGCCCGACCCGACGTAGGCCGCGAGCGCGATGCCCGAGACGCCCATCAGGGCGCCCATGGTCACGTAGACCTTGAAGATGGAGGACTTGATGTCGATGCCGGAGAGCCGGGCGGCCTCGCGGTTCCCGCCGATGGCGTAGGTGTAGCGCCCGAAGCGGGTGTTGCGCGAGATGTAGCTCATGAGGATTACGATCACCGCCAGGATCACCACCAGGAGCGGGACCCCCCTCGACTCCGCCGGCGCCTCGGCGTCGAAGGTGCGGTTCACGATGATCACGTAGCCGAACACCAGGGCGGCGAACAGGGCGGCCCGGACGAGCTCCAGGACGAGCGAGCCCGTCGCGACGCCGTACTTAGCCTTGCGGCGGCGGGCGCGGAACACCCGGACGAAGAGCGCCACCGCGGCGATCACCGCCAGGAGCAGGCCGCCCACCGGCGGGATGAGCCCCTGGGCGATGAACTTGTAGGTGTCGTTGGCGGAGATGAAGAGCGACTTGCCCTGGGTGACGATGAGGATCCCCGACTTGAAGATGGAGAAGCCGCCCAGGGTCACGATGAACGGCGGCACCGACAGGCGGGAGATGATGACGCCCTGGAAGGCGCCCATGAGGATGCCCAGGATGAGGGACAGGATCACCACCACCACCGCGGTGGACACCTGGTGGGTCTCGGCCCCCATGCTGGGGAAGAGCTTGTCGAACCAGGCGTCGACGACCCCGTTGTAGAGCAGCGCGGCCGCGAACACCGACACGAAGCCGGAGCCGAAGCCGACCGAGAGGTCGATGCCCCCGGTGACGATGACGAACACCATGCCGCAGGCCATGATCCCGATGAGGGCCATCTGGCGGAGGATGTCCTGGATGTGGTCGGCGCTGGTGTAGCCCGGGGCCTTGAGTCCGAAGCCGATCCAGATCACCACCAGGGCGATCACCAGCATGTACGACTGGAGGTTCTTCGAGAAGGAGCGGACGAGCGTGCTCATACCGCCCGGTCCGGGAGCGGCGCCCGCGCTGGGGCTGAGTTCGGAGCTCTTGAGCATGGGTCCCTAACCTGCGGCGAGTTCGATGCCCGTCGCCCTGGCCATGATCTTCTCCTCGTTCGCGACCTCGATCTCCAGGGTGCCGTTGGAGCGCCCCTCCCACATCACCATCACGCGGTCGCTCATCCCCAGCACCTCCTCGAGCTCCGAGGAGATCATGATGATGGCGAAGCCGCTCTCGGCCAGCTGGTTCATGAGCTTGTAGATCTCGTACTTCGCCCCCACGTCGATGCCGCGGGTCGGATCGTCGAGGATCAGGATCTTCGGCTCGGACATGAGCCACTTGGAGATGACCACCTTCTGCTGGTTGCCACCGGAGAGCGACTCCACCGGCACGTGGACGTTGGGCGCCTTGACGGAGAGGCTGTTCGAGTACTTGATGGCCGACGACAGCTCGGCGGCCTGGTTGATGCGCATGAAGGACGCGAAGCGGTTCAGGTTCGGCAGGCTGATGTTCTGCAGGATGCTCTGGATGAGGACCAGGCCCATGCGCTTGCGGTCCTCGGGGACCAGGCTGATGCCGTGCCTCATCGCGTCGCGGGCGCTGTGAATATCCAGCTCGGCGCCCTCCAGCGTGACGCGCCCCTTGGTGATCTTGGCGTACTCTCCGAAGAGGGTGGTGACGAGCTCGGTGCGCCCGGAGCCCATGAGCCCGGCGATGCCGAGGATCTCGCCCTTGCGGAGGTCGAGCGAGACGCCCTTCAGGATCTCGCGGCTGGGGTTCACCGGGTCGCAGGCGTGCAGGTCCTCGACCTTGAGGAAGACCGCGCCGGGCTTGCGGTTGCCCTTGGGGAAGCGCTCCTTCATCTCCCGGCCGACCATGAGCTTCACCAGCTTCTCCACCGAGAGCGAGCTCGTGGGCTGGGTGGTCACGAGCTTGCCGTCGCGCAGCACCGAGACCGTATCGGTGATGCGGAAGAACTCCTCCAGCTTGTGGGTGATGTACAGGCAGGTGACGCCCTGGGCCTTGAGCTCGCGGAGGATCTCCATGAGCTTCTCGACCTCGGCCGCCGAGAGGGCGGAGGTGGGCTCGTCGAGGATGAGGACCTTGGCGTTCTCCGAGAGCGCCTTGGCGATCTCGGTCATCTGCATCTGGCCCACGCCCAGGCTCTCGACCACCGCGAAGGGCGAGATGGGCAGCTTGTACTTCTTGAGCAGCGCGCCGGTGTCGGCGTAGAGCCGGTCCCAGTCGATGGAGGTGCGGCGGCGGGGTTCCTTGCCGAGGAAGATGTTCTCGCCCACCGTCAGCTTCGGCACCAGGGTGAGCTCCTGGTAGACGATGGCGATCCCCTCCTCGATGGCCTGCCGGATGGAGCTCGTGCCGAGGGCGAGTTCCTTGCCTTCGTAGGTGATCTTCCCCTCGTAGGTCCCGTGCGGGTAGACGCCGCACAGGATCTTCATCAGGGTGGACTTGCCGGCGCCGTTCTCGCCGCACAGCCCGTGGATCTCGCCTCGCTTGACCTTGATCGAGACGTCGGAAAGCGCGGTCACGCCGGGAAACTGCTTCGTCGCGTGGGAGATGTCGAGGATGACGTCGTCGGCCACCGGACGCTCCACGGGAGGAGCCCGGCCGAGGGCCGGGCTCCTCGACTCTACGCCTGTGAGGGCTACTTGGCAGGGGGATTCGGGATGTCCTTGTACACGCCCTCGTAGGACTGGAAGCCGGAGTCGACCACCAGCTTCTTCACGTTGTCCTTGGTGACCTGGAACACCTGCAGGAACTTGCAGGGGACGGTGCCCGCGAACTTCTTGTCGCCGGTCAGCTCGGCGAGCTTGTAGGGCTTGAGGCCGAGATCCTTGGCGCCCTTGGCCAACTTGGCCGCCAGCTCGGTGGCGAGCGGGGTCAGCTGCCGGGTGTCCTTGAGAATGGTGACGGTGAGCTCGCCGCGGGCGATCGAGTTGCAGCCGGCCTCGGTGGCGTCCTGCCCCGAGATGGGCACCTTGCCGGCCATGCCGGCGGTCTTCATCGCCTCGAGGGCCCCGAGGGCGGTACCGTCGTTGGAGGCGACCACCGCGTCGAACTTCTTGCCGGTGGAGGTGAGGATGTTCTCCATCAGCTTCTTGGCGTTGGCGGGGTCCCAGTTCTCGACCCACTGGTCGGCGACGATCTTGATCTTGCCAGCCTTGATGAGGGGGTTCAGGACCTCCATCTGCCCCTGGCGGAAGAGGTGAGCGTTGTTGTCGGTGGGGCTGCCGCCCAGGAGCACGAAGTTGCCGGAGTTCCTCACCGCCAAGACGCCCTTCGCCTGGTTACGGCCGACGTCGACGTTGTCGAAGGAGACGTAGGCGGCGATCTTCGGTGTCTTGATGAGGCGGTCGTAGGCGATGACCTTGACGCCCTTCTTGGCGACCTCCTCCACCGCGGCGGCCGCGGCATCGCCGTCCTGGGCGACCACGATGATGACCTTGGCCCCCTGGGTGGCCATGTTCTTGATCTGGTCGTTCTGGAGCTTGGGATCCTGGTTCGCTTCCTGGGAAATGACGTCGAAACCGGCATCCGTGAGAAGCTTCGTCATCTCGTCGCGTTCACGGGGCCAGCGCTCGGTGGCGAAGTCGGAGAAGGAGAGCCCGATCTTGGGCTTCGCGGCGGCAGACGCCGTCGACGCGAGGCCGGCGATCGCAGCGACGGCAAGCATGAACAGGATAGACCTTTTCACGGCGTTCCTCCTTGTGAACTCCAATTAGTCCAATGAACTGACTAACGAGCAAAGCCCAAGGCGATCGAGAAGTCAAGGACGGCGCGGCCGTCATAATCATCGCAATGGGGGCTCGCGATCTAGCCCGGCCTCAAACGCGCGGCCCGTTAGGGTACGACCGGCCGCCTCGACCTTCCTCGCCGGCTCGTCGCCAGTCCGTCACCGCACCTTGAGACGGCGCGGACGAGCGGCCGGGGTCGGGAGCCTGGCCTCGTGGCCCTGGCGTCGCGCGGCCCTGGAACGGGCAAAGGTAGGGGTCCTCCTCGCCTCGCGCTCGGGTGACCCGTCACACGCGGCTAAGGTCCAGGCTCGGGGCGTGGGCCGGCGAAGGGCTTGCGACCGGTGCGGCGCCCGCCTAATCGCCCGAGATCGCTCGCGCTCGGCCTTGGCCTCTCGGTGCGCGCCCGTTGAGCCCCGGCGGGTCCAAACGAGCGAGGACCTCTCCGGCCGATTTCGGACGGCGCTCGGCCCTCGGCGAACTCGCCCTCGTGAGCCTCCCCCGGTGCGAGCTTCGCGTCCCACGCTTCGGGGGCGCGCGGAAGGACGCTCCCTCGACCTCCACCTTCGGTGACCCACCCTCACGGACACGGGTTCCCCCGAGCCGCCGGAG
>Ga0335078_10016366_pt1 | contig 11009 bp, 7 predicted proteins | sample Lox_Sample_32_FD_206711 | JGI IMG/M metagenome (GOLD analysis project Ga0335078, IMG submission 206711) | Soil microbial communities from Loxahatchee National Wildlife Refuge, Florida, United States - Lox_Sample_3.2 | ecosystem: Environmental > Terrestrial > Soil > Wetlands | place: USA: Florida... | reverse complement strand
ATCAGGGGATATCTGCACGGTCATATCAGTCTTTGAGACATAGTTGTAGGGCGCCTGCTCGGCGGCAGCCCCTCCGTTGTACCCTGTGTATCCAGAGTCTGAGTACCAACTGCCATCGGAATAGTAATCACCAACCGAGCACCGGATATATGCATTGCCTGTAACTCCGGTAATTGAAAACACCGGCGTGTCTGAAAGGTTTTCAAAGCTTGTGGGGATCGTCGATGAAAGTGAAATTGCGGAGTTGTTAGAAACTATTGGTTGGGAAAGCAGGGCTTTCAAAGCAGATGAGCCGTTAGTTATAGGGATGCTGCCGGATGGTATTGACTGATTGCCAAGGGAGCCGGTTAGGAAACTGCCAGTTATGGCAAATACAGAAGCAAGGAGCGCAACTGAGAGAAGAATGACCGCCACGACAAGAATGATCCTCGTTCCGCTGTTGGGAGTTTTCAATTTTAGTTCCCTCCCTTCATTTTAGCAATCTCTTTCTCCAAACCCGGCTCCGCTGGGGCCGCCAGACCGGATCTCAGGTACATATAAATGATGATAGCAGTGATCAAGACGATTAAAATAGGCAGTAGAACGAATTGGAATGGAAAAATGGCGGCCAGCCCTTCAAGAGGACCTGAAAGGTAAGTCGCGGCGGCACCCCCCGCAAGTGCAACCAACAGTGTCGCAGCCACAACATAACAAACAAAAACATGATTCTTCCGGATTGCCTCCTCTAGATCCGTCCTGAGTGCGCCCCTTGCGGCAAATCGGGCCCTCAGCGCATGAATGCTTTCGGTGTTGGAAAAATAAACATCACCGCTCGCTAAGAGGACGGCAGTAAATACAACAAGCATGTAAGGTACCTGAGGCTGGAGTTGGCTCAGCGTGAATGGAAGGTTCAGTATCTTGAGAGGATCCATCAACGCGTATCCCATAATCGAAGGCAGGAATAAGACCCACCCGATTTCCGTCCCCAAGGGCCGCCTGCCGCGCCTCGTTTTGTAGAAAAAGTCCAGGAGTACCAATAAAAACAGCACCACAAAAAGGATGCCCAAGGACCCGGCGGCAGGGAGGATGGCGCCAAGCAGACTAATCATAAGGCCGCTGACGAAATTCTGAGAGAAAATGTAAAAAGACAGAACGAAAAGCGCGACGGTGAACGTCAGCTCTGAGGCTACGGCAAAGGTAGTCAAACGGACTTCATTAGCTTGAGGATCCCTCATTTTTGCGTTACACCCGCAATAGTAATTTTTTTGAGGATATTGCTTTCTCTCCGGGCGTCCCACGGTACTATATACGCGCCGGTGCTGCGCAATGCTTTGATGGCGGGCATTGCGGAATAATTGATTAGCTTGGCGCTGGCTTCCTCGATTGCCCCTCGGGCAACAAGGTCGTATCCAAGGATGTTTATAACGATCACCTGCGAACGATTTGCCACGGAGTAGATACGTAACCGCTTTATGCCTTCCAGCAGCTCTTTGATGTTATCCATGCTTACCATTGTTATAACCATGAACAACGGATTTTGGCCGACTAAATGCCATCTGTTGCTGTCGACTGTATAGCGCAGAGTCCCCTTCACAGTCTCAGCAGGGTAGTGCCAGCGCGCCAAGCCGGGGTCACCTCCAGGCGCAGTCGTGTAACTTAGCGAGGGCTCGCCCTTCTCGGCCGCCTTCTCCTGGCTGGCAGCGTCCGCATTCAATAGCGCACTGGCGATTCTATACTCTTGCCTTCTGCCCGTATCGGGTAGCAGAGTACCTCCACGGTAGAAACTCAAGCCGACCCTGCAGCCCCTGGAGAGGTAGAAACGGGACAGGGCAGATGTCGCCCTCACCCCGCACTCGAAGACGTTGTCCAAATCGGTGCCAAGGCGCATCCCGGCGGAATTGTCCAAGAAAATCCAGACTGTCTTTTTGCCCTCCCTCTCATACTCATTAAGTAGGGGAGAGGCATTGGGCCTGCAACTGCTCAAGCGGGCCGTTGCTTTCCAATTGATTCGATTATATGGGTCCCCCTTTTTGTACTCCCTGATCTCCAAAAAATCATTCGTCCTTGGGCCAATGGATGTCAGAGTGTTAAGCGGCATGGGTACGCTCGACCGGAGATATGCTGATCGCATGCTTTTCACATTGACCGGTTTGCTGCTCACCGTGATCTTCATTGTCTGACCATCCGATCCGATGCTCGCCTGTTTCATTGCTGCAACATCTATAGTCTCATAAACGGGGGCGCCAATCTCGTATAGCCCCCTCTTGGTTAACTCGACACGATAATGAATATCCTCAGATAGTCTTCCTGTACCCTTCCAGAGAACTCTGAAGTTACCAAAGGAGTTGATGTCCAAGTCCGAATCCTCGCCATCCAGTTTGAAAAACGGCGGCAGCCTGTCAGCGATGGTAACTATGCCTACGCCTTTCTCAACGGAGAGATGGGTCGACACGTCAGCTACATCGCCAACCGTTGCCTTAAATTCTGTTCTTTCCCTCTTTACATGGATCCCTCGCGGTTGTCCGATGGCAATTGCAAATATCAGGAATATGATGTACACCGTCGCTACATAAAGCATGATAGGGTCTAGGAGCACCATGGCGACCAGGATGAATGCCAGACCTTCCCACAGTAGCCGCGGCAGATTTGAAGAAAACATTTTGACTCGACTCACACGGTCGACTCGCCGACCTGCTTCCCGCTTTTCATGAAGTTCTTCGGCGGCTCAATTTTATTGACAACCTCCTCGACAACATTGTCTGCAGTGACTTTGCCCTCGATCTCATACTCCATTTTCATTATTATCCTGTGGCTTAGGGCTTCCTTCGCCAAGGCCTTGACGTCGTCCGGCGTGACGAAATCCCTACCGCCTGTTGCAGCGTATGCGCGGGCGACCTTCAGGAGAGAGAGCCCACCCCTCGGACTTGAGCCTACCTCGACAGCGGGATGCGTTCGGGTCGCTCTGACAATTTGGTTTATGTACTGCAGTATCTGTTCATCAACATACACAGAGTTCTCGACAAGGTGTTGCATTTCAAGGAAATCGCCCTGGACGACGGCAGGCTGTATATTTTCCGTCGGGTCATCCGTTGTCCACCTTATTCTTCTCCTTAGAATTTCGTTCTCGAGCTCAAGGCTTTTGACATAGCCCATCGACATTTTCAGAAGGAAGCGGTCCAACTGGGCTTCAGGCAGTGGAAAGGTGCCCTCAAGCTCTATCGGATTTTGTGTGGCTATTACGAAAAAGGGCCTGGAAAGTTTGTAGGTCGTGCCCTCTATGGTGACTTGTTTCTCCTCCATTGTTTCAAGCAACGCCGACTGGGTCTTTGGCGGCGAGCGGTTTATCTCGTCGGCAAGGAGCACGTTTGTGAAAACTGGACCCTTCTCGACCGTAAACTCCGTGCCATTCCAGACACGAGTTCCGATTATGTCAGCAGGCATAAGGTCCGGCGTGAACTGTATTCGCTTCCAGTCGCATCCTACCGCCTTTGCAAAGACCTTGGCCAGAAGAGTCTTGCCTAAACCCGGATTGTCCTCGAAGAGGACATGACCGTTAGAAAGTGCGGCAGCCAACACCTTCCTCAGCATTAGCGGCTCTCCAACAAAGAATGTCCTTGTGGTCTCTATTATGCCATCCGAGAGGAGCTTGAAGCGTTCGTGGTTCGTAAAGATCACCGTGTTTTATCTTGAGAACGGCATTAAATAATTAACCGTTTTTACCAAAGTTCAAAAATATAGAACACCTTTTTTGATTAAGAAAATATGCGGCAATGATTACCATGCCAACCTAGGATTAGCCTTGATAAAGAACGTCGGTGGTGGCGCTCATTTGAGCAAGCCCGATGAGGGGATTTAATAGATCCATTATGGAAACTCCCTCTGAAAGTGAGGCATTTCTTTCCGACATTTTTCAGATCAACTTTCCCTGTACCTCCTAAGGGTGAGGGAGTTGGTTACCACAGAAACAGAACTCATGGCCATGGCAAACGCAGCGATTTCTGGCCTAAGAACCAGCACAGGGTAGAATACCCCCGCAGCTATCGGCACACCGGCGCTGTTGTATATTAGTGCCCAGAACATGTTCTGTCGGATTTTGCTAACCGTCTTTCTGCTCAGCTTTATGGCTGAAACGACTCCCTTCAGGTCGCCTTTGCTGAGGATTATTCCACCAGCTTCCTTGGCTATTTCCGTGCCGCTGCCGATAGCAATGCCAACATCCGCCTGTGTAAGCGCGGGCGCATCGTTTATGCCATCGCCAACCATCGCAACAACTTTACCCTCAGACTGGAGCCGCGTTATCACGTCTGCCTTCCCATTGGGGGGCACGCCTGCAAAGTAGATCTCAATGCCGAGCTTGCCAGCCACAGCCTTTGCCGCCCTCCCGTTATCGCCCGTTAGCATTATTACCTGGAGCCCCTCCTCCTTTATCTCGCGGATCGCCTCGCTGGCCTGTGGTTTTAGGGTATCAGTAATTCCAATAAGTCCAGAGGCTCGATCTTTATAAAACAATATCGAGGTCGTTTTTCCCTCCCCCTCCATTTTGCTGAGTCGATCCTCAATGGATGCGCCGCTGTATTCGAGACCGAGCCTGTCTGCAAGCTTCCCGTTCCCCAGAGCCGCCTCGACACCTTCAATTTTGCCTTTTACACCCTCGCCCGGGTATGACTCGAAGTCCTGCAGCTCGTAAAGCTGGAGGCCTTCTGTGGCGGCCTTTTCAGTTATTGCTTTGGCAAGGGGGTGCTCTGATCCAGACTCCAACGATGCTGCAATCCTCAAGATCTCAGCAGTCCCCATTCCATTCAGGTCGATAATCGACTCCACAGTGGGCTTCCCGATCGTGAGCGTGCCAGTCTTATCAAACACTACTGTATCAAGCCTCCTGACATTTTCCAACACGCCTCCACCTTTGATCAATATTCCCATCTCCGCCCCCTTTCCCAGTCCGACCATTATCGCGGCAGGCGTAGCCAGCCCCAATGCGCATGGGCATGCAATCACAAGCACCGCCACAGCAGTTATCATTGCGAAGGCAAAGGACTGCCCAAGGAGTGTCCAAGCGACGAAGGTTATTGCCGCCACAACCAGTATTGTGGGCACAAACCTCGCTGCCACTCGGTCTGCAAACCTTTGGATGGGAGCCTTTCTGGACTGGGCCTCCTCAACGAACCGCACTACTTGCGAGAGAAAGGTATCTTTTCCGGTCTTCGTGATTTCGATCTTCAGCAGGCCGTTTCGGTTTAGGCTCCCTCCAACCACCTCGCTGCCCTCGGCCTTGTCTACAGGCATGCCCTCGCCTGTGATCATTGACTCATCAACAGAACTTTTACCATCCATAACGGTTCCATCAACGGGTATGCCCTGACCTGGCCTTACAACAACAACATCGCCGACGACAAGTTCATCAACAGGGACCTGAACTTCACTGTCGCCCCTTAGGACGATAGCCTGCTTGGGCTGCAGCTCCATGAGCTGTCTTATCGCCGAGGATGCCCTTGACTTTGCCAGATCCTCAAGATACCTTCCCAATAGCACGAAGGTGATAAGGAGCGCAGCCGCCTCATAGTAAAGGTCTCCTTTTGCAAAAAAGGTGTCAAAGACGCTGTAGAAATATGCCGTCGATGTGCCCAGCGCAACAAGAACGTTCATGTCGGGGGATCCGTGTCTGAGGGATTTGTAAGAGCCGATGTAAAAGCTTCTTCCGGCAAAGAACTGCACTGGCGTCGCAAGGGCGAACAGGGCATAGGGAACATTCGGGATGCCCATCCCGAACATGCTAATAAGGAGCGTTGGAACGGAGAGAATGGCACCGAATAAGAGATCAGAAACATACTTGGACCGACCCTCTTCGACCTCCTCTTTTAGCCTGGGGGTATATCCCAGGCTTTTTATTATCTGTTTTAACTGGCCTATGTCAACACTTTCGGGGTTGTATTCGACGACCGCCGTCTTTGTGGCCAAGTTGACGTTGGCTGCGACGACGCCGTCCATCTTCATAAGCTCCTTTTCGATTTTTTGAACGCATGAGGCGCACCTGATGTCCTCAAGTTCTATAATCGCCCGTTCAATGACAACTTTGTAGCCGGCACCCTCCACAGCCTTGGATATTAGCCTGAAGTCCACCTTTGTGGGGTCAAACTCCACCACCGCGCTGTTGCTTGCCAGGCTGACTTCGGCATTCTCAATGCCATCTAAAGCCTTAAGCGACTTCTCTATAGCAAGGGCACAGGTGGCGCAGTGCATCCCTTCGATCTTTACGGCTTCCTTTCTCATTAACTTCCGACCATGTGAAAAAAGATTGAAGGTTAATGGCTTTTTATGTTTCCCCAGCCGAGATCCTTCTGATGAATTCAGCGACCAGACAAACTGTGTTTTTCAAATCGTCGATGTGGGTGACAGCAGCTGGACCGTGTATGTACCTGCATGGGACTGAAACGACCCCGCTCGCAACACCCCCTCTCGTGAGGTGGATTACTCCGGCGTCTGTCCCGCCAGCGGGCACCTTTTTGAATTGGAAGGGTATGTCTTTTTCCTGCCCTACATCGACCAGAGCCTTGAGCACGGAAGGGTGGGTCACAACCGATCTATCACGGATGGTTATGACGGGGCCGCATTTTAAGCTGGCAGACATGCGATCAGGCCTGGTGCCGGGCACATCAGCCGCAAAAGTCCCCTCAAGGGCCAGACCGTAATCAGGTTCGACATGCCAAGTTGCTGTATGTGCACCCCTCATTCCAAGCTCCTCCTGGACCGAACCTACCGCAACGAAGTTGTAAGGCGAGTCCCGCAGTTCCCTGAAAACTTCAGCAAGCACAGCGCAGCCAGCCCGGTCGTCGAAAGCCTTGCCTCTTACGTAGCCATCACCCAGCTCCACGAACTCTGTATCGTAAACTCCCAGAGTGCCGATGCCCATCCCTTTTGCCTTAGCCTTGTCGCAGTTTTCAGCCCCTACGTCTATGAAGAGATCCTCCACAGGGGTGGCTTTATTCTGCTCCTCGGCGGACATAAGGTGCGGCGGTTTTGTGCCGATTACACCCTTGAAATTGCCACAGTTGCCCTTTAGGAGCAGCCTTTGCCCAGGGAGTATACTGGAGGGGATTCCCCCTACAGTCTCGAAGCGCAGGAAGCCTCCGCCCTCCACAAAGGTCACGAAGACACCCACCTCGTCCATATGCGCCGACAGCATTATCCTCGGGTAGCTATCCTTCCCATTATGGTAAAATAGAATGTTGCCGAGCATGTCCACCCTTACTTCGTCGGCATGGGACTCCAGCTCGTTCCTCAGGATTTCGCGCACCTCACCCTCATCTCCCGAAGGTCCGAAGGCATTGGATAAATCCCTAAGTAATTTTATGGACATTCAGTTCTTCTCCTGTGGTAATTAAACGGAACCTTATCCTTTTGAAGATGATCTTTGCATGAGCGGCGTATCTCTTGATATGTTTAGATATTGTATATTAATCACTTTTCATTATAAAATACTATATCATATTAGATATGCTTAAATACAACCTGTCTTCACCTGAAGTTATCGATTCAGGGTACTAAGGGAGGCGTTGCGATCCCTTGAGCCCACCCGGAAAAATGCAAAGGCGATGACTTGATGCTCGGTATAGAGGAAGGCGCAGGCGGCTCGGTTGCCGCGGAAGCAAACACAAACATAATTGAGGTACACGGTCTTACAAAAAAATTCAAGGGTTTCACAGCGGTGGACAATATCTCCTTCGATGTGAGGAGGGGTGAGATATTCGGTCTGCTTGGCCCTAACGGGGCGGGCAAGAGCACGACCCTTCGGATGCTTTCCACCCTTGCCAAGCCCACCGCTGGCAGCGCCACAATCAACGGGCACGATATTGCGAAGGACGATACTGAAGTCCGTAAATCAATAGGGATTGTTTCAGAGAAAATGATAATGTACAACCGATTGACCGCAAAGGAGAACCTGTGGTTTTTCGGCTGCCTCTTCGGCATCCCCAAGGATACGCTTAGGAGTAGGATTGATGAGCTCCTGGAACTCGTCCAGCTCACCAAATGGAAAAATGCACAGGTGGGAACTTTTTCTACAGGCATGAGGCAGCGGATGAATGTCATCCGTGCGTTACTTAATATGCCGGAGGTGCTGTTCCTCGACGAGCCAACGCTCGGTCTTGATCCCCAGTCGTCGGTCGAAATAAGGGACTTCATAGTGAAGCTCAACAGGGAAAACCACACGACCATAGTCCTGACGACACACATGATGGTGGATGCAGATTTGCTGTGCAATCGTATTGCTATCGTGGATCACGGAAAAATTGTAGCCTTGGATACCTCAAGCAACCTGAAAAAATTAATTTCGGGGGCGAATACCGCGGTGCTCAAGATCGAGGTCTCCAACCTGACGCTTGGCATAATGGAATCTATCAAGAGTATTGCTTGTGTGGACACAGTGACTCAGGATGACGATACGCACCTTCGCATCATAGCTCATGGTGAGGAGGCCTTTGATAACGTGATCGATACGATAAGGGCAAAAGGTGGAAAGATAAACACTATGGAGAACCTTCTTCCTACGCTTGAAGACGTTTTCCTGCATATAACGGGCCACCAGGTAAGAGATGCTGCAGACCAGAAAATACCTATGGAGGGAAACCGGCGTTTCGGCGCGCCGCGTTCAAGGGTGAGGTAAAGGAGGAAAAAAAGAGGCAATGATCTATGGGCGCAACTTCGCTTCTTTCACACAGTTTAAGGATTGCACGTAAGGACCTTAACGAGTTATTCAGGAACAGGTTAGGGCTGGTACTGTTAGTAGTCATGCCTTTGTTCATGATGGTAATGGTCGGTTTCATCTATCCCTCCAGCGGAAGCACGGTAAGCGACCTGCCTATCGCTATGGTCAATGAGGATTCGGGATACGGCAACTCTACGATCGTGAGCCAGACCTTCATTCAAGGTTTGCAGCAGATAAACGATCAGACAGGCATGATGGTTCTTTCCAACGCCTCGAGTGTGAGCAATTTGCAGAGCCTAATACAGCAGGGGAGCCTGGATGGGGGCATCATCATCCCAAGCAATTTCAGCTCATGCATAATGTGCGGGCAGCAGGGAACAATAATAGTCATCACAGACCAGTCCAATCCCCAGATTTCCGGGACTATTCAGACGGCTTTGACCGAGGTGTTTGACCAGATGGGTACAATGCTTGCACAGCAGCACGTGCAAGAACTGAATTCTTCGGTCAACGCAAATAACTCCTTGGCGATAGTTCAGCCTTACAAGGTCCAGACTCAGGGCGTTGTTGCAGGGAACACTAATTATTTTGATTTCATAGCCCCAGGGATACTTGCTTTGACAGTCATGATGAGTGTTATGACAGGGCTGCCATCAGCGATCTCGATGGAGAGGGAGTCGGGAACTATGGACGGAATGATGGTCGCGCCTATCAACAGGCTGTCCGTCATCTTGGGGAAGGCGTTGGGGCAAACAGCGAGGGGGCTGATCCAAGGACTGATACTGCTTGTGCTGGCCATAGGAATATTTGGCGTAGTCATTCATGGAAGCATATTTCTTGTTCTTGGGCTGCTTTTGCTGGGGGTCTTTAGCTTTGTCGGCCTCGGAATAGTCATAACGTCCTTCACAAAGGATCAGGAGACGGCCTCGATGCTTATGATGACGCTAATGTTCCCAATGATGTTCCTAAGCGGGGTCTTCTTCCCCATCCAGCAAATGCCATGGTATATGCAGGATATTTCAAAAGCTCTTCCGCTTACGTATGCTGCGGACGCCCTCAGGAAGGTCATGGTGCTCGGGGCGGGCGTGTCGGACATAACCACACAATTGACCGTATTGATTGTATTCGGCGTGGTAATGATTGCGATAGCCGTGCCCGTCTTTAGAAGAGAAATGACCAGGTAGTACGGACAGGAGCGGACAGAAGCATCTGCGGAAGGAAGGGGTACGCTGCCACATAGTAGTTTGGAACAACTGTAGGTCGCCGATCAGCTGTTGCATGTGACGCCAAATCTTCCAAGCGCAGAAAGCACAGCTTTTGTGTGCTCTAGGTTCTGGGTCTCCAGATCAAAGGTCACCTGTGCCTTTCCGACGGGCACATCCTTGCCCACCCTATCGTGCTCTATCTTCACCACGTTCGCACGGGCACGCGCAACCACCTCAAGGATCTCCCTGAGGGCACCAGGCTTGTCGGACAGTATGACGCGTACCCTCAGGAGCCGGTTCTCCCCCTCAAGCCCCTTAATCACTATCTGGTCAAGCATGTACATGTCTATATTTCCGCCACTAACAACAACTGCACATTTTTTCCCGGATGCGTTAATGAGCCCCTTAATGCAGGCAGCTACGCCGGCTGCGCCCGCCGGCTCGGCGAGGCTTTTCATTCTTTCAAGCATGAAGAAGACTGCGTATGATATCTCATCATCATTAACAAGGACTATGTCATCGATCATCTTTTTTATTGTGGAGAGGGTTAGATGCCCTGGCTGCTTGACGGCAATCCCGTCAGCTATGGTGTCCCTTGCCTCGAATGATCCTATGCCTCTCAGGGCATTGTATATGCCCGGAAATGCCTCAGACTGGACGCCGATAACCCTCACAGACGGCTTTATGCCCTTGGCGGCCAACGAAACTCCGGATATGAGCCCGCCTCCCCCAACGGGTACAACCAGGTCCTCAAGCTCGGGCTGTGCATCCATTATCTCAAGACCGATCGTCCCTTGCCCGGCAATCACAAAGGGATCGTCGAAGGGGTGCACGAACGTAGAACCCTCCCTGCTTGCAATTTGTCTTGCCATCCCAACGGTCTCATCGAAGACCGTGCCGTGGAGAATTACGGTCGCGCCGTAGCCTCTGGTGGCATCAACCTTGGCAGGTGAGGCATTTTCAGGCATAACGATTGTAGATCTGGTTCCCAAAAGGGTCGCGGCGTACGCTACACCCTGGGCATGGTTTCCGGCTGAGGCTGCTACGACCCCTCTCCTCCTCTCGGAGTCTGACAAGGAATAGATTTTGTAGTATGCACCCCGCACCTTGAAAGATCCAGT
>Ga0335078_10016365_pt1 | contig 11009 bp, 10 predicted proteins | sample Lox_Sample_32_FD_206711 | JGI IMG/M metagenome (GOLD analysis project Ga0335078, IMG submission 206711) | Soil microbial communities from Loxahatchee National Wildlife Refuge, Florida, United States - Lox_Sample_3.2 | ecosystem: Environmental > Terrestrial > Soil > Wetlands | place: USA... | reverse complement strand
CCTCGCTTTCGGGCAGCCTGGGCTGGGGATAGATGAGATCAAGGCGCATCTCGCCCAGGAACAGGCTCTTCCCGAAGCTCGGTAGTACCCAGTCTTTTTCACGCGCTGCTTCGGCGACAGCCCGGGCTTCCTGGGCGCTGGCATTGCTTGACATTGTCGACCCTCCTTACCGGGTCTTGGCTTTCAGGCCGCGGCTGGCCCGCGGGGGATCTGATTTCCCGCGTTCCGCATCCTTGGCGGCCTGCGTCAGCTCGTCCGCGGCCGCGATCACACAGTCCATCAGGTGCCACACATCTGGCATCCGTTCCGGGCAGGCCATCAGCCCGAAGTTGATGCTGCCGAGGTAGCTGAGCACTACCATATTCAGCCCGGTGCCTCTCGGCAGGAAGGCAGCGGGGTAGTAAGTGAGCATCTTCTTCCCGGCCAGATAGAGGGGGTGCGGCGGCCCCGGCACGTTCGAGATGAACAGGTTCGCCGAGGGATGAGCCACATTGGTGAACGGCATCTCGGCGGCCACCCGGAAGGCCGGCGCAGCCAGCATTGGCATAGCCAGCTGCAGGGCGCTGGCCAGGAAGTCCTCACCCAGCGCAGCGTGCTTCTGCTTGGCCGCCTTGGCCGCCGCCGCCGTGGCCCGCAGCCGCTGCACTGGATCGGCCACTGTCGTGGGCAGCTCGGCGGTCATCATGGAGACCCGGTTGCCGAAGTCGCCATGGTCCTCGCCGGTGCGCAGGGAGACGGGAATCATCACCACCAGAGGGTCGCGGGGCAGCGCGTCATGATCCAGCAGCCAGCGCCGCAGAGCCCCAGCGCACACGGACATCACCACGTCGTTGACCGTGCCGCCGAAGGTGTCTTTGATGGCTTTCACCTGATCGAGCGGCACCTGGCCGAACGCCCAGCTGCGGTTAGGGGTGAGCCGTCCGTTGAACGGCGTACGGGGGGCCGGGGCCATCGGTGGCATCAGCGGCCTGCGCGGGCCATCGCCCGCTCCGGCCGGCCGGATCAGGTGCGGCAGGCTGCTCATCATCCGCCGCTGGAAGCGCAGCACCTCGATGGGGTAGCTGGCCGCGCCAGCCAGCCCGCGCAGCAGCATCTCGCCCGGTCTGGGAGCCCGGTCAGGGACCCGCGGGGCGGGTACCGGCACCGGCTGTGCTTCCGCTGCCGGGTCAAGAAGAATGTTCATGATTTCTGCTGCGGCGCCCCCGTCGACAGCCGCATGGTGAAATTTTGTGACCAGGACACTCTGCTCGCCGCCGTCCACCCCGTGGATCAGGTGCATTTCCCAGAGCGGCCGGCTGAGGTCAAGCGGGCGGGCGGCAATCTGGCCGACCTGCTCTGCGAGCAGCGCCCGGTTGCCGGGCGGCCGCAGCGTCACCTCGTGCAGGTGGTCATCGATGTGCACCGCGCGGTCGTCGGCCCAGTACGGGCGGTCCAGCCCGAACGGGACGTGGACCAGCCGCTGGCGCAGCGGTGGCAGCAGGTGCAGGCGCTCCCGCAGCATAGAGCGCACATCATCCAGTGACACTTGCTGGCCATTTTCCCCGGCGGCAAAGTGGGCCACACTGCAGATGTGCATCGGCGCAAAACGCGTCTCGCCGTAAAGAAACGCCGCGTCCCACGAGTTCAATTGTCGCATAGCGGATATCCTGTCTTATAGAAAAGTGGGCTCTCCATTGGCCTAGACGGGCAGATTCACCAGGCCGCAGGCGACCGCCTTGCCGTACAGCCAGTCAATATGCTTGTAGTCGGCGGGGTTACGGTCACGCAGCAGCTCGTTGCGCAGGGCCCGGGTCAGGCCATCGCAGTGCCACAGATCTCCCCAGGCGCGGGCGGTCGTCTGCACCTGGGCGGTTCGCTCGGTGCGCAGCTTCTCGTAGCTGACGAGGGCTTCCTGCCACTCGTCCGGGCCGTCCGAACCCCTCGGCGGCGCGTGCATGCTCAGCGTCCACGCGTCCTCGATGGCCTGGCAGGCGCCCTGCGCCAGGTATTGCAGCATCGGGTGCGCCGCGTCGCCGGTCAGGGCGAGCCGTCCCTGCACCCAGTTACTGACCGGGAGGCGGTCGAACATCGGCCAGCGGCGCTCACGTTCCAGCTTGGCCGTGCCGCTGCGCACCTGTGCACAGCACCTGGAGAACACGGCCTCCAGTTCATCGGGACCGCCCCAGTCTTCCGCGCCGCGCGCAAACGCCGGTGAGGCGAAGACCGCGACCTGGTTCAGCAGGTCACCCTGGCGCAGCGGGTACTGCACGAAGTGGCAGCCGGGCCCGAAGTAGACGACGACGTCATCGAGGGACAGCTGGCCGAGGTCGGCTGCCTCGGCCAGCGGAATGGCCCCGCGGTAAGCCACATAACCGGAGCAGATCGGCTCGTCATCGCTGAAGTTAGCGCGCAGCGTGGACCACAGGCCGTCGGCAGCCAGCACCAGCGCACCGCTGTGCGCCGTGGTGTCGGTGACCGCCGCCGCGCTGCCGGCCCCGGTCTCGACGCGCAGCACCCGCGCACTGGTGACCAGATCGACGCCGGCCCGCTGGCAGGCACGGTAGAGGATGTCAAGCAGGTCGCTGCGGTGGATGACGACGTAGGGAGCTCCGTACCGGTTGAGGAAGTCCCGGCCAAGATCGAGATGAGTGAGCTCGCTGCCGTCCAGGGCGTCCTTCAGCACCAGCCGGCGTGGCTGTACTCCGGCGGCGGTCACCTCGTCAAGCAGGCCCCAGTCACGCAGGATGCGGGTGGCGTTCGGGCCCAGCTGCAGCCCGGCGCCGAGCTCGCCAAAGGCAGGCGACTGCTCGAGCACGCGAACCTGGCGGCCAGCCGAGGCCAGCGCGTAGGCACTGGACAGGCCACCGATGCCGCCGCCGACGACGATGACGTCCGGGCTGGGGGCCCGCTGCGCGGGGGAGGAGGAGGTGGTCATGCCGGTGTTCTCCTTCCTGGGTTCGGTCAGAGCCAGGGACTGAGCGGTGGCAGGGTGCCGCCGGTCACGATCAGCCCGGACGTTCCGCGCCCGGTCAGCCAGCGGGCCAGGGCGGCCGGCGAGCCTTCGACCTGTGCCGGCTCGCCGGTTCCGGTCACCGGCCAGGCCTGATCCCCGGACCGCAGCTCGACGGCGGGGTCATGGCCCCGCGATGAGCGCAGCCGGGCGACGTCCGTGACCAGGGCAGCGCACAATTCATCCGGCAGATCCTCGAAACTCACGCCCGCGTCGAGATCGGTCGCGTGCACCGCTACCTCGCGCGTCCGCAGCCACGGGATTTCCCTCGCGGTGATGGTCCGGCCCTGTGCGGTCCGCACCTGCGCGGCCCACCGGCCCGGCGGCAGCCGGTCCAGGTCGGTGGCCAGCTGCAGCGCGGTGTCCGCCAGCAGGCTGCGCAGCCGGCTGGGCGGCCAGGACACTGCCTCCTCGATGTCGCTCGTCCGCTGCTCCGGCGAGGCGTACATCAAGGTGGGCTCACCCGTGCGGGCCCATCGCACCAGCCGGCGCAGTGCCTGGGCGTTGAGCGCGACGTGCGCGATCACGTGCCGCCGCGACCAGGCGGGCAGGACGGTCGCGGCGGCCAGGTCGGCGTCGGTCAGCCGGCCCACCGTGGCGGTGAACAGGGCGGTGCCCGTGTCCATCCAGGACCTTGTGTGGTTCAGCTCGGCGGTGGTGGTCATCGCGGTGCTCCAGCCTCCAGCGGTACTCCCGCCTCGGTGAGTGCCACGTTGTCGAGCCGGCCGATCCCGGTGATCTCGGTCATCAGGCGCATCCCATTGCCGAGGTAACGTGCTGGCTGGCGGGCATGACCCACCCCGCCCGGCGTGCCGGTCGCGATGAGGTCGCCTGGCCGCAGGGTGAGGATGGCCGAGGCATACTGCACCAGATCGGCCGGCGTGAATACGAGGTCCTCGGTGCTGGCCTTCTGGACAATCTCACCGTCCACCGATCCGGTCAGCATCAGGGCCGGGGCGGTACCGCCGGGCAGCTCGTCCGGTGTCACCAGCAGGGGCCCGGTGGGGGTAGAGCCCTCGAAGGTCTTGCCCTGCAGCCATTGCGGGGAGCGGTACTGCCAGTCCCGCATGGTGACGTCGTTGAGCACCGTGAAACCGGCGATCGCGAGCGCCGCTTCCTCGGCACTCGCCCGCCGCACGGTCTGGCCGACGACGAGGGCGAGCTCGGCCTCCCAGTCGACCGCGCCGGATTCTGGCGGGAGCAGGATGGGGTCAGCGGGCCCGATGAGCGCCTCGGCGTACTTGGCGAAGAGCGTCGGGTAGGCAGGCAGGTCGCGCCCCATCTCCAGGATGTGGGTGCGGTAGTTCAGGCCGACGCAGAGGATCTTGCCGGGCCTGGGCACCGGCGCGGCGAGATCCACCGCCGCCGGGTCATACGCGCGGCCTGCGGCATCCGCCGCGTAGCCCGCCCAGTCCGGGCGGTTCAGCAGTGCGCCCAGGTCGGGCACGCCCAAGTCGATGTAGCTGCCATTCTCCAGCCGTACCGCCCGGGTGCCGTCCGCGGTCCGCAGGGTAGCCAGCCTCATGACGCACCCTCCAGCCTGGCGCGGTACAGGGACAGCCGCTCGAAGATAGGTGTGTCGCAGAACCGGAACAGGTCGAGCTGGGTTTCGGCACCGATGGTCAGCGGCACCCAGGAAGGCACGACGAACAGGTCGCCGCGCTCCACGGTCCATTCACGGTGGCCGGCGATGACGCTGCCGCGGCCCTCAAACACCTGCCATACCGCTGATCCGACCTCGCGGTACTGCGCGGTCTGGGTACCCTCGCGGAGCCGGTGGAAATCAGCGCGGATCGTGGGCAGCACGTCGCCGCCGGTGGTCGGGTTAGCGAAGCGGACAGCCGCGTGCCCCGGCTCGACGACCCCCGGGTGCCCCTCGGCCTCCAGCTCAAGCTGGTCGCGCAGGGCGGCGTCGGTGTACTCCCAGCGGTATGCGCCAATGGGGGTGCTGGGCTGTGGCCCGGCCTGCGAGGCCGGCCGCAGCCCCGGGTGCGCCCACAGCCGTTCGGAGCGTGACCGTGCCGGGGTTTCCGCCGAGGTGACCTCCTCCGGCCCCAGTTCGAAGAACCCGGTGCCGGCGTAGTGCTGGAACGGGATGTCCAGGCCGTCCAGCCAGGCCATCGGGGTATCGCTGACGTTATGGTGGCCGTGCCAGTTCCAGCCGGCCTGCGGCAGGAAGTCACCCCGCCGCATCGCGACCGGGTCACCGTTCACTACCGTCCAGACGCCCTCGCCCTCGACCACGAACCGGAAGGCGTTCTGGGTGTGCCGGTGCTCGGGTGCCACCTCACGCGGCTCCAGATACTGGATCGCCGCCCAGAGCGTCGGCGTCGCGTACGGCGCGCCGCCGAGACCGGGGTTAGCCAGCGCGATCGCGCGCCGCTCGCCGCCGCGGCCGACCGGTACCAGCTGGCCGGCCCGGCGGGCGAGCGGGAGCAGGCCATCCCGCCAGCGCCACATGTGCGGCACCGCCGCAGGAGCCGGCTGGCGCGGCATGAGGTCCCCGATCTCGGTCCACAGCGGGACGAGCAGCTCCTCCTCGAACCGCCGGTACAGCGATTCCAGGTCCGGCGTGGGGTCCGGCTGGCCCGGCGCGTCCACGGCGGTGATCTTCACGGGTGAACTGGCGAAATTCGTAACCATGTATCCGATGGTAACAGAAATTCTGTCAGATGGGATATACTGTTCTGCTATGAAGAACAAACCGGCGTATGCGATCACCTCGGTGGACCACGCGCTCCGGCTGGCCCAGCTGCTGCAGCGGGAAGGGCAGCTCACCGTGGCCGAGGCCGCTGAGCATCTGGGCGTGGCCCGGTCCACCGCGCACCGGCTGCTGGCCATGCTCGTCTACCGGGACTTCGCCGAGCGGGGAACCGACCGCAGTTACCGGGTCGGCCCGGTGCTGCACCGCGCCGGGCCGATGCCAGAGCAGTTCGTGGTGCTGCGCGAGGTCGCGCTGCCCCACCTGCAGGAGCTGGTGGCCACGGTCAATGAGACGGCCAACCTGATGGTGCGCGCCGGCAGGCGGGTCCGGTTTATCAGCACCGTCGAGTGCGACCGGGCCCTGCGGATAGGCGACCGGTCGGGGCGGGTGCTGCCCGCGAATCTCGCATCCGGCGGCAAGGCCCTGCTCGCCGCGCTCGACCCCGGGCAGCTCGGCGAGCTTTACCACGGCGAGGGCGCCGACCTGGCCAGGCTGCGCCAGGAACTGGGCCTCATCCGCCAGCGTGGCTTCGCGCTCAACGAGCAGTCCACCGAGGCCGGTGTCTCGGCCATCGGCGTGGCGCTGCCGGGGCCTGGCGAACCGGCGGCCGCGCTGTCCCTCGCCATCCCCTCGACCAGGTTCCACGGCGACCAGCTGGTGACCTGGGCGTCAGCCCTGACCGCGGCCGCCGCCGATATCCAGCGCGACTTCGCCATCCGCCAGGCGGTATCCACCGGCCACCAGTCACGCTCAGGCGGCTGATCCCCGTCACGAAGTCACCATGCGGGGGCATATGGTGACCGCGATTCCAGGGATAGCCTGGACGGGGGATGGCGGCGTAAATTGCCTGAGCGGGCAGCTGCCACCGTGCCGGACTGGCCCGGGGCCGCCGCCCGGCAACGGATACGGCGTTCGTGCCTGCACTGGAGATGATGGACGTGCCAGAACAGCCGTGGTGGCGCCAGATATACGACTGGGCCGAGCGGACCGTTGGTCCGCCGCTCGAGGCGGGTGTCAAGACTGACACTTTCGCCGACGTCCTCGCCGCGACCATGCGGCTTCGGGCGGACCTGGACCGCCGCCGGGCGGAGATTGCCGGGCAGCTCAACGCGGCCAGCGCCCGCTGGCTGCATTTGGTCAACTTGCCGGCGGCCGACGACGTGCGGCGGCTGCGCGAAGAGATCCTCAAGCTGGACAGGCAGCTGCGGGACCTCACCCGGCGGCTGGATCAGGTGAGCTGGAAGGGGGAGGCCGATGGCCGTGCTGGCCAGCCCGGCGGAGGTGCTGGCGCGGGTTCGCGCTGACCTCGAGCGCCAGGCCGTTCGCACCCGTAACGGCGTCAAGTACCTGGCCGGCATCGGGCGGCCCCAGGTCGGGCAGACGCCCAAGGACGTCATCTGGACACGCGACAAGGTTGAGCTGTGGCGCTATCGCAGCGACCGGCGGCAGTGGCGGCCTCCGGTATTCGTTATCTACAGCCTCGTCAGCCACAGTTATGTGCTGGACCTCGCACCCGGCAACACGTTTGTCGGGCGTCTCCTCGACGCAGGCCTGGATGTCTTCCTCATCGACTGGGGAGTGCCCGATGAGAAGGACGCGGATAACACGTTCGAGACCTACGTCGATTACTACCTGCCGCAGGCGATCAGGGCACTGCTCGCCGCGGCGGGAGCAGATGATCTCACCGTGCTGGGTTACTGCTCAGGAGGTGACCTGGCGCTCTTCCTCACCGCGCGGCATCCCGAACTGCCGATCCGCAATCTCATCACGGTGGGCACTCCGGTCGACCTCTCGGAGCTGGGCATGTTCAGCAAGCTGTTCGGCGACGGCCGGCTCGATCCCGAGGCGCTGCTGGACGCCACCGGCAACGTTCCGCCGGAGAGCATGCTCAATGCTTTCCGGGTGCTCAAGCCCACTGGTGACGTCAGCTCGTACGTGATGCTCTGGCAGAACCTGTGGAGCGACGAGCAGATGGCCGCGTACCAGGCGATGGGCCAGTGGACCAAAGACCACGTGCCGTTTCCCGGGGGCGTATTCCGCCAGTTCGCCCAGATGATGCGGGATAACGCAGTCATCAATGACACCGTGCAGCTGGGCGGGGCACCGGTGCATCTGGCGGATATCCGCTGCCCGTTCCTGTCGGTGCTGGCCGAGCACGACCATATTGCCCCCGAGGCAGCGGTGGCCCCGGTCGTCCGGCTCGTCGGCTCCGAGGATGTCGAGGAGGTCCGGCTGCCCGCCGGGCATGTGGGCCTGCTGGCCAGCCGGACCGCGTCGAAGGCAACCCTGCCCCAGATCGTTGACTGGATTCACCGGCACAGCGAGGAGCTTTCGTGAAGCTCGTTCCCGCCAGCGAAGTGCCGGCTGAGCAGCTGAGCGCGTTCTTCGCCCGGATACCAGACGGTGAGCAGGCATTTCTCAAAGAGAACGTCCGCGATCCCGGTACCGTCGCCGCCTGGCGCCGGGCTGGGCCGGCCCGCCGCGAGGTGGCCATCGACGACACCGGGATGCTGGTCGGCGTGGTATCGGTGATCCCGGAACTGGGCTGGTCGGATCACGTGGGCCAGGTGCTGCTCGTGGTGGATCCGGCGCACCGCGGCCAGGGGATCGGCCGGGAGCTCGCGCGGGCCGCCCTGGTCCAGGCGCTCGCGCTGGGCCTGTCGAAGGTCATTGTCGAAATCGTCGCCGACCAGCAGCCCGCGATCACCATGTTCAGCTCGCTGGGCTTCGATGCCGAAGCCCTGCTGCGCTCACATGTCCGGGACCGCAACGGCGATTTCCGCGACCTGATCATTCTGGCGCACAGCGTCGATGACAACTGGCAGGCATTCGGGACGACCGGGATCGACGAGGAGCTCGGGTAAACCGGCAGGCGTGCCTGCTGCCTGCACCGTCATGGCCTCATCAGCCGGCCCGGAATTCCTCCCGGAGCTGGACTTTCGAGATCTTGCCGGCCGGGTTGCGCGGCAGGGTGGTCACCACAAACAATTTCGTTGGCATCTTGAAGCGGGCGAGCGACTGGCCCGCGAACTCACGCAACTGGGTGAGCGTCAGCGACTGGCCCGGCTGGAGCGCCACGATGGCCGCGACCGTCTCCCCCCAGCGCTGGTCAGGCACGCCGATGACCGCAGCCTCCAGCACGGTCGGGTGCTCGAGCAGCACGTTCTCGACTTCTACCGAGGACACGTTCTCCCCGCCGGTGACGACCATGTCCTTGATCCGGTCGACGATGTACAGGAACCCGTCGGGGTCGAGGTAGCCAACGTCACCCGTGTGGAACCAGCCGTCCGCGTCAATGGCCGCCGCGGTGGCCTCGGGCTGATTCCAGTAGCCCTTCGTCACGTTGGGCCCGCGGGCGCATATCTCGCCCGGCACGTGGGGCTCGGTGACGGTGGTCCCGTCCCGGTCGGCAATCCTGATCTCGCTCAGCAGCGGGGCCTGCCCTATCGAGCCCAGCTTGGTCAGTGCATATTCGGCGGTGAGAAACGCCGCTGACGGCGCCGTCTCGGTCAGCCCATAGCCGTTCAGCATGGAGATGCCGCGCTGCTGGAACAGCCGGATCAGTGCTTCGGGGACGGGGGCGCCGCCACAAATGATCATCCGCACGCTGCTCAGGTCCGCGGCCTCGAAGGCGGGAAGCCGGCTCATGACCTGGAACATGGCAGGCGCCCCGAACAGGGTGGAGATCCGGTAGCGGCTGATGTCATCGAGGGCGGCCTGCGCATCGAAGGCCCGGTGCAGCACCACCTCGCCGCCTCTGCGCCAGGTCGTGAAAATGGTTACGTTGAGCCCAGCGATATGGAACAGGGGCGACGCCACCAGGGTCACGTCATCCGCCAGGACGTCGAACAGGTGCATCAGGTTCGTGTTGTTCCACCACAGATTGGCGTGGGTGAGCATGACGCCCTTGGGGCGTCCCGTTGTCCCGGACGTGTAAATGAGCACGGCCACTTCGTCGGCCCCGACGGGGTCCGGGGTGGCTAGCCGGCCGCTGCCGTCCACGATCGACTCGAACGTCTGCCAGCCAGCGCCCGCACCCTCGACGCCCACGTACCGCTGCACCGGCAGCTGGTCGCGCACGCCATCGATGACCGCCTGGCGGGCCCCGTCGGCGACCAGCGTGTGCAGGCCCGCATCGCGGGCGATGACGGATAGCTCCCGGCCGGTCAGCCGGAAATTCAGCGGGGCGAAGATGGCCCCGAGACGCGCCGCCGCGAGCATCGTCTCCAGTACCGCCGGGTGGTTGGTGCCCAGGTAGCCGATGCGGTCGCCGTGGCATACCCCCAGCTCGCGGAATCCGGCCGCCAGCCGGTCCACCCGCTCGGCCAGCTGCCCGTAGGTCCAGGTCTGTCCCTCGAAGGTCAGCGCCCGGCGGTTCGCCGACCGGATGGCGCGAGCGGCGAACCAGCTACCGAGACTGATATCCGGAGCTGTCATGGTGAGCCCCCGTCATTCTCTGAGTTCTGCTGGTTAAATTCTTAGTCCCGGGGAGCCGGCGGTCACCGTCCCGGGCCGGGCGGTCCGCCCGGAGGAAGCTGGTTATCACCGGCCCGATGTCGGCCGCGCTGTCGAGCAGCGCCAGATGGCCGCCGCCGCTGACTGTGTGCAGCCGGGCATCGGGGATGAGTGACGCCATGATCTGGTGGTTGGCCAGCGGGGTGACCGGGTCGTCGTCGCCGGCCACGACCAGTGTCGGGTGCCCGATGGTGCACAGCCACGGCAGGCTGGTCCAGCCGAACAGCGGGGCCATCCAGTACAGAGCAGCCAGCGGATTCGCCGGGCAGTGGATGTGCATCGAGTGGACCAGGTCCGGTTCGGTGCGCAGCCGGCCGCCGAACATGGCGCCGGCCACCTGTGCCAGGCGTTCCGGGCGGGATATGCCCGGATCCAGGAAAGGCCAGAACGCTGCTGGGTTACCGGGCACCGAGAAGCCGCCGAACGTGGTGGCGGCCAGCACCAGGCGGCGCACCCGCCCCGGGTGCGAGATCGCCGCCTGCTGGGCCAGCGCACCGCCGAACGACAGGCCGAGCACGTGCGCGGACTCGATGCCGAGCTCGTCGAGTACGGCCATGCCGACGTCGGCCAGCGCCAGCATGCTCAGCGGCCATGCGGCCAGCGGTGAGCCGCCGATGCCCGGCGGGTCGAAGGCGATCGTGCGGAAGCCGCGCAGCTGGGGAAGCAGGTTTTGCCACAGCCCAACCTCGCCCCAGACGCCCGAGTACAGCAGCAGCGGCTCGCCCGCCCCCCGGATCTGGACGTGGATCTTTCCTCCGTTGACCCGTATCTGCTGGTCAGCCTGGCGCAGCAGGGCGGGGG
>Ga0335078_10016364_pt1 | contig 11010 bp, 12 predicted proteins | sample Lox_Sample_32_FD_206711 | JGI IMG/M metagenome (GOLD analysis project Ga0335078, IMG submission 206711) | Soil microbial communities from Loxahatchee National Wildlife Refuge, Florida, United States - Lox_Sample_3.2 | ecosystem: Environmental > Terrestrial > Soil > Wetlands | place: USA... | reverse complement strand
GCTCTGCAACCACGGTCACATCGACAGCGACAAGCTCGACTGGAGTCAGTTCCACAACCCTCTACGGGGTCGCGGCGGTAGCCGTGATCTTCATCATCGCGACGGGCTATCTTGCCATGCGTGGCAGGAAGCCCGCCTCCTAATTTTTCCGGTCACCGCCGCTTGCAAAGCAAGCCATGCGCCATGTCCGCGGCAACGGGGGATTGCACATCACGTCACAGTCTCAAGGCGTAACGTATCGCGTCGTGATAGTCGGGAAGGTCCAAGGCGTCTCCTTCCGCGTGACTCTCAGGGAGAAGGCGCTCAAGCACAAGCTCTCCGGTTGGGTGAGGAACAGGGAGGACGGCGCTGTCGTGGCCCTCCTCCACGGGCGTGAGGACAGGATCCACGACCTCATCAAGTGGGCCGAGTCCGGCCCTCCCGGCGCCACCGTCAAGAAGGTGATGGTCGAGAGGGTAAAGGTCGCCCGCCCTCCGGAGCTGGGCTTCGCGATAGTGTATTGACCCACAGAACAGTTTTTCTAATGGGCACGGGCCGTCGGGCCCGATGCACCAGAGGACCGCCCAGGAGAAGAGGAAGATCAGGATACTGGTCGCAAAGCCAGGCCTCGACGGCCACGACCGGGGCGTCCTAGTCCTCGCCAGGGCTTTCCGCGACGCCGGGATGGAGGTGATCTACATCGGGCTCCTCCCCACCCCCGAGGAGGTCGCGCGGATGGCGGTCGACGAGGACGTCGACGTCGTCGCCCTCTCCCTCTTGAACGGCGCTCACATGACCGCCTTCCCCCAGGTCAAGCGCCTGCTCGACAAGTACGGGGGGAAGGACATCATAGTCACGGGGGGCGGCATCATCCCCGACGAGGACAAGCCCAAGCTCCTGAAGATGGGCATATCGGGGCTCTACGGCCCGGGGACATCGCTCGAGGAGATAATCGCCCATATCAAGGGAAGGGTCCGGAAGGAACGCTGGGCCTCCTGAGCGCCCCCGGATCGGACACAAGCTTGTCTTGGAGGCGTTGCAGTCGCCGAAAAAGTCTCGGAGGCCCCGCAACGGGGTCCTCATCCCGGGCGTCGTCCTCATCCTCATAGTCGCCTCGGTCGGTGGGGTCTACACATACCAGAAGCTCTTCCCCGGACCCTCGTGCGCATCCCCCCTCGGGACGGCAAAGATGCTGACCACCCAGCTCCAGCCGCCCACCACATTCGGCGGGGTGACCGAGTTCGCCCTCCCCACCCCGATCCGCGCCCCCAACGGGGTTCTGGTCGCCCCCGACGGCTCGGTCTGGTTCGGGGAGCAGGCCGTCGAGGGCCTGGGCCACTTCTTCCCCCAGAACAGGACGCTCGTCGAGTACGCCTGGCCGTTTTCCTACCCCGCCCCGCCCAGCCCCGGGGGGCTCTGCGGCGACAAGACGGACATCTGGGGCATCGCCATCTGGGACGGCAAGGTCTGGGCGAGCGACCCCACCGGCAACCAGCTCGTCGGGCTCGACCCCTCCAACGGGGACGTCACGACTGTAAAGCTCCCGACCAACAGCTCCTTCCCATACACCCTCACCTCCGGGCCGAACGGGACGCTCTGGTTCCCGGAGCTTTTCTCCGCCAAGATGGGAGAGCTGAGCGCCAACGGCACCCTCCGCGAGTACCCCCTCCCCGGAGGCATCAACGCCGAGCCCTCCCAGATCGTCTTCGCCAACTCGACGACAGGCCTCTACTCCGACGTAGGCCAGGGAGCCGACAAGGGGGGCGTCTACTCCTTCAACCCAGCCCACTTCGCTCCGACCCTCCTGGGCAACCAGAAGCTCAACGACCCCTCCAGCCTCACCATCGCCTCAGGCGCCGTCTGGGTCGCCCTCCACGGCTCCTCTAGCATAGGGTGCTACAACTTCACGACAAAGGCCTGGTCATACTACCCCACCACCCCGGTGGCGTGGAACCCGACAACACTCCCGTACTTCGTCGACGCAAACGGTTCCTCGGTCTGGTTCAACGAGCACTACGGCAACAGGATAGGCCTGATCGACCCCACTGACGGCACCCTGGCCGAGTTCTCAGAGTCTAGCAAGTCCGTTGTCAACGGCTCCCTCATTGGGAACACGCTGACCTTCGGGCTGGGCGGGGGCAAGGCCTGGTTCACGGAGTGGACCGGCAACGTCCTCGGGTACGTCGACGCCTCCTACAACCCGGGCTTCTCGACCAGCGTGAGCGGGAACTCGACCCTCGTCGTCCCGAGTGGCTCCAACGCCTCGGTCACCTTTGTCGTCCACGACACCACCCACACGGGCCCCCTGAGCCTCACCTTCGCCGACTCTGAGTCTCTCACCTCCGTTCCCAGCAACCTCACCTTCTCAGCCCCATCGAACTCCTTCAGCCCGCCCCAGGGGGGCGACTCGAGCGTCAAGGTCACGGTTGCAGCGAAGTCCATAGCCCCGGGGACGTACACGGCCATCCTCACCGTGAGTGACGGCCTCACCTTCGAGTCTTCCTTCGTCAAGATAGTGGTGCCCTCGTAGCGCGCCGCGCTCACAACCCGTATAACGCCCCGCAATTCGGTCCCTCCCATCTTGGAGGACAGGGCGGGCGACGAGGTCGCGGGCAGTAGGCCATCCTTCGGCCCGCGGGCCATCTGGGTGCTCGTCGCCGTCTTCGCCGTCGTCGTCGGGCTCTTCGCCGCCTGGACGTACCTCGAGTGGTCCATCGCCGAGCACGTCTACTCGGCCAAGGCGGGTCTCGACTGGTTCGGGATAACGTTCTTCCACGACGATACCTTCATCGTCGGAGCTCTGCTCGCCCTCCTGGTCATAAACCCCAAGGTCGGGAAGAGCGACCTCAGCGGGCTTGCCACCCTAGCTTCGAGGAGGTCATCCCCATACAGCGACGAATACGTCCAGAGGATCCCGTCCATAACGCCTGGCGCGACCCTCTGGGGCTTTTGGCAGTTCGTGAAGTGGGCCCTCGTCTTCGGGTACTTCGTGGTCAACCAGGCGTTCCCGTTCAACGCCCCGATAATGACCTCTGTCGCGATGCTCGCCCAGGGCATCGGGAGCTGGGCAAACGTCCCCCGCCTCCTCGTCCTCCCGTTCTTCCCGGCCTCGGGCCCGGACCTTGTCAGCCTGATGCCCACGATGGAGGTGCAGTACAGGCTCGTCTACTACGTGGTGACCTGCTTCCTGACCGTGTTCGCGATACGTATGGCCCTCCGCCTGCTCAAGAACCTCACGACGAGGGCGAGCAACGTCTGGATGAGGAACGTCCTCGCCATCGCCGCCGCGATAGCGGCCTCCGTCGCCCTCGGCGCGCCCTACTGGTACATGGACGCGGTCACCCCGTACCTCTACGGCCTCTCGATCGTCGTGTTCTTCGCGATCCTCCTAGGGCACTCCTACTTCGGCAAGCGGAGGGTGACGCCCCTCCCCGGACGGGGGCTCTACCGCGCCCTCGCGGGTGTGGTCATCGTCCTCCTCGTCGTCCAGGCCGGCGCCGCCGCCTTCCTCTACCTCAACTGGAGCAACAACTACATCCCCTACCAGTGGGAGCCGGGCGTCCAGAAGGAGATCTCGGTCACCAGGTGGGCCGGGGGGATCCAGAACATCACCCAGTCCTCCATCCTCACCCTACCCACGAGCAAGCCCGCGACCATACTCAACGTCGTGAGGCAGTGGGACCAGACAGCAGCCAACGTCACCAACACCAAGGCGATAGGCGCCTACAACTGGATGCAGCTGGGGAGCTCCGAGATCGTCTACCTCAACAACACCGAGTACTGGGTCTCGCCCACCACCCCCACCTACCCGGCGACGGACTGGATCAGCGAGCACCTGATCTACACCCACGCCGCGAAGATACTCGTCATCAACACGTACAACGGCTCCGAGATACCTGTTACAAAGGCGTACGGCGTCCCCTCGGAGCCGCCCATCTACTACGGCGAGGGCTCCGGCTTCGCCAACAATGTCTATGTCCACGTGCCCGGCTACGACGAGATAGGCAACGCCTCGTACTCGGGCTCTCCAGACTACAACCTCTCGGGCTGGCAGAAGGCGATGTGGATGACCTTCTCCGAGGGCCAGATAGGCTTCGCTTTCTCCGGCCCGACCATGCAGATGCTCTGGAACAGGAACGTCTTCGACAGGGTCCAGAGCGTCCTGATTCCCGGCCTCGTGGAGGACCCGGCAGCCTACCTCGCCTCCGACGGCAAGAGCATCTACTACGTCGTCCAGATCTACATCGCCTACCCGCTCCAGTCGGGATTCTCCGCGAGCCCCTACCTCAGGTTCTTCGGGGTCGCACTCGTCAACGTCGCCAACGGCTCGATGAGCTTCTACAACGTCGCCGACCAGATAGGGACCAACTCCTCCGACTTCATCACGCAGTTCTACTCCAACTACTACAGCCAGTGGAAGAGCCCCCCGTCCTGGCTCGTCCCCCAGCTCAGGTACCCAGAGCAGCTTCTCGGGACCCAGTCCGTGCCGGGGCAGCTCGACGTCGACTTCCAGTTCCACGTCCAAGACCCATTCATATGGAGGTCCGGCTCGCAGTTCTACCAGCGTCCGAACGCGACATCAGTCCAGTACATCCCGTGGGCGGTCGGCAACAAGACCTACTTCGCAGCGACCCAGCTCATCCACTACCGCAACGCGGCTAGCCAGAACCTCGCGGGGATGTACATAGCCTACGGAGGGGACCGCCTGGGGCAGATCTACCTGTACCAGAATCCCTCGAACTCGACGACCACGCTAATCGGGCCCTCCGCTGCCGAGAACGCCCTGACCACCAACCAGCAGGTCAGGACCGAGCTCACCCTGCTCCCCAACTACAGGTTCGGGTCCTACCTGCTCTACTCCGTGGGTGGTGCCCTCACCTACTTCGTCGCAGTCTACACCAACCCCGGGATCTCGGGGGTGGTGACGCAGCTCCCCTTCATGACAGCCGTCAACCCCACCACCGACTCGGTCGCGGTGGGCGCCAACGCCAGCGCGGCCTACGAGGCCCTCCTCGCCCTCGGCAACTCCTCTGCGCCGCTCAGCGGCAACGGGGTCTCAGGCAACGGGAACGGGGTCCCAGGAGGCCAGACCACCACAACGACCAGGTCCTCGACAACCGCCACGACGACCACCTCGTCGATAAGCAACCAGCCCCTCGCGGCCGGGATATCCCAGATAGCAACCTCCAACGGGCTCACCGTCGTCAACGCGACCACGGTCGCGCCCAACGTCTTCATCCACGTCGCCTCGGTCTCGCTCAGCGCGTTGGGCGTGAGCGGGGCTCTCTCTCAGATCCAGTCGCTGGCCCAGAAATACGGCCCCGGGAGCGCGGGGAGCGCGCTCTACGTCTGGACAGACAGCAGCGGCGCCCTCGACGTGGGGATATTCCAGGTGAAGGGAGGGGTGACCGACCTGTACTATGTGACGATAGGGCCCTAGCGCCTGGCGATGACCAGGACCGCGACGGCGACGATCACCAGTAAGGCCACGACCACGAACCTCAGGACGCCGTTCCTCTCCCAGATTATCAGGCTGGCGTTGATCTGGGTGAACGGGTTCCTCGAGTTGAGCATCCCCACCAGCTGGAGGGCCTCTTCGTAGATGAACTTCCCACCGTCCACCCTGACTATCCCGTCCCGCGAGAGCGTGAAAGTGTGGCCCTTTATCGCGAGGGGGAACCTCGACCCCGTCCTGAACCAGCTCTGGAACTGCTCCCTTTCCTTGCTCACGGTGGACTAGAGCCAACCGCATCCAGAAAAAGGTTTGTCCGGCCGCCCGAATTGCGGTTCTATCTTGAGGGGATTCTGTAGAGATTAGGGAATAATCTCGGAAATCCACTATATAGTTTCTCAAGGCCAATGAGAGCAGGTCTCGAAGATGTCTCGAATGGAAGTCGAAGCGGGCCGCGGCGCGCCCCCGCTTTCGGGAGTCCCGTCGGCCAGGCTCCTGACGACCGCCACGGACCTCGCCCGGAGGGCGCAGTCGACCCTAGAGGGGATGGGGTCTGCCTCCAGCGTCCTCGCCCTGACGACTCTCGGTGCCGGGATGGTGGCGACCCTCCTTTGGAGATTCTCCGCAGACAAGGAACGGAGGACGAGCCTGCAGTGACCCACAGCCAGCACAAGGGCCAGAGGCAGCAGACCCAGCAGAGGTGCACCATATGCGTCCTCTTCCAGAGCATGGGGAGGGGGCAGTACCGCTCGTCCTCTGACAGAGAGATGTACCTTCATCACCTCCAGACCGCCCATGGCGTAGCCCTCCAACCGGAAGGAGACCTGGCCCATCCGAAGGGGGAGCCAAAGCCATGAGCAGGAACCTCGAGTCACCTCCCTGGGAGGCCCCGAGCCGGACGCTCGACGGGCGAGCGGGGTTGATCGCCCACACGAGCTACCGGCCCGGGCCCCGGGGATATCTCTCAACATACGACGACTTCACCCGGCCCAAGTCCGGGCTCACGCGCCGGGGGCTGGTCTACGAATACGTCCGCGCCCACCCCGGCATCCACGTGAGGGGGATGGCCAAGGACCTCGGCATCGGGACGGGCGACCTCCAGTACCACCTGTTCTGGCTCGAGAAGTACGGTTACGTCAAGACGAAGAAGAGCGGGTTCTACAGGTTCGTCTACCCAACCATGATGTTCAAGGAGAGCCAGGAGGTCCTGCTTGGGGTCCTCTCGCAGGAGACCCCGCGCGAGATCCTCTTGTCGCTCATCCGCTCTCCGACGATGACGCAGGGGGACCTGGCGCGCGCCCTGGCCCACTCCCAGCCGACCATCTCCTGGCACATGGAGAGGCTCGTCCGCATGGGGCTCGTCAGCAAGTCGAGGACGAAGAAGGGGGTCATATACGAGGTCGTCGCCGACCGCGAGGACGTGTTGAGCTTGGTCCGGACCTACCATCCGGGGGCCTGGAGGAGGTGGGCGGGCAGCAAAGAGGGGGCCGTCGCCAAGGACCGGCCTGCCCAGGGGATGGCGCTGATGCCTCCCGCAGTGGTCGAAGCCATTGGGCACAGCTAGGCTGAGAAGACCCCCCGCTAAGCAAGGAATAATATTGCTAGGCGACGGGGACCAAGTCGCAGTCACTTTGGACTCCTTCGAGCGCCTACTCTGGTGGCTCTTCGCTGGGAGCGCCGGCGCCCGCACGCGGTCGCAGGTCCTCTTCAGCCTCAGGGAGCAGCCGAAGAACGCGCAACAGCTCTCGCTGTCGCTGCACCTCGACTACACCACCGTTAGGCACCACCTGAGGGTCCTCGAGACGAACAAGATAGTCCTCGCAGAGGGGGACAAGTACGGACGGGTCTACTTCGTCTCTGAGGTCATGGAGTCCCACTGGCAGACGCTCGAAGGGATCCTCAAGCGGACGCGCTCAAGCGCGAAAGCGGAGAGGGGCTGACAAAACATGGAAACAAACAACAACACCGGAATCGTTCAACCCCCCGTCGAACCGAAGAAGTCGATGGTTGGGAAGCTCTGGGTAGTGGTGGTCCTGCTGGCCGGACTGGTCGCAGGAGTCTTGCTGTCGGACCTCGCGACCCTGCCGACGAGGAACCCCATCTTCAGGAGGTTCCCGCTCTTCAACCCTGACCCCTTGATCAGGCTACACATCGTCCTGACGACCGTCGCGGTCGCCCTGATGGTGTCGCTCGTGATCGTATACCTCAAGGTCTACGTCGAGACAAAGGCGAACTTCGCCCTCGGCCTCGTCATAGTCCTGGCGGCACTCCTCCTCCAGACGGTCCTGTCGTACCCGCTCGTCCTCGGGACGTCGGGTGTGATACTGGTACCGGGGATACTCACCACTCTGGCCGACTTCCTCACGGTAGCGGCCTACACGGTGTTCCTCTACCTCAGCCTGGAGTAGGCCGGACGGGGGGCGGGCGGCAGCCCGGCGCGGAGACCGCGCCGTCCGCCTCGCACCCACACTGTCCTACGCGACGACGGTGCTGTTGGTGTCGACGCCTATCGCTCTCCCGCTCGGTCCGACGAGGGCGGACGCCCTGAACACATCGATCCCGCCGCCGCTCCCGAGATCGAGGACGACGTCTCCTCTTCCCGGCTCGATGAGCTTGAGCGGGGACCCGCACGCGGCGTCCACCGACAGGGCCTCGGCTGGAGCTGCGTCGCCAATCGAGACCAGCTCACTGCCGCCGCAGCAGGAGTCCGACTCGGAGGTGGCGATTTTCGAGTACCGCTCCTTCAACGCCTTCCTGATTTCTAGCTCTGACAATCTGATTCTTTTCATCCCTCGCGGCTATTTATTGACTGAGCCGTCGTCCGACGGCGAAACGGGCGAACAAGCCGCCTGCCTTGACGGTGGCACAAGAACGGGGGCGTCTAGACGAAGGGCGTATACGGCTCCACCTACTCCAGATCTCATTGCCCGTGTGCCCAAAGTGTCACAAGCTGATCTCGGCTGCCAAGTATTCGCGACATCTCCAGCGTTGCGGCTTCAAACGGAAGCACACCCGCGTCCCGCTGAAGGTCCACGGTTACAGCGACCTGTACTTCTCCAAGAACCAGGACTATGGAAGGCTGTAGGGAATGATTAAGAGAATCCGAGTCATATTCGAGGGAATGCCATGGCGACCAAGAGCGGACGGAGAATCGGAGCAGCACTTGTTGCCCTCGCCGTGCTCGCAGTCCTTCTCATCGCGGCTTCTGCGTCAACGCCCTTGGGGTCGAACGCCGGCTCGATCGCCGATAACACCGTCACCTCGAGCAGCGACACCGCGGCCGCGCTGGTCAACAGCAGCTTCGCGGCTCACATCAGCCTGCTCGCCTCCAAGAACATCCCCGCCATAGTGAACCAGTACGAGCCCAACGCCACCGTATACTGGGCAGGGGACGCCATCGGCCTCGCGGATGAGTACGTCGGAGCGCACGACATCACGCTCCTCCTGAACTCGAGCTTCTTCCGTCCCAACAGCACAGCGTCGTTCGTCATCGGGAACGTTACCCAAGTCTTCCTGACGGCGTCCGGTCAATCGGGACTGTTGAACTCGAGCTTCACTGTCTATGGGAGGAATTCGGTGTGGGGGAACTACAGCGGGTCGATTTCCGCGACAGACCGGTTTGTGGCTCCTGCGGCGGCCGGAAACTGGCTGATCTCCCAAGAGACGTGGAACTTCAAGAGCTTCAACATCCAGTTCCCCCTCGGGTTCGTCTCCTGCAGCGGGCCCAACTGCGCCCAATCAGTCCAGGACATGGCTTTCAGCCAGGACGGGAACTATCTCGCGGCGGGGACGTACGAGAACAGCGGCTACGGGAACGTCTACCTCGTGGCGACCGGCGGTTCCGTGCCGGTCGTCCTCTGGAAGTCCGTGACGGCCAACACCGTAGTCTGGTCCGTGGCAGTCAGCTCCAACGGCTCGTACACCGCGGCCGCGGGGTTCGCGCACCCCGACCCCTACAAGCACGGGAACGGGCGGGTCTACCTCTTCAACAAGGAGGGAGTGCTCCTCTGGAACGTTTCCGCGGGGAGCGAGCCGAGAGCGGTCTGGGTCGCCATCGCCGCCAATGGATCCAGGGTGGCCGCCGACTACGGCGCCGGAATAATCTACCTGAACGACGCCGGGACCGTTCTCTGGAACCACACCTTCCCGCAGGGCGGATACAGCAACAGCTTCGCGATGTCGAGCGACGCCAGCACGATCACCTACGGCGACAACAACGTGACCATCGCAGGGAGCTCGGGGCTCGGGTGGGGGGTGTTCTACCTCGACTCCCACGGGAACCAGGTCTGGAGCTACACCGAGGACCATACTGGCGGGGACGTCTATGTGCAGATGTCCGGAGACGGCTCGCGAGTTGCGGCCAGCTCCCAGCGCTTCTACAACGGCAGCGTCTACTACTTTGACGGCAGCAACGGGGGCCTGGTCTGGTCCTACCCGACGTTCCCGGAGACCGGGATCGCGAACTACGACTCGCTCGTGATGACCTCGGACGGGTCGGTCGTCGCGGCGGGCGGCCCTTCCACAGGTACTCTGGTCCTCAACTCGAACGGAAAGGCGCTCTGGGAGGGGAGCGTCGGCGGCTTCGGAGAGCCCGCCTTGATACTCAAGAGCTACTCTCTCGTCCTGATGTTCGGTCTCAGCACCACCCAGGCCGACCTCGTCGGGTTCAACGGCACAGCCGTCAGGTCCTTCAACAATGAAGGCGGCGCCTTCGCGGCCTCTCCGGACGGCGAGACCTGGGTGGCGGCGGGCGGGATCATAACCACCGGCGGGGATTGCTCGACCCTGGAGTTCTTCAACGGGACGACTGCACTCCCCTCAGCACAACTGTGCTGGTGAGAAGTGCGGGTAAGCAAAGGGCAACTCACCTGCCCGGGAAGAACTATGTGGCGCCCTGGCCGGGATTCGAATTCCCGGTTCGACCTTGTGAGTCGAACACCCGGGTCACCGCCGGTCTGCAGGGCTTCTAGACCCCTTGACAGGGCGGCATACTAGGCCATTGTACGGAATAGCCTCTATACGACCAGGGCAGCCGAGAAGCCGGTGCCCAAAGTCGATATTAAAAGTGCGCGAGGCGCGGGCCGTCCCGTCCCCGCAGCCCGAGAGTCGACAAAACGCCTTTATCACAAGGCTGTGTTGCCTGGTCATGCCAGCGGCGTACGCCTACGTCTTCTGGCACTGGCCTCGCCCTGATGTCTCCCCAGAAGAGCATGAGGCCAGGCTCGCAGCCTTTCTGCTCTCCCTCAACTCCGCGCATCCTCCAGGATTCGTCGAGGCGCTCAGCTTTCGCGTCGACTCCCTGCCCTGGGGGCCCCGGCGCGGCAGGATGTACGAGGACTGGTACCTCGTCGAGGACTTTGGCGCGCTGGGCCTCCTCAACGACGCGGCCGTCTCCGGCGACACCCGCCGACCGCACGACGAGGTGGCGAAGGACTACCTGAAGGGAGCAGGGTCGATATTCAAATCGGTCAGCGGGAACATCGACCTCCGCGACACGCACTTCGCCACATGGATCGAGAAGCCAATAGGGCCCTCGTACGAGTCCTTCTACACCGACCTCTCCAGGAACCTCAGCGGGG
>Ga0335078_10016363_pt1 | contig 11010 bp, 5 predicted proteins | sample Lox_Sample_32_FD_206711 | JGI IMG/M metagenome (GOLD analysis project Ga0335078, IMG submission 206711) | Soil microbial communities from Loxahatchee National Wildlife Refuge, Florida, United States - Lox_Sample_3.2 | ecosystem: Environmental > Terrestrial > Soil > Wetlands | place: USA: Florida... | reverse complement strand
CCGGGGCTCCTCCCATGCTGCCCCCGCGCCACGTCACGTACCGCACAATGGTCAGCTATTCGGGCCCGGCCGTAACCGGCGTCGCAACGTTACATTCAGGCAGCCGGCTCGTCATAGACTCGGAAATATGCTCTCAGACCTGGTCCGTGCCTGCCGCGTGCTTTTACATGCGAAAGCTTTCAGTCTGGTCGCCATTCTTACGCTGGCGTTGGGAATCGGCTCGGTCACGGCGGTGTTCAGCATTGTCAATGGGGCTCTGCTGCGGCCGCTTCCCTTTCGCGATCCCGACCGCCTGGTGGAGATTCTGGATCAGAGTCTGAAGGAGAGGGGCGAGAACAAGCTCTTCGCCACCTATGGCGACTATCGCGAGTACGCGCGGCACGCGAAGACTCTGGAGACTGTGGCCGCAGTCACGTGGGCGGTCCGAAGTACATTCCTGACCGGCCGCGGAGAGACGCGCACGGTGCTGGCGATCCCGGTGAGCGCGAGCTTTTTCGACGTCCTGGGAGCGCACGCGGCGCTCGGCCGGACCTTTGCTCCGGCCGATGAAACTGCGGGCTGCGTGGTGGTGCTGTCGCATTCCTATTGGACGTCGGAGTTCGGCGCGGACCCGCGGGCGGCCGGGAGAGCGATCGGGTTAGATAACAAATCCTGCGTCATCGCGGGTGTGATGCCCAAGGGATTCGCCTTCTATCCGGCGGCGACACAGATGTGGACGGTGATCCAGCCGGACCAGGCGAATGTCAACGCAATGCTCGCCATCAGTATCGGCAGGCTCAAGGCGGGAGCCAGCGCGGCGCGCGTGCAAGCGGAGCTTTCCTCGCTTTTCGCGGCGCTGCATGGCAGCGACCAGTGGCGCGATTTCGGTCCGGCGGTGGACCCGATGCGGCAGGAGCTGACCTGGCTGGCGGGACGCAACCTGCAAAGCACGCTGTGGATTCTGCTGGCCGCGGTGACGCTGGTGCTGCTGATCGCCTGCGTGAATGTGGCCAATCTGCTTCTGGGACGGTCGCTGGCGCGTTCGCGGGAATTCGCGGTGCGCGCCGCGCTGGGATGCGGCCGAAGACGGCTCTTTCGCCAACTGCTCACGGAAGCGATTCCATTGGCTGCTCTCGGAGGAGCGGCCGGGCTGTGGATCGCTTACGGGGCGATTCGCTATTTTCAATCCGTCAATCCGGTGGAACTGCCGGTGGGAGCCGATATTTCGATCGACTGGCGCGTGATGATGTTCGCGCTCGCGGTCTCGGTACTGACCGCCCTGGCGGCAGGGACCGCGCCCGCGTGGAAAGCCTCGCGGACCGACTTGAATACCGCCTTGAAGAGCGCGGGCCGCGGGGCGGTGCGCGGCGGCGCGCGGTTGGGACGCGCCATGGCGGCGATGGAAGTGGCGTTCTCGGTTGTCCTGCTGGCCGGAGCGGGATTGCTCATGCAGAGTGTGCTGCGGATGAGCTCGGCCAATCTCGGGTTCCGGCCGGACAACCTGATCGCGGCTCACGTCAGTTTGCCGCAGGATCGCTATCGCGACGCCGGGGCCCGGGCGCGCTTCTATAAAGCTCTGGAAGAGAAAGCCGAGGCTCTGCCGGGGGTCGCGAGCGCGGCGGTGACTTCGCGGGTGGCGCCGGCCACGGGAGGCACGACCACGCTTGAGGTTTTCAGCAGAACCGGAGAGAAGACCTCCGTGCACGATGTGGTCACTCAAATCGTCGGGGCGGACTATTTCCGAACGGCCGGCACTCGGGTGCTCGCGGGCGGCTTTAGTCCCCAGGTCGATACGTCGCGTCCGCCGGAAGCCATGATCAACGAGGCGGCCGCCGCGAGATATTTCCCGGGCGGAGGAGCTATCGGCAGCCGCATCCGCGTGGGAAACGAGCGCGAGCCGTGGCTGACAGTGGTGGGCATCGTGGAGACTGAGCGCCGCGTCACCGTCTACGACGAGATGTTATGGGTAGCGCAACCCGCGGTTTATCGTCTCGCGGGGCAAGACCCGCCGGATGAAATGTCGCTGCTGTTGCGGACACGCGGCGCGCAAACCGGAATCGGAGCGGAGCTGCGCCAGGCGCTGGCCTCGATCGATTCCGGAGTCGCGATGGGGAGGACGGAGACCATGCGGCAGTCGCTGGGCGTCTATCTCAGCTATCCGCGATTCCGCGCGCTGGTGTTCGGCGGCTTCGCGGCGTTTGCGCTGCTGCTGGCCGCGGTGGGCCTGCACGGCGTGCTGGCCGAGCTGGTTTCGCAGCGGACCCGGGAGATCGGCGTGCGCATGGCGCTGGGAGCGCGGCCGGCCGATGTGGCGCGCCTGGTGTTGCGGCAAGGCGGCGCGCCGGTCCTGGGCGGACTCGCCATGGGCGTGGCATCGGCATTGTGGCTCGGCCGATATCTCACCAGCATGCTCTATGGAGTGCCGGCGCGCGATCTCAAGACGCTCGTATGTGTCAGCGGCATGCTGCTGGCCGCGGCCGGGCTGGCGCTCGCTATGCCGGCACGGCGGGCCGCACGACTCGATCCCATGGAAGCGCTGCGCGACTTGGGATGAGGCCGGTCACGCTCCTATTGCCTGGCATTCCATGAGACAACCCCGTTGGCGCTGCACCCCGGAAGACTCAGGCTCCAACTGATGCTCCCACTGGCGCTCGCCGTCGAGTAGAAGGATCCGGAAAGTGTGCTGGTAGAAAAGGACCCATTGCTGATGGTGATTGAAGTGGCGGGGCCGGACGTGACGGTTTCCCCGGTGGGACAGTTCGCCGGAAGCGACGTCGGGAAATTGATGCCGTAGGAGTAGGCGGTTATGGTGTTGTTGGCAACCGTCATCGAGAACGGCAGGTTCTGGGAGGTGGTTCCGGTCCAATGCCCGTCATAAGGCGGAGGCGGCACCGAGATGCTGAACGCCCACGAATTAGAGACGCCGGCCGGCGACGAAACGGAAATGTTTACTTGCCCGGCGATCGTATTGGATGCAATGGAGAGAGTTGCCGTGACCTGCGAGGCGGTGGCTTTCACATTACTCACCGTGATACCAGTTGACGGCGATACTTGCACCGCGGTGACGCCGGCCAGGTTAGAGCCGTTGATGGTCAGGGATATTGAGCTGCCCGCCTGGGCGGTGGTGGGGCTCAGCGACGTTATCTGAGGCGGCGCCGTCTGAATGGCGAGAGGCAGCGCGTTGGAAACGCCGGCTGCCGACGAAACCGTTAGGTTTACTTGTCCCGCAGCCGTGCCGGCAGCCACTGTAATCGTCGCCGTCACCTGGGTAGCGGAGGCGCTCACGTTGCTGATCGTGATACCCGCCGCCGGCGATACCTGCACCGCCGTGACGCTCGAGAGGTTGGTTCCGGCGATGACCAGGCTCGCCGAGCTTCCGGCCTGCACGCTGGCCGGGCTCACAGAGGTGATCTGGAACAGCGCAGCTTGAGGCACCGTGGGCACCGAAGTGAACGTGCCGTACGGGCTGAAGCGCAAACCCAGGCCATCGATGGCGTTGCCGGCGGAATTCTGGAATTGAATGATGCCGCGATTGGCGGCGGTCACCGGAAGGGTGCTGGTGGCGACGAACGATGTATGCCCGCTGGCCGGTAGGGCAATAGTCGGAGCGCCCAGCCGATTGCCAAACTCGTCCCAAATGGTGGCGGTGATACTGGCCGCGGTTGACGACAAGTTCGCCAATGCAACGCCGGTTACGAATCCCTGGGTGTTGTCATAAGGGACGACCAGAGCGGCCTGAGCCGCGGTCTGCAGGGGAACAGTTCCCTCGGAAGGCGTGCAGGTGGAGCAGGTTGTGCGGAAGATGGCAAATCCACTGACAGCCCCCGAGCTCAGAATATCCGCCCACCCGGTAACCGTACTGGCTATCCCGGCTCCCGCACTTATCATCAGGGCGGTATTGGACTGAATGTCGTGGCTCAGCTTCGCGGTGGTGATGGACTGCGTGCTGCCGTGCTCGGTCACCGCCAGGGGCAGGCTGAGAGCGGTGCCATCGTCGGCGTGCAGGTCCATTTCAATGTTGATCGCCGTACTGGAGTTATTGATCAGCCAGATGGTGGTATCCCACGATCCCCCGGCCGCGATGTGGGAGAGCGTGCCGGCTCTCGACAGCGAACCCGACTGGCTCCAGGCGGCGCCACTCGTCAAAACTATACAAAGAACGGTTCCAAGATATCTTTTCGACATGAAATCCCCTGTTGGACGTTGGGAGTAAGGCTGAACGTGTGCCGCCGAAAACAGCCGATCGGATGTCCGGCGGATCGTTCCGCGGATATCTCCGGTGCTCGCTCGCAACACCGGCGACGCGAAGACCATCAGGTCCGGCCCGAGGGCTCCTCACCTGTAAGAACAGAATAGGATCTGATTGATTTGCGAAACAAGTTAGAGGTCGTTACGCAACCGTTACATAACGCCGTATGCTACGATGAAGCCGTTCAGGAATGACCCGGGAGGTAACTGCCCCGCCTTCGGACCCGCGTGGAGAGGACTCAGGTGTTGGCAATCAAGCGCTGGAGCTTGCGCTTACCAGAATTATCCAATCGAAAGTCTTCAAGGAGGCTCCTCGCCTGCGCCTGCTCCTCGACTTCATTGTCAAGCGCGCGATGGGCGGCGACGGCGGCGACCTGAAAGAATCGGTCCTCGCGGCCGAAATATTCGGCAAGGGAGACGACTTCGACCCCCGCCTCGACGCCACGGTTCGTGTGGCCGTCAACCGGCTCCGCTCCAAATTGAAGACCTATTACGGAGGCGAAGGAGCCGGCGAGTCCATCTTGATCGAGATTCCGGAGGGACACTACCAGCCGCGATTCTCGGCGAGGCAGCGGGTTGTGTCCGGCGGCCGCTTCGGTCCAAGCCGGCAGACGGCTCCCTGGAATTGCCACTCGCCGGAAGTCGACAGACGGGATTTCGTGGGGCGGGATGGCGATCTGAAGCAATTGCAAACGCACCTGGCGCGCGCCGCGGCGGGCGATGGGCACATGGTGTGCGTGGTGGGCGAGCCGGGCGCGGGCAAGACAGCCCTGATCGAGAGGTTTCTGCAGATTGCCGGCCGGAATAACCAGATAATCCGCGGGATTGGCGGGTGCTGTCACGAACTGGAACAGACAGAATCGTACTTGCCGTGGCTCGACATCCTGGAAGGGCTGATCAGCAGCAACTCGTCGATTGAGAGTCTGCTCCGCGCGGCGGCGCCCACATGGTGGAATCGAGTGCGGCTGCACAAGGCCGACGCGCGCGCCCGGCAGGATTCTTCGGTCAAGCGCGAAATGCGGCGGTTTCTCCAGGCACTGACCGAACACCAGCCATGCGTCCTGGTGCTGGAGGATCTCCATTGGGCTGACAGCGCCACGGTGGATCTGATCGCGTACCTGGGGCGGACGCTTTCCTCTCTCCGCCTTCTGCTCATAGGATCCTATCGGCCCTCGACGCTGGACTTGGCCGGCAGCCCGTTTGTGCCGGTCGAACGCGAGCTCAAGATGCACCGCATCTGCGAGGATCTGCGGCTCGCCGACCTGAGCCTTGCCGATACGCGCCAGTACCTGGACCTACGGTTTCCCGTTCATACCTTTTCGAGCGATTTTGCCGGCGGCTTGCAAAGGCGCAGCGAAGGGAATGCCCTGTGCCTTACGGCCATGGTGGACTACGCCCTGGAACGGGGTTGGATCACATCACGCTCCGGACAATGGGGCCTGGGAACCGCTCTCGAGAATTGGGATCGCGAAGTTCCGCCATCGATCCAAAGCATGGTCGGCGTGAAGCTGGGAGTGTTGTCGGAATCCGATCGCGAGCTGTTATCGGCGGCGGCGGTTTTCGGCATGGAATTCGATCCGTCGGTATTGGGCCAGGCGCTGGGCCTGGAAGAGATATTCGTAGAGGAGCGTCTGGCCGCGTTTCACGACAGGCACCGGCTTCTTCGGAACGGGATCGAAGCGCATTTGCCGGGACGGATGGTCCGCAAGTACAAGTTCGCTCATGTCCTCTACCAGGAAGCCCTGTTGAGGGCGGTCGAGCCGGCCCGATACCGCCGTCTCTGTGCGCTGCTGGCAGGCGCGATGATTGCCCGCGACGGGGAATCCGATCCGAATGCGGTCGGTAATATCGCCCGCCTCCTGCGGGAAGCCGGTTCAGACGAACCGGCCCTGAAGTATTACGCGCTGGCGGCGGCTCACGCGGTGGCGCTCTCGGCTTATCGCCAGGCGTTCGACCTGGCAAGCCAGGCGGTGGAGATCGCGGGCCGCTGCACACCGAGCGAATCCACGAGAAGATTCGAGATCGATTTTCTCACGGTGAAGGCGCTCTCTCTCACTTCCCTGGAGGGCTTCGCGGCGGCCGCGATCGAGCAAATCTATCAACGAGCCCGCCGGATAGCCGAAGATCTCCACGACCTCACGGCGGTCACCAGCATTGCCCATTTGCATTGGAACCTGGTTTCCATCCTCAATCTGAAGACGGCGCGGGAGCTCGCGGATGTTCTATGGAAAGATGCCGAGACCTCGGGGAACATCGAGGCCCGCGCCCTGGCCCGAATGGCGCAGGGGATCGCGCAGTTTCACCTGGGGGAGATCGGCCAAGGCACCCGGATGCTGGAGGAAGCCGCGGGTCAATGGCGGGAGCTGAAAGGCGCCCTGGGATTCCGGAGCTACATGCTGGACCCGGCAGTCGCCACGCAATGCAACCTGGCCCGGGCGTTGTGGTTCATCGGAAGGCCCGAAGGGGCCTGGCGGACCGCCCTGGAGACAGTCGATCTGGCCTATCGTATCGGACACGACCGCACGACATCGTATGCGCTGGCGCTGGCCGCCGATGTGGCACACCTGCGGGGCGACGCGCCGGCCACGATGGAATGGTCGCAAAAGGCTATCGAGCTTGCTTCCGAGCACGAGTTTCTGTACGAAGCTACCTGGGCGCGGATTCTGCAAGGCTGGGTCTTCTGCAAGACCGGTGACATCGCAGAAGGCGTCGGCATTTTGGAAAGCGCTTCTCAATACCGCGGGCCGGGCGCGACCAAGTTCCTATGCCATTTTGCGGAGGCGCTCGGCAGGCGGCAGCGCTACGAGAAAGCATTCGCAGTCCTCGATGATGCATTGCGGCTTGCCGGGGAGCGGGGCGAGCGGTATTACATCTCCGAATTGCAACGGGTGCGCGGCGAACTTACCGCGCGATCGGGCGACGGCGCCGGCATGGAAGCGGCGGAGCAGATGCTGCGGGAAGCCGTGCAAACAGCCCGGCGTTCGCGGTCGGGGAGCTGCGAATTGCGGGCGGTTTCCAGCCTGGCCCGTTTTTGCCTGGAATTCCGGCGGGCATCGGTGCGGCCGGCTCTTGAAGACTTAGAACATATCCTCGCGGATTTGCCGGAGGCCGCCGGCACGCCTGACGGGGTAGAAGCCAGCCGGTTATTGCAACACACGTCATAAATCCGGTGACTTAGTTAAGACGAGCAGCCGCGGACAGGGCTCGAGGCGGGTTGAAGAATCGGGGGTCCGGTGTGCGGTTTAGCTCCGATACTCATCGTAGAAGCCTGTTACAATCACGGGCAGGTACGTTCGTTCTGGATGCAATCGGCACGCCAGGATACACGGTGCAAGCTGCATAACAAGACAATTGTTTAAGCCGGATGCCCGAAAAACGGCGCGCACGGTTTGAAAGGAGAAATCGGAAACACGCTGGCGCGAGCCAGCACCGCGAAAACTTTTACCAATGACTCAACAGGAACTCTTGAAATTCGCTATTCGCGGACTCGAAGCGGAACGTTCGAGGATCGATGAGTTGCTAACCGAATTGAAGGCCCAAGTAAATCCGACTCAGCCTCTGGGGGCGAAGCCACAAGTCAAGAGGTCGATCTCGGCTGAGGGCCGCGCGAATATTCGGGCCGCGCTGAAACGCCGCTGGAAAGCGTATCACGAAGGCAAGGCAACCGCGCCGAACGCAGCCGTATCCAAGAAACGCACGCTTTCTCAGGCGCAATTGGCTGCGATGCGCCGGAACGCAGCCAAGGCCCGGGCCGCTCTCAAGCGGACCGCCGCCGCCAAGTAGGTGGAACCCCGCCCGGCCAGCGCCGCGGGAAGCGCGTGCCGCAGCTCTCGCGAGCCGTGGCATCGCCGGGCGGGTCAGAAGCGCCAGACAAAGATCGATTTGCCGATTCGGTATTGCGGTGGGATGCGGTCGGGCCAGGAGGGATAGCCGAAGACCTTCCAGGTCGTGACGCTGACGGCGTTCCATCCGGATGACGGATGGGTCGGATCGCCGGGGGACATGGGCACCATGCCCAGGCCGGCCAGAGGATAGGTATGGTTGAACGGGTCAAAGGTGACCTGTGCGGCGTGGTGGTCCTGCAGGAACTGGTTGAGGCGCTTCATGTCCTGGCCCCAATCGACGTCGGAATCGGCTAGAAAAAGTTCGGGATGGCCGCGGGTGATTTCGTTGGTGTAGGCCAGATAGTCGGGGTGCGCCAAATCGCCCGAGACGACTTGCCAGCCGATGAAAAGGACTACCGCGGCTTTGGCGATCCAACTCCGGGCCTGCGCGGCCGCGATTCCACAGACAACCGAAAATCCGACATAGACCGGAAGCAGGTACCGCACCCCGAGATCGATGTGGCCGCGCATCGAAATCAGCAGGATGGCGAGCGAAAAGGCGGCCGGCAGCAGGGCGGACCGGACGGCGCGGCCGGCAAGCAGGAATGGGGCGACCAAAAGCAGGGCCAGCATGCCGAGCGGCGTCTTGAGAGCGAACACCGCCGGGAAGTAATACCAGAAACCGGTGGGACTGCGTTTTCCGAGCAGATACGCGGGGTGTCCGCGCCGGCTGTGCAGCCAGACGGAATGGATGCCGGAGAAGAATCGCGGAGCCGGGAGGCGAAGGTGCAGGAAATCGACGCGCCCGAAGGTGAAGGCATAGATGGCCCAGATGCCGAGGGCCGCCGCGATGGCGACGAGAGCGATGGATCGGCGCCGCGCCCAGAATTGTCCGCATAGAGAGCGGAAGCCGGCGAAAGACGATCGTGTCTCCCAAAAGTGAACGGCGAGCATGAGCGCCCAGGCGGCGGGGAGATAGAGGAGCGCCGAGAACTTGGAACAGAACGCCAGCGCGATGAGAGCGCCGAGGATGAGGCTGCGGCGGGGCGAGGGCGATTCGGCCCAGTAAAGCGAGGCCAGAGCCGCGGCGGCGGTGAACGCGCAAAGCGACGAATCGGTGGTGGCCAGCCCGCAATGCGCGAGGATGGGCGGCAGGGTGGTGAAGACAAGCGTCGCGAGCACGGCCGCTCCCGGTCCGGCGACGCGCCGCGCCCAGAGGTACACGACCAGCGAGGCAATCCAGAAAAATACCAGGCTGCCGGCGCGGGCGAGAGCCAGTATGCGGGTGTAATGGCCGCCGTGGCCGAGGATGCGGTAGCCCTCGAAATACGAGTCGGGGCCCGGGTGGAAGCGCTCGCCGGCGAGAAACGGGCCGATCGCGGATACGACGCGGCCGACCGGCGGATGGGTGTCTTCGTAAAGGAAACGGCCGGTGGAAAGATACTCCATGCCGGGCGCGATGGTGTCCGGCTCGTCGATGGTGTGGTTGAAGACCGTCCAGGTGGAAGCGATGCGCGCGGTGCCGGTCAGGACGAGCAACAAAGCGGCCACGGCGGGCCAACGTAAATCCAAACGACGCAAGTTTCTCCCTCAAGACAGTGTAAAGGAAAGCCGGCCGTGATCCGGGGCGGACTGCGTGGTGCCCCTACAATATAGCTATGTTGAAATCGATCGCCCTATTGGCTTGGTTCGCCGCCCTTGTTTGCGCCGAAACGCATCCCATGACTCTTCGGCAGGCCGTGGAAACGGCGCTGCGGCAGAATCCCGACGTTTTCCTGGCGCACATGGATGAAGACCATGCTCGCGCCGGCATCCGCCTGGCGCGGCAGCATTTCATACCGCGGGTGATTGTGGGCAGCGGGCTGGCGTACAGCGACGGATTTCCGATGAGCATCGAAGGCTCGGCGCCCAGTATCGTGCAGGGGAATGCCATCGCCAGCATCTACAATCGGGCGGAGCAACTGCAGGTGGCGCAGGCACGCGAGGATGCGCGGGGGGCGGCCATCGCGGTCACGGCCAAGCGCGACGAGGTGGCCTACCGCGCCACTTTGCTTTACCTGGATGCGGAGCGCGCCGCGCGCCTGCTGGCGCTGGCGCGCAAGGCCATCGAAAGCCGGCAGGCGATGCTGGATACGATTCACTCGCAGGTGGAGGAAGGTCGCGCGCTGCCGCTGGTGGAGAAGCAGGCGGCGCTGGAGGTGGCGCGCGCCGAACAGTTGGCCGAAGGACTGGAGGATGACGAGGCCACGGCGGAATCGTCGCTGGCCGTCGCACTCGGAATGCCGGCGCAGGATCGGGTTCATCCCGTCGAGCAGGAGCGGCCGGCGCCGGCCCTGCCGGCTTCCGAAGAGGAGGCCATTCAATCGGCCATGGACTCGCGCCCGGAATTGCGGCAGTTGCAGTCGCAATTGCTTTCCAAGGAGATCGAGCGGCGCAGCGAGAAGGCCGAACGGCTCCCCCATGCCGACCTGGTGGCGCAGTACGGGATGCTTGCGCGCTTCAATAACTACGCGCAGTTCTTCCAGAAATTCCAGCGGAATAACGGGCAGATCGGCGTTTCCTTCCAGTTTCCGGTCTTCAATCCGGCGGTGGGCGCGGAGGTGTCGCAGACCGACGCCGACCTGAACCACCTGCGGGTCGAGCTTTCGAGCACGCGCAACAAGATTGCCGCCGATATCCAGCAGGCCTTTCGCGATTTCCGGCGGGCGGAAGGAGCCGCCAAGGTCGCGCGGCTGGATCTGGATGTGGCGCGGGCGCAAATCGACGTCGACCTGGCGCAGCAGCAGGAGGGCCGTCTGACACTGCGGCAGGTGGAGGAAGCCCGGCTGCTGGAGGATCAGAAATGGATCGCGTTTTACGATGCCCAGTATGAGCTGGAAAAGGCGCGCTGGGCGGTGGCCCACGCATCCGGCGGCATCATGACGGCAGTCGCCGCGCTGCGCTGACCGTCCGGCCCCGA
>Ga0335078_10016362_pt1 | contig 11010 bp, 12 predicted proteins | sample Lox_Sample_32_FD_206711 | JGI IMG/M metagenome (GOLD analysis project Ga0335078, IMG submission 206711) | Soil microbial communities from Loxahatchee National Wildlife Refuge, Florida, United States - Lox_Sample_3.2 | ecosystem: Environmental > Terrestrial > Soil > Wetlands | place: USA... | reverse complement strand
GTCCGGCGGCCGGAGACCGCCGCTAGAGATATTGCCGGCCTGTCTCACAAGGGAGTAGGCCACGGGGGTGCCGTATAATAGTCTACATGTATAAGCGTGATGACCGGGCGGCGCGAAGTCAAGCGGAATTGGGCCTTTTTCGGCCAAATTCGGCCACATTGTCTGAAACTATTTTCTAAATTTCCTACCGGTAGGAAACGGGCTTTTGGAAATGGCGCTTTGGAGTGCGGCAGCTCGCTGCCGCTTTTTGCAACCGGAAGCTTGCTTCCGGCCAGAGACGTGGCATGGCCGTTCTGGCCATGGCGGACGTGGCATGGCCATCTTGGCCATGCAGGAGTGCGGGCGCAGGCGCCCGCCGCAGAGAGGCGAATGGTCACTTGTGCGAGACGGAATCGCGGAACAACTGAAAGAGAACAAACGGTGTCACTCCCAATCGCCGTTGTATTGGGTGCCGATCAGATGTATGGTGGGGGGCGTCGGCGAGATCCAAAACGGAAATTCCCGACCTAGGGACGGAAGTGGGATTTGGCCGTCGGAAAGTGAAGGTTCGGTTCAGAATGAAATCCCGGGAAGCCATCCAACAAGTGATGGAATCCAGGAGGGAGGAACGAATGGTGGCCACGCTAAGATTCCCATTACGCTTGCTCGCCACGATGATCGCCGCCATACTATTCTGCTCCGGGCTGTTGGCAAAACCAAAGGAAAAGGCGTTCAACAACACGCCGCAGGAGGTGTTCCAGGCCGCCTTGCGGACCGCACGCGAGCGCCACGTCGTCACGTTTGTTGATGAGAAAAACCTGATGCTTACTTTCGAGACCGGCACTTCGGGGTTTTCATACGGCTTCAATGCCAACGCGTCCGTGGAGCAGATGGAGGACGGAAAGAGCAAGCTCACAATCAGTGTCCAGAAAAAGAACGTCGGGAAGGACGCCAGCTTCTCATTCGGCGCTGGGGACCGGATGGCAGACAAGTTCTTCCAACAGGTCGGGGAAGCGTTGGCACGCGAGTCGCAGCAGAAGGCTTCCACAAAGCCGGAGGCTCCTCACGTGGAGGCTCCGCCGAGTGCCCATCCCACCGCGGCGGCGAACGCTGATACCGGCGAAATCTCCGTAACCGCGACTCCGGGTGGCGCCGATGTTGCCGTTGACGGGAACTTCGTCGGGAACGCGCCGGCCACATTGAAGCTAGCGGCGGGGAAGCACGTGATCTCCGTCAGCCAGAAGGGGTTTAAGCAGTGGACTCGGGAGGTTTTGGTGTTGCCCGGATCGCAGGTGAATCTGAAGGCCGAACTGGAAAAGGAGTAGGCCTCAGGAGTTTGGGGGTGGCATGGCCGAAATGCCACGACGCGAGCAATCAAGCGCGAAGTTGCGTGCCTTTCAACGCTACTCCGCGGTTCATCACATGGAAACATCCACCATCGAATCAACATCCGATCATAAAATGCTCTATGGCGACAAAGAGCCGCAGACAAACGCGAAGGACGCGTGTGCCTGCGCTACGAATTGTGACCTCCAGGTTACAATTTGATGCGCAATCGCAGGGTTGCGTCCGCTTAGGGGCGGCGTATTATGCCGTGTAGTTGCCGAAGACCGCCGGCCTTCAGAGCCTGCGGATAAACTCGTAGCGGCGGGTTTATCCCCCCACCTGCGCGTTGCAATGAATCGGGTTATGGCGACGTAAAGTCGTCGCTACGCAAATCATGGGTTCTTCCGCAGCCTCTTCAGGTCGGTGGTCACATCGTGTATCCCACAAAGGAATTGTATCGTGGCGAAAAAGAAGCGAGTGGTGAAGGATAGCGCGCGCATAGACCGCCGTATGTTTCTAAAGGTTGCGGGTGCGGCGGGCGGTCTTGTCCAAGCCGGTTTCGGTCAAGATGTCGGACCGGGGCGGCCGGCGGGGCGAGGGTCCCAAGTTGAAATGCGCATTGACACGACCGAGTGGGGCAGCCGCCTGCCGGACAAGCCCTACTTCCCCATGTGCCTGGCCAACGGCGTGGACTCCATGATGATCGACCGGTTGGGGAGCGGCGACTCCTCGGAAAACGATTACGGCACGCCACTGTCATGGCAACGTTCCCGCGGCTGGTTCAAAGCCGATCGGCGGGTTCAGACGCGGGATGCCTACGGTTACGGAATTCTGTTCCCGCTGTTCGAGTTCACTTCCTTACCCATGCTCAACGGCGAGCGCGCGGTGGCACGCAACTCCCGGCAGTATTTCGACCCTCGCAAAGCCACCTTGACCAGCTTCTACGATCAGAAAGACAACCAAAGTGAGGGTTGGCTGCGGGTAAAGGTCACGACTTTCCTCACGCGGCAGCACGTCCTGGTGGAGCACTATGAACTTCTCGAGGCGCCTGCCTCCGGCGCGGCCATCGTTTTCCTTCTGAACTCGCCTCCGCAAGAGGCGCCGCATTGCTACGAGCCTGCCATCCCGATGGAAACGGCGGAGTTGGAGGTGGAGCCGAAGCAGTCATTGATGATGTATCGCTACACGCTGGGGAAATTCCAAGGGGGTGCGAGGTCGTGGTTCGATTGCGAGGCTGGAACGGATGCGCCTGCGGAAAAGAAAGCAGGCGTGTTTGTGCGTGGCGACCTCAAGACGCGCACGCTGCACGGGGGAGAATCCTTCACCCGTTATCTGGCAGCGATCGATGACGAAGATGAGGCCAACTACGAGGAGGCGCTGGAAGGGTCGATGGCGGAATGCCGCGAGTTAGGCTACCACCGCCTCAGGGAGCGGCATGAAAAGGAGTGGCGAGATTACTTTGCCGTCAGCCATGTGGAAATTCCCGATCCCGCAATCGCTTATGTCTATGACGCGGCCCGATACCGGTTGCGATCCCTTCTGCATCCGTCGGGTTACCTGCCCGCCGGCGGCCTGCCGTACTTGTGGCAAGGGCTGATGTTCTGGGACAGCAGCTTTGCCGTTGCGGCGTGGCTGGGTTGCGGGAACAACCAGGAAGCCGGCAAAGTCCTGGCGCATCTGGAAACTTACCATGAGGAGGCGCGCAAGCTGGCGCGGCTTTTATCGGCGCCGGGCGCACGGCTGGAGTGGACGGTGGGGATTACGGAGTTCATGCGCACGGATCCCATAGGGCCACCCGAGGGCGAGACCTACAGCAATGCGGTCTGGGCGCACGCGATCTACTCTTATTTTCAATATACGCAGGACACCCGTTTCCTCGAGGAACATTTTCACATCATGGAAGATTACCTGCTCTTCCTCGTTGGCTACACGCTGGTAGCGCAGGGAGACCGCCTGATGGTTCGGGCGGCGGAGGGCATTGACGAATCCGCCCACCCGAGAATAAACGATACCTTCAGTTGCGCGGTCATCCTGCGGGCCCTTATGGATTACCGCGAAGCCACCCGGATATTGAAACGCCATCCGGCCATCGCGCGGTTGGACGAGATCATCGATAAACTGCGCCGGGGATTGGACGGTAACGTGGACGCTGGTGGCGTCCTGCAGTCGTTTGAAGGGGGCCGGATGCCTCACTGGGGTTCGCTGGTCTTCGATCTCTTCCCCGACCATCCTGCCTTGAAGCCGACGCTCACGAAAATGATGGAGAATTACGACCCCGAAATGAAGCTGTACAACTTTCTTGGCGCCATCAGCCATTTTCCCTTGAAGTCGTTCCCGTGGGCAAACTATCGCGCGGTGCGAGACCTGGCGCGCGGAGGCGATCCCCGGGCTGCGGGGCTGTTGCAGAACACGGTGGAGAGCGTGAACTGCTTCGGCGGCATCCCGGAACGTGTCTGGTATCAGGGAGAGCTTTTCAAGAACTGGTTCATGTCAGCCCCGGCAGCGATGGTTTGGTCGGTCAACGGGATGCTTGCCAACGCCACCGGCGACACTCTGCACATCCTCAGCGGCGGCGCTCAACAGGCGTGGATCGACGTGAAATTCGAAGGCATTCACGCCGGAGAAGGACTCGTGGTCTCAGCCGAGGTCAGTGGCGGCAATCTGATATTGCTGGAGGTCGTCAACCTTTCTTCTCAGGCGCGCGCCGTGGAATGCATTCTGGGAGAAAATGCCGGCCGTTGGCATATTTCGCTTCAGCCTGGCAGGAACCGATGTCAGTTGTCGTAGAATACCGGAGATGTGGCTTCAGTCGACATCAAAGCGGCCAAGGCGAAGAAACCGGCGGCATCACAATAATCGGGGGCTTACAGCGGAGCTTGCAGACCCGCAGGCCGGATGGGCGAGGAGGTTAGTGACGTCGAAAGCCGGCCGAACCCCCCTTCGGCGGCTGAGAATGGAACCGTGCCCGTCGCCGCGGACGCGGGTTCGGTTAACAATTTGCGCAGTGCCGGGAGGGCGTTGCGGGTGGCCACTTCACCCGCGTGAATCAGCTCATCGGCGCGCGCATAGGCATCCCAAGGGAAATCCGCGACCTGCGGCTCAATCACCAAATCCGAGTGATCTCTCCAGGTTGACTCGCTCAAGCGCTGGGCGATGTGGAAGCATTCTCCCACCACCTGAAAGAAATTGGTGGGGCGTTCGCGAAGTCCCGTACTGGGGAGGTGCACGGCAACGACCACGTCCACGCCGCGGAGGGCCGTGGCGGGAACGCCGCCCACAATCATTCCATCCACCAGCAGCCGGGACCCGTCTTCGATGGGAGCAAACAGGCCGGGGTAGCTGCAACTGGCGCGCAAAGGCAATATCAGGTCGCCCTCGCGAAAGATCACGGCTTCGCCCGACATGATATCGGCCGCCACAATCGCCAGGGGGAGGCGGAGCTGCTCGAAGGTCCGGCAGTGAAGAATTTCCGTCAACAAATGCTCAAAGCGTTCGTTATTGGCAAAGCCCAGACGCGGAAACTGCCAGCGGGCGAAACTGCTCCAGCGCAGGCGGCGAGCCGCCAAGGTCAACTCCTCGATGGTGCAACCGCTCGCAAATGCCGCCGCCGCGAAACTGCCGGCACTGATTCCGGCCAGGGCGTCAATGGCTATTTGATTTTCGACCAGAACCTTCAGGACGCCGATATGGGCAATACCCCGCGCGAATCCCCCGCCCAGCGCCAGCCCCAGGCGCGGACGCCGCGCGGGGAGCGGGCCGCGCGGGAGGGCCATCGGGGGCCGCTGCGCAAACTCGCGGAGTGCGAGCACTGCCCGGTGGAACATCCTTGCAAGTTGAGGGGCGACCCGCGACCTCATCGGCTGCCTCCCAGGGGGCAATCTCCCAGTTCATCTCGTTCTTCCCAGGCCCTGCACAAGCGTCCCGCAACCCTTTAGCTTAGATGTGTTCCAGGGCGTGTCCGGTTGGCTACAGCGGGTATCCCGGAGTCTCGTAGGGCAAACTAGGGGAGGGGGGCGATTTTCCGGTGTGAGGCTTGTTGGTTGCGGCTATGCGGCCCTTGCGCTACGTCCTATGCCGTTGCGACTCAGGGGCCGCCGGTCCCTTCCAGAGGCTTGTGAGATACAGTGACAGTAATGAACCGATAAGCAGCAGGAGCAACGTATTGGACTCAGGAGTGGCAACGAGGTCGACATCAACCTGGGAGGATCCCCCTTCATCGATCTCATATTGCGCCAGGCCGGTAAGCGATCCCACAAATGCGAGATTGGGTTGCAGTCCGAGCCCCTGCAGCAAGGCGGGATTGACATAGTCGGTTTGGATTCCGGAGTAGCATGATTCACCGTATCCGTGATAGCTGAACCAGGCAGAGCACCAACCCCACTGAAAAGTCCCCGAGAGCAGCGTGCTGCCAGGATCGAGCCCGAAGACCGACCCGGTGATGATGAAGCCGCCACCCGCCCCAGAGCTGCCCGAGTTCCCCCATTCGTCCCCACCCCAGTAAGAGTACCCATCGGGGGATGGCGCCATTGTGAAACCGAGACTGCCCGCTGAAATCACAGGGGATTGGCCGCCAGGGCCGGTGACTTGAAGAATCGTTCCCCATCCGGAGGCAAGGTCGCCGACATAGTAGGGCCCCGACTCTCCGAAAGCATCATCGCAGAAGTCGAAAGCCGGACAGTCCGCTGAGCCACTGAAGCTGAGGCTGATCGTGCCTGCAGACGCCGTTCCACACAGCGCGGAGAGACAAAACGCCACTGCAAGGCAGGCTTTGATGGACATATGACACCTCCCGCAAAGCACCCGAGCCCTCGCGAGGTTGATCTTAAGGGTCAGTCTAGGCCCATCCGGGCATCAATACAAGAGGTACTTATACCCCTGTCTATTTGTACCCCTGACACCTGTATCAGGAATTGGAGGGGACGTTCTACCTCCCGCCCGCGCCCGCCTTGCCGTGCGCGGCGCGCAGTTGCGCGGCTTCTTCGCGAATCTCCGCCAAGTCGCGCTTCATCTCCGCCCAGCCGTACCAGTGCTGGTAGTCGGGATTCATGTGGAACGCCCCCTGAAAGCTGCGCATGCGGTGTTCGAGGAACATGGTATAGAGCTTCTCCTCGATGGGATATTTCACTTCATAAAACCGCAGCAGGTCGGGAACGGGGGGACGGTCCTTGGGTCTTTCGAGGATGCCGTCGGTGTAGAGGCCTTCGACAATATCGATCGCCTCCGCCACCAGCTTGTCCGAGTCTTTGATGACGGAGTCCGCCGCTTCCAGGTTTTGCTGGGCGAAGGCCTGGGCGTGGCAACTGGTGCAGACGGCCACCATGCGGTTGCGCTCCGACTGCCACTCCTCGGCCGAGAGGCGCGCCAACTTGCCGACCTTCACGACGTCCAGACGGGGCGTCGGCTTGCCATCGGGCGTGAGCACTCCCAGCCCGATCAGGATCTTCTGCCGGTACTGGAGCCACTCGGGATCCTTCTCGGGCAGGCGCAGCGCCAGGAATCCCCAGGCCGTGCGCACGCTATGATCGCCGCTGGGCATGTGGCAGGTGGTGCACACCGGCGCGCGCGGCCGGTCGAGCGAGGCCTGGTAGGGATTCTTGAACCAGTCCGCCAATTCCAGGTTCCAGTTCCAATGGCTGCCCTCGATGGCGTAAATCGACCCGTGCTTGGAGGTGGAGTACATCTCCCACTGCGGATGGTCGAATCCCATGTGGCAGGTCATACACGCTTCCGGACGCCGTGCTTCGGCAGCCGCAAAGCGATGGCGCGTGTGGCAGGAGTCGCACTTGCCTTCGTCCAGGCCGATGCGATGGCAGCCGCCGCACCCCTTCAAGCCCTCAATCAACTCATGGGGCTGCATGGCCGTGGTGGGCATGGCCGTCATGGCCACCCAGGCCACCGCGTGCTTTCCCTGGGAGAATTGCTCGAACTTGTCGGGGTGGCACAAGGCGCAGTTACGCGGCGAGACGGCGCGCCTGACCCTCTTGTCTGCGCAGGCGGAGGCGCTGCTCAAGACCCCCGCCGCCGCTTCCTTCACGGGGATGTGGCAGTTGGCGCACGCCACGCCCACATTGGAGTGCTTGCTGATCTGCCAGTCGCGAATAGCGCTGCCCGTGATGCCTTTGTCCATATGACATTTCACGCAGGGGCGGCTCTCCTCCGGGACTTTATCCAAAGCCAGGGATCCGGGCGATGGCATTTGCGGAGATGTGGAAAACAAGGACGTGGATCTGAACGACAGACCGCACAACATCAGACCCATCATGACTGCGGCCCATCCGGCACAACGGAAGTAACCAAGGGACTTCAGACTAGGCATAAGTTCTCCCTCTGGGGCCTGAGTGGACACTCGCGGGGAACCCCAACCTGCCCGCGCAGTGCAGTCATTGTACACGCGCGACTGAAGAATGCAACAGTTGCAAAGCGTCGTCAGCCTGGTGATATCCGTCTTTCGGAGCCCCGTCATCCTGGCGGCATCTGACGCGTGCAGGCAAGATGCTGGCGCTACGGTCTGCCACCATATTCTGCAATTCTCATCAGGTGCAATCGGCCGATTATGATGCTGCTGATATGAAACTGCAGGAACCGGGGGGAAGGCGCAGAGGAAGGCAGGGGACGCATACGTCCGTGGTGATGGATGCGCTATTTGCCTATTTGCCTGGGTTTGCCGAGATGCCCGACAATACCGATTTTGAACTCGACCACCGAATACCTCCGCCCGGTCTCGACCGTCAGGACATTTTGAACGTCACCTACGCTGCCGGCGGAGTACATCACCATCGGGGCCAGCCCAAAACTCCTGCCCAGGCGGACTTCGTAACCCGCCCCGGCAGCCCAAGCCCACCCGTTTCCCCCGTATCCGTCGGGGTGATTGTTCTGATAGAAAGCGGCACCCGTCCCCCCGCGGAGGAAGAAGGACGACTTCGGTATGGGGAACACGTCAACCAATGCGGAGACGTTGCTGACGCTTTCGCCCTGAGTGGGATCGTTGAGATTGGAAGCCTGCAAGAGCCAGCCGTTCACCTCCATCCCGACCCGCGCCCGGCTCCCCAGGGTGTGACCACCGGCGAATCCCAGGGCAAAGGTCGCCTTGCGGCTTCCGGTTGCCTGGTCCGACCTGAGTTGAAGCTCTCCTTCTCCGAACTCGCCCATAATCCACCACGGCCGCACGGTGCCCGTATCTGCACCGCGTATCGGACAGGTGAGTCCTCCCACCAGCAAGGTGAGCGTTAACAAGCAGCGTTTTTGGAGCACGACATCTCCCTCCCTGAGCGAAACCCTCACTGGTTCTTCTTACCTGCCCGGTAGATGGTTCGACTGTCAGGGACAAACCCAGGGCGGCACCGCCTCCGAAGCCGGCTGCGATGGCCGCCGCGCAGGCGCCGCAGCTATTGCCTTCATTGCCACTGATTCCCAGCGGCACAGCGGAGGCCCCCAGGGCAATCCCCCCTCCAATACCCGCCGCCAACAACATGTTGCGCGTACGGTGCGAAGTGTTGCGAACGCCGACGCGCACCACTTCCGTTCGCTGCACCGTCACATCGTCTTTCCCGTGTTTTACCGTGATCGCCTCATCGGTAAAGTTCGCGAACTTCCCGGTTACAGTTTACATCTCCACATCCACAACCTCCAGCTTTTGCCCCGGCCGCAACTGCTTGAGGTTTTCCCACGAATCCTGGGGTTGCCGGGCCATGGTGAAGGTAGGAACCAAGAGGAGACACAAACACGCCTCAACCCATCTCTGCATGACAACCCCCTTGACCAGGGGTTGGTGGCGCCGCAGCGCCATGATTTGCAGTTGGGCATGTAGTGTGCCAAATGACCTGACGCATTAATCTTCTTGTCGGTGAGGCTGAGGGCGGAGAGACGTGCGACGCAGCCGCGTGCAGGTGCGGGAATTACCTGACACTGGAGGGGCGCGGTTGCAGTCCGGCCGCCCCCGGCACCTCCTTTTTGAGCCGGAACGCCGGCAGAAAAGCAACGCCAGGGCAATTCGGTTCACTAACCACTGGTCCGTGAAACCAGGACGGCGATCACGACGATCATGGCCCCAACGGCGCCAGCCAGGATCAGCCATTGGATGCGTTTGGCCATTCCCCCGGTTCCCACCTGTTGCACGTCGGTATAGGCAATCTTCACAGGGTCCGATTGGGAGTTGGGCAGTAGCGAAAATCGCTCCATGTCCAGGGTCGGGATCTTGCCCTTCAATTTCTTTTCATCCACCAGCGTGATCCGGACCGCTTTTCCGCCGCCAAAGCCCGCCACTACTCGCCGAGCCTGTACCGGGTCCGGTTGGCCGGCCGCTTTGTATGAAAGCTTTTCCAAGCTGAGTCCCTGCGCCTGGTCGTAGGCAAAATGCCGGTCGCCCACGGAACCGCCGGGTGAGAGTACAAAGTCTTGATCGGTAATCGACTTGATGGTGCCCCGGACCGCCTCTCCCCCCGGAGGGTCAACCTCCACAACGACGTTCAGAGCGGTGAGCCATCCATCGGGCCTGTTGGTGGTGAAGGGCAAGCGCCCGACTTCAGAGTGATGGGCTACTCGACACGGGTTCAGCACCCGCATAGGCCACAGGTTGTCAGACCTTGACCGGGAACCACCAATGGGTGGCCACTCGGGAAAACGGAGAGCCCAGCGCACTTTCTGGGTGACGACCCGTAAGGACCCGTAAGGACTTCTCCCTGGCGGCTGGGCACTCCCTGACCGCGAAAGTTCAGTATTTATTTGCCGCCAGAGCGAGTGTAGCCATGAATGGTTTCAAACTCATCGAGCTTCGCGTCACGGGGAATCAGCCCGGCGCCGATATTGAGTGTGTCGCGACAGACACGCGCGATTTGGACCTGGGCGAGTTGCGGCGCTGCGTCGGGTCGCCCTTGCGCTTTCAAGACACGGGTGGCCGCGTGGTCGGGTCCGTTTCGGGTGTGCGGGCCGACCGTGATGGCATCGTCTTGAAAGCCCACGTGACGGACGCCACGACGCAGGCGATGCTTGCCGACGGCGACCCGTCGGGTGGACGCCTCGAAAACACGGGTACAAGCAATTTGCCTAAATCTGACCCCAAACGACGAACGGCTAGCGTGATTGCTTGCAAAGTGTTAGAAATAAAGTACGCGAAAGTGGCGGAATTGGCAGACGCGCCAGACTTAGGATCTGGTCCCGCAAGGGGTGGGGGTTCGAGTCCCCCCTTTCGCACCAGCTATCAAACTGTCCAATAATGACTTATCGGTTGCAACCAAGTCGTGTACAGGGTAAGTGCGATCAAACTCCGGTTTCATGATCGCATCCAGGAAGTCGACTTTCAGGCCCAATCCATTCTGTATGACCCCCGCACCCATGATGCGCATAGGAGCCCGTGGGGAAAGTTTGGCATGCTGCTGGGGCCCGGCCAAGCGGCTTTCGACACACGTCGGCCCCCGTTTGAGTCATGAGCAAGGAATTCGGAAATGAAGTCTCAGCCGAAGTCCGAAAAGCTACGGGGCGATAGCCAGCGGTCCGGTGCGTTCAGGTACTTCGGGTCAAAGCGCTGGATACCCAGGCCGCAGTGGGGGCAGGCCATGAGCCCCAGAGTCGGCGAAAGAGTGGTAGGACTCTTGACTTCCATCCGGAAGGCCTTCTTGCAAGCAGGGCAGCGAGAGAGCGGGTAGCTGCTCGTCATACAAATGTCTCCTGAGGAGAGGAAATGGAAGGAAAAAGGTATCACCGATGACT
>Ga0335078_10016360_pt1 | contig 11011 bp, 7 predicted proteins | sample Lox_Sample_32_FD_206711 | JGI IMG/M metagenome (GOLD analysis project Ga0335078, IMG submission 206711) | Soil microbial communities from Loxahatchee National Wildlife Refuge, Florida, United States - Lox_Sample_3.2 | ecosystem: Environmental > Terrestrial > Soil > Wetlands | place: USA: Florida... | reverse complement strand
CATTGCTCTCCCGACCGTGGGGCCAGACCCTCCCTCGGAGCGTTGCTGCGGTCCCCGGACGGGATGTAGCGGTTGCTGAATCACTACCCCTGGTACGCGGGATACGGAGCGGGATGGGCTGGCCCGGTACGTGACGGGTGTGGGTGACCCGGGCGGCGGGTGGTGAGCAGAGCGGATTCGTCAAGAAGGCCACATGTCGGCCGGGGCTCATGGAGTGTCTGTGCTCGACAGTCAGGGTCGCTGGCGGCAACGGCCTGGTAGGCGGCTACTTCGTCCGACTGAATGTTCTCGCTGAGGGAGTAGGTGGATCCGGAATCGATCTGGATCGCCCACTTCTCCGCCGCACTGCTCGCGTTCGCGTTGAACGCCGCGTCCGGGACAGAGGTCATTGCGTCGTACCGGTAGAGGTTATAGGCGACGCCTGGTGTCAGGCCGGACACTGTGACGGTGAGGACCAGGGCCCGGGAAGCAGGACGCATATTGGACCCGTCCTTGATGGCGGGCTTCTCGTAGTTGAGGCTGGTCGCTAGCCGCACCGGCACCGTCTCGTGGTCCTTGTCGAGGACGCCTGTGATCGCGATGCCGTAGTTGCTGGTGTTGCTGGCCAGTGAATAGATGGCCCCGATTGTCGCATTCGCCTGGGCGCGGGGGCTGGGGGGCGCCGATGCGAGTGGTCAGGTCGCGACGGGAGCGGATGCCGAGCTTGTCGAAGATGTGCCCGAAGCGGAATTCGACGGTCTTGACACTGGCATACATCTCGGCGGCGGTTTGCCGACATCGGGGTGTCAGATCCGGGGATGCGCCTCGCCGCAATCGTCGGCGAGCAGGCTGGCGACCCGCTCTTCCAGCACCGCGACACCACAGGCGCGCAGCGCACCGGCAAGCTCGGGGTCCCAGGGCGCCTCGGTCACCCGGCCGGTCGGCGGTCCGCCCTTCGATATCTCCGCCAGGTAGTCGGTGGCCGACATCCGCCATGGCTGTGCCCCCGTGCGAGCGATGATGTGGGCAGCGATCCGGATACCCTCGCCGTCCAGGTCGGCGTGGCACCATAGCCGCGCGCCGCCGCCGGCCAGCCGGCGTAGCAGCTCGATCGCGGTGGTGGTGGGCCAGCCCGAGGTGCACACAATCGGCGGGCAGCGCGCGCCGTGGCGGTCGAGCACGGCCGCCAGCACCGAGGGGTTCTCCACGATCCGCACCTGCTCTCCGACCGGAAGCGCCCGCGCTGCGGTGCGTAGCTGAGCCAGCGTCACGCTCGCGGCATGACCCGCGCCCGCCCACGCGGTCAGCGTCGCGGCGAGCGGCCCGCCGCCCGCGATGCGCAGGCCGCCGACGAGCACCGTGGCCGACAACGCGTCGCACTCCAGCCCGGCCAGCTGCCACAGCGCCCGCCGCGTTCGGGCATCCCGTGGCGGGTCGATGTCGTGGATCGCGGCGAGGGCGCGCAGCACCAGTGCGGTGAGCCGATGGCCCGGATCCAGCGCGTGTGAGTCCTGCAGGTACCGCTCGGCGAAGACCGCGAGGGGCTCGCCGCTGCCCGGCAGCGCGGCGAGCACGTCCAGCGCTTTCGCCAGCAGCCTCCTCGTTACCTCGGCTGACCCGCCGATCAGCCCGCTAGAGCGCACCTGCCCGGTCCAGATGCCAAGCGCTGGCTCTGCCGCCACCACTGGGTGGTCCGCCAACCAGGCCCAAAGCGCCGTCCGCTCCGCCTCGTCCCGCTCCCGCTGCGCCCGCCGGTCGGATACCGGCCCGCTGATCGCCTCGAGCGCGGCGCGGGCGTCCAGACCGAGCGGCGCGAGCGCCGCATCGAGCGCCGCGACCGGCACCTCCGCGAACTCCCCTGGCAGCCTGGCGCTGCCCAGCAGATCGGCCAGTGCAGTCTGCTGCTCGCGGTCCAGCGGCCCCACCCGGATCCGGCGTACCGGACCGTCGCCGCGCTCGAAGCGATACCGCAGCGCGCTCCACAGCGGCGCGAGCCCGTCCCGGTATAGCGCGACCGTCATCCGAAATCCAGCACGAACTGGTCGTCAGGGCGGCCCGAGCCGTCAGAGCCGCCAAGGCTGCCGGGGTGACCAAAGCCGTCAGGGCCGTCGGGGCCGTGCCGCCGTACCGGGACCGGCAGTTCGGTCTCGATGGTGCGGTTGCCGTCCCAGACGAACCGGACGGTCGTGACCGCGTCGTCCCCCTCCCCGCCGGGCTCGGCCAGCAACTGGTGGATCGCGATGCCGTTCAGCTCGGTATAGGTGCACCACTCGTGGTCGGAGGTAAGCACCAGATCCAGGTCGAGGGTGACGAGCAGGCCGAGCAACTGGCCGCGATTGCCCTCGTCGACACCGACGAACACCTCGTCAAGCAGGATCAGCCGTGGGCAGCCGACTGCGGCGCGGTAGTGCGCGGCCGCCGCGGCGAACAGCGGCAGGTGTAGCGATATCGCTTTCTCGCCGCCGGACAGCGCGCCGTGGCGGCGTTTGGTGACCGGCAGCCAGCCGGAGCCGTCGCCCTTGTCCATCGCGACGGTGAACTCGTGCCATTGCCTATAGTCGAGCACCTGCATTAGCTGGGTCTCCCAGCCGGATCCCTGATCTTCGTCACGGACCTCCTCGATCCGGGACCGGAAAAAGGCGTGCAGGGCGGACTTGTCGTCAGCCGACAGCGTCGCCGGATCCCTGAGCAGCAGGGCCCGCGCCTCCTTGTGTGATCCGGGCAGGTCATCGCGTAGCCGCCAGTCCAGCTTTATCCGCAGCCCGGACGCGGTACGCACTCGCTGCAGCTGTTCGTTCATCTGGCCGACCAGCTCTTCCGCCAGCCGGATCCGCTCGGCTACCTGCCGGCGTGTGTCGCCGGTCAGGGTCCGGTCGAACAGCTGGTACTCGTCGTCGGTCAGTGACCGCTGCGCCGCCGCGAACTCGCCCTCCAGCATCCGGTGCAGCGCGGCCGCGCCGATCCGGACTCCGTCCACCGTCGCGGAGAAGACCTGGAGATCGCCGTCAGCGGCCAGGTCGAGGTCGGCGCGGCCGCCGAGCGCCTGGCGGGTGTTGTGCAGACCCTCCGCCAGCCGCGCCTCGGCCCGGCGCAGGTCCTCGGCTGCGAACCGTTCCTCGGCGAGCTCGTCGGCGATGCCGCGGGCTAGTGCCTGGATCGCGGTCAAGGTGGCGAGGTTGTCTTCGATGGCGGTCGCCGCGGTGGCGGCGTCCGCCGGGAAGCCGAGGTCGACGATGTGCCGCAGTTGGCCGGCAGCGGCATCCCGGTCGGCCGCCGCAAGCTGCGAGCGCTCGGTGTCGGCCTCCATCCGGCTCCGCAGCTCCCCGAGCCGCCCGGCGAGTGCGGTTTCCCGGGCCCGCGCCTGCCTGAGATACGCGGCCAGCTCCTCCAGCCGGACCCGGCAGGAGGAAACCTCATCGAGGATCTGCCGGTACTCGGCGCCTATGGTCCGCTCGACGGTGGCCAGGCGCACGGCCAGTTCGTCGGCCTGGTGCCGTCTGGCCTGTGCATCGGCTTCGGCGGCCGCGGCATCGGAGCGGGACCGCTGCGCCGTCTTGTCGGCAGCGGCGAGCACCACAGCCGCCGAGTTCAGGGCGGCGCGCGCAGCCAGGTACTCCTCGCCATAGCTTCGGGTTGCCTCCAAGGCCCGCGCCAGGGTGGCGAGCGGCTCGGCGCGCTCGGGCAGCCGGTGCCGTGCGGCCAGCTCGGTGAGCGTGAGCGATGCCGCCCGCTGCGCGGCCTCGGCCGTGTCCTTTTCCTGCTGGGCGTCGGCCAGATGATCCGCGCGGGCGGCGAGCAATGACTCGGTGTCGCGGACCGCCCGTACCGCAGCTGCGTACGCGTCGTGCGCCGGGCGCGCCCCGACCTCCTCCGCGAGGGTGCGCCGCCGCCCTGCCAGCGCGCCCGCGGCAACCGACACCTCTTCGAGAGTGGTGTCGCAAGCGGCGATGAGCTGGTCGAGTTCGGCGATGCGGGACAGCCGGGCGCGTTCCCGCGCGGTAGCGCCGAGGTACTGTGCGGCGTCCTTGGCGTAGCTGCCGTGCGCGGCACCCAGCTTCCAGGTGCCGTCCCCGCCGATCGCCGACGGGTGCGCGCTGCTGGCGGCGTCGCGGTCGCAGTAAGCGATCGAGTTCAGCAGCGCGGCCACCTGCTGCGGCGGCACGGCGTTCTTGCCATCCGGGAAGTCACCATCTGGTGCGGCGTTCCCGGGCGCCAGCACCTGAGCGAGCGAGCCGGAGGCCGGGATGCCGGGGACGGCGAAGGTGTCGTGACCGTCGATCGAGACGCCGCCGTCCGGGCTCAGCCAGGCGTCCAGTAGCCCGGCGGCCTGCAGCGCCGCCTCGATCCGGCCCTGGTCAGCGTGGGCGGCAGCGGCCCAGTCGACACACCGCCACAGCGGCGCCCCGTCGCGGCCTTCCCGGTCCGCGGTGCGCGTCGGTGGCGCAGGCGGCACGATGACCTCGCGGGCGGCGAGCCGGTCACGTTCCGCTGCGAAGATTCCCCGTTCACCCTCGGCCGAGATGCGCCGTGCGTCCAGCTCCGCCTGAGCTCGCCCGTACTCCCCGGTGCGTTCCGCGGCCGCGCTGTTGACCCGTGCGAGCACCTCGGTCTCCGTCCCGGCCGCTTCTGTCAGCGCGGCGGAATGGTCAGCCAGGGCCAGCTCGACGGTGCCCGCCGCCCACCGCCCGATCGCCTCGCGCAGCCACGCCAGCTCCTCCCGCGCCGCCCGGCTAACGCTATTCAGCCGCTCGAGTGCCCTTTGGTGCGCCTCGCGGCGCTGCTCCAGCCGTGCCCGGGCGCCGGCCACAGCGGCCGCCTGCTGCTCGCACACTCCGATCGCGCCGCGGACCTCGCCGACCTGCTCCATCCGCGCACCGACGGTCGCCAGCAGCACCTGCCGCGCGGTCTTGCCGTCGGCTCCCGCCATCCGGCCAGGCAGCGTGTCGAGCCCGACCGCGGCGGCGGCCAGCGCGGCTTGCGCTCGTGCCCGCTCGGCCGCCGTGTCCTCAGCTGTATGGGCGGCGTGCGCGCGACCGTAAGACCCCTCATCCTCCAGTGCGCGCTGCGCCGCGCCCGCTGAGCGCTCGGCGGTCCGGTCGGCGTCGGCCACCGCAGCGCGTACCTGGGCGCGCAGCTCATCAAGCTGCTGACCCTGCTTGTAGAGGTCAGAGCTGCGCAGCCCGTCCAGCCGCGCCTGTGTCTCACGCTGCTGCGACTCGCCGCGCTCCTGGCCGGCCGTGACGCTGGCCATCTCAGCCTGGACAGTGTCGTGCTCGTCCCGGGATGCCTTGGCGTCCCGTGCGGCCCGCTCCATCCCCAGGCCGGCTTCGATCAGCCGGGCTGAGCCGGCCCGCAGCACGCGCCGGGCGTAACCGCGGGCGTGCCGGGCCAGCGTTGCTGACGCCACCACCTCTGCCTGTAGCCGGGTCAGCTCCTCACGTCGGCGGTCCAGTTTTTCGAACCCCTCGGCGATCTCGGCCACGTCCTGCTGGTCGATGGCCGGAAGCGCGGCCGACAGCAGTTGCGAGAGCTCGGCCGGATTGAGGTGCTCGGACAGCTTGGGCCTGCGCAGTTGCAACAGGGCGGTGATCAGCGCCTCGTACTGGTCCGGGGTGAATCGCGGGAACAGGGCGGCGCGGACAGCGCGCTTGTAGTCGGCACTCGCCTCGAAGACCTCGCCCTTGTCCTCAAGCGCGGCAGCCAGATCGCCGCGGGTCAGGGGGCGTCCGTCCGGGCTGAGCAGCGCCACGCCGCCGTCGAGGTCGATGCGTTCGGTGGTGGTGAAGTAGGTGGCGCTGACGTTGCGCGAGTTCCTGGAGGCCTGCAGCCGGGCGCCGCAGCTGAAATACTCCTCGTTCTCATCGGCCAAGCGGCCGAACTCCAGCCAGACATAGCCCACCCGCGTGGTGTGCGGGTAGTTGTCGCCCATCAGGTTCCAGTACATGGTCCGCTCGGACCCGCCGAAGGTGGACAGCCTGCCCGGCCGCAGCGACGCGTCGAACAGGAACGGCAGCAGCACCTCGAGGGCTTTGGACTTGCCGGTGCCGTTCGGTCCGCGCAGCAGGAGGCGGCCGTTGTGGAACCGCAGGGTCTCGTCGTGGTAGCGCCAGACGTTGAGGATGCCGGCGCGGGTCGGCTTCCAGCGCGTGTCAAGGTCCTCGATGGCGGTCATAAAATGATCACCTGGCTGAGCGGTTCGGCTTTGATTTGTGCTCGGTGCCCGGCTCCGTTCCTTCGGGGGCCAGGGTGTAGCGGGCGGCGGCTGGCAGCGCCCGCACCAGCCCGCCCTCGCGGCGGGCCAGGCCGAAGTCGACGAGTACGTCGACCGCTTCCCTGGTCAGCCGGGGTGCGCCGTCCTCGGACTGGTAGCTGCGCGCCCAGCCGGGCTGCTGCGTGAGGCGCCCCCGCGTCCAGCCGACCAGATCGGCATTCGGCAGCGGCGCATCGGCGGCAACCAGCAGGTCCAGGATCAGCAGTGCCGTCTGTTTAGCATTGCTTCGGTCGTCGGGGAACTTCTCTCGCGTCGCGATCGCCTCCGGGTCCACAAGCAGCAGCCCTTCGGCGCGTTCCTCCAGGTCGAAGCCGGCGTCGCTGGCGGCCTGCCGGATGAACCGGCGACCGGAAAGCGACCCAAGGTAGTCGCGCTGCGCCCCGGTCAGGTCCTCGAGGTAGAGCACAGGGTCGTCAAGCAAGCGCCGGACGATCGAATGCCGGAGCCACATGTTGCGCTGCGTGTCGGGGACAATGGCGGCCGGGTCCGCGGCCTCCCCGTAACGCTGCTCGTAAGTGAGCGAGCCGATCAGCCCGTCGAGGTCGCAGCCGGAGGGGTCTGTGCCGGCGGCGGCAGTCACGGCTCCGGCCGGGGTTTCGGGGGCGGGGGTTTCGGCGGCTGGCGTTTCGGGGGCGGGGGTTTCGGCGGGTGGGGTTTCGGTGGTCCGGTATTCGGCCATGGTCTCCCGGCCGGCCACCGCATCCAGCGGGCCGGTGCGGGCGGCGGTTGCTATCCGCGACGGCGGCACCGGTGCCGACAGCAATGTCATCAGGCGCGAAGCGTCCACCCGGTACAGCACCTTGACGTCGGCGCCGTCCAGGTAGGAGTCTGTCAGCCCGTCCACGGCAGCGACCGCGCCCGCCGATTCGAGGAACTGCAGCGCATCGACGAACGCCGCGCGCTCCACGCGTAGCGTCGGGTCGAAGGGGTCCAGTTCAGGATCGGCGGTGGTCGCCTCGACGATGCGGCCGGCCAGCAGCCCGATCGTGGTGGCCGAGGCGGTGAGCAGCTCGGCGCAGATCACGCACAAGAGGGTATAGCGCCGCCGGTCGAACGGGGCCTTGCCCGAGCGGCGGCGCCGGGCGGGCCTGGACGCGTCGGGCCGGTCGATCACTTTGACGAGCCGGGCATAGCGGGCGTGCGTATCCACAATGAGCTGCCAGCCGCAGGCATTGTCGAAATACTGCACCAGGCGCTCGCGGCGCTTGCGCACGAGTTCGTATCCGTCCGGATCGGCCCCGGCGGTGATCAGCGGCTCGGCGAGCAGCATCCGCACCGCGCGGGCGACATCCTCAGCGGACTCACGGTCCTGCGTCGACCCGAGCCTGGAATCCACCGTCCCCGTCATCACGCCTCCGCCCGGGCCGGCCTGATCGCGACCTGGTAATCCGGCCCGGAGAACGTGCCGTGGTCCAGCTTGAGCGTGGCCATCGCGTCGTCTGCCGGCGGGCGCAGCATGATGACCAGCTGTCCGTCGGCCGTTGTGGCGCGGCGGACGCCGCCGCGGGCGGGCCGGGCCGCCAGCGCCCGCCCCAGGAGGTGCAGCAGCCGGGCGAAGCCTGCGCGGTCCAGCCCGGCGAAATCCCCCAGCCGTGCCTGTTCTTCGCCGGTGGCGAGGCGCCGCCACGCGGCCTCGACCTCGGCACGCTCGGCGAGCGCGTGCTCCCTGCGCTCCCGCCGGATCGCGGTAAGATCTCGCACCGCGGCCAGCCTGCCGACTTTCTCGCTGACGCCATGGGTGCGCAGCAGTGGCGAGACAGGGACCCGCGGTGCCTGTTGCCACGAGGACGACAGCGGCACGTCTTCTGGATCATCGAGTGCCAGGTGAGCGTGGCGTGCCGGGTGCAGGCCGAAGGCGGCGTTGAAGAGCCGGTGGGCACCGGCGTCACTGTCTGCCGCGGAGAACCAGCGGGCGAGCGCCCGGAAGTCGGCGACCATGCTGGCCGAGCGACGGCGCGCCTCGCCGTGCCGCTCCAGGACGCGGAGCAGCGAGATGATCGCGCGGCGCGCGATGTCCTGTAGCGCATCCACCGCGGGCGCGGAGCCATCCGGCGGAGCGAACCACCGCAGCATCCCGTCCCATCGGGCGCCCCGTTGGGCGAGCCAGCGCGGAGCCGGATCGGCGTTTCCCGGCAGCCGGGGCAGCGATGCTCCGGCGAGGGCGCGCTGGTGCAGTTCAGCGACGCCGCTGGCCTGCATGCGCTCGATAGCGCCGACAATCCGGCGCCTGCGCAGGTCCAGGTCGGTGACGAACTCCTGCAGGTAAGCCACCGTGGCCTGCTTCACCTCGTCGAAGGTGGACAGGTCCCCGGACTCGTCGCGGAGCAGGCGCTGCAATTCGCCATTGAACTGCTTCGTGTTGGTCCGCAGTGATTCCAGATGGCCCTCGAGAGCCGCCAGCGTGGAGTAGACGCGCCGGTTATCGGAGTCCTGATCGGCCAGCAGGCGTTGCAGGTCGTCGAGCCCTACGGAGATCGCGTCAAGCACCGCCGACTGCAAGGCGCCGGTCGAGCCGAGCAGCAACAGCGTGTGCGCCACGCCCTCGATGGCCGCCTCGCCCAGTTTGGTGAGCGAGTACTGCAGGTTCTTCCGCTCATACTCCGCGGCGGTCGCATAGTGCGCGCCGTGGTTCTGGACCCGGTCGATCATCCGCCACTCGGCGAGCTTGGCCAGCACGTCCTCGACCCGCTGGTCGGGAGGCTGCTCGGGCCAGCCCACGTCGCGCAGGCCAGAAAGCACCTCGTCCAGGTTCAGGGCGGTGATCAGCCGGTCGTTGGCGTCGCCGAAGACCTGCATGACCGCCAGATACAGCTCGTCGGTCGTAGCGAACCGGAACAGCTCAAGCGGAACCCGCCACAGCGGGGTGGTCACCTCGTGCTGCCCGTTCACCGTCGGCATTTCCTTCACCTCGAAGGAGAGAACGCGCCGACTCTATCGGCCGGTGCCGACAAGGCAGCGGAGCGCGGGCGGAGTGTCACCGTTTGGCGTGGAAGATCTCGCGGGCCAAAGCGGTCCACGACCCGGATGACCGTGCCCGGACCCTGCGGGAAGCCGGGATCCCGAACGGCTGCGCGGGCAGCGGCGGGCCGCGAAGTCTGTTTCCGCTCGGGGCGGGTCGCGTGTCCCGTGAGCCGTGCCCGCTGCGCGAAGTGTGTACCTTCGTGCAGCCGTTCGGGCGCGTTCTCTGGCGCAGTGCGAGGATGTCGGTGTGCTTGCCGTGGGTTATGGCGTCTTTGGCGCCCGGGCCGGCCGGGGCGGCCAAGAGCCCGGCCGGCGCCAATGCCGTCGGATCGCGCGGATGGGTACCACGGGAAGTCACCCGAGCGCACACCGGAGAGAGAGGACCACGCATGGAGATCGACCACGACGCGACGCTGAAGGTACTGAACGAGATCGTTGAGCTCGAACTGGCGGGAGTTGTGCGCTATACCCAGTACTCGCTCATGATCTTCGGTCATGCCCGGATTCCGATCATGAACTGGATGCGCGAGCAGGCACTTGAGTCGCTCGGCCACGCCACCCAGGCGGGCGAGGAAGTGACGACGCTCGGCGGAGACGTTTCGCTTGGCATCGGCGAGCTCGTGAGTACCCGCCCTGCTTCGGTCGATGGCATGCTCCGGGACATGCTCGCGCATGAGCGCCGGGCGGTCGATGCGTACCGCAGGCTCCTGGCGCAGACCGAGGGGCGCAATGTGTCGCTGGAGGAGTTCGCACGCCAGATGATCCGCACTGAAGAACTGGACGTCGCAGAGATCGAGAAGATGCTCCGCCACCCGGGCGACGCGTAGACCGCTAGCTATTCCAGGCAATCCGCTCACCGGCCGAAGGGCCAGGACGGCGGAGGTTCTCGCATCGTGAGACGCGCTGGGAAGCCCCGTGGGACAGGCAACGCTTCAAATCATCTGACCCGCTGGGGCTTCCTTGCCCGGTCACTTCATGATCCCGGCGATTTTTAGGAAAATGCTTCCAAGAGTTAACCGCGATCACCTGGCGCTCGCACCCGGTTTCTCACATCGCCGGGGATTCGCGCTCCCCGGAGCTGACTCCGGCCATCATCAGCCCGAGCGCCTCGCGGGAGGATACCCGGGGATTGGCCACACTGATGATCGAGCCCTCGTACATGACGAGGATGCGGTCGGACAGGGTGATCAGCTCATCGAGATCCTCGGAAATGACAAGAATGGCCGTGCCGTTCGCCCGCTGCTCCACGAGCCGGCTGTGGATGTACTGCGTGGCGGCGATGTCGATGCCCCGGCTGGGTTGGGCCACCAGCAGGGGAACGGTGTCCATCGGCCGGCTGCGGTGGGCCCACCGGCCACGGCGCGGTCGCGTCATGCGGATGCCCCCTTATGCCGGGGTGGTCCGGAGCACGATAGGAGCGTCGCCGACTTGGTGTCACGGGCCGGTTAACGGCTGCCGCCACCTGGCGCGGGTAGTAAAGAGCCTCCAACGCGCCGGTGCCAGTCGAGCTGGGCATTTCAGCCGCGGCGCCCGAAACCGTACCCACCATCGCCGCGGTGGGCTCACTTGTGGCGGATGTGCTCGTAGATGTTGAGGTAGTCCTGTCCGGGCCGGGCCCACGAGTAGTCGGCCCGCATGGCGTTGATCATGAGCTGGCGGAACTGGTCCGGGTAGGCCTGCCAGAGTCCGAGCGCGCGGTGCAGCGCGGATTCGATGGCCGGGTTGTCGGCGTGGTGGAAGACGTACCCGTTCCGCTCGCCGGGTGGGCGGTCGGAGTGGTCGCGGTCGAAGACGGTGTCG
>Ga0335078_10016359_pt1 | contig 11011 bp, 6 predicted proteins | sample Lox_Sample_32_FD_206711 | JGI IMG/M metagenome (GOLD analysis project Ga0335078, IMG submission 206711) | Soil microbial communities from Loxahatchee National Wildlife Refuge, Florida, United States - Lox_Sample_3.2 | ecosystem: Environmental > Terrestrial > Soil > Wetlands | place: USA: Florida... | reverse complement strand
GCAAGAACTCGATCTCGGGCATCCCCAGCGAGGAGTTCGGCCGTGCACGGGTGAGGTCGACGCTGTTTGCGTCGATGTCGAGCAAGGAAGCAAAGCGTTGCCACAGCAGGTCATGGGCCGTCTCCCGCGGTGGGGTAATGATCACATGGACTCGCTCCGCCGATACGTTACGAGACCAGATCCCGAGGATCGCCGACGTATCGTGCACGCGCCAGAACCACCACTGGCGTCGGTCATCAGACGATGATTCTCGGTCGATCACGTCCTCGAGCCACTCTTCCCACCCACGGGCGTTGCGGTGCTTCACGGTCTCCTGCCACTCCGCAGGCAGCAACGTCGCGATGTCTCGCACGGTGAGGACGATGTGCACCTCGCCCGGCTGCAACGATCTCACCGCCTGATCGGCCTGTTCAGCATTCGCTGCGGAGAAGAGCTCGTGCGAGATGACTGCAACATTCGGTGCCTGCTGCGCTTGACGAGCGAGAATCTCCCACTCGCCGGTCCAGGATCCCGCCGGGTCTGAGGGCGCCTGCGCGATGCCGCGCAGGTCTTGGCTGGCACGGAAATGATCTTGAGGGTGATGACCCGGCAGCACCACACCCTGTGCTGCCAGCTCGGAACGGTTGCGCCAGATGACCTGCTGCAGAAAGGTCGTGCCCGTCTTGGGCTCACCGATATGCAGGAAAATCTTCGGCCGCGGCCGGGTGATGAGCGGGTCGCTCCCGGCGGCGACCGGGACCAGGTCGGGCGCTCTAATGACCTCAGTGACGTCGTGCGCTGCCAACCGGACACCTCGTGAGTTTGTAGGTAATGGCGCCTGGTGGCCACCGCTGACCAGGCGCGCGAATGGTCACTGCCGACTGTACCGGAGAATTCGGCACACAAGCATTTGTAACGTGACGTTCATCCGATATTGCACGGACGTATACGCAAAGCAATGTCGGTGTACAGTCCATTCTTCGTAACGTAACGTTCATCCGATATGGCACGAACGGCCATGCAAAGCGTGTAAACACTAACAAGCTCCTTGCGTTCAGTCGTACGGGGGCTTTGGCTTTGCGATCCCTCACCTCCTCGCGGTGCGCAACACGTATGGAAGGCTGATTCTGCGTATGCACGAGTCCTTCTCGCTCCTGCTCTCGGTGTACGACCGCGACCGGCCCGACTATCTTCGACGGGCGTTCCGCAGTGCGGTCGATGACCAGACCGTGCGTCCGGACCAGGTGGTCATGGTCCGTGACGGGCCGGTTCGCGACGAACTCACCGAGTGCCTCGATGAGCTGCGCGCCAACAGCCCGGTACCGGTGACGTTCGTCCCGCTGCCGCATAACGGCGGCCTTGGACCTGCCCTGGACCGGGGGCTGGCCGCGAGCTGGTTCGATGCGATCGCTCGCATGGACGCCGACGACGTGGCGATGCCGCACCGCTTCGAGGTGGAGTTGCCGCTCATCCAGGACGCGGACATCGTCGGAGCCGGCCTGCTGGAGTTCGTGGAGGACACCGACGACATCGTCGGGCAGCGCATTCCGCCGACAGATCCCGGCCAAATCCAGCGCCACGCGCGGATGCACGATCCGTTCAATCACCCGACTGTCGTTTACCGTCGGTGCGCCGTTCTCGCGGCGGGCGGCTACGGCGATCTTCCACTCATGGAGGACTACGCGCTCTTCGCCCGAATGCTCGGCAGCGGGGCGCGGCCGATCAACGTGGCTGAGCCGCTGGTCTTCTACCGCGTCGGCGCGGAGGCCTTCAAGAGGCGCGGAGGAACCGGGCTTCTTCGCTCCGAACTGCGGCTGCAGCGCGAATTCCTGCAGCATGGGTTCATCTCGCCGGCCGAGTACGTGCGCAACGTGATCGTTCGCGGGTGTTACCGGCTGATCCCGTGGTGGTGCCGTCGTGCGTTGTACCGCCCGATCGTCGCGCACTACAGCGAGCGCTTGGAGCGGGAACTGGCGATGTCGGCGCACTTGGAGCCCTCTGAGTGGGAGTATGCCGGCGAGTGGGACGACCCGGGACTGTCCGCTGCCGGTTTCTGGCGTGAGCCGACGAGCCGACGTTGCCGGTGAATGCGTGAACGTCGACCTTGTGATCGTCGGCGCCGGGTTCTTCGGCCTGACGATCGCGGAGCGATGTGCTGCCGATCTAGCTCTACGGGTACTCGTCATCGAGCGTCGCCACCACATCGGCGGGAACGCCTACAGCGAGCCGGAACCGGAGACAGGGATCGAGATACATCGCTACGGCGCGCACCTGTTCCACACGTCGAATGCTCGTGTCTGGGAGTACGCCAATCGATTCACGGCCTTCACCAGCTATCAGCATCGGGTTTTCTCGATCCGCAAGGGCCGGGTGTATCCTCTGCCGATCAATCTCGCCACCATCTGCCAGTACTTCGGCGCGGCCATGTCCCCGGACCAAGCGCGGGCGTTGATCGCCGGGCAGTCGGCCGAGGTGGAAGTCGGCCGCGCCGTCAACCTCGAGCAGCGGGCCGTGTCGCTGATTGGGCGGCCCCTCTACGAGGCGTTCATCCGTGGCTACACCTTTAAGCAGTGGCAGACGGATCCGGTCGACCTGCCCGGAGAGATCATCACGCGGCTGCCGGTGCGTTACACGTTCGATAACCGCTACTTCAGCGACACTTTCGAGGGACTGCCGGTCGATGGTTACACCTCCTGGCTGGAGCGCATGATCGACCACCCGAACATCGAGGTACGGCTGAACGCCGATTTCTCGTGTCTGCGATCCGAGGTGCTGGGAAGGGTGCCGGTCGTCTACACCGGTCCGCTCGATGCGTACTTCGAGTACGCCGCCGGTGAGCTGGGCTGGCGCACACTCGACTTCGACGTGCAGGTACTTGGCACCGGGGATTTCCAAGGAACGCCCGTTATGAACTACGCGGATGAGGACGTTCCGTTCACCCGTGTCCACGAGTTCCGCCATTTCTACCCTGGGCGTTCCTGGTACCCGAATGACAAGACAGTGATCATGCGGGAGTACTCGCGGTTTGCCCACCGCGGCGACGAGCCGTACTATCCGATCAACACGGCGGAGAATAGGGCACGGCTGCTAGCTTATAGGGAAATGGCGGAACGCGAGCCCGGTGTGCTCTTCGGTGGGCGACTGGGCACGTATAGGTACCTCGACATGCACATGGCGATCGCATCCGCACTGAACATGTACGATAGCCGCTTACGTCCCCTTTTCGCCAATGGCATGCCATTCTTCAGCCGAGGTGCCAGGACGTGACTAGCCAAAATACCGGGGCCCGTCGCATGCGCACCCTGCAGCGGGTTGTCTTCCCCACCGGGGACCTCGACGTCGTCCCGTTGTACGTCGAGACCAACATGGAACGTGGCGCTGCCGAACTCGCCTCAGAGATGCTCACCGAGTCGCTGACCAAGGCCAAGACGATCATCAAGGCGTCGATCGCCAGCGCGGCGGTCGGTGAGGCACAGTCGAGCATCCACTTCGGCGCCGACCTGCCGGCCCACACCGGCGAGAAAGTCGAGCCGCGCCGGAGCGCAGCTATCAGCGGGGGACGCCGAGTCTCGTTCGCGACGTACTTCAGTGCCTTCCCAGCGAGCTACTGGCACCGGTGGACCACCGTGGACTCCGTGACACTTCGCATTCGCCTCGCAGGGGAGGCGACGGTTTTCGTGTACCGCTCCACGGCCAGAGGCCTCAGCCACCGGGTCGAGACGATCGACGTGGGAACGGACGAGCCGCAAACGATCGAACGCAGGTTGCCGCTTGCGCAGTTCATTGACGGCGGCTGGTACTGGTTCGACATCGTTGCCGGGCCGCGGGGGACGACGCTGATCGAGGCGGACTGGGCTGCGCTGACTGAGCCGGCTCCCATCGGCCGGCTCAGCATTGGCATCACCACGTTCAACCGACCCGACTTCGTGATCGATCAGTTGCACACGCTAGGCGAGGCCTCGCAGGTGCTGGATCTGCTCGACGCGGTCTACGTCGTCGACCAGGGCACCGCCCGCGTGACGGACCACCGAGACTTCGCCGACGCGGCAAAGAAGATCGGCGACCGACTGCTGGTAATCGAGCAAGGAAATATCGGCGGCTCAGGCGGATTTTCCCGGGCGATGGATGAGACACTGCGTGCCGGTCAGAGCGACTACGTGCTCCTTCTCGACGACGATATCGATCTCGAGCCTGAGGGCATCCTGCGAGCTGTGGTCTTCGCCGACCTCGCGCGTCGGCCGGTGATCGTCGGCGGGCACATGTTCAGCCTGTACGACCGGTCGGTGCTCCACGCGTTCAGCGAGACTGTCGCAGCCTACAAGTGGTGGTGGGGGCCCGCGCCGCACACGAAACAAGGTCACGACTTCGGGCGCCGGAGCCTGCGGCATACCCCGTGGCTGCACCGCCGCATCGACGCCGACTACAACGGCTGGTGGATGTGCCTGATACCTGCGCGGGTCATCGACAAGGTAGGTCTCGCGCTACCGGCATTCATCAAGTGGGACGATGCGGAGTACGGGTTGCGCGCTCGCAAGGCCGGATATCCGACAGTGTCGATGCCGGGTGTGGCCGCGTGGCACGTTCCCTGGCAGGACAAGAATGACGCGCTGGACTGGCAGGCGTATTACCACATACGCAACCGTGTCGTCGCCGCGCTCTTGCACTCGCCGTACGACCGGGGCGGCCGTCTCGTCGCCGAGAGCGCGGAACGGCAGGTCCAGCACCTGCTGTCGATGCAGTACTCGACGGCGGCACTCAGACTGCTGGCGATCGACGATGTGCTGTCGGGGCCTGAGCATCTACACCGTGGCCTCCGGACCAAGATGAACGAGCTTCGGGACCTTCGCTTGCAGTTCAGCGACGCGCAGGCCGCATCGGACGTGGAGAGGTTTCCCCCTGTCCGGACCAAGGCGCCGCGTAAGGGCAGAGAGTTCACCGCCCCGGCCAACAAGGCAGGCCTGCTGGCGAAGGCCGCGGCTGCGGCGGCGCGTCAGCTGATCGCACCGCGCCAGGACGCACGTCGGCGACCGCAGGCTCTTGTGTCGTATCACGACGCGTCCTGGTGGCTGCTGTCAAACATGGACAGTGCTCTGGTGTCAGCACCTGACGGCACGAGCACCGCGTGGTACCAGCGCGACCGGCGGTTGTTTCGCTCGCTCACGCAGCACAGCGTGATCCTTCACGGCCGACTGCTTCGGGAATGGCCGCAGCTCAGCGCGGACTACCGTGCCGCTGCGGTCGGCTTCACCTCGCCCGAAAGGTGGAGAGAGACCTTCGAGGCATCCCTCGACGACCCGCGTGCCGAGCCGTGAGCTCGGCACCGACAGGACAGCGCGAAGCCGCGTCCTCACCCCTCGAGCCAGAAGGCCAGTCCATACCGGCGGCCATCGGGGTTGCTGCGATGGGGCGTATCGGAGGATGCGCGGCGACGACGGCGAGATACGCACCGGCCGCCGCCGGGGCCGCGACGATGGCCGTCATGGGGTTGTGGGGATCGGCGCGCGACGCCATGGGCAACGACGAGGTGGCGACCCACTACGCCGCTCTGCTCAGCCTCCGGCAGCTCTTCCACCTGCTCAGCAACGTCGATGCCGTCCATGGGACGTACTACCTGCTGATGCACGGCTGGATGGCGCTGGGCGCCAGTCCGACGATCATGCGCATTCCGTCGTTGATCAGTATGACTGCCGCCGCGGCGATCATAGTGATCATCGGCAGGCGGCTCACCGGATCGGGATGGGCCGGACTGTTCGCCGGCCTGATCATGGCGCTGACACCGGTTATCACCTTCTACGCGCAGACCGCGCGTTCCTACGCAATGGTCTTCACGTGCGTCCTCGGCTCGACACTGGCCCTGCTGCGCGCCCTTGAAGCCGAGACTGGCAAACGGACCGACGCGCGGATCGCGCGCCGGTGGCTGAGCTACGGCGCGCTGGTGACATTGGGCGGCTACATGAACGAACTGTCGCTGCTGGTCCTGGCGGCACACGCGGTCACGGTCCTGCTGACCCGGCACGGGCGGCGAACTGTTGCGCACTGGGCAGCCGCAGCGACCGCAGGCGCAGTGCTGGTCGTGCCCCTCGTGCTGATCAGCATTCCAGAGTCCAGCCAGATTGGATGGATCACGCGCCCGGACTTCAAGGACCTCGGGACTCTCTTCCACGACTACTTCGGCGGCACGACCGTGGCGCCTGTGCTTGTCTTCGCATTGGCCGCCGCCGCCCTGCTTCCCCCTCGCAGTACCTGGCGACTGCGGCGGGGCGGCGCCAGTAGAGACGCGGGCACGATATCCGAGTCCGCCTGGTGGCGCCGCGGCGGGGTCAGCCTGCCGTCAGTGGCAGCGCCGTTGCTCGTCGTGCCGGCCTCAGTGCTGATCCTCGAATCGCTCCTCGCGCGGCCGTTGTACATCGATCGTTACGTCCTCTACGGCGAGGCAGGAGCAGCCTTGCTCGCCGGCGCGGGACTCTACCGGATCGGGCGATGGCTGAGCCACGCAGCCGACCGGCGAGCGCTCACCTGGGCGCTGGGCGCGTCCCTGTGCCTGTGTGTGTTCCTCCTGCAACTCGGGCTGTATCACTTTATCCGTACCCCGGGAAGCCGCGAGTTCAACTACGGTGGACCTGCGCGTTACGTGAGAGTGAATGCGCAACCGGGCGACGGGGTGCTCTTCTTCAATTCGTTCTACCGCAAGGCCAGGCTGGGCTACCCGCGCGATTTCCAGGAGGTCAGCGACTTCGCGATGGCCGTGCCGCCGATGGAGGCAGGCACGTTCAACGGCCTCAACAAGCCGTTCGCGGTCATCCGCCCACTCATGCTCGCTCACCGGCGGATCTGGGTCGTCGGTAGGTCGCCTTATGCGGTGCTGCGTTCACCGCCAATCAGAGGAGAAGGCGAGCTGCTGAAGAGCCGCTTCACCCTGATAGCTGAGCGACACTTCAAGGGCATCGTCATCACGCTCTGGCTCCGACGCTGAGTTAGAAGCTTGCGGGATCCGGATCGGTAGAATGTCGTCTTTGTCGGCGCCGCATGGCACTTTCGGGATAGAGCCCTCCGTGGCTGTGCGCGCCGAAATCCTCGTACACATCATGCGACCAGGCGATATTCGCTGATCAGGCCACCGACGCGAGTGCATTTTCCGGCGCGCCACGGTTCAAGATCGACGGCACCGTCGCGTTGCGCAGCCGACATCGGACGCGGGTCTCGAAGCTGCGGTCGGCGTGCCCGTCGGCCAGCTGAACGCTTGGAGGAGGTGGTGAACGCCACGTCGTAGCCGCGGCGGCAGGTCTGGTGGCCCAGCGCGGCGGCGAGATGGCTCTTGCCGACCCAGACCGTCGGCCCGTGGGCGGTGACGTGCCGACCGGGCCTCGGCCAGCCAGGCATCCAGGGTGCCGAGGATCCCGGACAGGCCCGGCGCCTTGAGCACCGCAAGCGTCAGCGCAGCCGGTCGGCCAGTCGAACCGGAAGGTTTCCGTCGCCGCAGGCTGCCCGGCTGACAACCTCAAGACAGTGCTGTATTTCCCTGTCGTGATCGGCCCGATCACGGTCTCGTACAACGGCCCAAGCGTCCAGAGCCTGAAGCTGTCGGCGCCGGTCATCGCGGACATCTTCCAGGGCAAGATCACGACGTGGAACAACTCGGCGATCGCGGCGGATAACCCCGGCGTCAGCCTGCCCAACACCCCGATCGTCGTCGCCCGCCGCTCGGACTCCTCGGGCACCACCCAGAACTTCTCCGAGTTCTGGCCAAGGGGGCCTGGCGTATGGACGCTCGGCACCAGCTCGACCATCAACTGGCCCGCCACCAGCCGGGGCGGCAACGGCAACGGCGGGGTGGCGTCGACCGTCAAGAGCACCAGCGGGGCCTTCGGCTACGTGGACTACGCCGACGCCAAGGCCTCCGGGCTGACCCTCGGCGTCGGGTTCCTGCTGCACGGGTTGCTCGACTACATCGTGGACGGGCACTTCGATACCTTGCAAAGCCTCGACGACGCCATCGAGGCGCTCGAGGACCAGCTGTTCTCCCCCAGCCCGCAAGACCGCGAGGTGCAGCGGCGCAACTTCGAACTGCGCAAGAGCTGGGTGCGCCGGGTGGTCCTGCCGCGAGGTCGTCAACTCGCATGCGCCGACCTGCTTATCGTCGGCGGCCAGCTCCAGCCCTACTACCAGGACGTGTACGACCACGTGCTGCGGGCCACAGAATGGACCGAGAGCCTGCGGGACCTGGTCACGACGATCCTGGAGACCAACCTGACCATCCAGGGCAACCGGATGAACGTCATCACCAAGAAGGTGACGAGCTGGGCCGCGATCATCGCGGTCCCTACCTTCATCACCGGTATTTACGGCATGAACGTGCCGTACCCCGGCTTCATCAAGCCAGTAGGGCTCGCCACCTCGATCGCGATCATGATCACCGCCGGGCTCGTCCTCTACGTCACCTTCAAGCGGAAGGACTGGCTGTTGCAAGCCGCGACGCTGGCCCCACTAGCTCCCGCAGCGCGTTCGTTTCGTCGACGCGGTTCCCGAGAACACGCCGCGGGTCGGAACGGGGCACAAGCCGCGTCCGACGGCGGATCAGGCACCGACCGCAGTGGCCGATGACGATTTGTGGTACGGATCGCGCTGAAGGCCGGGTGGCCGGCGTGATGGATGAAGATGTGGCCCTGAGCGTGTCGGCATTTCGTCCCATAGTTCACCGTCGAGCTCGCGGCCAAGGGCTCCCGAGGTGGTCGCCTTCGGGGTCGAAGAGACGACCACGGAGTAGCCGAGGCTGACTTTGCTCGTCAGATCGGGCCAGGGCCGCGGCGGGACGTGTGGCGGGCAAGCATTACAAGTTGAGCGCGGGTGCCGGCCGGATCCGCGATGACTGGACACGCCTCATACACGCCCCGTGCCGGCGGCAGCAGCCGGCTTAACGGCCGGCTTGCGCATGACGAACTGGTCGAGGGCGGAGTAGACCGTTGATCCGGCCGCCGCGCCGTAGTGAGTCACCGTGATCGACGTAGTGCCGCCGCGCTCTTGCGGGACGAAGTCGAACGAGGCGAACCCGTACGGGATCTGCAGGTCCCGATGCGCGGACCAGGGCGCAGGCTCCGTCGTCGTGATGCTTGGGTGCTGGCTTCGCGGGCTGCCCGGGCCGACAGCGGTGATCAGGACGCCGTCATGCGGCAGATCGAAGCGCCCCGGCGGCGTGGGCGTCGAGTTCCCGCCGCCACCGATGATCATGTGAACGGCGCCGTACCTGGTGTCGATCTCCTCCGGGTTGCTGCCCTGCGGCGCCGGGGTGAGCAGCCCGCCGCCGGAAAGGACTCCGCGGACCGCGAAGGTGCGCTCGAAATGGTGCTCATGGCCAGCGACGACCAAGTCCACGCCGTAGGCGTCGAACAACGGCAGCCATTGCCGCCTGATGCCAAGGTCCGCCCCGTTGAAATGGGCTGACGACATTGCCACCTGGTGCATGCAAACGACGACCCAGTCGACGTCAGGCGACCGGCGCGCCGCCGCGAGTTCACGCTCCAGCCAGGCACGCTGCAGGCCGTTGCTGTATCCGGCGATGTAGGGATCGAGCCCGGTCGCGTGGTAGCGGGGTACGTGGTCCCGGCGGTATGCGCTGAACCCGCCGTCTTGCAGGCACACGTCGTCATTATTGACCGAGATCACACGGATCGGCCCTACCGTGAAGGCATACCAGTTGCCGCGGAAATCCGCGGAGCCGTTGCGGGGGAGCTCGAACCTGGTCTGGTAGGCAAGATGTCCCTGCGGCCCGTTGCCTACCTCGTTCTCGTGATTGCCGACGGCAGGCATCCACGGCCGGTGCCTCGCCGAACGCATGTTGTTCGCGAAGAACGAGGTCCAGGTCGCGACCGGCACGTCGCTCACGTTCGCGTAGCACAGATCGCCGTTTAGCAGATGGAACAGTGGATCGAGCGCGTCCACCGCGTCAACGATGTACCTGGCGTTCGCGCTCGCCGGGCCCAGGCCCAGGCCGACCGGCGCGGGAATCGACTGATCGCCGAAACTGGTGAAGCGGAAGCCCGCTGAGCGGCCGCGTGGCCCGGTGCGGAAGGTCCCTGGCACTGGCCTCGCGCCCTCGTGGAGCACTTCATAAGCGAAGGCGGTATCGGGTTCGAGGCGGTTAATCCGGGCGTGATAGGTCCAGACCGTCTCGCCAGTCATCGCGTCGGTGTAGACGCGCTCCTCCGCCGGGACCACGGTACCGAAGGAACGGTCCGCGGGGCCCAGGCGCAAGCGGGGCCGCCAGACCGCCGCCGCGGCCGCCCAGGACACCGCGACCTGGGCTGAGGCGTCCGCACCGAACTGGACATGCACTTGCTCGGCCGGCGGCGCGCCCGCAGCCCCGGCCCGGCGGACCAGCGGCAGCCCATAGCGAGGCGCGTACAGCCGCGGCGCCGCCACCACCGATCAGTACCTTCCGGCTGGACACGTCCGATCCACGGCTCATTCCTTCCCCGGGTCATCGCGCTAGTGGTCTCCTAGACGTTGCCAGCGCCATCATGATACGACCGGCTATCCCCAGGGTTCATCGAGGGTTAACGCAACAGGTCGCGATCGTGAAGGTTGGCGATTCGGGCGGCAGCGCGCGGGTTGGTGCCGGGGCGGTGACGCATCCGCGGCAGCTCTCTTAAGGATCTTGAATACGGAACGGCTGCCGCGGCTATCGTGCAACGTGCGGACGCCCCGCATGAGAACGCGGCAGGGAAGTTCCGTCCCCCGTCGCGGCTCATGAACTTGACCCGGCCTCCTTGTTGGCCGATGTCCGTGATCACGTTGCGGGCCTACTGGGCGGTCCATTTCCCGGTGGGGTGCACGGTGACGCCGGGGATGCGGATGCGCCGGGTCGCGTGCTCGATCACGGTCAGGACGTAGGCGTGGGTACCATCGAGCAGGTCGAGGCTGAAGTTGCTGAAGAAGTCGCGTGCCAGGATCGCCTCGGCCTCCGAGCGGAGGAACTGCAGCCAGGCCTAGCCGGAGGACCAGGGCCTTGAGGTTCCGGGCAGGTGGCCGGTCGGCC
>Ga0335078_10016358_pt1 | contig 11011 bp, 6 predicted proteins | sample Lox_Sample_32_FD_206711 | JGI IMG/M metagenome (GOLD analysis project Ga0335078, IMG submission 206711) | Soil microbial communities from Loxahatchee National Wildlife Refuge, Florida, United States - Lox_Sample_3.2 | ecosystem: Environmental > Terrestrial > Soil > Wetlands | place: USA: Florida... | reverse complement strand
CACCTGGCACTACAACCTCGTCACCAATTACGACTTCACCCACAGCTGGCTGAAGGGCTTCAATGTCGGCGGCGCCGTGCGCTACCAGAGCGGGGACACCATCGGTTACCCGCCGACCGGCGACCCGAGCAACCCGGCGACGCTGGGGTTCGATCTCGCCAACCCATACAAGGGGCCTTCGGAGACCAACCTCGACGCCTGGGTTGGCTACGGCCGGAAGATCTTCAAGAACGTCAATTGGCACATCCAGCTAAACGTGACGAATATCGGCAAAGGCAATTACCTGATTCCGATCACGGCGCAGGGCCCGATCCCGGGCCAGGCCGCCGGCACGCCGGCGGGATACCGCATCGGCCCCCATCAGGAGTTCACGATCACGAATCGATTCGAGTTCTAAGCGCGCCCTGTGCACGGGCAGGGGATGCCGGCCGCCAGCTCCCCTGCTTCGGTGCAGTCGCCATTGGCAGAAGTCACCGGTGACACGCTTCGCGTGATCACCGGTCTTTTTTGTCAACTGCCATGGTCAATCGCAGGAAGCGAGGCTCTCCTGCGCAGCACGCTCTACGAAGTGTCACCTTTCGATCCCCTCAGCTTTGCCGCCGTCGCCCGGGTGCTCGCGGCTATCAGCGCGCTCGCCTGCTGGCTGCCCACCCGCCGTGCCGCGCGCGTCGAACCGATCGTCGCCATGCGGGCGGAGTGAAGATGCGGGACGCAGGTAGTTCTGTTTGCGTTTACTGAGGCATCCCGGCTGGCACCGCCGTGGATACGAACTCCTACGACCGATTCAAAAAGGACCTGCTTTCCTAATCAACGGGTTGCGTATTGAATCCGCCCCGAACCGAGTTCGGGATTTATCCCCGGCTGGGTGGCTGCCCAGGCTGGGCTCGAACCATCATCTGCTTCAAGGTGGGGGCTAAGTTCTAAGATGCTCTATATGGATTGGTTGCGCACCATTTCGAGTCGAGTCGATCACCGTGCCCGAGTGTTTCGGCTAGCTGTTGGTATCCAAACCCAGTTTCTGGCCAGCTGTTGGTATCCATTTCAATGATCTCTGCCTGTTGCTCTGAGGCGCAGTTGGCCAATTTGTGCTACCCTGGGTGGCCAAATTATGTCCCCCACGACACACACGCCATCATCGGCCGCGCGTGCCGTGCTCAATCGTTGCGCCGCATGGAAAGCAGCCAGAGCAGTTCCACCAGCGAGCCGATGAAGGCCGCCACATAGGTCAGCGCCGCCGCATCGAGCGTCTCGTTGACGCCGGGCATCTCTTCGCGGTCGAGAATCCCCAGGCCGACGAGTTCAACCTTGGCGCGACGGCTCGCGTCGAATTCCACCGGGAGCGTCACGAGGTTGAACAGCGTCAGGACCGAATAGCAGATGATGCCGAGATCGAGCATGATCCCGCCGAGCCCGCCAAAAAAGAATCCGCCAAAGATCACCACGGGCAGGATCTTGGACGTGATCTGGGTGACGGGCACCAGCGCCATGCGCGCCTGCAACGCCTTGTAGCCGGCCTGATGCTGGAGGGCATGGCCCGCCTCGTGGGCCGACACGCCGAGGGCCGCGAGGCTGGTCCCGCGAAAATTCTCGCTCGAGAGGCACAGCCGTTTGTTGAGCGGATCATAGTGATCGGTCAGCCGGCCTTCGATCTCGACGATCTCGACGTCGTGGATGCCGGCGCGCCCCATGACCGCCTCGGCGGCCTCGCGTCCCGTGATCCGGCCCCGCGACGGGATCTGCGCGTTCTTGCTGTAGGCGCTGGAGACCCGCATCTGCGCGTAAAGGGCGAAGATGAAGACCAGAATCAGCAGCAGCCAGAACACCGGCTGGGGAATGAAGCCAAAGGCGATGGGCATAGTCATGACAAAAGGCGGATTTCGAGTGATGACAAGCAGGTCGCGGCCCAAGTTTCAGGTTTGAGCTCCAAACTGTCCGCGCCTTCGCAAGTCATGCCGGATCGGCACCTTGCACGCCGCAGCGCCCGAACCCGCACCAAACGGTACGGCGCCGCCTTGCGCATTGGCGTCCCGATCCCGGCCGATCACTGCGCCAAGTCTGCGCATCTCGCGCCCGGCGGCAATGAGGCTCACGGACCCCCACGCCCCTGCCAATCGCCATTCACCAGCGGCTGGTGACGCCCGCCGACACCTGGCGGCGGGCGGCCGGCACCGCCGGCACATCCTGAAAGGCCGAGTTCCAGAGATTGTCCGCCTGGAGCGAAAGCTCGACATTGGGTGCCAGCGGCCAGCGGTAGAAGATCCCGAGCGAGGAGATGAGCGCCTGGTTGCCGCCCATGGTGCGCAGAGGATTCGGTTCCTGGATGCGCGCCTCGTTGTCCATGCGCAGCTCAAAGCCGCCGCCCAGGCGCGCCACGATCGCCACTGTCAGTCGGTGTTGCGGAAAATTGAGCGCGTAAAAGCTGCCGTCGACCATGGCGGACCCATAATCGGCGGTCTTATGGAGGAAGGTGTAGCCCGCCGTCAGCTCCACGCGCGACAGCGACAACTTGACCATCGCCTCCGCGCCCGTGGTGCCGAGGTCGACCGGGTTGGCGGAACGCGCGAAGACCCCGTTCTGGAATGTCCAGTCCACCAGCTGGTCGTCGCGGCGGTAAAAGACCGCCCCGTGCCACTGCCAGCGGCCGCGGGTCCCGTCCTCCCCAATTTCGAAATTCTGGCTGGTGGACCGGCCAAGGTTGGGATTGCCCCGAAAAAGCCCTGCCGTGGGACTGGAGTTGAGCGCCGTGTACGTCGGAACCTGCGTGGTTTCCGCGTAGCTCAGATAAAGGCGACGGGAGCCGCCTCCGGCGTCAGCGTTCGCCAGCGCGAGCTCGACGAGGGGCGAGACCGCGGCGGAGTCGCGATTGGTGTCATCGTAGTTGGCACCCGCCCGCAACGTCACCCGGCGCTGGTCGGCAAGTGTCCACGTCTTCTCCGGCACGACCCCCAGTTTGACGTAGGTGCGGGTGTGAAACCGGCCGTAAATGAGCGAGGTGGACTTGAGGTCGTCCGCCATTATCTGGCCGTCGTAGCCGATCGCGAACGCGCCGAGGTCCGCGTGGCCGGAAGCCGAGAAGCCCTCCACCCACGTGGTGTGCTGATAGGGATGAATCGGCCCGAGCGGAGCAAACCGGTCGAAGGCGTAGTCATCCTTGTTGCGCCGCCAGAACGCCTCGGTCTCAAACCAATCCTCCGCGTCCCACTGCCGACGGTGATTGAGCGCCACCAGCACGGTCTCGAGGTTCTCCGATTCGTCGGAGCCAAACGGCGTGTAGAGATTGGGCCAGCCGAAGAGCTTCGCCTGGTAGCCGTAGAACAGGTCGGTCTGCGCGTCGCCGTCGGCCAGCTGCAGCCGGAAATTGTACCGTTGAAACCGGTGGTCGCCGAACGGCACCGATCCATCCGAGGTCGAGCGCGACACCTCGGCGTCGGCGGCCAGCGTGCCGCCCGCCACGGCATCTGGATCCACCACGCCCTCGTACAGGCTGGCGCGGTAGGTCCGGTACTCCCCGGCCGCAAGCGTCACCTCGCCGCGGGGCTGGATGCGCTGCCAGCCGTAGGCGATCGTGCCCACCGCCGCGTTGAATCCGTCCAGCGAATTGTCGACGCCGGTCAGGACGCGCGGCGCCGAGAGCATCGCCGGCGCCACGGGAAGCTCGGCGAAATAATGTCCGGTCTGGGGATCGAACAGGTCGGCGCCGCCGATGCGGAAGCCGGTGTTTTCAAAAATGCCGCCGCGAATCGTGACGTCCGCCTGATCCTCGGCCGCGTTGCGCGCTTCGACATCCACCAGCGGCTCGTAACGCAGCAGGGTCACCGGCATGGCGAAGGCATCCGCCGGATCCTGCAGCGCCACCCGCGGCGAATAGACCGTGTAGGCCGGGAGCTCGAGCGACGTCTGGCCGGCGGCGCGCAACACGGGCAGCGTCGCGGCCGCGAGTAGCAGGAGCCGGTTGATCGAGGCCTTCACCGGGGAAGACCGCCGGGCCCGGGATGCCCAGATCCGCACCGCAGGCCCCGGTTAATTCTGTCAGGAGCTCTGATTAACAATGCGCTCACGAAGCAGCGAATATCGATTCACCAATCATTGGAGCCTTGGCCGGCTCAACCGGCGCCGGGGAGCGGCCGGCCGGAATTACTGGTCGCCGTCGTTGCCGATGGCTTCAACCGGGCAGCCTTCCAGCGCCTCCATGCAGGAGGCGATCTCCTCTTCCGTCGTCGGCTGCTTGCTCACGTACGAGTAGCCGCCCTCTTCGGAGCGGGTGAAAAAGGCCGGGGCGGTCTCGCGGCAGAGATCGCAATCGATGCACTGCTGGTCGACATAGAACTTTCCTGCCGCGTTGATTTCCCACTTGTCTGCTTTGTTGGCCATGATGAAGGGCGAACAAAAACGAATGCGAGGGGCTGTCAAGGGTATCCCCTCGGCCGCGCGCCGGGCGGGTCCCGAGGGGGGTGCCCGGCTTCCGCCCGGACCGCGGGCCAAGGTGCAGGGACTTGAGTTTGTCGGCGCCTCACCCTAATTTCCGCCCGGATGCTTTCGGACCGACCATACATGCGGGAAAACCGGCGCGATCTTCAGTTCGATCTGGTGAAGTGGCTGATGATCACCTTCATCGCGCTCTATATCCTGCAACTGATCGCGGAGCGGTGGCTGCATCAGAACATCTGGTACTACGACTGGTTCGCCCTTTCGTCCAACGTCGTGCTGCATGGGCGGAGACTCTGGACGCTGGTCACCTACAATTTTCTCCAAAATACCGCCGGCTACACCGGCGGAGTATTCGGCCTAATATTCAACCTTCTGGGTCTGTATTTTTTCGGGGGTGATTTGCGCGAGCTGGTCGGATCCAAGCGCCTCGCCTGGCTCTACGCCGCCTTCATCGGCGTCGGCGCCGCGGCGTGGTGCGCGGCCTATCCCCTGGGCGTCGATTGGCCGCTTTTCGGCCCCTACCCCGCGCTGGCCGGTCTCTTCGCGCTCTATTGCTGCTACCACGCCAACGAGCAGATCACGTTTCTCGCCTTTTTCATCGTTCCCGTGACGATGAAGCCGAAGTTCTTTTGCTGGTTCTGGGTGGCCCTCGACCTCATTGGATTTCTCTTCTTCGAAGCCACCGGTCGTCCCTCGCCCTTATGGAACGGCCACCTGGCCAACCTGGCCGCCATGCTCACCGCCTATGGCTATTACCGCCTGGCCGGCCAAGTCGACCCGTTTGGGGCGCCCGCCGACCGTCTCGAACTGCCCCGCTGGCTGCGCCGCCACAAGAAGGCTCCCGCCGCCCGCTTCACCGTCAATCTGACCAGCCGCGACGATCTGCGCGCGGAGGTGGACCGCATCCTCGACAAGATCAATAGCGACGGCTTCGGCGCGCTGACCGACGAGGAGAAACGCCTGCTCGACGAGGCGCGCGACGTCCTCAGCCACCGCTGAGCTCCCTGTGCCGTGAGCACGCCGGCCCGGCCCGCCCCGCCCGGAGGCTTTCGCGAAGCGCTCCTGCAGGAGCACGCCGGCTGGGACGCCGGCGCGCTTCCGCCCGACGCCTGGACTCGGCTCGAACGCCTGGCGGACGCCAGTCCCCTCTACGCTCGGGTGTTGCGCCAGCAACCGGACTACTGCCTCTGGCTCGAACAGCCGCACAACCGCGACACTGATTTCCGCTACCAAGCCCTGCGCGACGAGTGGCGCGCCTTCGGGGCCGCCGCGGCGGCGCCCGATGCCGGCGATGAAGCGGTGCTGGGCGCGCTGCGCCGCTGGCGCCGCAAGATGACCCTGCGCATTGCCTACCGCGACGTCAACGGCTACGCCCCGACGGCGGTCACCGTGCAGGAGTTGACGCTTCTCGGCGAGTTCTGCCTGCACGAATGCCTGCGCCTCGCCCGCCGGCAATGGACGGGCCGGTGCGGCGAACCCTGGGACGAGGAACTCAACCGCCCGGCGCGCTTCGGCGTGCTTGGGCTGGGCAAGCTGGGCGGGCAGGAGCTCAATTTCTCCTCCGACATCGACCTGATTTACCTCTACGAAGGCGAAGGACGCTGCCGGCGGGACGGCCAGCCGGGCGCCCTCACCAACGTCGAGTTCTTTACCAAGGTGGCGGAGACGGCAACCGGAATGCTCCAAGCGCAGACGGCCGACGGCTTCCTGTTCCGCGTCGACGTGCGCCTGCGGCCCGAGGGCGCCTACGGCCCGCTGGTGCGTTCTTTGGCGAGCCTCGAGCACTACTATGCCGCCGCCGGCCAGACGTGGGAACGCATGGCGCTGATCAAGGCCCGGCCGGTCGCCGGCGATCTGGCGCTCGGCGCGGAGCTGCTCGAAAACCTGCACGCCTTCCGTTATCCGCGCCATCCCCCGCCCTCCCTGCTGGCCGAGGTGGCCGCGATGAAGATCCGGACGGAACAGGAGGTGGTCGGCGCGCGGACGCTGACCCGCGACGTCAAATTGGGCCGCGGCGGCATCCGCGAAATCGAGTTCATCGCCCAGGCGTTCCAACTGCTGCACGCCGGGCGCTACCCGTTCCTGCAAACCCACGCCACCACTGCGGCCCTCGATCAGCTGGCGCGCTACGGGCTCATGCGGGTCGACGAGGCCCGTTTCCTGGAGGAGGCCTACTGGCTGTGGCGCCAGGTTGAGCATGCGATCCAGATGCGCGAGGAGCGCCAGGGGCACGCGCTGCCGGCCGACGGCGCCGAACTGGAGGCGATCGCGCGCACGCTCGGCTTCGCCACCTCCGCAGAGTTCAAGCAACGCCTCGAGGCGGTGCGCGCCCGGGTGCGCCGCATTTACGACGGTCTTTTCCGCGGCGAGTCCGCCGACAGCGCCTTTCGGGAATGGTGGGAATTCTTCTCCTCCACCCGCACGCCGTCGGCGCTCAAGGAGCGGCTGCAGCGGTGGCTCGGTCCGGGAGCCGAGGCCGCCGCCGAGTTGCGGCTGTTCGTATGCGGCGACCGCGGCCACCCGGTGAACCGCGAGCTGGTCGTGCGTTTCCAGCATCTCGCCGACTCCTTCGACGAGATCCTGCCCGCGCTGGCCCAACCGGTGCCGACGCTGCGCCGGATCGCCCGCTTCGCCGAGCGTTACGGTACCCGCCAGCAGTTTTTCAACAGCTGCGCGGCCAACCCGCAGTTCTTCCGTGTCCTCGCGCTGCTGTTCGACCGCAGTACGTTCATCGGCGAGTTGCTGGGGACGCATCCGGAGATCGTCGAGGAAGTGCTGCGCCCGGAGGTGCTCCGCCAGCGCAAGGACGCCGCCGCCCTCGCCGCCGATCTGGCCGCCGGCGAGAACACCGCCGACTGGCTGTGGCTGTACGTGAAGGCCGAGCAGGTCCGCTCGGCGATCGGCGAGCTGCTCGGGCTCCTGACCCTTGAGGAGGTCGAGGCCGGCCTCACGCGGCTGGCCGACGCAGTATTGCTGCACGCCCTGCGCCGGCTCGATCCCGCGGGCCGGCTCCTGCTGGTGGCCCTCGGCAAGTACGGCGGCGCCGAGCTCACCTTCGGCTCCGACCTCGACCTGCTTTTCCTGGCCGCCGACGGCGACGACGCCTCCGAACCCGTCGTACGCGAATTGCAGCACCTGCTGCATCACGGCGGCCCCCTGGGTCCGGCCTTCCGGCTCGACCTCCGACTGCGGCCTCACGGCGACGCCGGCCCGCTCGTCACCACCCCGAGAGTCCTGCGCGCCTACCACGCCGGAGGGTCCGGCCAGGCGTGGGAACGCCAGCTGCTCACCCGGGCCCGCGTGATCGGGGGCGACCCGCGCCTCGCGGCGCAGTTTTGCGGGCTGATGACTGAGCTGCTGTGGCGCGCGCCGCTCCCGGAAACGGAGGCGGCGGCCCTCTGGGCGATGCGCGGTCGCATCGAACACGAGCGCGACGTGGTCGTGCCGCCCGAGCGCGCCTTCAAGACCGGGCCGGGTGGCCTGATCGACTTCGAGTTTCTAGTGCAACTCCTGCAATTGCGCCACGGTGGAGCCCGTCCGTCGCTCCGCCAGCCGGGCACGCGGACCGGCTTGCGCGCGCTCGCCGGCGCCGGCCTCATCCCGCCCGACCCCGCGGCGCGACTGCTTGCCAACTACGACTTTCTCAAGCACATCGAGATCCTGCTCCGGCGCGACACCAACACGGCGGTGAGCGTGCTGGGCGGCGCCGGCGAGCGGGCCCCGCTCGCTCGCTGGCTGGGCTTCCCCGACGAACCCGCCTTCTGGGCGGAGCATTGCCGCCGGCTGGCCGAGACCCGGGGGCTGGTCCTGCGCCTGCTGCCGCCCGGAGCCCTTCCGGCGCAACAACCTTGAAGCCGGCCGGCTTTCTGCTTTGGTATGGGGGTTTGGTCTGGCGGGTCCCTTGTGAAACCTTTTGTCTGCACGCCCATCTTATAGTCCCATGATGTTGTCGCTCCTCCTTCCGCCCTGGCGGCGCCGCACCGCCGCCGCCGCCGCGCTTTCGCTGGCCTTCCTGGCAACCGGCCGGGCCCTGCCCGAGCGGGATTTCGAGACGTCGCGCACGCTCGCGACTGAGGTCAGCACCATGGTCGAGCTCCTCGAGCAGGTGAACTTCAACCATGAGGCGGTGAATCGCGAACCCAAGGACAAGATCGGCGCCGACCTCCTGCACGACTACATGGCCGAACTCGACCCCAACCGGATGTTCTTCCTCGCCACCGACGAGGAGGCCTTCACCCGCCGCTATGCCTCCGGCGCCGGGCTGTATTACACACTCCGGACCCTCGGCCGCCTCGACGCCGCGTTCGATATCTACGAGCAGTACGAAAAGCGGGTCGAAAGCCGCGTCAATTGGGTCTTCGACGATCTCAACAAGGACTTCGATTTCACCTCCCACGAGACCTTCCCGCTCGACCGCACCAAGAGCGCCTGGCCGGCCACCGAGGCCGAGGCCAACGATCTCTGGCACCGGCGCCTCAAGTTCGAATTGCTGCAGGAACTCCTCGACAAGAAGAGCCTCGCCGAAGCCAAAAAGGACGTCCACCGCCGCTACGAACGTCTGCTCAAGAACCTCGCCGACACCGACACCGACGAAGTCGCCGAGATCTTCCTTACCTCGCTCGCCACCCTGTATGATCCGCATTCCTGCTATTTTTCGGCGGAAACCTACGAGGATTTCGGCATCCAGATGCGGCTTTCCCTCGTCGGCATCGGCGCGCTCCTCGCCAAGGAGGACGACCAGATTTTGATCAAGGAGCTGATCCCCGGCGGCCCCGCCGACCTGAGCAAACAGCTGCATCCGAACGACAAGATCATCGCGGTGACGCCGGACGGCGGTGAGCCCATCGACCTCATCGGCATGAAGCTGCGCAAGGTGGTCGACCTGATCCGCGGCGAGAAGGGCACCAAGGTGCGCCTGACGATCGTCCCCGCCGGCGTCACCGACGAATCCGTGCACAAGCAGGTCGTCCTCACCCGCGACGTCGTGAAGCTCAATTCCGCCCGCGCCCGCGCCGCCATCTACCAGGTGCCCGGCCCCGGCGGCGAGACCGTCCCGATCGGCGTCATCACCCTGCCCTCCTTCTACGGCCTGTCCGGCGATGACGAGGACGCCGATGCCAACGAGGCCCACGCCAGCGCCACGCAGGACGTGGCGGAACTGATCAACCGGCTCGACGCCGCCGGAATCAAGGGGCTGGTGCTCGATCTGCGCAACAATGGGGGCGGACTCCTCTCCGAGGCGATCAACCTGACCGGCCTGTTCATCAACAAGGGCCCGGTGGTCCAAGTGAAGTCGTTCAGCGGCGAGATCCAGGTCGATGACGACGACGAATCGAAGATCAGCTACACCGGGCCGATGGCCGTGCTGGTGTCGCGCTTCAGCGCCTCCGCCTCTGAAATCGTCGCGGGCGCGCTGCAGAACTACGGCCGCGCGGTCATCATCGGCGACAGCTCCACGCACGGCAAGGGCTCGGTCCAGACCGTCGTGGAAATGAAGAACGTGAACCGCATGCTGTCGATGCTGCCGGACACGGAAAAGACCGGCGCCGCCAAGCTCACGATCCAGAAATTCTATCTGCCCAACGGCTCCTCGACGCAGAACAAGGGCGTGACGCCCGACATCGTTCTGCCGTCGGTCGACGACTACATGCCCATCGGCGAATCCGACCTGCCCCACGCCCTGGCTTGGGACGAGATTCCCCCGGCCCAGTTCGACGGGCATCCGCTCGCCGCCAAGATCCTCCGCCCGTTGCGCGAAGCCAGTGAGTTCCGCCTCGAGCACCTGGAGGAGTTCTCCTACCTCCGCCAGAACATCGCCTGGTTCAAGGCCAAGCAGGCGATGAAGGAGATCTCGCTCAACCTCGTGGACCGCGAGGGGCAGCAGCAGGCCGACGACGCGTTCAAGAAGAAGATGGATGCGGAGCGGGACAAGCTGGCGAAGAACGACTATCCCTACCAGGAATTCACGTTGGTGCCGCCCCCGCCCAAGCCCGCCACCCCGCCGCAGGCCGCGGACGATTCGGAGGACGACGACGGGACCCTGAGTACCGATGAGGACGCGGGAGTCACGAGTGTGGACATTCCGCTGCGGGAAAGCCTCCGCGTGCTGTCCGACGCGCTCGGCCTGTCGAGGAATCCCCGGTACTGGGCCGACGGCGCGGCGCCGCTCACCATCCAAGTGGCGAAGAGCGGCTGACCCCGCGGGCGCTCAGGCGCGCCACGCCAGCAGGTAGCGGTCCCGGCCGGTGAGATCCCGCTGCGATTCGACGCGCGGGAATCCGGCGGCGACCGCGCCCGCACGCAGGCCCGCGTGCTGGTCGATGCCGGTTTCCAGGGCCAGCAGACCGGCGGGCGTCAGGAACCGCGGCGCCTCGGCGAGGATGCGACCCAACGCCGCCAGGCCGCCCGTCCCTGCGGCCACCGCCAGGTGCGGCTCGTGCTCGCGCACCTCGGGCGCCGCCGTCGCGAGCTCGGCGTCGGTAAGATACGGCGGGTTCGACACGATCAGCTCGAACCGCGCGGCCGGGTCGACCGCCTCAAACCAGTCGGAGCGCAGGAAGCGGACACGCCCGGCCAGACCGAG
>Ga0335078_10016357_pt1 | contig 11011 bp, 10 predicted proteins | sample Lox_Sample_32_FD_206711 | JGI IMG/M metagenome (GOLD analysis project Ga0335078, IMG submission 206711) | Soil microbial communities from Loxahatchee National Wildlife Refuge, Florida, United States - Lox_Sample_3.2 | ecosystem: Environmental > Terrestrial > Soil > Wetlands | place: USA... | reverse complement strand
TCGGAGGCGTCGGCGGCCGGCGCGCCGCAGCGGGCTCCCGGACCGTCCCACCGGCCCGAGCGGTTGTACCTGCACTACCTGCTCCTGCACGTCGACCGGCTGAGCGACTCGGGCCTCCGGTACCTGCTCAAGACCGTCGAGGAGGAGGTCGCCCACCGTGAACGGGCGCTCGCACCCCCGCCCCCCGCCGAGCGGCCGGCGCTGCCCCCGCCCCCTGCCGGTTAGCTGCGGACAAACCCGCGGCGGACTCCCTGTTCGACCAGGCCCGCGAACACCTCGGGATCCCATTCGACGCCGACCCCGAATCGGCCGCACTCGGCGGCGGCCCAGAGCGTCGTGCCGGTGCCGGCGAACGGGTCGAGCACCGTGTCGTCGACGACAGAGAACATGCGCACGAGCCGTCGTGCCAGCTCGTCCGGGAACGCCCCGGTGCGCCGTCCCGCCCCGTCCTGACGGGCGCCGCGGACATCCTCCCAGACCTGGCTGAACCACCGGTCGCGTTCATCCCGGGTCAGACGGCTCTTCGCCCGCCTCGGGTCCCGCGGGGGGAACCGGCGTGGGTCCCCCTTGCGCATCAGCAGCACGAACTCGCAATCGAGGGTGACGTAGGCGTTGGTCGGCAGGAACCCGGAGCCAAGGAAGGCGTTCGGCTTGTTCGTCGGCTTCTTCCAGAGCGCGTACGGTAGTGGCCGGAACCCCACCCGCTCGGCGGCGACGAGCGTCTGGGCGTGATTCGGCCACAGCCGAAAGCCGTCGCCGTCCCGGCGCAGGGCGTCACCGACGACGATCGCCAGGATCCCTCCGTCCACCAGGACCCGGTGGCACGACCGCCACGCCTCCTCCAGGACGCCCAGCATCGCGGGGTAATCGTCCGCGCCGAGCGCGTGGAACAGCGCGTCCCACTGGGGGATCATCGGATACGGGGGCGAGGTCACGACGAGCTCGACCGACGCGTCGTCGACCCGGTCCAGACGACGCGCGTCCCCTCGTAGAAGCCGCACGCGATCCCGGGCGTCGGCTGCCACGGGACGGTGCGAGAGGGGGGTGGTTTATACGGCTCGCCCCTCGCACCGCCGATGCGGCTCGAGCGACCGGTCCTTCAGGTGGCGCTCGACTTCGAGAACCTGGCGCGGGCCCTGGTCGCGGCCCGGGAGGCGGCCGACGGCGGCGCCGACTGGATCGAGGCCGGTACCCCCCTCATCAAGAGCGAGGGCCTGGACGCGGTGCGGGAGCTCAAGAAGGGATTCCCCGACCGACGGATCGTCGCCGACATGAAGGTCATGGATACCGGCGCGTTCGAGGTGGAGATCGCCGCGAAGGCGGGTGCCGACGTGGTCACTGTCCTCGGCGCGGCGGACAACGGGACGATCGCGGAAGCGGTCCGCGGAGCGGAGCTGTACGGGGCCGAGGTGATGGTCGACCTCCTTGGCGTCGCCGACCCGCTGGCACGGGCACGCCAGGTGGCGACCCTCGGCGCGGCCGCTGTCTGCTGGCATATCGGGATCGACATGCAGATGCAGGGTCGGACTCCGTTCGATGCGCTCGCCCAGCTCGCCCAGGGCTCGCCGGTGCCCGTAGCGGTCGCCGGGGGCCTGACCAGCGAGACGGTCGCCGCCGCCGTCCGCGCGGGGGCCCAGATCCTCATCGTCGGGGGGGCGATCACGAAGAGCCCGCGAATCACCGAGGCGACCCGCGCGGTCCGCGCGGCGATCGATGCGCGCACGGAGGTCACCTCGGAGCAGTTCCGGCGCTACGCCGACACGGACGTACGGACCGCGTTCCTCAAGGTCTCGAGCCCGAACGTCACCGACGCCATGCAGCGGCAGGGGGCGATGCACGGCATCGTCGCCCACCTGAAGGATCCCGCGGCCCGGATGGCCGGCCCCGCGCTGACGGTAGGCACGCGCAACGGGGACTGGGCCAAACCGGTCGAGGCGATCGACCGGGCGGGGCCGGGCGAGGTGCTCGTCATCGACGCCGGGGGCGGTCCCACCGCGGTCTGGGGCGAGCTGGCCACGTGGTCGGCGCACGGCCGGAAGCTCGCGGGGGTGGTCATCGACGGGGCCATCCGGGACATCGATTCGGTCCTGGAGATCGGGTTCCCTGCCTTCAGCCGGTCGGTCAGTTCGGACGCCGGCGAGCCGAAGGGCCACGGGGAGATCGGCGTGGAGGTCGTCGTCGGGGGCCAGCGCGTGCGACCGGGCGACTGGATCGTGGGGGACCTCAGCGGGGTCGTCGTCGTGCCCCGAGAGCGGGCGGCCGAGGTGGCGAACCGCGCGCTCGACGTCCTCGAGCACGAGAACCGCGTTCGTGAGGAGATTCGACGGGGTTCGACTCTCGCCGCCGTCCAGAAGTTGGAACGGTGGGAACGGGTCGGGTAGAGACCCGTCGCGCCCTCATCCGGCCGGAGGGGGCCCTCAGCGCGTCCGCAGGGCCCGCAGCACCTCGGTGCGAGCCCAGAGAGCCCTTTCGGTAGTATCCTCCCGCTCCTGCTGGTAGCGGTTCGGGCCCGTCCATCGCACGGTCCACCGGATCGGGTACCGCACATCCCAGAGGACGAGCGGCTCCGGCTCGGCCAGCGGCAAGGTGAGGCGCTCCCGCCCCTTCAGGGCGGCCCGAAGGTCGGCGAGCGACAGCCGCCCGTCGTCGACCTCGCGCAGGGCGGCGACGATCTTACGGACCATCCCCCAGACGAACGAAGGCGCCCGAACCTCCAGGAGCGTTCCGGTCCTCCAGGCATGGGAGGTGACCGACTCGATCGGTTGCCAGCGGGGACGCTCCGGAGGAACGCCCCGGGCGATCGAACGAACGTCGACGAGCCCTCGGAACTGCCGAGCGGCGTCCGCACGGCGGCGGGGGGCGCGGACGGGCCGCGGGTCAAAGTAGCGGTAGACCCGGTACCGGGCATGGCGCACCCGGAAGGAGTCGTCGACCGGGGTCGCGGCAGAAAAGAAGAGCTCCGGGGAGATCCCGTTGAGCGCCCGCAGGAGGGTCGGCCCCGCGAGCGCGCTTCGCAGCGTCAGGACGTTCGCCCGCGCGCTCACCCCGCGATCGGTCCGACTCGCTACCTCGAGGGCGATCCGGTCGGGGTCCGCCCCGAACCGAGCCAGTCCGGCCCGGATCTCGCCCTCGACCGTCCGCTCGCCCGGTTGGCGGGCCCAGCCCTGGAAGCCCAGCCCATCGTAACCGAATCGAACCAGCCACCGCGGGAGAAGGGCCGGGGCCTGCGGTGCCATCCCTCTCCGGAGGATCGCCAGGTAAGATGAGAACGCCTGTCATACGAGCGCCTACATATAACTATATACTCTAAATGGGGAGTCTATAAATTCTGTTGAGCCGGGTCCCGACCGACGCGAAATGTCGGCGCAGGGGAGCGGCCAGACATCTGGCCAAATGGGTAGCGGAACGAGCAGCTCGACGGGTGGGGATTCGCTGACCGGAACCGGTCGCTCCCGTTCGTCGCGGGTTGGGATGGGAACGGCGGTCGGTATCGCCGTCATCCTCCTGGTGGTCGGGCTGGCGGCGGGGTACTTCCTGTATCCGGCCGTCAATCCCTCGAAGAGTTCGAACAGCACGCAACTGACGGAGACGGGGTCGAGCTTGCTCTACCCGCTCGTCAAGAACTCGTGGGCAGCGGCGTACACGGCGTACAACCCAAGCGTCGTCGTGAGCGCGGCGTCAACCGGCAGCGGTACGGGCCAGAGCTACTCCGAGCAGGCCAAGGTCAACATCGGCGGCTCGGACGGGTACGTCTGGAACGCGTCCAGCTACGGGATCGTTAACATCCCGGTCGCGATCTCCGCGCAGCTGATCTGGTACAACATCCCCGGCCTCACCGGCCACCTCAACCTCAACGGCACCGTCCTCGCCAAGATCTACATGGGCCTCATCACGAACTGGAACGACCCGGAGATCCTCGCCGCCCAGACCTCGGGGCAGCGCAGCGTCCTCACGAACATGTCCCCGAGCACGATCCACGTCTTCTTCCGCTCGGATTCGAGCGGGGACACGTTCCTGTTCAGCTCGCTGTGCGACATGTCGTACCCGGCCTGGAACTACTCCTATTCCACGGGGGCGCTTACCGGCCTCAAGGGAGCGGACTTCGCAGGCGAGACCGGAAACTCCGGCATGGTCACGGCCGTCGAGGGCCAGACCGGCGGGATTGCCTATATCGGGATCAGCTACTCCGTCACGGGCAGCGGCCTCGGCTACGCGTACGTGGGCGACAACCTGGCGCTCTCGGCGAGCGGTGGGCTCAACGCCTCGAACTACGTCAACCCGACCGCCACGAACATCTCGTCGGACGCCAACCTTGGGCTGACCCACCTCGACTACGCGAAGTTCGGGCTCGCGGTCAGTCTGATCCTCGGCGGATCCCCCACCAATCCGGTCAACCTCACGCTCGGTGCCGGAGGGACGGACCCCGCGGCGGGCACGACGCCCTACCCCCTCGTCAACCTCGAATACATGCTGGTCAAGACGGCCCCGAGCGGCAGCACGGTGACGGCTTCGGCCCTCCAGGCCACCGTCTCGTTCCTGCAGTGGGCGATCTCGTACGGGAACTACGCGGCCAACGGCTCGGCCTCCAGCTACCTTGACGCGGTGCACTTCGTCCCGCTGACCCCGGCGGTCATCGGCTACGACATGCAGGCGATCGGAACCATCCAACCGTAGTCGCGACGCAGGAACCAAGCCCGTGAGTCCGCCCCCGGATCCGACGCCCGCCGGGGGCGGCGAACCCCTTCCTCGCCGCGTTCTACGTTCGGGGGGTGGCCGACCCTCGGCGAGCGGCGGGGTCCGCTCCCTCGGCCGTCTCCTGGCATACCTACCGGCGTTCGCCCCGATCGCCATCCTGGCCGGGATGTTCGGGGTGCTCGTCTACGCGTGCAAGCTCACTCTGCTACCGGATTTCTTCTCGATGCAATGGGACCCTCCCGCGAACCAGTGGGGGGTCGGCGTGTTCGTCGCAGGCTCGTTCATCACGGCCGTGCCGGCGCTCATCCTCTCGATGGCGATCGGCCTCGGGATCGCCATCGCCTCGACGACGTACCTACCGCGGTTCGTCTCCCGCCTCCTCGACCCGTTCGTCGACCTCCTGGCGGGCATCCCGAGCGTGGTCTACGGCATCTGGGCGTTCATCGTCGTCGGACCCGTCTTGGGGAAGGTGATCAATCCGTGGGTCTTCGCTCACTTCCACACCGTGCCGGGGTTCGGCGCCCCCGAGGGGTCCGAGCTAGGCACGGGGCTGCCGCTCGCGTTGATCGTGCTCACCCTGATGGCGCTCCCGATCACCACGCTTCTGATCCGAGACGCGCTGCGGTCGGTCCCGAAGGACCTTTGGGAGAGCGGGCTCGCGCTCGGTGCGACCCGGTGGGAGGTCACGCGCCGTGTGGCGATCCCATACAGCCTGCGGGGGATCGTCAGCGCCGCCTTCCTCGGCTTCGGCCGGGCGTTCGGGGAGACCGTCGCGGTGGCGATGGTCATCGGGTCGATCCCCGCGCTCCCCGACAACGCGTACGCCCCGACGTACACCATCGCGGCGGCCATGTTCCAGCTGCTGGACTCCTCGTTCTCGGACCACCAGTTCCTGGTGGTGCTCACGGAGATGGCGCTCGTCCTGATGGTCATCACGCTGGTCGTCAACCTGGTCGGCCGCCGGCTCATCTCGAACCTGACCCACTTCGATGTGCCGGGGTTGTAGGCAGGTGGGAGTGGAGGCGAGCCCGATGGGGGATACGGGGTCGGACCTGCTCTACGACCGCTCGGCGCGCACCCGCTTCCGGCTCGGCTTCGACCGGGCGATCGGCTGGCTGCTGCCGCTCCTCTTCCTGGTCGCGATACTCCCGATCCTCGACATGGTCTACTACGTCTCGATCCAGGCGCTGCCCCACCTGACGGTCCAGGTGCTGACGACGACGAGCCCCTACCAGATCGACGCGCTGCGGGTACCGATCGTCAGCACCCTATACATGATGACCCTCGCGACCGCGCTCGCGGTCGTCTTCGGCCTCTTCGGGGGCGTCGCCACCGCCGAGATCCTCCCCGAGCGGCTCGCGGGCCACGTGCGTACCTCGGCGAACCTCCTTGCCGGTACCCCGTCCGTCGCCTTCGGCTACTTCGGCTACTTCGCCTTCGTCATCGCCTTCGGCTGGGGCCTCTCGTTCATCGCCGGGGCGCTCACGCTCGCGTTCTTCATGACCCCGTACATCTTCCGGACCGCCGACCTGGCGTTCACCTCCGTGCCCCGCCACATCCGGGAGGCGGCGCTCGGCTCGGGGGCCTCTCCCTCCCAGTACATCGTCCGGGTCGCCACGCCGATTGCCTTTCCGCAGATCCTCACGGGGGTCTTCCTCGCGATGGCGATCGGTGTCGGGGAGACGGCCCCGATCTGGCTGACCACCACCCCCGGGGTTCTCGTCCCCCAGAACTGGACCGCTCCGGTGACGGTGCTGACCGAGCTGATCTGGGAGAACTTCGCGTCCCCGGCCGGCTCGGGCCTCCAGACCCTCGCCTGGCAGGCCGCGTTCCTGCTCCTCGTGGTCGTCGTCGCGCTCAATATCGTCGTCCGGTTGTTCGCGTGGCGCTACCAGAAGCGGCTGGAGGGACTGTACCAATGAGCGACTCGCTGTCCGAGAACGGAGGTCCGGTGCTGGCCGTCGACCGGCTGACCGTGCGCGCGAAGGAAAAGGCGATCATCGACCACATTTCGCTCGACTTCCTGCCGCGCAGCCTGACGGCGTTCGTCGGCCCCTCCGGCTGCGGCAAGACGACGTTCATCCGGTCGCTCAACCGGATGGTCGAGCTGACCCCGGGCCTCTCGGTCGATGGCGAAGTCCGGTACCTCGGCCAGAACATCTACGACCGAACGGTCAACCCGGTCATGGTACGGCGGCGTATCGGCATGGTCTTCCAGCGCCCGACGGTCTTCCCGATGTCGATCTACGAGAACGCGGCGTTCGGTCTGCGCCTGGTCCACGAGGAGGAGGAGGTCGTCGATCGGGCCGTCGCCGAGGCGCTCCACCGGGCCGGCCTTTGGGACGAAGTGAAGGACGATCTCGACCGCTCGGCGCTCTCGCTGTCGGGCGGGCAGGCCCAGCGCCTCTGCATCGCCCGAGCGCTCGCGGTCAAACCGCGCGTCCTCCTTCTCGACGAGCCGACCTCGGCCCTGGACCCGGCCGCCACGCAGCGGGTGGAGGACACCATCCAGCGGCTCAAGGAGGAGATCGTCCTCGTCCTCGTGACGCACAACGTGCGGCAAGCGGCCCGCGTCTCCGACCGGGTGGCGTTCCTGCACTCCGGCCGCCTGATCGAGGTCGGGCCGACCGCCGAGGTTCTCGAGCGGCCCCGGGAAGCCCTGACCGAACAGTTCATCACGGGCCGGTTCAAATGACGTCCGAGGACGGGATGCGGAGCGACGACCCGAGCAGCGATCACGACCGGTCGATCGACAACCTGAAGCAGCATGTGGCGGCGATGGCCGACCTCGCCGTGCACATGGTCGAGGACGGCACCCGGGCGCTCGTCGATCGCGACCCCATCCTCGCCGCTGCCGTCGTGGCCCGCGACCCGGCCCTGGACAAGCTCGACGTCGAGATCGAGGCCGAGTCGATCCGCCTCATGGCAATCATCCAGCCGGAGGGGCCGGACCTGCGCACTCTCGGGGCGACACTCAAGATCGCGAACAGCATCGACCGGGTCGGTCGGCTCGGTTACGACCTGGCCCGCAGCCTAACTCCCGGCCCGGACACCTCCGATACGACCCCCCGCGAGCTGCTACGCAAGATGGACGCCCGGGCCCGCGCGATGGTCGTCCAGGCTATCCACGCGTTCGTCCACAACGATGCCGAGGAAGCGAAACGGGTCTTCGCGATGGACGACGAGGTCGATGCATTGCACGTGGAGGTGGAGCGGCGGCTGATCGACCTCCTTCAGGCCGGGGGCCTGTCGGTCGACCGACTCGCGCACGAGCTGCTCGCCGCCCGGCACTTGGAACGCGTGGGGGACAACGCTTGCAAGATCGCCGAGAAAGCAATCTACGCAATCTCGGGCGAACGGCGCACCGAGTACTTCCCCGCCCTCGCCCACACGACTCCGAGCGGACGGCCCGCGCCGTAGTTCCCTGACCTTGCCGGGAGCGACGGGACCCGGGGAGGCCCGACGCCCGCTAGGCCGGGAACCTTCAAGCACAAGAGGGCGTGCCGGTTGAACCGGTCGTGCTCCCGTAGTCTAGTCCGGTCAAGGATTCGGGGCCTTCGACCCCGTAACGCGGGTTCGAATCCCGCCGGGAGCATCCGCCCCGCCGTGAGTGGTTTCGGTAACCCTTCGGGGTCCCCCGATTACAATATAGACTATAGTTCGAGCGCTTATCCTTCGGTAGGGGATGGGCCTTCTGCGAGATGTACTGAATGGAGGGGCGTAAGCTTCAGCTCGCCGGGAAATCGACCTTCCTGGTCTCACTGCCGAAGCGATGGGTGACGAACGCCGGCCTCAAGGCCGGGGACACCCTCTTTGTGGACGCCCAGGCGGACGGGTCGGTCTCGATCCGTTCCGGTTCGGGGGCCCGCCAGGCCATCCGTCGTAAGACGTTCCGCGAGCGAGGTGAGGAGACCCGCGAGCACCTGCTGCGGAAGCTGGTCGGCGCCTACGTCTCGGGGTTCGGCCTGATCGAGGTGCGGTTCACCCCGGACCGGGGCTCGTTCGTGCGGCGCGTTGCCCGCGACTTCTGCCGGCTGGTCATCGGGCCCGAGGTGATCGAGGAGAGCGGCAACTCGATCCTGATCCAGGACCTCTCGGACCCCACCGAGCTGAGCTCGGAGAAGTGCCTGCGCCGCATGCACCTGACGGTCCGCGCGATGATGGAGGATGCGGTCAACGCTCTGACGGCCGGCGACGAGTCGCTCGCCCGCGACGTCGAGCTCCGCAGCCAGGACGTGAGCCGGCTGTACTGGATGGTCGCGAAGCAATACCACCTCGCCCACTCAGCGCCCGCAGAAGGGAGCGCGGCGACCGCGATCCACGTTCACCGCCTCATCGCCAAGCACCTCGAGCGGATCGGCGACCACGCCCGAAGAATCGCGAGCGCTTCGGCGGTCGTCCGCGAGGACAAGAGCTTCGATCCCAAGTTGTTCGAACAGCTGACCACTGCCCGGGCGTCGGCGGTCGCCATCCTCGACCAAGCGTTCAACGCGCTGGTCACTCGGAACATCGATACGGCCAATCAGGCGATCGACGCGAGGGCCGAGCACCAGCGGCTCATCGACGGCCTCATCCATCGCGCATCCACGAAGCGCGGGGCCGCCCTCCTCGCCTTCGGGAACGTCGTCGACAGTCTGGGGCGTTGCGCGGTCTACGCCGCGGAGATCGCCGAGGAGGCAATCGACCTGGCCGTGCTCACGAACCCCGAGGCCGGCTGAGGGTCACTTCTTTCGGCCCCAGAGGGGTTGACGTTCGGGCGGGGTCGGCACCGCGGGGCGCTCCACGGCATCGCGGGAGGGAGCTCCCGCATCCTTGGCGATCGGTTCGCCTCCCACGACCACACCGGCCCGCCGCGCGAGGGTCGAACGCACCAGCTCCCCGTCGATCTGGTACGCCCGCGTTGCGACCCCCTGCTCGAGGGCGACATCGGCGAGCTCGAGAAGGCGACGCGGGTTCCCCCGGGACGCCCGGTTGAGCTCCCGGACCGCCTCCCGGTCGAAGGGGTACGTCGGCTCCAGGTCCTCGACGATCCGCTTCGCCAGCAGCTTCTTGGCGAGGACGAGGCGCGCCTCGTCGTCCGAGAAGCCGGCGAGCGCGAACGCCCGGTTGATGCGCGAAGCGAACGCGGGGTGGTTGACGGTTAGCCACGCGAGGTAGCTGCCGTAGCAGGTGAACAGGACGAGGACGCCCGGTTTGATCACGTCCGTGATCTCCTCCAACACCTTGACGAACGCGTCGACCTCCTGCATCTCCACCAAGTTGTGAACGTCGTTGAGGAGCAAGACCGAAGGGCTCGTGGCGTTGAGCGCGGCCCCGATACGGGTCCCGACCTCCTTCGGGTCGTACTGGCCTTCCTTGGCGCGCGTAAGGGCCACGATCGGACGCAGCCACGCGGGGGACCCCAGCATCTTCACTTGCCCCGCGGCGCGGGCCGTGGTCTGGAACGCCTCGGCCAGGCCACGCACGACCCACGGGGTCTTCGTCGTCACGTCGAAGTAGACGGAGAATGCGTGGCGCTCCCGAGCTTCCGCCTGGGCGACCAGGAGTCGTTCGGTCTTTCCCGCTCCCTGCGTCCCGGTGATGGCGACGACCGCCCGGTTCTCCTTGTCGAAGACCTCCTCGCGGATCGTTCGCAGGGCGATGTCGGCCTCCTGGTTGACGTGGTAGATCGTGACGTCGTCGAGGTTCTCGCTCGCCAGCTCCCGAAACGGGTTGCCCGTGAGCCCATACCGTTCGTAGCTCCCGGTCGGCATTCGCCCCCCTACAGCGTGCGGCTCCGCAGGTCGATGGCGAGGCGCTTCCCGTCGAATTCGTAGTAGACGTTGCGATCGACAAATCTCCCGTCGGTCCACTTGGGAACGCGCAGGAACCGGACCGCACCCTCGGGGCCCTCGCGGGTGTGGAACTGCAGGAACCCGTCGGCGAGGTGCACCACGACGGCCTCCGACCGCGCCTCGAACATGCCGCGGTCGGTGGCAAGGACGGCGGTCGTCCCCCGTTGGCGGCAGAGCGAACGCAACGCGCGCAACCACCGAGCCAGCTCGTCCGCCGAGAGATCGAGGGTCAGGAAGGAGAAGGAGTCGATGACGAGCAGCCCGCCGCCCCCCGCGAACTCCGCAAGGTCGGTCAGGTGGTCGCGCTCGTGGACGTTGACCCAGTGGTCGGGCAACGGGGTCGCCCCACGTTCGAACGCGAACTGTGCCTGGAGCTCGTCCCGGTCCCGGGACGTGACGACCGTGACGGGCCACCCCGAGCGGCCGGCGGTAAGCGCAAGGCGGCGTACGAAGAAGCTCTTGGCCGTGTCGGCGCCGCCTTC
>Ga0335078_10016356_pt1 | contig 11011 bp, 5 predicted proteins | sample Lox_Sample_32_FD_206711 | JGI IMG/M metagenome (GOLD analysis project Ga0335078, IMG submission 206711) | Soil microbial communities from Loxahatchee National Wildlife Refuge, Florida, United States - Lox_Sample_3.2 | ecosystem: Environmental > Terrestrial > Soil > Wetlands | place: USA: Florida... | reverse complement strand
GGCGTGCATCGCCGCGCTTGAGATGCTCTCGGGCAGCGTACGGCGCCACGACGACATCTGCCTGCTTGCCGCCCGCTTCACTGGCCCGGAGCGATCGTGATGCGCCAACTGGGCAATGCGGGTGATCTGCCGGCATTACGGTTGGTCTGGCGGGAACGCGGAGAGAGCGGATCACGGCGGTGGCAGGGACGACTGTGCTTGGCGGCCGGTACACACTTCTCACAGTGCTCGGGACTGGCGGCATGGCGACGGTGTGGCGGGCCAGAGACGAGATGCTGGGCCGTGACGTCGCGGTAAAGGTTCTCAGCCCGGAGCACGCCGCCGACGCTGAGTTCCTTGACCGGTTCGAAGGCGAGGCGCGCCACGCGGCCGCCGTCAGCCATCCCCGGCTCGTGACCGTGTTCGACTGCGGTGTCGAGAGCGGCACGCCGTACATCGTGATGGAACTGGTCGCGGGGCGTACGCTGCGCCAGGTACTTGACGACGCCGGAGCGCTGCCGCCCGGGCAGGCGGTCGCGATCGCCGCGGCGGTCTGCGAGGGGCTGGAAGCCGCGCACGCCGCCGGACTCGTGCACCGCGACATCACGCCCGCCAACATTGTACTGAACGGCGGTGCGGTCAAGGTCCTTGACTTCGGCATCGCCCGGGCCGACGGCACCCGCGCCGCGACCGTCGCGGGAACGGTCATGGGCACCGTCGCCTACCTGTCCCCCGAGCAGGCTTCAGGGCGTCCCGCGGATCCGCGTTCCGACCTCTACTCGCTCGGCTGCGTGCTGTTCGAGATGCTCGCCGGCAGGCCGCCGTTCACCGCCGACTCGGCGGTAGGGCTCGCCTACCGGCAGGTACACGACGATCCAGGGCTGCCGTCGGCTTGGCGCCCCGGCCTGCCCGCGAGGCTCGACCAGGTCACCGCTCGGCTGCTGGCCAAGGACCCGTCATCCCGGCCGCCCACCGCCGCCGCGGCCCGGGCGGAGCTGCTCTCCGTCTTCCCTCCGGCCGACGGCGCACCGAACGGCGGCACCGCCGTGCTTCCAGTTACGCCGGGGACCGTGCCGGGTACCCCGCGCCGGCGCCGGCGGCCCCGGCCAGCCGAGGCGGCGCTCGGTGGCGCGCTCGCCGCGTCGCTTATCGCGCTCGTGGCGGTGCTCTTGACGGCCGGGCCGGGCGGCGGGCAGCCAGCGGCCGCGTCCAGTCCCCCGTCCGCTTCGCAGGCCGCGCACGCGGCAGCCACCAGCGCCACGAGTTCGCCGTCCGCGCAGCCAGGGACGACCCTGTCGCCCGTTGCCGCCGCGGCCGCCGCGCTGGTGGGCGACCTGAAGGAAGGCGTCACGGACGGGCAGGTGGCACCGCAGGCAGGCCAGAACCTGTTCAACCAGCTGCAGCAGGTACTCTTCCAGCCAGGCCAGGACCCCCAGCAGGTCCAGCAGCAGTACTCGCAGCTCGTCCAGGCCTACACTCAGGACAAGTCCCAAGGACAGATCACCGGCCAGGCCGCCACGTCCCTGTCCAGCGCGATCAGCGCGCTCGGCACGGCCCTTGGCACTCTCTGATAGCCGATTGTCGAAATGTGAAGATTTAGGTAGCGGTCATCGGTTACGCTCCAGGCTTGTCGGCGGGGGCTGATGCGGTCAGCGTGTCCCCGCCGCAGCCTGTTTATTTTTTGCGGAGGGGGACCCCATGACCACGTTCGCTACTGGCATGCAGCCAACGGAGGAATCGAGGGACAAGGGTCTCAAGACTGGCGCTCTCGGCCTGGTGTCGAGCGTTGTCATCGGGGTCGCGTCGACGGCGCCCGCCTACAGCCTTGCCGCGACGCTGTTCTTCGTGGTTGCCGCCGTCGGGCTGAAGTCTCCGCTGATCGCCGTGCTGGCGTTCGTGCCGATGCTGCTGTGCTCGATCGGCTTCAGCGAGTTGAACAAGGCCGACCCCGACTGCGGTACCACGTTCATCTGGGGGACCCGGGCGTTCGGCCCGTCCGTCGGCTGGACGGGCGGCTGGGCCACGGTCGCCGCCGACATCCTGGTCATGGGCAGCCTCGCCCAGGTGGCCGGGCAGTACGTGTTCTTCCTGTTCCAGGGGCCGAACAGCTCGATCGGAGCCAACGCCTCCGGCGGCTGGGTGCTGCTCGTTGGCCTCTTGTGGATCGCCGCGATGACCTATATCTGCTACCGCGGCATCGAGCTCTCGGCCAGGTTCCAGCGGGTGCTGCTTACCATCGAAGTCGTGATGCTGATGCTGATGTCGCTGACGGCCCTGATCAGGGTGTTCGTCAGCAGCCCGCCGGGGTCGCTGCACCCAAGCCTTGGCTGGCTGTCGCCGTCGCACCTGCCACTGTCTGCGTTCGTTTCCGGCATCATCTTGATGCTGTTCATCTACTGGGGCTGGGACACCGCCTTGTCGGTGAACGAGGAGACGGCGGACAAGTCGAGGACCCCGGGCCGTGCCGGGATCATCTCGACGGTCCTGCTGCTTTTCACCTACGGGATCGTCATCGTCGCCGTGCAGTCGTTCGCCGGGGTCGGCGGCAAGGGGGTCGGGCTGACCAACCCGGACCACCAGTTCGACGTGCTGTCGGTGACCGGGAGCGCGATCTTCGGCACCTCCTGGCTCGGCACGGTGCTGTCACGGCTGCTGATCCTCATGGTGCTCAGCTCGGCGGCCGCGTCCACCCAGACGACGATCCTGCCGGCCGCCCGCACCACCCTGTCCATGGCCGCCTACCGGGCGCTGCCACAGCAGTTCGCCAAGATCAGCCCGCGGTACCTGACCCCCACGGTGTCCACGGTGGTGGTCGGGGTCGCCTCTGTCGCGCTGTACGTCCCGCTGAACTACATCTCCGGCGGCAACCCGATCGCCGACGCCGTTTCCGCGATCGGGCTCTACATCGCTTTCTACTACGGCCTGACCGCCTTTTCCTGCACCTGGTACTACCGGTCCCGGCTGACGAGCGCCCGCGACCTGTGGATGCGCGGCATCCTGCCGCTGCTCGGCGGCCTGATCATGTACGCGGCCGGCTTCTACAGCCTGCAGAGCGACTGGGTGGCGTCTAACAGCTACACCAGCTGGACGGTACCCGGCCTGCAGTGGCAGGTCGGCGGGATCTTCATCATCGCCGCGCTGGCAGCGCTTGCCGGGGTTGCCAGCTTTGTCTACATGCGCGTCACCGCTCCCGCCTTCTTCCGCAGGCAGACTCTCACCAGGGCCACTCCCGTGCGAGTCCCCGAACTGGAACTGTGATGATCAGCGAGGCGCCGCCTAGGAGCTCGGCAGGCACGGCACCCGGCAGGCCGTCCTGGCCCGCCAGGTCGGGCACGGTCCCCTCGCTGGCCGACGGCTACGCGATGCGGCTGGAGACCGCTCCCGACCTGGCGGCCGCGCTGTCGGTCGGAACCGCGGTCGCGCTGGTGCCCGGCCGGCCGGGGGGCTCAGGTCAGGCGGGCTCGGATCAGGCGGCGGATCCCGCTCCCGGGGCAGGCCCCCCGGTACGGGACTGGCTGAGAGCGACGGGCAAGACTCAGCTCGCCGCGGCTTTTGCCGAGTCGCTGTGGCAATCGGGCGGCCTGGACCTGCTTGCCTGGATCCAGGCAAGCAGCCGGGCCGCGGTGCTGTCCGGCTACGCCGCGGCGACGGCCACCGCCACCGGCCGGGACCAGGCAAGCAGTTGCGAGTCGGTCGCCGCGCAGTTTCTCGGCTGGCTGAGCGAGACGAGCCGTTCATGGCTGGTGGTGCTCGATGACCTGACCGACCCCGCGGACCTTGACGGACTCTGGCCGGCCGGCCCCAACGGCCGGGTCCTGGTGACCTGCACGGAAACCATGGCCCTCCCCCGCGGCATGCAGGTACTGCCGGTCGGGCTGTTCAACTCGCGCGAGGCCCTCAGCTACCTGATGGAGCGGCTGTCGGCCAACCCTGGCCAGCGGCTCGGCGCGATCGACCTGGTCAAGTCGATCGCCCTGGAGCCGGCCGCGCTAACTCAGGCCAGCGCGGTGATCGCCAGCTCCACGATGTCGTGCCACAGCTATTGTGACTACTTCGCCCGCAGGCGGGACCAGCTGATAGATCCGTCTGGCCCCCCGCCGCCGGCCAGCGCGGTCACCTGGACGATCTCGTTCGAGCGCGCCAATCAGCTCGCCCAGGGCGGGTCGGCCCAGTCCGTCCTTGCCCTGGCGGCGCTGCTTGACGGGGACGGCATTCCAGGGACCGTGCTCACCGCGCCCGCGGCGGTCGGCTACCTCGCCGGCGGCGGGGCTCCCGCAGTCAGTGAGACCGCCCGCGCGGCGCTGGCGGCGCTGGAACGCGTCGGCCTGCTGACCGTCACGCCCGCGGCAGCATCGCCGATGGTCCGGATCAGCCCGGTGCTGCAGGCGGCGCTGCGCGCCGCGATGCCGGAGGCCATGACGGACCAGGCGGTCAGGGTGGCCGCGGACGCGCTGCTCCAGGCCTGGCCCAAGGCCGAGCTGCCCGGCTGGCCCGCTTCCGGCCTGCGATCCTGCGCGGCCGCCCTGCGGCAGGCTGCCGGGGACCGGCTGTGGTCCGCCGGCTGCCATCCGGTGCTGCTCCGCGCCGGGGACAGCCTGGACCGCGCCCGGCTGACCGGTCCGGCGGTGGACCACTGGAGCGACCTGGCCGCGACCAGCGACCGGCTGCTCGGCTCCGGGCACCCGCATACCGTACTTGCCGGGCAGCGGCTGGCCGAGGCCCAGCTGGCGGCCGACCGCGCGGACGACGCCGTCGCCTCGTTCCAGCGGCTGCTCGACATCCAGAGCGTGCGGCTCGGGCCGAATCACCAGGACGTGATCGAGGGGCAGCGGCGCCTCGGCCACGCTCTCGTGGCGGCCCGCCAGCTCAACCGCGCGGTCTCCGTCCTGGAGAGCGTGGTCACCGGTGCTGAGCGGGTCCACGGCACCGAGCACGCCAATACGTTCGGCGCGCGGGACGAGCTCGCCGCCGCCTACCTGGCCGCGGGCCGGTACGCCGACGCCATCGGCCTTTACCGGCGCACACTCGCCGACCGGGAGCGGAGCCAGGGATCGCGCCATCCGGAGACGATGACCACGCGCCAGTGCCTTGCCGACGCCTACCTGGCCAGCGGCCAGGCGAAGGAGGCGGTCGCTGTCTACAAGCGGGTGGTCGCCGACCGGGAGCGCGCCCTCGGGCCGGACCACCTGGACACCAACAGGGCACGGGCCAGCCTGGGCGCCGCCTACCAGCGGACGGGCAAGACGGTGGCGGCCGAACGGGTCTACGAGCAGGCCCGGGCCGGCTTCGAGCGGACGCTCGGCCCTCGTCACCCCGATGCGCTGCGCAGCCGCGCGGAACTTGCCCGCGCGTACCATCAGCTGGGACGGTACGGCGACGCCCGCGCGCTGCTGCGCGACACGGTCGACCGGCTTGACCGCATCCTGCCGCACGGGGACCCGCTGATCACCGACCTGCGCGCGATCCTGGCCGATATCGGCGACGAGTAACCGGCCCGCGCGGTCGTGCGCCAGCCCGTCACGATATGGATGGCCCCCTCCGGCTCAGGCCGCGAGCGCGGCACGGGCCGCCGCGCGCAGCCGGCCCGCGTACGACGCGCCGAACAGGCACGCGTGCACGAGCAGCGGGTGCAGCTGGTGCAGCGGAACCCGGTCCCGCCACCCGCCGGCCAGCGGTACGGCCTCCTCGTACGCGCGCAAGATCACGTCCAGGTGCGGCGCGCCGAACAGCGTGAGCATCGCCAGGTCGGTTTCCCGGTGCCCGCCGTGCGCGGCCGGGTCGATCAGCCACCCGCGCCCGCCCGACCACAGCACGTTCCCCGACCACAGGTCGCCGTGAACGCGGCTCGGCGGCTCTGGCGGGCCGGCCAGCTCCCCGATCCGCGCGGCCACGGCCTCCACCAGGCCGATGTCCACGCGGGACAGCGCGCCGCCGTCACTCGCCTTCCGCAGGTACGGAACGAGGCGCTGCTTCGCGTACCACTCGCCCCACTCGCGGCCGGGCGTGTTGTCAAGCGGCAGGCTCGCGATGAAGCCAGGCCAGGGCGCGCCGAAGGCGTCCGCGCCGGCGGCGTGCAGCCGGGCGAGGCCCGCGCCGAACCCGGCGGCCGCCTCCGTCGTGGGGTGCCCGGGCGGCAGCAGCTCGATGACGAGCAGGTCCTCCGCCACACCGAGCACCCGCGGTACCGGAACCGCCTGGGCCTGGGCCAGCCAGCGCAGCCCGTTCGCCTCCGCCGCGAGCGCCGCCGCCTGCCCGGGCCCGGGCGCCGCCTTCGCGAACACCGCGCGGCCGTCCGCGAGCATGGCGGTCAGGTGCTTGTAGCCATGCTGGGCGCCGGCCACGCTGAGGCGGGTCACGTGGACGTGCAGAAGCTGCCGCATCCGTTCGGTGAAATGGGTCTGCGCAGCCGAAGTCATGGCACCATCATCCCCGGGCATGGCGTCGGCGAACGGGCGGGCCGCGCCGCGCCGCGCCGGGCAGCGCCGGGCAGCGCCGGGCAGCGCCGCCGGATTTATCGGTAAATTTTTCACAACTGGAAGATAAAAGACGTCGAGGGCGTCTTTTCTTTACATCGGGTGAAAAGTTTACTTGTTAAGAGAAATTTACTGGTAATACCGCGCGCTGAAGGGGCGCGTGGTGCTGCCGTGCCCGCGTCTTGGCCCATCGGCACGCCGCGGAGGCTCCACGGCTCAATTGACCGGCCCGGCGGCTGCCGCCCGTGCAGCCGGCCGGCCGGCGGGCGGTGAGCGGCCAGGACGCCAGCAGGGCAGCAGGGACAGCAGGGACAGCGGGGACAGCAGGGACAGCAGGGACAGCGGGGGCACGTTCGCCTGAGTGGCCAGGGGCGTGAGTGGGTAGTTGCTGTTGGTGAGGTCGCCGGGGCGTGCGTTCCCTGGTGGAGGCCAGTCAGAACCGATTCCGAATAAGGGAATTCAAATGGTCCCGAACTGGAAACGCGCGCGCCCGGCCTGGCCGCCAGGCGCCAAGTTCCCTGGTGACGGAATAGCGGAACCGCGGGCGACGCGCCCGGCCTGCTGCTGGACGGCGCGCCCGGCGATCCAGGGACTGCTTGCCTTCGCGGTGTACCTGGTGGCCTTCGTCACCGCGGCCGGCCTGCCGCTTGCCAGGCACCTGAACGTGCCGGACCTGCGCCAGTACTGGACGGACGTGCAGTTCTACGCCTGGTGCCTGGGCTGGTGGCCTTATGCCGTGTCGCACTGGGCCAATCCGCTGTTCTCCGGCCAGATCGGCGCGCCGCACGGCTACAGCCTGGCATGGGCGAGCACCGCCCCCGCCGTCGACCTGGCGATGTGGCCGGTGACGGCCGCGTTCGGCGTGGTGGTGTCGTACAACGTCATGCTGCTGCTGGTACCTCCGGTCTCGGCCGTGGCGGCGTTCGCGGCCGCGCGGCGGCTGACCGGCAGGTTCTGGCCGTCGCTGCTGGCCGGCGCCGTCTACGGCTTCTGCCCCTTCGAGCTGACGCACACCTGGCAGGGCCAGTCGAACCTCACGGTGATCGCGTTGTTCCCGCTCCTGGTGTACCTGGTGCTGCGGTGGTGGGACGGGTCGATGAGCGGGACCCGCTACGTCCTGTGGGCGGCGCTCGCCATGGCGCTGGAGTTCTATACCTTCGACGAGGGCTTCTTCGAGCTGACCGGCGTGCTGGCGGGCGCCCTGGCCATCGGCTACGCGGTCGCCGGGCGCGCGGGCCGGCGCGCCGTGGCCCGGCTGGCCGGTCTGACCGCCATCGCCTACGCCGGCGCGGTCATCGCGGCCGCGCCGTACCTGATCTACGCGCTGCGGCACTACCAGGCCGCGCTCACCAGGGGGCAGCCGGGCTTCTCCCTGCCGCTGATCCGGCTGGTGCTGCCGACCTCGCAGCAGAATTTCGGCGTGACCCCGCTGATCGCCTACTCCAACCACATCGGCCGGACCGGGATCGACGACTACGTCGGCATCCCGTTGCTCATCGTCCTGCTGCTGCTGGTCGGCTTCGCGTGGCGCAGCAGGCTCAGCTGGCTGCTGCTTGCCGGGTCCGGGCTCGCGATCGCGCTCGCGGCCGGCCCCAGCCTGGTGGTGACAAGCACCCGCCGCGCCTACCGGCTGCCGTGGGCCAGGCTGTGGAGCATGTCGATCGCGCGCAGCGCCGAGCCCTCCCGGTTCATCGTGTTCGCGGTGCTTGCCCTCGCCATCGCGCTGGCGCTGTGGCTGGCAGCACCGGCAGGCAGCAAGCTGCTAAGCGCGGCCCGCTGGGGCCTCGGCCTGCTCGCGGTCGCGGCGATCCTCACCGACTCTCCCACGGCTTACCAGGCGGTAAGCCCGCTGCCGCCCTTCTACAAGCCGCCGGCCACCATGCACCCGGTCAACCAGCTCCCGGCGTTCGTCACCGCGGGCCTGTACCGGCGGTACCTGCGCCCGGGTGAGATCGTCGTCATCCTCACGGACAGGGGAAACGCCGGGATGCTGTTTCAGGCCGCCGCTGGCTTCTACTTCCGGATCGCCGGCGGCTACATCAACGCGTCGCTGACGCCGGTCGACGCGATGCCGCACGCCATCACCCTGCTCGCCCATCCCACCAGGCAGGCGCTGCGGCTGTTCGACGACTACGCCCGCGCCTCCGGGCTAGGTGCGATCGTGGTCGAGCAGGCGTGGGAGGAACCCTGGATGAACCTGGGCAGGCTCGACATGCGCGGCATACCGGCGGGCGGCGTGACCATCTACCCGATAGGTCCCTGGCTCGCTAGCCAGGCGCACGTGACGGCCGGCAGGCCAGCAGGCTACGCGCCTTCGCGATAGGCGATGGCGGCCGCTTCCGTGCGGCTCGCCGCGCCTAGCTTGCCGAGGATGTTGGAGACGTGCACGCTCGCCGTCTTGGGTGAGATGAACAGCTCCGCGGCGATGTCGCGGTTGGACATGCCCCTGGCGATCAGGCGCATCACCTCCCGTTCTCTCTCGGTGAGGGCGGCAAGCGGACTTGAGCCTGCGGTTCCGCTGCCGTGCCCGCCCCGGTCCCCGTTCCCTGGGTCAAGGCGGGCGCGGCGCGCCAGGTCGTCGAGTGCCGCGCCGAGGGGCGCCGCCCGCAGCCGCGACGCGGTATCGCGCGCCGCGCGCCAGACGGCGGTGGCCTCGTCGCGGCGTCCGGCTTCCACCAGCGCCTCGGCGAGCCGCCACTGCGTGCGCGCCGTCTCGTACACGTAGCCCGGCCCGAACTCGGCGAGCACCCGCTCCCAGGCCTCCGGGGAGTTCGCCCTGGTGAGGCGGGCGTACTCGGCTTCGCAGCGGGCAAGCCAGCCGCGGCCCTCCGGGCCGAGCGCCGCCTTGGGCCTGGCGGGGTAGCTGGCGCCCTCCCTGGCGACGGCGAGCAGCGCGGCGCCGGCGGCCGCTTCGACGTCCGCGCCGGGGTAATCCCCGGCGGCCCGCAGCCGCGCCGCCCGGTCGGCCCGTGCCGCGAGCGCGACCGCGGTCACCCGGATCACCGACGGGCTGTGCGCGGGCCACGCGTCCGCGTCGATCGCGGCCTCCGCCTCCGCCAGGGCTCCCGCGCAGTCCCCCTGCCACAGGGCATGCTCGGCGAGGATACCGCGCGCGATGTACGCGACGAATACGTCGTCCCAGAACGGCTCAAGCCAGGTTCGCCGTTCGCTGACCGCAGGGTTACCGCGGGCCACGTCGATGAACAGCGCCATCGCGGACAGCACCGCCTCCGCCTGCCTGGTGACACGGGCGGGGAACCCGTCCGCCAGCTCCTGCGCGTGGTCCCAGTGCCCGTCGGCGAAGTGCGCCTGGAAGTGCAGGTGCTGCAGGTCCAAGCCGAACGGTGCGAGGCCGAGCCCTTCAGCCTCCGCCCATTCCACCCCGCGGTGGGCGACGGTGGCGGCCTCCGCCAGCTCACCTCGCGCCAGGCGCTCCTGTGCCAGGTGGTAGACGGCCCGCAGCCGGACGCCAATCGACCCGGCCGCTCCCGCCTGCTCGATCGCGGCGCTGAACAGTCCGATCGCCTCGCCGGAGCTGCCGGCCCGCAGCGCGAGCTGCCCGGTCGTGGCGAGCGCGTCCGCCTCCATAGAGGCCGACCCGGCGGCGCGAGCGGCCTCGCGGGCACGCCCGGCCCAGTCCCTGGCGTCGTCGTAGCGGTGCGCCGCCATCAGCGCGATCGCGTAGGTCGCCATGGCGCGGGCCCGGTACCAGGTCGGCTCGTCCGGCGTCTGCCGCACGGTCGCCTCCGCCACGTCGAGTGCCTCGGCGTACCACTGCGTGTTCTCGCCCTGCAGCAGGTGGTACGCGAGCCGCTCACCGACCCGGCAGCGCAGCTCGGCGATTTCCGCGGGTCCTGCCTCACCGGGCACCCAGTCGCGGATGCGCCGGAGCAGGTGCACGGCGCGGGGTACGTCACCGCTTGTCGCGGCGGCAAGCGCGGACTTCAGGCCGAGCTTGCCGCGCGTCATGCCCGCGAGCCGTTCCGCCCCCTCTACCCGCACCCACAGCTCCAGGGCCAGGTCGTAGTGGCGGTGCGCCTCGGCGGGGGCGCCGAGGCGCTCGGCCGCTGCGGCGGCACGGACGGAGGCGGCGAACGCGCCGGGTATGTCGTGGCTCGCCATGCTGTGGTGCGCGAGTTCGGCGGCGGCCCCTGGCTTGCCGGTACTGTGCACGCCGTTGAGCAGGCCGGCGAGCCGGGCGTGCAGCCGGGTCCGCTCCCCCGGCATCAGGTCGGCGTAAACGGCCTCGCGCAGCAGCGCGTGCCGGAACCGGTACCCGTCGGGCCCGTCGGGGGCAAGCAACTGGTGACCGGCCGCCTCGCGGACCGCCTCCTCGTAGGCGTCGTCCGGCAGGCCGGAGGCGGCCCGGACCAGGTCGTCGGCGGCGCCGCCGCCGGCCACCGCCGCCGCGCGCAGCACCTGCTGCGCCGCATCGGACACGCGTTCAACGCGCGAAAGCAGCAGCGCGGCAAGTCCCGTCGGCAGCGTGCCGCCCGTGGCGTCATCGGCGCACGACGACGCCGTCAGCAGCTCCTCGGCGTAGTAGGCGTTCCCTTCCG
>Ga0335078_10016354_pt1 | contig 11011 bp, 11 predicted proteins | sample Lox_Sample_32_FD_206711 | JGI IMG/M metagenome (GOLD analysis project Ga0335078, IMG submission 206711) | Soil microbial communities from Loxahatchee National Wildlife Refuge, Florida, United States - Lox_Sample_3.2 | ecosystem: Environmental > Terrestrial > Soil > Wetlands | place: USA... | reverse complement strand
AGCGTTTCGGTAAACGAGCGCGAGGGCGGATGCACGGGCATCATGAACAATCCAAGGCGCATGTTTCCCCCATCAACGCGACGCCGCCGGCATCGCTGTGATATTTCCAGAAGCATGACATCTTAAGGCGGCGGCGATCAAGCGCGCCCGCGCGCAACGTTCGCGCGAATGCTTGATTCCCGGTTCGCCCTGACGCAATCTCCGGGGCCAAACGGAGGAAGCCCATGAGTGTAGCGGAACTACGCTCTGCCACGGCACCGCAGCAAGACGTGCCGAGCGCCAACGAACTGATTGCGCGGGCCAAAAAGCTTGCGCCGAAACTGCGCGAGCGCGCCGTCAAAGCCGAGCATGATCGGGCTATTCCCCGCGAGTCGGTCGAGGAATACATCGACCTGGGCCTCATTCACACATTGCAGCCGCGCCGCTGGGGCGGCTACGAGCACGATCACGAAGTCGCTTTCGACATCGCCATCGAACTCGGCAGATCGACCTGCGGCTCATCAGCGTGGTGCCTCAATTATCTCGCCGATCACGCCTGCATGCTGGCGTTGTTCCCTGAAGAGGCGCAGCACGACGTCTGGAGTCAAAACAAGGCCGCGTGCATCGCCACCTCGGCTGCGCCGACCGGCAAGGTCACCGTGGTGCCGGGAGGTTACCGGCTCGACGGCCGCTGGTCATGGTGCAGCGGGCTGCGGCACTCCCACTGGATCATGATTGGCGGCCTTGCATTCCGCGAGGGCGAGGACCATCCCGACATGCGGCTTTATTTGGTGCCAGTGTCGCAGGTGAAGCAGGACGATACTTGGTATTGCGCCGGCTTGCGCGGCACCGGCTCGATCACTTCGGTCCTCGACAACGTATTCGTACCGGAGCACCGCACCGTATCGTTCTCGACACTGCGCGACGCTTGCTCGCCGGGATCCAAAGTCAACAACAATCCGATCTACCGCACGCCTTTCATCGCCGTGCATTCCTACGCGCTGCTTGCGCCGGCACTGGGACTGGCGCGCGGCGGGTACGCCGATTTTGTCGAATGGACGCGGCAGCGCTACCTGACCTATACCCAGCTTGCCATTGCCCAGCATGTGCCGGTGCAGCTTAAGGTCGCGGAAATCTCGGCCCATATCGATGCGGCCGAACTCTTGGCGCGGCGCGCCCTCGCGACGGCGCGCAAGGACTATACCGGCATGAATATGCCGACGCGGCGCTTGCTGCGCCGCGACTTTACCTACGCGATGCGCATGCTGCGTGAGGCGATGGACGCGCTGATCAAAATCTCAGGGTCGAGCGGACTCATGGACAGCAATCCGGTGCAGCGCTGCTGGCGGGACGTCCATGCCATTTCCTCGCACGTCGTGATGAACTGGGATGTGCCGGCGGAAAATTTTGGCCGCGCCGAGTTTGGCCTCGAGAACAATCCGGCCTATCCGGTGTTTTAGCTGCGGGTGTCGGCGCGGAGTTACGCCTGCTGCGCGCCAAGCGAGCCGGCCGAAGACGTACCATGGCCTCAAGCCGCAGCCACCACGAAATCACCGACGAACATTTGAGTTACTGTCGCACGGGCTGGGTTTGCGGTCGGCACCCTACGGCGCCGGCCGGTTGTGGCCGACCGTCTTTAAGTATTGCAACGTCTCGGCGAGAGAGACGACGTCGGCGTATTTGGCGTTGAGGTCGAACAGGCTCTGCTCGTGTGCCGCCGCCGAGCGGTCGCCGACCGCCTCGCGCACCACCATCGGGCGAAAACCATTCTGCACCGCGTCGACCGCGGTCGCGCGCACGCAACCCGACGTGGTGCAGCCGGTGATGATCAGCGTGTCAATCCGCCGGCTGTTGAGCCGCGGGACAAGATCGGTGCCGAAGAAGCAAGAGGCATATTTCTTGACCAAGAGAATATCGGACGGCTGCATGTCGAGCCGCGCATCGACCTTGACCGCGTCGGAACCCGCGGTCAGCGTGCGTGTGCCTTTTTGTTTGAGCGCCCAGATGCCGGCATCCTTGATGTCGGCCTCCTCATACATGACGGTGGAAAAGATCACCGGGATCTGGCGCTCGTGGGCGACCGCAAGCAGCGGCTTCTGCGCTTCGATCTCGTCGTCGAGCTTGGCACCGAGCGGCATGGACGGATCGGTGAAACCCTTGAGCATGTCGATGACGATAAGCGCCGGCCGCTCGCCAAAACCGATCCTGATGCCGAAGCCGCGCTGGCGAAAAAATTCCTCGTCCTCTTTACCACTGGTCACGATCCGCCGCTCCTTCTCGCCCAAGCCTTTATATGCGAACAATCTGACAAGCGAAACGGAGGGGCGCCATGACGAAAAGACTAGCCGGTAAGACCGCGGTGATTTCTGGCGCCGCGTCCGGCATCGGTCAGGCGGCAGCGGTGCGCTTGGCGGAGGATGGAGCGCAGGTCGTCATTGCCGACCGCGCCAAGGCGGATCAGACGCTGAAAATGATCGCCGATGCCGGCGGCAAAGCGCGGGCCGCGGAGTGCGACGTCAGCAGCCCGGAGAGCGTTGCGGCGCTCAAAGGCGAGGTCGAGAAAAATGGCGGACGCTGCGACATTCTCGTCAACAACGCCGGCATTTTTCCGATGCAGCCGTTCGATGAGATTACTTTCGCCGATTGGCGGCGGGTTCTCTCAGTGAATCTCGATTCTATGTTTCTGATGAGTAAAGCATTCGCCGACGGCATGCGGAAAAACGGGTGGGGGCGGATCATCAATATCGCCTCCGATACGGTCAACCTGCTGGTGCCGAACTTGATCCATTACATCAGCAGCAAAGCCGGCGTGATCGGCTTTACTCGCTCGCTCGCCACCGAACTCAGCCAATATGGCCTGACAATCAACGCCATCGCGCCCGGATTGACGCGGACGCCCGGTACCATCAATCAGACGATGCCCGGTGACATGACGCCGGAGAAGCTGTTCGACATGATGGCCAATACGCAATCGATCAAAAGGAGCGAAATCGCCACTGATCTCGTCGGCACGATATCGTTTCTTGCGAGCGATGATGCCGCCTTCATCACCGGGCAGACGCTCTACGTCAACGGCGGGCTTACCCGCTCGACGTAGAGCGCAATGCTCGAACGAACATCAATGCGCCATAAGGCGGCCAAGCATCATCAGGAGGCCGATGATGGAGAGGGCCCATGCTGCGGTGCGCACGTAAACGATGCCCGCGAGATAAATCGGCAGATAAATGATCCGGCCGATGATCCAGATTGTGGCGCCGAGGCCGCCGGCGTGTCCCGTTGCGATCAGCGCCAGATCGAGGGCGACAAACGGCACGAGATTTTCCACATAATTGTGGAGCGCGCGCGTCGCGCGCCCGCAGGCAAGACCTTTAGCCTGTACGTTGGCGTCGCGGGGACTGAACAAATAGGCATCGCCGAATTCCGCTCGCGCCGTCACCGCCTGGCAAAGGACATGCACCACCCAGAATATGACGCTGAGTTCTAGGCATAGGAGTTCGCTCATTTGGCCCCCCCCGGTCGAATGCAAGAATGCCCGGACGATATCGGTTTCCCGCGGCGCGTACAACGCGCCGTCCCGTTATTCCGGCGTCGGCGGGCTAAGTTGAGACGCGCCTTTGCCATCGCGGCATTGCTGCTAGCGGGCGCCGCCGCCGCCTTCGCCCAGTCGGACGCGATGAATTCCTACGCGCAAGCCTTAGGCCGCTTCAAGGCAATCTTGAGCGAGCGGCACGCGCAGATTAGTTCGAACCGGCGGTTGTCCGATTTGCCGGGGCAGGCACTCTATCGCGCCCGCAACGATATGATCAGCACGTACAAAGACCTCACGGACGCGTTGCCGGCAAAGATCGGACGACCGAACAAATTCGGCATTCCGCCGGCCTATTTCGACGCCGACAACACCCCGCTGCTCGATGAATATCGCGATCTCTTCAAGATCATGCAGGCGCCGCCCACTGACGCGCAATACTCAGAAACTCCCTTCAAAGACGTGGTCGAGCTCGGCACGGCAATAGCGCGCGCCAAGGGGCTTAACGCGGCGAGCGCCGCTGTCGCCGGGCGCATTAGCCTCGGCATTTTCTTTGCCGAAACGAACGGCATGCAGAATCTCGGGAACGCGCGCTCTAACGCCTACAAGGGCAGCTTTCAAACCGGCGTGTCGGAGGATGCCAACGGCCGGAAAAAATGGCTGGCGATGAAAGCCTCAATTGCGTCGTTCGATCCGGCGCTGCTCGTCCGGGACGCCAGCGAAGAGGGGCGGGTAGGGACTCTCGATCGGCGCTACAACCACTGGCTTGCCGTCCGCGACGGCCTGATGAACGCGCACGCCGAGCTGTTTCTGCAAATACCCGCGATAGTGAAGGCGCTCCCCGATCCGATCGATCAAATGAAGGTCTTCGAACTTGTGCAGATCGTTCCCACGCCAACCAAGGCGGCGCTCAGGTCCGGCAATCTTGCCGGCTACCGGATTTCCGATCCGACAGTCATGCGCTATTTGCGCAACAACAGCATTTTCACGTTTGGACATGCGGATCGAGCAAGAACCTCCGCCACCTTTCGCGAAATCCTCGATGCCATGTGGCTGTTCAACGACAAATTCGAGAGTGCGCTGGCGAAGTTTGATGAGATCGAGAGGTCAAGGTAATGGCAATAATTGCCATTTGTCATGGACGCTTGCTTGCCGTGCGCACGCGCGCATAAGCGGGACGCTGCAGGCAGATGTCGAGCCACTTTGCAACATGTGCACAGCCCGAGAGATCGAGACGGCTCATTTTGCCCCAGACGAGAATGCTGGCGACGTTGAGGTCGGCCACGGTGAAGTCATCCGCCGCCAGATAGGGGCGGGCCGCCAGCGCGCCGTCGAGCAAACGCAGCGGCTTTTTCAGCAACAGCTCATCGCGTTCCGCGTAGGATGGATCGCGGCCAAACTCTGGCAGCATCGCGCGATGCATGAGCAACTCCAGCAGGAGTGCTTCCATTTCCAGCATTGCCCAAAAGCTCCATTGCGCCGCAAGGCCGAGAACCTCTGGCTTGTCGGAGTGAAGTGGGCCGTCATACTTCTGCGCTAGATAGAGATTGATGGCCATGGATTCCCAGATCACCGTCGACCCGTCGACAAGCGTGGGAATACGCGCATTCGGATTGAGCCGCAGATATTCCGAACTCTGCAAGTCTTCCGGCCGCGTACTCTTTTTAATGAGCTCGTAAGGTAGGCCCATTTCCTCGAGCATCCACATGCAGCGCACCGCGCGCGAGCGAGCATTGCCATACAATTGCAGCATCGATTGTCTCCCTTGCGCGCGGCTCAAGCCCCGCGGCGCCGAGTTAATTCCACCGCCAGACACCGTAAGCGTGGCCGTTCTGCATTTGCGGTGCGATGTAATTGGGTTTGCGATTGCCGATGGCGCCGAGCATGGCGATCCAATTGAGCAATTCGCCGCCGACATTGCCGGCCTTTAAGAGCTGATGCTCGGTCGCCTCGGCGAGGAGCGTCTCGATCTGCTGCTCCTCCATGAGCTTGATGATTCGCCACGCCCAATCCGGATCAGGCACGCCGTCGGTGCGCCCTGGCGCCATGCGCGGACCGGCGACTTCCAGCGAAAAACTGCCCGAGCCCATAATGACCACACGCATCTGCGCCGGCCATGAGGCGATGGCGCGCGCGACCGCTTGCCCGAGCGCATAGCAGCGCTGCGCCGAAGGCAGCGGCGGCACGTGACCGCTGACGAAGAACGGCACCACCGGCACCTGCATTTCCGGCGTGAGGAAATGCAGCGGCACAGCGACCGAATGATCGACCGAATAATGCTGCGCAAGCGCAGCATCGAAGCCCGCTTCGATGCTGGTGCGGCGAATATGCGCCGCCAGATCGAGCAATGAGGGGATTTTGTACACCGGCATTTCCCGTGGCTCGTCGTTGGGGCCGGTAAAGCTCTTCTCCACGCCCACGGCAAAAATCGGCAGATTATCGAGGAAGAACGTATTGAGATGGTCGGTGTCGAACATCACGATCGCATCGGGTCGCACGGCGGCAAGCTGTTCCTTCTGCGCCGCGAACAACTTTGCGGTTTCGCTTTCCGGACCGTCACGCTTGACGAAAAACGGAAACACCGGGGTGTGCGGCACGCCAAACCCGGCAACAATATTGGCCATTTCGAAACTCCCTGTCGTCCATTCACATTAACGCGGCTCTCGTGCGACATTAGTGCGGGCAGCGTGAAGCCGCCAGAGATTACATTCGGGAGGTTATCGTGCCGCGCAAGCCAGCGAAGCAACGCCGCGCAAAACGCGGCGCCGCCGCCACCGCGATACCGACCGAGCACGGCCGCTTTCCCTATTCGGCGATCATCGACCGTCCGCGCCTGTCGTGGCCGAACGGGGCGCGCGTTGCGGTATGGGCGATCCCGAACATCGAGCATTTTTTATTCGACCGCCCGTCGACGCGGCTCACCACCATCCCGGTCAATCCGGACGTGCTCAATTACGCCTGGCGCGACTATGGGGTGCGCGTCGGCATCTGGCGGATGATGGAGATTATGGAGAAGCACGGCGTTAAGGGCACCGTCGCGCTCAACTCCGATGTGTGTGCGCGCTATCCGCGCATTATCGAAGAGGGAAACAAACTCGGCTGGGAGTGGATGGGGCACGGCACCAATAATTCGACGTTGATCAACCAACAATCGGAAGCGGAAGAGCGCGCGCTGATCAAGGAGGTCGTTTCCACCATTAAAAAGGCCGTTGGCAAAGCGCCGCGCGGGTGGCTCAGTCCGGCCCTGAGCGAGACCTTGCGCACGCTCGACATTTTGGCCGAGAACGGCATCGAATATGTCGGCAACTGGACGAACGACGACCAGCCCTACCCGATGAAGGTGAAGAAGGGTTCGATGATCGCAATGCCGTATTCGGTCGAGATCAACGACATCCCGGCGTTTCTCGATCTGCACCAGAGCCCGGAAGTTTTCGGGCAAATGATCTGCGACCAGTTCGACGTGCTCTACGAGGACGGCGCCAAGACCGGCCGCGTAATGTCAATCTGTTTGCATCCGTTCCTGGTCGGTTACCCCCACCGCAGCAAGTATCTTGCCAAGGCGCTAGCCCACGTCACCTCACGCCAGGAAGTTTGGATAACGACCGGCGGCGAGATCGTCGACTGGTACAAGAAGAATTATCTCGGGGACTGATAATCTGGAGGAGGCCTTAGGTGAGCGGCACAGGCGGACATTGGCGTCGCGTTTTCAGCACGAGCGCGCCCGGTTGGTCGATCCTGGTGCGGCTGATTGTAGGTCTCATAGTTTTCTTCCCGGAGGGAATCCAAAAGCTCGCGTTCCCGGACATTTTGGGTTCAGGGCGCTTCACCAATATCGGCATCCCTTATCCGGCCATCATGGGACCGTTTGTCGGTATGGTCGAAGCAGTTTGCGGTGCGCTGATTATTCTCGGCCTACTGACCAGATTGGCGGCCATTCCGCTCATCATCGTCATGACCGTCGCTATTCTCTCGACCAAAATCCCGATCCTGCTTGGACATGATTTCTGGATATTTCATGTTCCCAAGATTGCCCGCTATGGCTTCTGGAGCATGGCACACGAAGCACGCGACGATTTCGCCATGCTGCTCGGCTCGCTCTATTTGCTGATCGAGGGCGCCGGCGCTTGGTCGCTGGACGCGCTCGTAAGCAGGGGCGGCCATAAGAACTAGTGCAGCAAAGGGGCGTCATGTGGACTGGCGTGAACTGATAGTTGCCTCGCGAACTTCGGCGAGAAGGAGCGGACTATGACCGTCGATCGCCGGTCATTGCTCAAATCGGCTGCAGCGCTTCCGCTTACAAGCGCGTCCGCGCGCTTCGCGCGCGCCATGGAAACCGAAAAGGCCGACTACACGCTGCGCATTGCCAACGGATTGGTCGAGTTATCGCCCGAGCACATTGTTTCGACGACGCTCTACAATGGCGAATTTCCTGGGCCACTCATCCGCCTCACCGAAGGCAAGCGCGTCACCGTCGACGTTTATAACAACACCGACGCGCCGGAGCTGGTCCACTGGCACGGACAGATGATTCCGAGCGGCGTGGATGGCGCGTCCGAGGAGGGGACACCGTTCATCGCGCCACACTCGGTGCGCCGTATTTCCTTCGTGCCAAAACCCTCAGGTTTTCGCTTCTATCACACGCACGTCGTCGCCGGCGGCGATCTCAATCGCGGCACTTATACGGGTCAGGCCGGCCCGGTTTACATCGAACCGATCGACAATCCCGGCGCTTACGACCGGGAAGTTTTTTTGGTGCTCAAAGAATTTGAGCCCTCATTCAGCCATGGTGGCGACATGGCCATGGATATGCTCATCGGCGCTCCTCACAAGGAGCTCCAAGAGACCGGCAAGCAAGCCGACGCGAAATACAAAGGACCCAAGGGCTACGAAGTCGGCTACGAGGTTTTTGGCATCAACGGCAAGATGCTCGGCTACGGCGAACCCATTCGCGTGAAACAGGGTGAGCGTGTGCTGTTCCATGTGCTCAATGCGAGCGCGGGAGAAATCCGCAGCCTCGCTCTGCCCGGGCACGTCTTTCGCGTCGTCGCGCTTGACGGCAATCCGGTTCCGACACAAGCCGACGTGCCGGTGCTGTGGCTCGGCACCGCCGAGCGAATTTCCGCGGTCGTCGAAATGAATCGCCCCGGCGCGTGGGTGATGGGCGATCTTGCCGATGACGACCGCGGTCATGGCATGGGCATAGTCGTCGAATATTCAGGCGCCAAGGGCAAGCCGCAATGGGTCAAGCCGAAGCCGTACAAATGGGATTACACGCTTTTCGGCAAGCCGAACTCCACGCCCGCGTCGTCCGACGAAACAATCGAAATACTGATCGTCAAAGAGAACGGCGCGATTGATGGTTTCAACCGCTGGACGCTGAACGGCCAGGCGTTCTCGATGGAAACAATGAAGCCGATGTACACGGTGCATGAAGGCGCCCGCTACCGGCTCAAATTCCGCAATGCCAGCGATGATATTCACCCGCTGCATCTGCACCGGCATAGTTTCGAGCTGGTGCGCGTCGGCGGCAAACCGAGCGCGGGTGTGATCAAGGACGTGGTGATGTTAGGCGGCTTTCAGGACGTCGAGTTCGACTTCGTTGCCGACAATCCGGGCTTGACGCTGTTTCATTGTCACCAGCAATTGCACATGGATTTTGGTTTTATGGCGCTTTTCAGTTACGGCTGACGCATGGACGCGGCCGACCGAGATAAAGGCGAGGCGAATACGCCCGCGACAAATGAAGTTGCGGTTGGCAGCAAGTATGCGCCGAGGCCCCGCGGTTCGCCACTCGAAGTTTTGCGCGTTTATTTCAAGCTCGGGGTGAGTAGCTTCGGCGGGCCCATCGCGCATATCGGCTACTTCCGTGAGGAATTCGTCGTGCGCCGGCGCTGGCTTGGCGAGCAGGCGTTCGTTGATTTGGTGGCGCTCTGCCAGTTTTTGCCCGGCCCGGCATCCAGTCAGGTTGGATTTTCGATTGGGCTGATGCGGGCGGGTTACGCCGGCGCGCTCGCGGCATGGGCGGGCTTTACGTTGCCTTCGGCCATCATCCTGATCCTCTTCGCCTACGGCGCGAGTTCGCTCGTGGGACCTTTTGGAACGGGGCTGCTACACGGCTTGAAACTGGTCGCCGTGGCCATTGTGGCCCAGGCCGTGTGGGGCATGGCACGCACGCTGTGTCCGGATCGAGAGCGCGCTTCCATAGCTGTCATCGCGGCTCTGATCATTCTATTCAGCAGCTCTTCCATTGCTCAAATCGGCAGCATCCTACTCGGCGGACTTGCCGGGCTGTGGCTTTGCCGCGGAGCGCCGCCGGCAGCGGAAGATCATTTCGCCGTACCCGTGTCACGCAACGTGGGTCTCGTTGCTCTGACTGCGTTCTTTGTTCTGCTCGTCGGCTTGCCGATCCTGCAAAGCCTCCGAGTCTGGCAGGGGCTGGCGGTTTTGGATGCTTTCTATCGCTCGGGTGCGCTGGTGTTCGGCGGCGGCCATGTCGTGCTGCCGTTATTGCGCGAAGCGTTCGTCCCGCCAGGCTGGATCAGCGATGATGCGTTTCTTGCCGGTTATGGCGCGGCGCAAGCTGTTCCCGGCCCGCTGTTCACCTTCGCCGCCTATCTCGGCACCGTCGTTAATGCCACTCCGCACGGAGTAGCTGGCGCCGCACTTGGCTTGTTCGGCATTTTCATTCCCGGCATTCTGATCCTGCTCGGGACGCTGCCGTTCTGGGAAACCTTTCGTAAGAGCTCCGGCGCGCAAGCGGCAATGCGCGGGGTCAACGCGGCGGTGGTCGGCGTACTCGGCGCCGCGCTTTACAACCCGGTGTGGACGAGCTCGGTCAAGACGCCGGGCGATTTCGGCCTCGCGCTCATCGGCTTTGTTCTGCTCACAGTCTGGCGTGTCGCGCCGCTTTTTGTAGTGATCGTCAGCGCGCTCGGCGGCATAGCGCTGACATTGGCTGGGTGAAGCGCGTTGGAGCGAGGTAAGAAGAGTGCGGGTAAGTACCCTCATCGTCTCCGCCGCGTTCGCAACGGCGACGGTCGGTCTACTGGCAGGCCGCGCACTCGCCGGGCCGCCATTCGTCACCGATGACCCCGAGCCGGTGCCGTACCAGCATTTTGAGTTCTACAATCTTTCCCTGGGCACTGCGATCCGCGGCGACACCCAAGGCGAAGCGCCAGCCTGGGAGTACAATTACGGCATCGTCCCCAATGGGCAAGTTCACATCATTGCGCCGCTAACGTTCGACACGCAGGCCGGCAGCTATGGCTACGGCGATACGGAGCTCGGTTTCAAATACCGCTTCATCGACGAAGATCCAGACGGCTCTCGTCTGATGGTCGGGATATATCCTTTGCTCGAACTGCCGACCGGCGATGAGAACCGGGCGCTCGGCGCCGGCTATGTGCGCGCTTATTTTCCGGTTTGGCTACAAAAAAACTTCGGCGATTGGACGACCTATGGCGGCGGTGGCTATTGGCTCAACCAGGGCGAAGACACCGCCAACCG
>Ga0335078_10016352_pt1 | contig 11012 bp, 10 predicted proteins | sample Lox_Sample_32_FD_206711 | JGI IMG/M metagenome (GOLD analysis project Ga0335078, IMG submission 206711) | Soil microbial communities from Loxahatchee National Wildlife Refuge, Florida, United States - Lox_Sample_3.2 | ecosystem: Environmental > Terrestrial > Soil > Wetlands | place: USA... | reverse complement strand
CAATTAGAGCCGGACTGGAACCGAAGCGGCTTCGCCAAAGATTCTCGCTCAGAACAGCCACCGGCGCCGCACCCGGCTTGCCATCCTCGGGGAGCAGAATGCGGCCCAGAAGAGGCTTTGCGTCCAGAAGAGGGAATATCTCCGGCGTCACGTCTCCAGTGTTCACGATGGACGGCTCGCCTGTCCCGGTTAATGTGAGATCATGAAAAGCATTTCCCGCCATCTCGCTAAACACACGGTTCTGTTTGCGGTACTCGGTGAAGTCCCTGTAGGAAATGCCGGACAGCGCCTCTGGCTCTTTCAGAGGGACAGCAAACATCAGGACCAGCTGATTGGGATGGGGATATGCAAGCGATCGCAAAAGCACCGCATCAACAATGCTGAAAATAGCGGTGTTGGCACCGATGCCGAGGGCGAGCGTGAGAACGGCGACAGCGGTGAAGGCGGGAGATTTGCGGAGCATGCGGAACCCGAAGCGGAGGTCCTGCACGAAAGATTCCAGCACGTTGGCGCCTCGGGTGTCGCGGCATTCTTCCTTGGCGCGTTCGATGCCGCCAAATTCAATTCGAGCGCGGCGAAACGCTTCTTCGCGAGAAACACCATCTCGCTCCAAGACTTCTGCGCGCTCTTCGATGTGGAAACGAAGTTCGGCGTCCATTTCACGTTCCGCGCGGGGCCTGTGGAACAGCGTGCGAAACAAAGAGCGGAGGCGCGACCCAAGCATCAGATCTCCTCTGGCCTTGATCCCAAAATGATGGCGATGACGTCGGCCATGCGATTCCACTTTTCGGTTTCAGATTGAAGACGGCGCTTTCCTGCCGTGGTAAGGCGGTAATACTTGGCTTTGCGCTTGTTCTCTGATTCTCCCCATTCACTTTCGATCCAGCCCTGGTGCTCGAGCCGGTAGAGCGCGGGATAAAGAGAGCCCTGCTGGATTTCCAGGCGGTCCTTGGAGATTTGCTGGATGCGGAGAAGAACACCATACCCGTGCAAGGGGCCCAGAGAGACGGCCTTGAGTATCAGCATGTCGAGAGTGCCTTGCAATAGATCGAGTTGTTTTTCCATCGGGCGCGACCTCTCCTAGACAGACTAGGAAGATAGCTTTTCTCTCCTAGACTGTCAAGGAGAATGAGGTGGCGCCGCGCGGCATTCTCCCCGGAGATTGCCAGCAGACAGAGGGCCCGGCCCAGACTCGGCCTGCACTATCCCCTTTGCGGGGGATGTGCTATAAACGGTGCCGCCGTGGAACACGCCGTAAAGCAAGAACCTGCGCGGGACGTAGCCGAGGTGTACGGGGACCCGGCCGTCAACATGGCCGCCCAAACCGGAACGGCACAGGTGACTGAGGATGCTTCGCGGTTCTGTCCGGTGTGCTCGCAGAGGCTGGAATCGAGGCGCTGCAAGTTGATCTGCAGGGTTTGCGGCTATTACATGTCCTGTGCGGACTACTATTAACCGCGTGTAATTTTTGGCAATTTGGTATCCTTTGTGGCTCCGGCCCGGGTTGCCGCCGGATCCGCTTTCCGACGAGGAGGAAACGACAGTGGCATTGAAAATGACGAACCGTGAGGTGGACGGCGTGTCTGTAGTGGCGCTGGACGGCCGGATTGTGCTGGGCGAGGAGAGCAATGCGCTTCGCGAGAAAGTAAAGAGCCTGCTCGCCGAAGGAAGAAAAAAGATTGTGCTGAACATGGACAACGTCACGTTCATTGACAGCGCGGGCTTGGGCACGCTGGTGGCGGCGCATCATTCGGCGAAGTCGCAGGGAGCTTCAATGCGGCTGTGTCACTTGGGAACGAAATTCCAGGAAGTGCTGCAAATCACCAAGCTGCTAACGGTTTTCGAAGTGTTCAATACGGAAGCAGAAGCGGTGGCAAGTTTTTCCAAGTAAAGCGCCTAGCTCCCAAAAGAGAATCCCGTTAGACAACCGCCCGAGCATTTCTTCGCGTACTGACACGCAAGGGGAACAGGCGTCTTCAATCATGCTTCTACGATGGCGTCGGCTTCGATTTCCACGAGCATCTCCGGCGAGATCAATCGGCTGACCTGCACCATGCTGGTTGCCGGGCGGATACCGGCAAAGAATTCGCCGTGGCCGCGGCCGATTTTTTCCCATTGAGAAATGTCTGTGACGTAGATGCGAGTGCGCACGACATCGGCCAGCGAGGCGCCCGCTTTCTTCAGGGCTGCTTCGATGTTGCGGATGGTTTGGACGGTCTGGGCATAAGCGTCACCAATGCCGGCAATCTTTCCATCGGGTCCTGTCGCGGTGGTTCCCGATACCGTGATGGTGTTGCCGATGCGCACGGCGCGGGAGTATCCGACGATCGGTTCCCACGGCGTTCCACTCGAAATATTCTGACGGGCCATGCGAGTTACCTCCAGGGCGAGCCCATGCGTGGCCGCAAGGCCGCATGATAGACTGAGAGAAATTATGGCACACGGTCCAAGTGAATTGGGCGAGGCGTCGTGCCGCTTCATCAAGAGAATCGAGCGAAATGCGCTGTAACAATATCCTCGAAGCGATCGGACGGACGCCACTGGTGCGGCTGAACCGCATCAACCAAGGCTTGAAGCCCCAGCTGTACGTGAAGGCGGACTACATCAATCCGGGGGGATCGGTGAAGGACCGCATCGGCGTCACCATGATTGATGACGCCGAGAAGCGCGGATTGTTGAAGCCGGGCGGAACGATCATCGAGGGCACTTCGGGAAACACGGGCATGGGCCTGGCGCTGGTGGCGGCCGTGCGTGGTTACAAAATGGTGTTCACGATTACCGACAAGCAATCCAAGGAAAAAGTGGACCTGCTGAAGGCGCTGGGTGCGGAAGTGATCGTGTGCCCGACGGCCGTGGAACCGGAGGATCCGCGCAGCTACTATTCCGTGGCGAGAAAACTGGCTCGTGAGATTCCCAATTCTTTTTATCCGAATCAGTACGACAATCCCAAGAACCCCGAAGCACATTACCAGACCACTGGCCCCGAAATCTGGGACGACTGCGAAGGCAAGATCACGCACTTCGTTTGCGGGATCGGGACCGGAGGAACGATCAGCGGCGTTGGGAAATACCTGAAAGAAAAGAACCCGCAGGTGAAGATCATCGGCGTGGATCCCGAAGGTTCGCTCTATTACGATTTTCACAAGTCCAGTGAGGTGGTGAAGGCGAAGACGTATGTGGTTGAAGGCATCGGTGAGGACTTTTTCCCGGCGACCATGGACATGAAGATTCTGGACGACGTGATCCAGGTGAACGACGAGGAATGCTTCGTCGTGGCGCGGCGCCTGGTGAAAATGGAAGGCTTGTTCACTGGGGGAAGTGGCGGAGGTTGCCTCTCCGCTGCGCTGCGGCTGGCCAAGGACCTGGGACCGAAGGATTTTGTCGTGGCGTTTCTGCCGGATACCGGAATGCGCTATTTAAGCAAAGTCTACAACGACGAGTGGATGCGCGAGCGGGGCTACGTGGATGCGACCGTGGCGATTACTGCCGCGGAAGTGGTTCGCGCAAAACACAAAGCGGGCAAGGTGCGCGAACTCGTGGTTGCGCGGCCGTATCAAACAGTATTTCATGCGCTCAAAACCATGCAGGAACAAGACATCTCCCAAATTCCCGTGTTTGAAGAAAACATCCCCATCGGGACGGTGTACGAAGATCAAATTCTGACTCTTGCGCTACAGGGGAAAGACTTGCGGAAGCTCGTCGTTCGCGAAGTGATGAGCAAGCCCATGCCGAAGATTCCCAAAACCGCTCCGGTCGAACGCGTGACGCACATTCTCAGCTACGAGAATCCCGCCGTATTCGTTGAAATGGGCGAGGCAAAATTTGAAATCCTCACCAAGTACGACCTGATGAGCACGGTCGCCAGCCTGATGGAACAGAAGCGCTGACGAAGAGTTCTCCGAAAAAAACCGGCGGACGAGAAGACAGAAAGTGAAAATCTACGATTTCAATGAGCGGCTGAAAAACGCGATCCTTATCGCCGACGGAGCGATGGGCTCGATGCTGCACGAAGCCGTCGGCCCGCAGCGTTGCTTTGACGAGCTGAATGCCACCGAGCCCGAAGCCGTCTTTCGCGTTCACCAGGCATACATTGAGGCTGGAGCACAAATCATTGAGACGAATACTTTCGGCGCCAACCGCTTCAAGCTGGTGCCGCTGGGTCTCGGCGACGAAGTGCAGCGGCTGAATTCCCGCGGCGTGAAAATCGCCCGGGAAGCGCGGGAATCGGCCGCGCGCGAAGTGCTGATCGCGGGCTCGATGGGACCGCTGGGGCTGGGAGTGCAGGCGCGCCATCCGGAACCGGACGAGATCCTGAACGTTTTTCTCGAACAGGCGCAGGCGTTGGAAGAGCGTGGCGTGGACCTTTTCATCTTGGAGACGTTCACCTACATCGAGGAAATTCTTCTCGCCGTGGATGCCATTCGTTCGTTTTCGGGTCTGCCCGTCATCGCGCAACTTACGTATTCCGAGGAAGGCACGGCTTACGGCGATCTTCACCCGGCGGACGCGGCTGCGCAGCTCAAGAACAAAAACGTCCAGGTGATCGGGGCGAACTGCACGCTGGGGCCGCAGGCTTTGTTGCCGATCCTGCAGGAGCTTGCCTCGATTGACGACCTTCGCGTCAGCGGGATGCCCAATGCGGGATTCCCGAAGCGCGAGGGCGACCGCATTGTCTATCCAAAGTCTTCGCCGGAATATTTTGCGCTTTTCGCGCGCGAGGCTGCGGAGCTTGGCGTGCGAATTCTCGGCGGCTGCTGTGGCACGACGCCGGCGCACATCCACGCAATGGCCGAGGCGGTCAAATCGCTGAAGCCGGCGAGGGCCCACGCGGCATCAATCAGTGTGGAAATTCCCGTCAGGCCGCCGGCTATCCTCCACCGCGAACCGGAAAGCAAGCTGTGGAAGAAGATTCAAGCGGGCAAATTTGTCGTTTGTGTGGAAATTGATCCGCCAAAGGGCATTGCGCTCGACCGCGTCTACGAACAGGTGGACAAAATTATGGCTCCGGGCGGCGTGGATGCCATTGACATCAACTCCGGCGCTATGGCGCGCGTGGGAATGGACGCACTGGTCGTTGCGGGAGCGCTCGAGGCGCGCGGCGTCGAGACCATTCCGCACCTCACCACGCGCGATCAAAATATCATTGGCTTGCAGGCCGTCCTGCTGGGTGCCTGGACCGTCGGAGGCGTACGCAACGTCCTCGCCGTTACGGGCGATCCGCCGTCGGTCGGCGATTATCCGGAAACGAGCGGCGTCTATGAAGTGGATTCCGTCGGTCTCGTGAAAGTCCTGAACCGTTTGAATCAAGGTACGGATTGGTCGGGGAAAACCCTCGGGGGCTCTACAAACTTTACTATCGGGGTCGCCGTCAATCCCGTGACGGACGACCTCGACAGCGAAATCGCGCGGTTCCACGCCAAGATCGAAGCCGGCGCGCATTTCGCCATGACCCAGCCGATCTTCGACCCGGAACATTGGCGCGCCTTTGTGAAAAAGCTCGGCGCAAAGCCGCCGATTCCCGTCCTGGTCGGCATCTGGCCATTGAACAGTTACAAGCAAGCGTTGCGCCTGAACAACGAAGTTCCGGGAATTGTGATTCCGGATGCGCTGCTGCATTCGCTTGAATCTGCGGGAACGTCGGCGCGAGAAACGGGCTTCCAGGTTGCCCGAGAAATGCTTTCCTGGGCGCGCACTGAATTGGCGGGCGCCTATCTGATCCCGCCATTTAAGCGATATGAAGAGATCCTCGAAATTCTCTGAAGTGCGCCGCTCTCCGGGACTCGGCAGGAACTCTTAAGGTTTCGCGGGAACCAGGCTGGTGTGGTCGTGGATGATCAGCCAGCCTTCCGGAAAACGCTGGAAAACGAGCGTAAAGACGCCGCCGATATCCCCGCTGGCGCGATCCAGATGCCAATTTCCCAGAACCAAATAGGCGCGCGGGCCAAGTTGATGGAACTCCAGGCCGGAGAATGTCAGATGGCCCATGGCGGCACGATCCGGATAATTCTGCTTATATCGCTGCTTGACCCTGTCCCAGCCTCGAAAAATCCCGGTGCTTCCGGAAAACGTCAGTTCCGGTGAACGCCAGTAGCCCTGCAGAAACGCATCAACGTCGCCGCGGTTCCAGGCTTCCTGTTGCATCGTCAGAATGGACTCGATCGCTGCGCGAGCCGAAGTCGGCTTTGAAAGAGGAGCTTGTGCGGCGCTTCGGGTAGTGAGCAAAATAGCGGCAGCGCACGTAAGAATAGGAATGCTGATCCGGATTCTTGGCTTCATGAATGACCGTCCCTGAAGATTTGATTCGCGCGAGGCAGGATAGCCTTCCCTCGCAACTTGTGCAATGCAGCGACCCGGCGCTAGAAGGGTGAAATACTTCAAGTGGTCAGACGATCAGGTGAGATGGGCCGCATCCGTGAAACTTGCAAGGAGACTAGAGCGTCCAAGTCCGATTCCGAAGCCACCAAGTGCAACGGGCCGCGAGGAACAGTGTAAACGCGCGATGTCAGCGCCACGCGGTCATTGGCGACCGTTTCCACAACCGAGGCATCCAGAAAGACATGGAATTCTAGGTCCGCGCCTTTCCGGGTCGTCAGCTCCGCGTACTTGCCGTTGATTTCCAACTCCTTGCCCCCTCCTTCCGGGTTGTAGGCGATGGTCAGAAACTGTGATGTTCCATCGGTCACAACCAGCCGGAAGGACTTGGGCACAATACGAATCTGAATTTCTGCCGACAGGTTTTCCACGCGCATTCGTCGCAGCGCGGTCCGCCGCGCCTCGGGCGAAACAATCTTGCCCGGCAGGATCTCCAGATTCGTCCCCAGGTCGCTTACTTCGGGGACCACGCGCATGACGAGTTCGCCCTCCGGTCCCAATGCAAGCTCCCGCGGCAAAGACATGCAGCCTGCCCAGCCCGCCGCGCGATATTCCGCTTCCGGCCGCGTCTCCGGAATCCAGCCCCAGAGAATTCTGCGATCCCTGAAGTCCATTTGGCTCTTGGGAGCATAGTAGGCGCCGCAATCAAGAAGGCCGCGCTTCCCTGCGTGAAAAACAAGTTCCTTCGGGTCGAGTTGTCCCGTCTCCCAATAGACCTTTCCTTCGGTCGAATAGAGCAATGCATGCTTCTCTCCGAGTGGGAAGAAGTCCGGGCACTCCCACATTTCGCCCGAGTCAACGGGGTTTTTGGAATCCTTGCCACTCCATTGCCCCGAAGCGAGCGGATGTAAATACTCCCACTGCCGCAGATCGTACGAGCGGTAGAGCAGCACGCGGCCGCCAACACCTTTTTGTCCGGAGCCAATGCCCATGTACCAAGTGCCTCCATCACGCCAGAGGCACGGATCGCGAAAGCCCGTGAGATAGGGATCTTGAGGAGGAGTTAGAACAGGCGCGGGAAGTTTGTGCCAGTCAAGCAAGTTCGCATCCTGAGATGTGGCCAGGCATTGCACCTCTCGGAAATTGTGCACGCCATCGCGAAGCGTCGCATCTCCAGGCGGAACCGACTTCACTCCCGTGTAGAGAAACGTCGCGGTTCCATCGTCATTCACGGCGCTGCCGGAAAAACAGCCGTCCCCATCGTCGCCTCCCGGCGTGGGCGAAAGCGCGATGGGCAGATGCTTCCAATGGATCATGTCCGGGCTGACGCTGTGAGCCCAGTGCATGTCGCCCCAGACGGCAGCATTCGGGTTGTACTGGAAAAATATGTGGTAGGCGTCCTTCCAGTAGATTGGTCCATTGGGATCGTTCATCCAGTTGCGCGCGGGCAAAAGATGAAATTGGGGGCGAAGTGGATCGGCAGCGAGGCGCGCCCGCGATATCTGATCGTTGTCCGCCGAACTGGAAAGCGCGACGCGAAAATCACGAGGGACTGCAGCCGCAGCCCCCGAAATGCCGAGCGCTTTCAGAAACTCACGCCGCGAAGGTTGCATCCCGCACCTCCGGTTTTCCTGGGAATGGATTTACCCGATTTCGCCGAGCGCCTCGCGGAGTCGGCGCACCACCCGTTCCTGTCCCAGCGCAACCATGGTGTCAAATAGCGGCGGCGCGACCGCCTGCCCAACAATGGCAACGCGGATCGCATTGATCAAAACCCCGGCCTTGACGCCTGCCGCTTCCGCGACCGCACGCGTTGCGTGATCGCAGGTGTCGTGGTTCCACTCCGGCAGTTTTTCCAGCGCCTCCGCGGTTTTTGCCAGCAGATCCTTCACGAGCGCAGCGTCTTTCCAGAATTTTGCTTTTGCGGCAGGATCGCGCGTGAAGTCATCGGCAAAAAACGCCCTCGACCACGTGGAGAAATCCGGCAACAGACGAGTGCGCGGCCGGAGCAAATCCACAGTCCTTGCAAACCACGCGCGTCCCGCGCCGCTGCTCCAATCGTTTTTCCAGAGACCGCTTCGCTTCAATTCGGCTTCGACTTCCGGCAGCAGTTCCTCGATCGGCAGTTTTTGCAAATATTGCGTGTTGAACCACTCCAGCTTGGACCGGTCAAAAACGCCGTTCGTTCGGCTCACTCCCTCCAGCGAGAATTTCTGGATCAATTCATTCGTCCGCAGAAACTCTTCATCTCCCCCTGCCGACCATCCGAGCAGCGCCAGGAAGTTGCGGAACGCCTCGGGAAGAAATCCCTCCGTACGGTACATATTCACGTCTGTCGCGCCGTGGCGTTTTGAAAGCCGCGATTTGTCCGGGCCAAGGATCAAGGGCACATGCGCGAACACGGGCGGCTTCGCTCCCAGCGCCTGGTAAAGCAGCACCTGTTTCGGCGTATTGGAAATATGGTCTGCCCCGCGAATCACATGCGTGATCCGCATTTCGATGTCGTCCACCACCACGCTCATCTGGTACATGGCCTGGCCGAATTCCTCTTCGCCCTTTCCCGAGCGCAGCAGGACAAAGTCTTCGATCTCGTCGTTCGCGAATTCGCGCTCTCCGAAAACTGCGTCACAAAACTTCGTCGTTCCTCCCAGCGGAACCTTGAACCGAACCGCCGGCTTCGCTCCGGGCGTCGAAGGCTTTCCATCGCGGCAGGAACAGCGAAAAATCCGCCTCACCGCGGAGCCTTCTTTGCCTTCCTCCGCGTGATCGCCGCCGGCATATTTTTCCGGAGGACAGGTACAGAGAAAAGCGCTGCCATTCGCTAGGCATTTCTTGGCGGCTTCGCGATAGAGTGCCGTCCTCTGCGATTGATAATACGGACCTTCATCCCACTCGACGCCGAGCCAGCGCAAGCCTTCGAGAATTCCGGTCACGAGTTCCGGTTTGTTTCTCTCCGCGTCGGTGTCCTCGATCCGCAGGATCATCGTTCCGTTCTCCCGCCGCGCATAGAGCCAGTTAAACAGCGCTGTCCGTGCTCCTCCTACGTGCAAATAGCCGGTCGGAGATGGCGCAAAACGTACGCGCGGTGCGTTTTCAGCTTGGGTGCTCATCTCTGCGTTGCTCGGTCTGATCCTTTCCGCTACATTCGGACGACCAGTTTAGCGAAACGATTCTTCACCGTCCAACCGCGCCGGCAGTTACGAAAAGCAACCATCTTTAGTGATTGGTGGAGACGTGGATTCGCCGGTTATTCGATCCGCAGCGCGCGCATAGGGTCAATCGAAGCGGCGCGCAACGCCGGCAGAAGACAGGCAATCGTAGCGACAATCGCTAGAACGGTTATTGCGCCCAACAACGTCAGCGGATCACGCGAACTTCCTCCTGCCCAAGATGCCATGATCCTACTCAACGCCACGCTCACCGCCAAACCCGCGGCCAATCCAACACCGAGAGTTGCCGCCGTGGAACCCAGCACCAGCCGGACTACGCTCGCGCGTTGCGCGCCCAGCGCCATGCGGATTCCCAGCTCCTGAGTCCGTTGCGTGACCGCATACGAAACCACGCTGTAGAGCCCGGCAGCAGCAAGTGCCAAGGCCAAACCTGCGAACAGAGCAAAGAGCGTGGCAATGAAGCGTTCGCGGCCCCATCCCTGGGTATCCAGCCACCAGGCCAGCGTGTGGTCGTTCGCGACAACGATCTCTGGATTCACCTCGCTCAATCGCCGCTTGATCGTGCGAAGCGCGGCTTCGGGATCGCCGTGTACACGGACCAGAAGCGACTCATCCGGCGGCAACACGAAGCTATAAGGCAGGAAGACAGAGGGCATCGTCGGATGATCGAGCCCATCGTTCCGGGCGTCCCCAACGACTCCAATCACCTGGAGCCAGTCGTCGGGAGCTTGTGCGGACAGCAGCGAGGGCTGGTCCACCTTCAGCATCGGGCTGCGCACCATCTGCCCGATCGGATCCGCGTCCCCGAGATACTGTTTCACGAAAGCCTGATTAACCAGCGCCAAGTGAGCCGCGCGCATGACGTCCGAGTCGTTGAATTCTCTCCCCGCCAGCAAGGAGACCTTCATCGTTGAGAAAATGCCTGGGCTGACCAACGCCAGTTGCGATTGCGCATCGCCCAGATTGGGTTTGCTCTGAAGCTCGATCTTTGCCCGGAATCCACCCAAGCCCGGAGACCACGACGTCGAAACACTTGCAGATTCTACTCCGGGCGTTTGTTCGACGGTCTGACGAACCATTTCATTGAACTGTAGCCGCTGCTGCCAAGTCGGGTTCGTTCCCTTCGGGAGGGCGATGTCCATTTCCACCACGTTATCTGGGTCAAATCCCAAGGGCGTGTGCGTCAGTGCGAGGAATGATTTGATCGCTGCCCCGGCTCCGGCGAGCAGCACGATCGTCAGGGCCACTTGTCCCGCGATGAGCAGCCGATGGGCATACCGGCCGTGCTGACTGCCGGAGTGCTTGGCGCTGCTCGCTTGCATCAATTGGCCGAGCTGTGGCCGGGAAATCTGCCACGCCGGTGAAATGCCAGAAAGTGTGCCGGTGATCAGCGCGACCCCCGCGCTGAACGCAAGCACCATTCCGTTCACGCGTATCGCGGCCTCATGCGGGAACGAGTAATACGGTAGCATCGCGGAAATCGCGCTCACTCCGCGGTATGCAGCCAACACCCCGAGAGCAGCGCCAGTT
>Ga0335078_10016351_pt1 | contig 11012 bp, 8 predicted proteins | sample Lox_Sample_32_FD_206711 | JGI IMG/M metagenome (GOLD analysis project Ga0335078, IMG submission 206711) | Soil microbial communities from Loxahatchee National Wildlife Refuge, Florida, United States - Lox_Sample_3.2 | ecosystem: Environmental > Terrestrial > Soil > Wetlands | place: USA: Florida... | reverse complement strand
CTAACGTTGACTTTTACGAACTCGCCGAGACTCTTCCGGCGGACGAATTGGCGGTGCTGAAACAGGTGCGCGCTTTCATGGAAACAAAGGTGGCGCCGATCATCACCAAATATTGGATCGCAGATGAATTTCCGTTTGAACTGTTGCCGGCGATAAAGGAACTCAAAATCGGCGGTGCTGGCATGAACGGTTACGGCTGCAGAGGCGGAAGCGCTCTTCTGTTCGGCTTGATTGCCATGGAGATGGCCCGCTGCGACGTTTCGATCGCGACATTCTTCGGCGTCCACAATGGTCTGGCAATGGGCTCCATTTATCTTGGAGGATCCGAAGAGCAAAAGCAGAAATGGCTCCCTGCTATGGCGCGCTGGGAAACGATCGGCTGCTTTGGTCTCACTGAACCTCTCGTAGGCTCGGGAGCCTCGGGCGGACTGACAACGACGGCGAAGCGTGATGGTGAGACCTGGATCATCAATGGCCAGAAGAGATGGATCGGCAACGCGCCGTGGTGCGACCTTTCGATCATTTGGGCACGCGACGTCGCCGACGGTCAAGTCAAGGGCTTCATCGTGGAGAACAAAACCACTCCTGGCTTTACGGTGGAAAAGATTTTGAACAAGGCCGCTCTCAAAGTGGTCCAGAACGGCCAGATCACTCTTGAGAACTGCCGTGTACCCGAGGAAAACCGCCTCCAGGCCGACAAGTCATTCCACGACACCGCAAGGGTGCTGAAAATGACGCGATTCCTGGTGGGCTGGGAGGCGGTAGGCTGCGCGATGGGCGCCTATGAAAATGCTCTCAAATATGCCCAGGAGCGCCTGCAGTTTGGAAAGCCGATCGGCTCGTTTCAACTCGTGCAGGATCTCCTCGCAAAGATGCTCGCCAATATTACTGCATCGCAGTGTCTGGTCGTTCGGACGGCCCAACTGCACGCCGAAGGAAAGCTTACAGACGCTCACGCGGCGCTCGCAAAAGCGTTCACCACGGCCAAGTGTCGGGAGACAGTCGCGTGGGCTCGCGAGGTTCTGGGTGGCAACGGCATCGTTGCCGATTACAACGTGGCACGTTTCTTCAACGACGCCGAAGCGCTCTACTCCTACGAAGGCACGTATCAGATGCAAAACCTGATCGTCGGCAAAGCTATCACCGGTTTGAGCGCATTCATATAGGGGCGTGCAGCAAAGCTGCAGATGCTGTATTGCACAGGAAACGCAAGAATGAGTCGCAACGTGAATGGAGAGTAATCAATGTCCTCAACTGCATTGAAACCAAGGCCTGGAGAATCTGTATCAAGGCCCGATACAGGCCGGCTCTTCTTCCTGGATCTTGGCGCCGGCCGTGTGCTGACAGCAAGTCCCGACGGCTCCAATCTGAAGACCATAGTCAATGAGGGCCGGAGACTCCCCGACGGCATCGTGGTGGATGTCGAGGCAGGCTACATCTACTGGACCAACATGGGAGGTCTGAAATCCAACGATGGTTCAATCGAGCGCTCCGATCTCGACGGGGCCAACATAAAGACCATTGTTCCCGAGGGCGGGACGTTTACCCCCAAGCAGATCCAGCTCGACAAGACAAACGGCAAACTCTACTGGTGCGATCGCGAAGGCATGCGCGTCATGCGTTGCAATCTGGATGGCTCGCAAGTCGAAACGATTGTGGACACGAGCCAAGGAGACTCACGTCCTGGCAAGGATCCGAACAAGTGGTGTGTAGGTATAGCTGTCGATGCCGCTGGCGGAAGGTTCTACTGGACTCAGAAGGGCGGTGACAATGCTGGCCAAGGCCAAATCTTACGCGCAAATCTGGAAATTCCACGGGGCCAGACGCCTACGAACCGTAAAGACATAGAAGTGCTTTACAAGGATCTGCCCGAACCAATCGACCTGGATCTGGATATTGCCAACCGAATGATGTACTGGACCGATCGCGGCGATCCACCGCGCGGCAACACCGTGAATCGGGCGCCACTCGATGTGACGCCCGGGACCTCCATTGTCCCGGAGATCGTTTTCGACCACCTGATGGAAGGCATTGGCTTGGCCTTGGATTTGAAAGGCGGGCGCATGTTCTTTACCGACTTTGCAGGTACCGTCTACAGCGCGAATCTCGACGGCTCGAATCAGAAGACGCTGCTCTTTGCCCAGGGGAACCTGACGGGGATCGCGTACGCGGAACTACCCGTCCCCGCATAAATGCGGACGAACCTATCCAACCGAATAAGGAGAGAGTCATGAGTTCGCCTGTTTCTGCATTGTCATTTGAGAACATCCTCTATGAAAAGAAGGGGCTGATCGCCAATGTAACGCTCAATCGGCCAAAGGTGCTCAACGCCCTGAGCCAGGCGGTCTTCTCTGAGCTGAAAGAGGCTTTTGAAGACGCCCGCGACGACTCGAGTATTCGCGGCATCATTCTTACCGGCAGCGGAGACCGGGCGTTTGCCGCGGGCGCCGACATCGCAGAAATGTCCAATTACACCGGCTCGCAAGCAGAGGAAGCAACGCGGCATGCGCAGGCAGTAACCGAACTCATCGAAAACCTTGGCAAACCGGTCATCGCTGCCGTGAATGGCTTTGCCCTCGGTGGTGGCTGTGAACTTGCCATGGCTTGTACTTTCCGCATCGCTTCGGAAACCGCCAAGTTTGGCCAACCTGAGGTCAAAGTCGGAATCATGCCCGGTGCCGGCGGAACGCAGCGCCTTCCGCGATTGATTGGCAAGGGCAGGGCCCTGCAGATCATTCTGACGGGCGAAACAATCGATGTCCAAGAGGCCTATCGAATCGGGCTGGTCAACGAGGTGGTTCCCGCTGCCAATTTAATCTCGCGATCCGAAGCGATCCTCAATCAGATCAACTCGAACGCGCCGCTCGGCGTGAAGTTCTCGATTCAGGCTGTGAACAGAGGGCTGGATGCGAGCGTTTCAGAAGGTCTGCTGATCGAGGCGGCGCTATTCGGGATCTGTGGCGGATCAGAAGACAAGAAGGAAGGCACATCCGCATTCCTGGCAAAGCGGTCGCCGCAGTTCCGCGGGCAGTAGCAAAATCAACTCTTCATCTGAGGATGTGTTATGGCGACCGACAACATTTTTTCCGGTTTGAAAGTGGTAGACCTGGCCAGCTTCATAGCGGGTCCTGGTGCGGCGACGATCATATCTGACTTCGGCGCGGAGGTCATCAAAGTTGAGCCGCCCGGAATTGGCGACACCTACCGGCTTGTCTATAAGATGCCGCCTCAACCCGCTGCCAATGATAACTACTGTTGGCATCTCGACAATCGCAACAAGCGCGGACTGGCGCTCGACCTGAAATCACCAGACGCGAAGGAAGTTCTTGAGCGGCTCGTTCAATGGGCAGACGTGCTGATCGTGAACTTCCCACCCCCCGTGCGCAAGCGTCTCAAACTCACCTACGAAGACCTCGCGCCCTGGAATCCCAGGCTGATCTACGCTGACCTGTCGGGCTACGGTGATGAAGGTCCTGATGCAAGCCTTCCGGGATTCGACATTACAGCCTACTGGGCTCGCAGTGGATTGCTCGCACTGACGCGCGATGCCGGCGCTCCGCCGACGCTTCCCCCATCGGGCAGTGGAGATCATGCAACTGCAGTAGGGCTGTACGCGGCTATCGTAACCGCTCTCTACCGGCGCGAACGAACTGGAAAAGGCTCGCACGTCACCACCTCCCTCGTTGCAGAAGGAGCATGGTCCTGTTCGATGTACATCCAGGCCGCCCTCTGCGGTGCCAAGTTTTTCCCGCTCCATGACCGACTAAATCCGCCTAACCCGATTATCAATGTCTACCGCACTTCGGACGATCACTGGTTCCTTATTGTTGTGCAGGCGAAAGATTGGCCAGCGCTTGCAAAGGCAGCCGGCCTTCCGGATCTAGTTTCGGACATCCGGTTTGCCGACGAGAAAGCGCGCGTTGCCAACGCTTCTCAATTGACGGAATTACTCGACCACGCGTTTGCGTCCCAGCCACTGGCGTACTGGCGCGCGATCCTGGACCAGGAGAAGGTCACTTACGGATTTGTACGCCATCCGTCGGAAGCCATCAATGACCCGCAGTTGCTCGCAAATGACATCATCGTGCCTCTCGAAGGCGCGGGTGAGAACTTGAAACACACGGTAAGCAGTCCGATCAAGGTGCATGGCGTTGCAAAAGTACCGGCGCGACGAGCACCCGATCTTGGTGAACACAACGACGAAGTGCTACGGGAACTTGGCTTCTCTACTACTGAGATCGAAGGCCTTCGAGTCAGCGGCACGATCCCGCGGGTGGAGCAACGTTCAGTTGCGGCAGACTGAAACGAATTGAGGAACAAATGGTTCAACCACGAGTCATCATCGTTGGCGGCGGCTTCGGAGGATTGGCTGCCGCGAAGGCGCTCAGGAACACGCCTGTGAGGGTGATTTTGATCGACCGCACCAACCACCACTTGTTTCAGCCACTGCTATACCAGGTGGCTACAGCGGCGCTCATGCCTGGTCAAATCGGAACGCCCATTCGCGGGATTCTTCGAAATCAGAAAAACGCTGTGACAATCATGGGCGAGGTAACAGGTGTCGACAAAAAGCGAAAGTGTGTCTTTGTAACTAACGCTGACCGCAGCGAAGTCCCAGTCCCGTATGACTACCTCATCCTTGCCACGGGAGCTACTCACAGCTACTTCGGCCATAACGAATTTGAGAAGTTTGCGCCAGGCATGAAAAGCCTCGCGGATGCTGTGGCCACGCGAAACAAAATCCTGCAGGCATTTGAATTGGCCGAGGCAGAAGAGGATCTGGACCGGCGCCGTGAATTGTTGACATTCGTCATGGTAGGCGCTGGTCCCACGGGTGTGGAATTGGCCGGTGCTCTCGGTGTGCTCGTCCATACCACGTTGAAGGCGAACTTTCGGCGGATTGATCCTGCTTCCGCTCGAATCGTGCTCATTGACATGGCCCCTAGGGTTCTGACTCCGTTTTCGGAGCCCCTCTCTCAAGCCGCAAAACAACGCCTCGAAAACCTCGGTGTTGAGGTTCTACTCGGACACAGCGTGGAGCAGATCGACGACGAGGGTGTCGTTGTAGGCGGCATGCGGATCGCGAGCAGGACAGTAATCTGGACGGCCGGCGTAGCTCCTTCCCCTGCGGGCAAATGGCTGCAAACCGAAACTGATCGTGCAGGTCGAGTACGCATTCAAAGTGACCTTACAGTGCCAGGTTATCCGGAGATTTTTGTAATCGGGGATACTGCATCGTTTGACGAAAAGGGCAAACCGCTGCCAGGAGTTGCCCAAGTGGCGATGCAGCAAGGACGTCACGCCGCAAAGGTCATTCATCGTCGTGAAACCGCCGGATTGCCTCCGGGGCCTTTCTCTTATTTCGATAAGGGAAACATGGCTGTAGTGGGGAAGGGCTTTGCCGTACTGGAGAGCCACAAGATAGGAGTAAGTGGCTTCGGAGCGTGGCTTGCCTGGGCCTTTATACACCTACAGTTTCTGGCGACGTCGAGCCTCCGATTGAGTGTCTTCCTGCAATGGGTCTGGACTTATTTTTCTGATCAGAGAGGTTCCCGACTCATCGTGAATCATCACGGGCTACAACCGGTGAAGGTTGCGGAAGAGGCATCCATCAAGCCAGCCAACGTTGCATAAACAAGAATGGAGAAGATGAAATGGCAAAGCAGATTCGGAATGTAGCGATCGTGGGTACCGGCGTAATTGGCGCAAGCTGGGCGGCCTTGTACCTGGCGCGTGGTTTGAACGTCATCGCGACGGACCCGGCACCGAACGCGGAAAACAACCTGCGCCAGTACATTGACGGCGCCTGGAAGGACCTGACCGCACTCGGGCTCTCGCCCAACGCTTCGCGCGAGAACCTGCAGTTCACTCCCGATATGAAGAAGGCGCTGTGTGACGCCGACTTGGTCCAGGAGAACGGCCCCGAACGCCAGGAGTTCAAGATAAAACTGTTCGCAGATATGGACGATGCAACTCCGCAAGATTCAATCATTGCATCGAGTTCATCCGGGCTGACCATGAGCGTCATGCAGTCTGCGTGCACGCACCCTGAACGTTGCGTGATAGGTCATCCCTTCAATCCACCTCACGTCGTTCCTCTGGTCGAGGTCGTTGCCGGCGCGAAGACTTCACCCCAAACCGTCGAGCGGGCGATCTCTTTCTATGCATCGATCGGTAAGAAACCGATTCATGTCCGCAAGGAGGTTGTTGGCCACGTCGCGAATCGCCTGCAAGCCGCACTCTATCGCGAGATTGTGTACCTCATCGAGCAAGGCGTACTTGATGTTGCCGACTCGGATGCGGCGGTCTGCTGGGGGCCGGGGTTGCGTTGGGGTGTCATGGGTCCCAGTCTTCTGTTTCACCTTGGCGGCGGCCAAGGCGGCATTGAGCACTTTATGGAGCACCTCTCCGGCCCATTGTCGACCTGGTGGAAAGATCTCGGGACAATCACAGGTTTCAGTCCCGAGGTCAAGCAAACGATTATCGAAGGTGCGAAGAAAGAAGCAGGTGCCCGTTCTATTCAAGAGCTCGAGCGCGAGCGCGACACCATGTTGCTGGAGCTGCTTGCCACGCGCACCAAGGGCGAGGCGGTAGCTCAGGAGGCAATGGTGGGCGCTGCGAAATAGGCTCGCAGTGGTTCAAGGAGCACGACATAGCTCGAATACGAACATGCTTGAGAGCACACGATGATTTATGTACATTCACTTGGCCGGGCCTCCCGGTACTTTTCGGCGCAGGCAGCACTCGCGCCATCGGGCGCTCGCTTATCTTTCTCTGACCTGGAACATCGTGTCAAGGGCATTGCAGCAGCACTCAGCGCGCATGGGTTCAGCGCAGGGGACCGACTCGCAATCCTTCTGCCGAACAGCCCTGAGTATATCGAGTTAGTATATGCGTGCAGCTGGCTCGGAGTCGTAGCGGTACCGCTCAACACTCGCCTCTCTCCGGCGGAAGTGGATCGCGTGCTCGCCGATGCGACTCCGCACGGGCTCGTGCGACACTCTTCTATCTCAACTCCAACGGTGCCAGTACCCTGGCAGCGCGTGCTCGATCTGGAACCGTTGGACTATAGAGACGACGCTCCTCCCGATGTTGTTTATGACCCGGAAGCGATTCTCGCTTTAATCTACACAAGTGGCACAACCGGCCGTCCCAAGGGCGTGATCGTCACTCACGCTAACATCCTGGCCAATATCAATCACTTGAATTACTGGATGCGATACACCGAGGGCGGTGTCTTTCTCCATGCCGCGCCCATTTTTCACATCGCTGACTTTCCCGCAATTTTCTCCGCGCCCGCATTTGGCGCGTCACAGGTCACACTTCCTAAGTTCAGTCCGCAGAGCTTCTGCGAGACCGTCCAGCGCGAGCGAGTGAGCCACACTATCTTGGTTCCGACCATGATCAACATGCTGACGCAGTTCGGGGATGCACAGAAGTACGACTTGAGCAGCCTCGCGGTCCTCGCCTACGGTGGATCTCCGATCGCACCCGAACTAATTGAGCGTACGAGAGAACTTCTGCCACAGGTGAGACTGGTTCAGGTTTACGGACTCAGCGAGACCGGGCTCCTCACTGGCCTGCAGGACCACGAGCATACGCCCGACCGGCTTTCGTCGTGCGGCCGGCCTTGTCCCGGTATCGATCTGCTGGTTACCGACGAATCAGGGATTCCAGTGGAAGCTGGCAAGCCAGGTGAGCTGGTTGTTCGCGGGGACAATGTCATGCGGGGGTACTGGCATAATCCCGACGAAACCTCACTGGCCTTTCGAAACGGGTGGTTTCGCACCGGCGATATAGGCTGTCAGGATTCCGCCGGGTATTGCTATATTCTTGACCGCCTGAAAGACATGATTGTGACCGGTGGAGAGAATGTCTACTCCGGCGAAGTGGAGGCGGTCATATATGCGCATCCGGCGGTTCGCGAAGCCGCTGTCTTCGGAATACCTGATCCGAAGTGGGGAGAACTGGTGATGGCCTGCGTTGTGACGCAGCCAGGCTTCACGCTCAACGCGGACGACCTGGTCTCACATTGTCGACACAGTCTCGCTGGCTACAAAGTCCCGCGCAGGATCGAGTTTATGGACTCCGAGTTACCGAAGAGCGGATCGGGCAAGATATTGAAGAGAACTCTTCGCGACCGTTTCTGGGTTCTTGAAACTCGAGCCGTGAGTTGAGATTTAGGGCTCGAAGCCAGCCGATCGACAAGCGCCAATGGCCAGACTGCTTCGTCACCAAACTTTGAGTTGCAAAACAAGGAGGATCCCCGATCATGAATGAACATCTGACCACGACTGCCGGAGCGCCAGTAGCCGATAACCAAAACAGCCTGACTGCCGGTCCCCGCGGTCCTGTGCTTGTACAGGACTATCAGCTGATCGAGAAGCTGGCGCACCAGAACCGCGAACGGATTCCCGAGCGTGTCGTCCATGCCAAGGGATCCGGTGCATTCGGCACCCTTACCATAACGGGGGATCTCACTCCTTACTCCCGCGCCAAGGTTTTCGAACCTGGCAAGAAGACTGACCTGCTGATTCGCTTCTCCACCGTGGCGGGCGAACTGGGCGCCGCCGATGCCGAGCGCGATGTGCGTGGCTTTTCTGTCAAGTTCTACACCGAGGAAGGCAACTGGGACCTTGTAGGCAACAACACTCCGGTATTTTTCGTTCGTGACGGTTATAAGTTTCCCGACTTCATCCACACTCAAAAGCGCCATCCGGTAACCAATCTCCGTTCCAACACGGCCATGTGGGACTTCTGGTCGCTCAGTCCGGAAAGCTTGCACCAGATCACCACCCTTTTCAGTGACCGGGGTATTCCGCAGAGCCCCCGGTTCATGAACGGCTACGGCTCGCACACCTACAGCCTCTGGAACAAGAACGGTGAGCGCTTCTGGGTCAAGTTCCACCTCAAAACCCAACAGGGACACCGCCATTTCACCAATGCCGAAGCAGCGAAAGTGATCGGGAGAACCCGCGAGAGCGCTCAGGAAGATCTCTTTCAGGCGATCGAAGAGGGACACTTCCCAAAATGGAAGTTCTTTGTGCAGATCATGCCTGAGCTGGAGGCCGAGAAGACCAGCTACAACCCCTTCGACCTCACCAAGGTCTGGCCGCACTCTGAGTACCCGCTCTTCGAGGTTGGAGAAGTGGAGCTGAACCGCAACCCTGCCAACTACTTTACGGAGATCGAGCAGGCAGCCTTCAGCCCTTCGAACATTGTGCCCGGAATTGGTTTCAGTCCCGACAAGATGCTCCAGGCCCGTCTCTTTTCTTACGCAGACGCACACCGTTACCGCCTGGGAACGCACTATGAGGCGCTTCCGGTCAACGCGCCTAAATGCCCTGTGCACCACTACCACAAGGACGGAGCCATGCGCTTCTTCCGCAACGACTCCGGCAACCCCGATGCCTATTACGAACCCAACAGTTTTGGTGGGCCTGTTCAGGACAAGAGTATTGCCGAGCCGCCGCTGCGCATCTCCGGAGATGCGGACCGATACAACCATCGCGTCGGCAACGACGACTTCTCGCAGCCCCGCGCTCTCTTCCGCCTCTTTTCCCCGGAGCAGAAGCAGCGGCTTTTCTCCAACTACGCCGACGGCATGCAGGGAGTCCCTGAGCACATCATAGAGAGACAGCTTGCGCTCTTCGCTCAGGTCGACCCCGAGTACGCCAATGGCGTCCGTGCCGCGCTCGATGCGCTAAGGCCAGAGCCCGTCTCCGGTGACTGAGAGCATTCGGATGCCTGCTCCTCGAGTCAGCTTCGGAAGCAGGCAATAGTTTTGCCCCGCACGCCACGGAGTCTGACGGAGAAACATCGTGAGGTCGCTGGGTGATTCATTCCGATAGCAGCCAACTCAGCCGCGACCGATTTAAGTTCGGGGGATATCTTGGCATAAAGACCATCAATGAGTTACGGGAGCGGAAATTCTCGCGCAGGCCATCTACCTGAAACAGCAGGACGAGCGCGACCTTGCTGATTTCTTCGAAGGACTGCGCCAGGGCATCTCGTGGAGATTGAAGCATTATTGGGTGAAACTGATTCCGCCCTTGTTCAGATTGGAATAGAAAGAGGTTGTAACGATGAATAGCTTCATCGATACTCAAAAGCGGTCACGCAAAACATGGCGGGAGACGCTCGACAAGTGTGCCCCGCTGCTCCTCCCCGTCGCGCACGACGCGTTGACCGCCCGCTTGATCGAACTCGCTGGTTATCCTGCATACCAGATCGGTGGCTTCGCGCTCGTCGGTTCGCGCTTCGCCTACCCGGATATCGATCTAGCTCAGTTTGGGGAAAACAGCGCGGTGATGCGCGACACGATCGCGGCATCCTCGCTGCCAGTGCTTGTCGATGCTGACGACGCCTACGGTGACGCGAAGAACGTGACTCGATTCGTGCAGGGCTATGAGGCTATGGGCGCATCGGCGATCTTCCTGGAGGACCAGCAGCCACCGAAGCGCTGCGGCCACATGCTCGGTAAGAAGGTCGTGCCGGCGGAGGTTCACGTCGGGAAAATTCGCGCGGCAGCTGCAGCGCGCCAAAATCCCGAAACCTTCATCATGGCGCGGACGGATGCAGTTGCGCCGCTCGGTCTCGATGACGCTTTGCGCCGTGCAGAACTCTACCTGAATGCTGGCGCCGATGGAGTTTACATCGAGGCACTGGAGACCGAGGAGCAATTGCGGAAGGTGGGGCAGAGGCTGCGAGGGGTCGCGCTGGCGACGAGCATCCTCGAAGGAGGTGGCAGAACGCCCTGGATGGATCCGAAGGAGCTTCACGCGCTTGGCTACGCGATGCTGCTCTATCCATCGACAATCATCTTCCGTGTGACCCGCGCGATCCAGAGGGCGGTCGCGGACCTAAAGGCAGGCTGTCCGATGGCTCCGGAAGAGTCGGTCACGTTCGAGGAATATGAGGGCATCCTCGGTCTTCCTCAATGGGCCGCTCTTGAAGAGGAGTTCACCGGCAAGCACCAACAGCTCGGTGTTCCCGGTATGAAAGCCGGTTGA
>Ga0335078_10016350_pt1 | contig 11012 bp, 12 predicted proteins | sample Lox_Sample_32_FD_206711 | JGI IMG/M metagenome (GOLD analysis project Ga0335078, IMG submission 206711) | Soil microbial communities from Loxahatchee National Wildlife Refuge, Florida, United States - Lox_Sample_3.2 | ecosystem: Environmental > Terrestrial > Soil > Wetlands | place: USA... | reverse complement strand
CCAGCGGCTCGGACTAATCGCTCAACCTCTGCTTAAACCGGTTTCCACCTCAGAACGGAAAACGCACTGACAAGATGGCGTTGTGATTATTGGTGTGAAAGTGGGTCGTAGCGATCTGATACCCTCCACCAATGGTGAAACCGACGCGGTTCCAAAGGTGAAGCCGCCCGATGACCAGCCCGGGCGTCACGAAGTTCTGGTTCTTGCCATCGTTCTTCCCTTCCTGAAAAAAGGTTGAGTTGAGCTCGACCTCCGGCCAGAGTTTCTTGAGCAAGTGATACTGGAAGGTGTTGTTCCAGGCGTAGGTCCTTCCCACCTGGGCGGTGTTGCCGACGGGAATGCCGATGCCAAACGTCCCCTGCTCATCGAAGTGCCCGAATCCCTTGCCGTAAGCAATGGTCGGCGTAATGATGGCGCGCAAGTTTCCGTTCTTGTATTCGCCCGTGGGCAAGCTCCAGCCAAAGAACGCGGTGAGAATGTAGTTTCCTTTTTTCTCGTTGGCCGAAAGCAAGCGGTACTTGACCAGAAAGGCGACGTCGCCGAAGCCGTTCTTCGCGTCAGAAGCATTGTGGTCAATGTAGGGGGGCGTATTGAAGATGACCTCGATATGCTCGGTGGGAATCAGCTCCAGGCCTTTCCCGCCGTCATAGTTGTCGGTGGTCGCGCCCTTGGCGTTGACCTGCCAGAACTGGTCGTAGCGCACTTCTTCTTCGAGTCGGGGAGTAGTAGTAGCGATGGGGGTGACCCAGTGAGGCTGCTCGGCCTGGGTCTTGTCGACACTATCAAACCAATCGGCGAAATATCCGTCCTGCGCGAGAGTCACATCGGCTGAAATAAAAAGGAACAGCACTGCGAGAAACACTTCGCTCCTGCGCATCTTACCTCCCTTTGAAGTCATTACCCGAGGCAAGGAGTGTATACTATGGTCGTTTTTGTTGTCTAATATGATGCGGTTCAATACAGTACAAAATGAGCGAGTGATGCAGGGTTCCTCAGTTGACCACGCCCCGGCGAGACTGTACGATTTCGTGCCCATGGCAACCAAAGTTCCCGCCGGCAAGACGGAAGGGGTCTTGCAGCTGCGCGAAGCGGCTTTACAGCTGGCGATCAGTTTTCCCACCATCAAGCAGTGGATCTACAAGAAGAAGATTCGCAGTGTCCGAACGGCGGGAGGACACCACCGCATTCCGCAGAGTGAAGTGGATCGTCTGCTCTATCGAACCCGAGGCCACTCGGAAAGGGAACGCAAGCAGGAGATTCGCCGCGTCAGCGGCCGCAATCAACTGGTCGGACGAATCGAGAGGGTTCGCATCAGCGGCCTTATGGCAGAAGTGCAGATTTCCATCGGCGGCCAGCTGATCACGTCGATTATCACGGCCAACTCGGCGCGCGAAATGCAACTGAAGGCGGGACAGACCGCAGCGGCGTTGATCAAAGCCACCGAGGTCATGATCCTGAGGGTCTGAGATGAAAAAGCTTTCAGGTTTTGTCCTGGGTTTGCTCACACTTCTGCTCCCGGCCGCGCCCGCATATTCCCAACAGTTAGCCATACAACTTGAAGGCGGGAAGCAGATCGTTTTCGAAAAGGCTGATATCCAAGCGCTTCCCCACATGAAGATCACGGTGAATACCTCCCACGTGTCCGGGGCTTACGAGGGCGTCGATCTCGAGGCTCTGCTCGAGAAAGCAGGGGTGAGTTTTGGGGAATCGCTCAAAGGTAAGCGAATGGCCTCCTGTCTTTTGGTCGAAGCGGCCGACGAATATCGGGTCGTGATCGCGCTACCCGAAATGGACCCCGCCTTCACGGAACGGCATCTTCTTCTCGTCTTTCTCAAGGACGGGAGGCCCCTGGATGACAAGGAAGGGCCCTACCGGATCATCATTCCCAACGAGAAGCGGATGGCGCGCTGGGTCCGGCAAGTCACCGCTCTGAAGATCGTCGATGTGCAGTAGGGTCGGTCGGAAATGCAGCCCCGACATATTTCAAGGAGAACCATGAAGTTACAGAGAGTCTTGGCCGCGCTGATTTTTCTCTGGTTCCTTCCCCTGTGTGTGGCCCAGGAATTCACCATCGCTGCGGCAGCCGACCTGCAATTTGCCATGCAAGATATCGCAACGCGGTTTGAGAAACAGAGCGGAAAGAAGGTCAAAGCCGTTTACGGCTCCTCGGGGAATTTCTTTCAGCAGATCCAGAATGGGGCTCCCTTTGACATGTTCTTTTCCGCGAATCTTGATTATCCGAAAAGGCTGGAAGCGGCTGGGCTGGTGGAACAAGGAACTTACTACTCGTACGCCATGGGCAAGATCGTGATCTGGGTTCCGAACGACTCAAAGGTCGATCTGAATTCGGGCATGCGCGCGCTGCTGGATCCTGGCATCAAGAAGATTGCGATTGCCAACCCGCAACACGCGCCTTACGGCCAGGCCGCCGCGGCTGCGATGCAGAAAGAAGGAGTCTACGAAAAAGCGGCCGACAAATTCGTGTTGGGCGAAAACATCTCCCAGACCGCATCATTTGTGGTTTCCGGCTCGGCCGATGTCGGCATGGTCGCGCTGTCGCTCGCCCTCTCTCCGAACATGAAGGGCAAAGGGCGTTACGTGGAGGTCCCAACCGAGGACTACCCGGCCATTGAGCAAGCCTGCGTCATTCTGAGCTCTTCAAAAAACAAGGAGGCCGCGCGAGAGTTTTTGTCTTTCGTCCAGACACCAGCCATGACCGAGGTCCTTAGGACCTACGGTTTTGACATTCCGCCGGCTGCGACCCACTAGGATTCTGGATCTGCTTTCGCCGATCCTAGGCGCCCGGGTGTATCCATCGCACCAGCCAGAAGGCAGCCGCGGCGACCAACGCTGAAGCCGGGATCGTTAAGACCCACGCCCACACGATGCGCGCCGCTACGCCCCAGCGGACAGCAGACAGCCGGTGCGTAGCCCCAACCCCGACGATCGCGCCGGTGATGGTGTGAGTGGTGCTGACAGGAATTCCCGCGAGCGCTGTAGAAAACAGGGTGATGGCTCCCGCTGCCTCGGCACAGAATCCACCTACAGGCTTCAGCTTGGTGATGCGGGATCCCATGGTGTGAACAATGCGCCAGCCACCGAAATAGGTTCCCATCGCGATCGAGGCATGGGCGGCCAGGATAATCGGCCAGTGAAATTTTCCCCAGTTGCCCGCCAGTTCGGCCGAGTTCAGGAAGTGCGCTCCGTACAGTGCACTGGCGACGATCCCCATGGTTTTCTGAGCATCGTTGCCGCCATGCCCGAGACTATAAGCCGCCGCCGATAAGAGTTGCAGCTTGCGAAACCATGCGTCGATTCGGCGCGGAGCCTTATTGCGCAACAGCCAGAACACCGCAACCATGAAGGTAAGGGCCAGGACGAGTCCGATCAGGGGCGCCACCACGATAAAAATCAAGGTTTTGTACCAGCCCTGCGCGATGATGACGTGCCATCCCGAGCGCATCACCGCCGCTCCGGCGTAGCCGCCAATTAAGGCATGCGAGGAGGAGGTGGGAAGGCCCCACCACCAGGTCAGCAGATCCCACACGATGGCGCCGGTCAAGCCCGTGATCACTACATATTGGGTCACGTAGTCAATGCGCATCATTCCCTGGCCGATCGTCTTGGCGACGGCGGTCCCAAGAAGAAAAGCGGCAAGAAAATTGAAAAATGCCGCCCAGGCCACCGCCAACTTTGGGGAAAGGACACGGGTGGAAACGACGGTCGCGATACTGTTGGCGGCGTCGTGAAATCCGTTCAGGAAATCGAACGTCAAAGCGACGAGTATGGTGATGATGAGCAGCAGCAGATCAGGCTTCACCAGGGATCCTGTGCTACGAAATCTTGGGGTTAGGTATTCTTCAAAACCACGGTTTCCAACACGTTGGCGACATCCTCCGCTTTGTCGGTCGCCCGCTCTAGAAACTCCAGCAGTTCTTTAATCTTGATCAGGTTAATCGGATCCTTCTCGTGTTCGAAGAGGCGCGCAATCGCCCGCTGCGCAACCAGATCGGCCTCGTTCTCCAGGCGATTGATCTCCACGCAATGCGAGAGAATATCGCCGTTCTTCTGCATGAGCGATACTGCCTTCTGCAACTCCCGGCTTTGCATAAGGATGATTTCAGCCAGATCGCCCGCGGCCGGCGGAGGGTTTGTGATGCGGTACATCACGATGCGCGCCCCGGAGGCGTTGATGAAATCGAGAACATCGTCGAGCTTCGAGGCAAGTTGGTGTATGTCTTCCCGATCGAAGGGCGTAATGAAGGTTTGATTGAGCTTGGTCAGAACCGCATGCGTAAGCTCATCGCCTTCGCGTTCAATCCGGTGAATTTCGTCGATCTTGCGGTCGACGTCACGGAAATCGGCGAACAAACCTACCATGGCGGTGGCGCCGGCGATGAGGTTGTCCGACATCGCCGAGAACATATGGAAGAAACTGGTATCTTTCGGAATGAGACGGGCCATTTTTGAGGGAGCAGCAGGCTCCAACCGCGAGTCTATCAGTCAGTTACTGTGATTAGAGCAGATCAATATCTCACTTCAGAACAAATCCCGTCAATGACATGAGAACGGACCGCCGGTGTGGGTAGACCGCTGGAACGGTTAGTGACTGTTTTTGCGGCCGCTGCGTGCCGCAGAGCGCTCGGGTATGCCGAACCGGGTGAAGAGCAAGAGGCCCAACACTGTCCCAGCTCCGACGGCGAGGGGTTGCAGGAATGTGAGGAAAGACTGACTCCAAGCCATGACAGCATTGTGCGCCGGGGAGGAGCCCACCGCGACATTACGATGATGCTAGCCCCTCTGTGCTAGCGGTTTCGGGCTCCGCAAACAGGATGTGTATACTCCAAAAACTGAATCCCGCGCCGTCCCATACAATCGAATGATGGAGTCCAGCAGGCGGGTAAGCGAGAAATAAGCATGAAGATTGGGATAACCTGCTATCCGACGTACGGCGGCAGCGGAGTGGTTGCGACCGAGCTTGGCCTGGAGCTGGCCCACCGTGGCCATGAAGTGCATTTTATTTCCTACGCCCAGCCCATCCGGCTCACCGAACTGAATCCAAACATTCACTATCACGAAGTGGACGTCTCTCGTTATCCGCTGTTTGACTACCCTCCGTACGATCTGGCGTTGGCGACCCGAATGGCGGAGGTCTCCGAGCTTTATGCTCTCGATCTGCTCCACGTTCATTATGCAATCCCGCATTCAGTGAGCGCCTTGCTGGCCCGGCAGATGCTGGCGGCCAAACCGAAGGGGCAACGCCTTCCTTTCGTGACCACCTTGCACGGGACTGACATCACTTTGGTCGGACTCGACCGTTCTTACCTGCCGATTACCCGCTTTTCCATTGAGCAGAGCGATGGCGTTACCGCGATCTCGAAATATTTGCGGGAGCGCACCCTGCGTGAGTTTGACGTTCGCAATAACATCGAAGTGATTTACAACTTTGTGAACTGTGATATCTACTGCCGCTGTGCTGAAACAGCGGAGCTTCGCGCTGAGTACGCCAAGCCTGACGAGCGGATTCTGGTTCACTTGTCGAATTTTCGTCCGGTCAAGCGCGTCACCGACACCATTGAAATCTTCGACCGCGTGCGCAAGAAGATCCCGTCCAAGCTACTGATGATTGGCGACGGTCCGGACCGCTCGCGTGCCGAGTGGCTGGCAGTGCAAAAAGGGATTCACAACGACGTGCTGTTTCTTGGGAAACAGGATCAGATCAGCGAAAAACTCGCGGTTGCGGACGTCATGCTAATGCCGAGCGAACTCGAATCATTCGGCCTGGCTGCGTTGGAGGCGATGGCCTGCGAGGTCGTCCCAATCGCCACGCGCGGGGGAGGCGTCCCGGAGGTGATCGACCACGGCAAGAGTGGATTTCTGGCCGATGTGGGCGACGTCGAGACCATGGCCCGTTATGCGATCGACCTGCTGGGAGACGATAGCCGTTTGAAAAGCATGGCCAAAGCCAGCCGCGCGGCGGCACAGTCACGATTCTGTACTTCGAGGATTATTCCCCAGTACGAAGAATTTTACCGCCGGGTGCTAGCGCGCTCCTCGTAGAGGGCGGCAGGGATGGAACCCTCGCTGGGAAGCACGGGAAGCCTCAACCGTACCAAAGTTCCCTTTCCTTCCCGGCTGTCGATGGTCATGCGCGCCGTTTCGCCGTAAAGCACCTTCAAGCGCTCCGCCACATTGGCCATTCCGATCCCGGTTCCTCCCAGCCCGGTTGGCTTCTCCAGAAGGTGCGCCGCTCCCATGCCGACTCCATCGTCTTCGACCTCGATGACCAGCTTTGAATCCAACATCCGGCTGCGCAGGAAAATACTGCCGCCTTCAATTTTCGAGGAAAGTCCGTGCTTGATTGAATTCTCCACCAGGGGCTGAAGCAGCATGCTGGGCACCATGACGTCGAGCGACGCGGGGTCCAGTTCTTTCACGACGTGAAGCTTATCGCGGCCAAAGCGAACCACTTCGATGTCGAGATAATTGTCGATGAACTCCAACTCCTCGCGCAGAGGCACAAACGCGTCACTGCTATTCAGTAATCGCCGCAGGATGGTGGCCAGCTTGACTACGATTTCACGCGCCGTGTCGGGATCAAAACGGACCAGAGAAGAAACCGAGTTCAGCGTATTAAAGAGGAAGTGCGGGTTGATCTGATTCTGCAATGCTTCCATGCGGGCGTGCAACAGGAGGCGCTCCTGCTCTTCCAGCTTGATTTGGATGCGAACGCTGTTCCAGATTTTCAGCTCGGTTCCGATGACCATGATCGACGTGGCATAAATCAACGCCTTCACCCACAGCTTAGGGTTGTCCAGCGTGAAAATGGCATGGGGCACGAGGCGCGATAATTCGGTCTGCACGAAGCGCAAAGCCACAATGGTCACGAAGAACATGATTTGCCAGTCAAACCGGCGCGGCGTGGGCAGGTTCCGGCGTATCCAGCGGTAGATGCTGAGATCGATGAAGGGAGAAAACGACCAGATCTCCTCCGGGTCGCCGGCCATGATCTGCAACTGACCGGCAATGAAACCACACAGGACGTTGAACGGAAGAGTTGCCCACTCCCCGTGCAGCACCGCTGGAAGGGCCATGAGTGCTCCACCGGCCATGCCGGTGAACCGGCCGGCCACAAGACCCAGCAGAATGGTAGTTTCGAAGGAAAGGTCGCCTTCGGAAAAGCTGGAAGCAAAGCGGATCCATACCCCGAGGAAGATTGGGACACAAATCCAGAGAATCAGGTAGATCCGTTGTTTCCAGGATCGCTGGTCGCGGAACAGAAGCGACTTGAACTCAACCGAGCGCACCAGTGAGCTGGCGACGGCCGCGGCCACGCCCAACCGGATGAGCAGATTGATAAGGATGTGTGGCTGTTCCATCGTGGCCGCGCGGCCGGAGCCGCTGACCAAAATGTAGCATGAAGCCGGTATTCACCGCGCCCGAGACCAGCCGGGGCTTAGGCTTTCTTCTCCAGCCACTCGTCGTCGGTCTGGTGACGAAGCGTGTAGTCCTCCAGCTGGTCCTCATAAACCAGCTCGATGTGCTCCTCGCAACTGGGATCTCCGTCGACCAACGTGGTGGCAGGCTTGCCGCAGATAACGCAGACCGAGCCCGCCTCGAGCAAAATCTCCGGGGATTTCTCTTCCTCTTTCGCTTTGGATCTCATGCATCTACCTCTTTACCAATAGGGATCTATACCGTGCTGTCGGTGCGTGGCCTGCGAATCCTCAGTTTTTTCTCTCAGGCCGAAACCGCGTGCGTTTCCGGCTCCAGAGTGGCCGTCAATTTAATCGGGACGTTCAGCGCATGCGAGATCGGACATTTCGTTTTAGCGCTCTTGCAGGCCTTTTGGAATTTCTCACTGTCCCGTTCCGGGAGCACAGTGTGCGCCTGGAGTTCGATGCTGGTGATCTGCCAGCGTCCCTTGTGCTCTTCCAGGGTCAACTCTGCTTCGGTTTTCACGGTATCGTTACGGATGCCCAGCTTGGCCAGTTCCTGAGAAATAATCAACGCCATACAGGAAGCCACCGCCGCCGCCAGCATCTCCGACGGGCTGGTGCAAGGCTCATTTCCGGTGCTTGAGCCGAACGAGTACAAAGCCTTGGACATAATGCCGCTGGTTGTGGAAACCGAGCCTTCTCCGGCCGCCGGGCTTCCCTTCCAGACTGCCACCGCGCTGCGAATCATAGATCACCTCCATGGTGCCCACCTTTACTTATAGGCCCAAGGAGACCGGAAAGCTGTGATTGACGAACTCCCGGAACGTGATGCGGAAAATAGCTGGGGGTGATTTAGAACGTCGGTGTAACCTGCGGCAAGCAGGCGTGTTCACTGAGAGAGCTTCGTGGCCAGATCCGTAAGGGCGGCTTCCAGTCCCTCGGGTTTGGCGACGCCGCCCTGAGCCATGTCTTTGCTGCCGCCACCTCGGCCACCCAGACGGGCCAGCGTCTCTTTCATGAGCGCTCCCATATCAAAAGGAAGGCCCGCGGACTGGGCGAAGATGAGCGTGGGTTGGCTCAGGGCGGTCCCAAGCAAGGCAACCGCTTTAGGACTCTGCCGGGTCAGCTTTTGTGCGAGCAACTTGATAAAAGACAGATCACGATCGGTAAACATTCGTGAGACGACTTTGCGCCCCGCGGTCTCTGGCATGTCACTGAGGATCTGGCGAGCATACAACTCGGCCAGCTCTTCCTGCACGCGTTCACCGGCCTTGCGGATCGTCCGAATTTCGTCTTGCAACTTGCGCAATTGCTCCGGAACATCCCAGATGTGGCTGGACAGCAAGCCGGCAGCGTCGGTCAAGGCCGCGTAGTCGCGTCGGGCTGTACGCGCGGCTCGTTTGCCGCAGACGAACTCCACGCGCCAGCCTTGCTTTACCTTCTCGATCTTGCGCAGAAGGATGGATCCGATTTGTCCGGTTGCCGATACATGAGTGCCCCCGCAAGCCGTCAGATCGAAATCCCCGATGTCGATCAGGCGCAACCGGTCACGCCCCACTGGGGGCAGCTTCCGCAACCCCAGGCCTTGCGCTTCTGGCTGAGTGACGAAGCGAATGTCCACCGGCCGATTCTGCGTGATCACATCGTTGGCCAGCGCTTCCGCAGCTTCAACCTGCTGGGGAGTGAGGCTCTTGGTGTCCAGATCAATCGAGCAGGATTCTTCTCCCATGTGGAAGGAGACGGTCGGCATATTGAAGAGTCTGATGAAGGCAGCCGAGAGCACATGCTGTCCAGAATGCTGCTGCATGTGATCTCGCCGGCGGTCGACATCGATCAGGCCTCGGACGGTGCTGCCGGGTTCGACATTCCCGCCTTCAATGAAGTGCAGAATCGTCCCGTCGTCTTTTTCCGTGACTTCTTTGACCCGGATTTTGTTGCCCCCAGCAATGATCCAACCCGTATCGAACACCTGGCCGCCGCTAGTGGGATAGAAGGCCGTCTGATTCAGAATGATGGCTGGCTCGGGCGAGATTCCTGTAACCTCGGCGTCAAACTCGTAGAGAAACGAATCGTGATAATAGAGGTGGTCGGTCATATCAAACTTGTCGCCCGGAACGGAGCGAGAACCCTATAGACTTCAGATGAAAACATGGATCCTTCGCTCCGCTCAGGATGACAAAGCACAAGGGATGACGGACGCCGCCTAGTATGGCCCAATGATTCCGCCGATTTGCCGCGCTTTCGGTCTAGACTTCGTCCCTGACTTCGCGGCTTCAATCACGTCCAGATACTTCAATCCCGAGCCTGTATTGAAGAGCACCACGGTGTCGTCTGTCGAGAAGAAGCCGCTTGCCCGCAGCTTCCGGTAAGCTGCCAGAGACGCCGCACCTTCCGGCGCGGCAAAAATGCCCTCTACCCTCGCCCAGTGCCGGAGCGCATCCATGATTTCGTCGTCGCTCACGGACAGCGCCACCCCTCCACTCTTCTTCAGGATGTCCAGCACGAGGAAGTCGCCGTAGGCTTTTGGCACCCGCAGGCCAGCAACCAAAGTGGTAGCGTTCTCCCAGAAATCCGAGATCGGCTTGCCCTCGTCCCATGCTTTCGCAATCGGTGCGCAACCTGCTGCCTGGACTGCCACCATGTGCGGCCGTTCCCGGCCAATCCAACCGAGAGCTTCCATTTCGTCAAACGCCTTCCACATGCCGATCAGACCTACTCCTCCGCCGGTCGGATAGATAATGCCCTGGGGCACGCGCCAGCCCAGTTGCTCGGCAATTTCGTAGCCCATGGTCTTTTTCCCTTCCACGCGGAACGGCTCCTTCAACGTGGAAACATCGAACCACCCCTCGCTCTCCTTCTTCTCCGCCACCATGCGGGCGCAATCGCTGATGAGGCCATCCACCAGCGTCACGTGGGCGCCGTAACTCTCACACTCCACCCGGTTGGCCAGAGGCACATCCTTCGGCATAAAGAGGTGAGCCTCGAGACCGGCGGCCGCCGCATAAGCAGCCAGAGCGCTGGCGGCATTTCCCGCCGAAGGCGCCGCCAGCTTCTTCAGACCATAGGATTTCGCCATGGTGACGGCAGCCGACATGCCGCGTGCCTTGAACGAGCCGGTGGGATTCAGCCCTTCCTCTTTTATGTAGACGTTGGCGTGTTCGCGGCTGGGCAGCATCGGCGTGAAGCCTTCGCCCAGCGAGACCGGTTCGGCTTCCGGCAGCACCTCGGCGTAACGCCACATGGTGGGGGTACGCCCGAATAGGGACCCGGCCGCAAAACTCTTCTTTAACTCTGCCAAGTCGTAGCGGACGTAGAGAATCCCGCCGTCTTTTGGGCAGATGGTTTGCGGCAGATCAGCACCGAGGTGCTCGCCACACTTGGTGCATTCCAGAAAAGCGATACGGGCCACGAAGCGAGTTTAGCACCTGCCAGTCCGTGCCCTGGCGTTCCCATAAATCCCTTTCTACCGTTACAATCGAAAGTTCGTCTATAGGACTATGAAGCCCACTATCCGATCCGTCTCTCTACCCATTATTCTGTTACTTATGAGCACATTGACCACCACGGAAGGCA
>Ga0335078_10016348_pt1 | contig 11012 bp, 6 predicted proteins | sample Lox_Sample_32_FD_206711 | JGI IMG/M metagenome (GOLD analysis project Ga0335078, IMG submission 206711) | Soil microbial communities from Loxahatchee National Wildlife Refuge, Florida, United States - Lox_Sample_3.2 | ecosystem: Environmental > Terrestrial > Soil > Wetlands | place: USA: Florida... | reverse complement strand
GGGCGGTGGCGGCCCTGGCCAACAACCGGGCTCAGCCGGACCGCGCTCCCAGGTAGCTGGCGGCCAGCAGCGCGCTGTCGTCCTTCAGCCGGGCAGCGGTGCCGGCGGCCGCGAGCTCACCGTGGGCGAGCACGTACCCGCGGTGCGCGATCTCCAGGGCCAGGTGCACGTGCTGCTCGACGAGCAGCACGCCGGCCCCGCTGCTGACCGCGAACTCGCGCACGACCGGCAGCAGGCGCTCGACGATCACCGGGGCCAGGCCGAGGCTGAGCTCATCGAGCAGCAGGACCCGGGGCTTTCGCCGGAGCGCGCGGGCGAGCGCGAGCATCTGCTGCTCGCCGCCCGACAACAGCCCGGCCCGGCGGTTCCGCAATTCGCGCAATGCCGGGAAATGCTCGAATGCCGCCTCTTGCTCACCCGGTTCGGTCACGCCATCGAGGCGGAAATGCTCGGCCACGGTGAGCCCGAAGAAGATCCCCCGATCATGCGGCACGTGCACGATCCCGCGACGCACTCGCGCGGGCGGCGAGACGCCAGCCAGGTCGGCGCCGTCCAGCCGCACCGCGCCCGCCATCGGCCTGAGCAGGCCCGAGATGGCCCGCAGCGTGGTGGTCTTGCCCGCGCCGTTAGCGCCGAGCAGCGCGACGACCTCACCGGAGGCCACGGTGAGGGTCAGGTCACGCACCACCGGCGCGCGGTCATAGCCGACGCTCAGGCGATCAACTTCGAGCGTGACGCTGTTGCTCACGTGGCTATCCGCTCTATTGGGCCAGCCGCCGGCGCCAGGCATCAGCCTGGCGAGCATCAACAAAACTGGCAAACATCGTACTGACTAAATTGTTGACAAGTAAGCCCTCACAGGTCTTTGCTATGGGTGTCTCACGGGATGGGCCGGTAATCAACTGGCTGTCATCCCGGAATGACGCGCCGTTCCCTACCGATCGCTGCCGCACCCAGCAGACCGCCGTATGGCCCGTCCCGTCAGGGAGAGCAGTGGACACATTCGCGGCCACGAATGCCGGCGGGCCAGCCTGGCCTTGGCAGCACCCCGCTTGCCTTCCCAAGCGCGAGGATCCACCGGGCGGGCGGGCGGATCCCCGTATTCAGCATTCGCAAGCGTCGTCATGCCGCCATACCTGCGTCAGGAGGGCGATGTGAGCAGGCAGACTCACCGAGGGCTGCTCGGGATCGCGGTGATCGCAGCGGCTGCGCTCGCCGCGGCCGGCTGCGGAAGCGGGAGCTCGACCACCTCGAGTACCCCGAGCAGCACGTCCAGCAGCAGTTCCAGCAGCAGTTCCAACTCGGCCGCGAACGCGGCCGGAACCGGCGGAGCCGGATCCAAGTCCATTACCAACTACCTGGCCTACACCGACGGCAAGTCCGGCAAGGCCGACTCCTCGCTCCCGCCCGTCTACATCGGCTGGCTCAACCAGCAGGGCGGCTCGCAGTCCATCGGCCCGCTGGCCACCAACGGCGCCCAGATGGCGGTCTCGTACATCAACGCCCAGCTTGGCGGCGTGGACGGCCACCCGCTCAAGCTGGACACGTGCTTCATCACCTCCGCCGAGGAGGAAGGCACGACCTGCGGGCAGCAGTTCGCGGCCGACAGCAAGATCGACGTGATCGGCGAGGGCGGCGTGGCGATCGGCATCCAGCCGTTCTACTCCTCGATCGGGACGAAGACGCCGGTCATCGTGGGCGTGGCCGCCACGCCGACCGACGCCGTGCAGCCCAATGCCGTGATCTTGTTCGGCGACGTGACGCACGTGCTCGGCCCGTTCGGCACCTACGCCAAGGACGTGCTGCACGCCAAGACCGCTGCGCTGGTCTACCCCGACATCGCCGGCATCACCCAGGGCGCCGCCGCGATCGAGGCGGGCCTCAAGGCGGCCGGGGTGACGGTCAAGGCGGTCGGCTACGACGAGAGCCAGACCGACCTGACCGGGACGCTCATCGCGGCGGGCGCGCAGACGGCCGACATGGTGATCCCGTACAGCGACTCCTCGGGCTGCGTAAACCTGGCCAAGAGCCTGATCCAGCTGGGCATCACCGACGCCAAGAAGATCGTCTCGGCGCCGCTGTGCCTGAACGGGCAGGTCGCGGCCGGACTGGGCGGCGACTTCCCGATCTGGACCTACGCGATCGCAAGCTCGTTGTACGGCGACCCGACCGACCCGGGCATGCCGGCCTACATGGCGGTGGCGCAGAAGTACACCACCCCGGCGGACGCGCCCGACCCGTGGAACATCGTCGCGTTCTCGCAGATCCTCACCATCGACCGGTTCATGAACGAGATCGGCTACTCGAAGCTCAGCGCGTCGGCGATCCTGGCCAAGGCCAAGGCGTTCACCGGGCCGGTCGCGCTCGGCGCGCCCTCGCTGGAATGCGGGCAGATCTCCTCGGCGCCGGCGGTCTGCAACGACCGGACGCAGTTCTTCCAGTACAAGGGCAAGCACGTGTTCGTCAAGGTGGCCGGCTGGCTGCAGCCGCCGTCGTGACCCGCGGGCCTGACGGTACCGCGGCCGCGGGGCGTCCCGCGGCCGCGGTCCGCCACGCCGTCCGGCCCCGGGCCGGCCCCGGGATCAGGCCTGCCGTGCCCCGCGTCGCCGGGCCCGGGCCCCGGGATACCGGGTCCGCGGCCTCCTGCGGCACCCGGTCCGCGCCCCGGGATACCGGGTCCGCGGCCTCCTCCGGCACCCGGTCCGCGCCCCGGGATACCGGGTCCGCGGCCTCCTCCGGCACCCGGTCCGCGCCCCGGGATACCGGGTCCGCGGCCTCCTCCGGCACCCGGTCCGCGCCCCGCGACAGCAAGCTTCCTGACACCCCCAGGGACTGACCAGTGCAAGAGATCCTGCTGTTCATCCTGCTCGGGCTCGGTTCCGGCGCGCTGATCGCCGGCATCGCGCTCGGCGTGGTGCTCACGTACCGGGGATCAGGGATCATCAACCTCGCGACCGGCGGCATGGCCATGCTCGGCGGCTACGCGTACTGGGCGCTGAACACCGGCCGGATCGCGTCGCTGCCCACGGGGGTGGCGCTGCCGCTGAGCCTGCTCTTCGTCGTTGTCGTCGGCGCTGTCATCGAGTTCGTCGTTTACCGGCCGCTGCGTAATTCGGCGCCGCTGGCCAAGCTCGTCGCCTCGCTCGGCGTGCTGCTGGTCTTGCAGGCGTCGATGCTGCTCGCGTTCGGCATCACCGACCAGCCGGAGCCGAGCATCCTGCCGCAGAACGACATTCACCTGCTCGGCGCGGTGGTCCCGGTCGACCGGTTCATCCTCACCGGCATGGTGATCGCGGCGGCGGCGGTGCTGGCCGCGGTCTACAAGTGGACCCGGTTCGGCCTGGCCACCCGGGCGGCATCGGAGAACGAGGTCGCGGCGATGCTCGCCGGACTGTCGCCGAACACGATCTCGCTGATCAACTCTCTGATCGCCGCGCTGGTCGCCGGCGCCCTCGGCATCCTGGCCGCGTCGATCACCGAGCTTGACCCGGAGACGCTCCCGCTGCTGATCATCCCGGCGCTGGCCGCGGCGCTGCTGGCCCGGTTCACCTCGTTCGCCATCGCCTGCGCGGCGAGCATCGGGATCGGCGTCCTGTACTCGCTGATCGAGTACGCCTCGGCCCAGTCCTGGTTCCCGCAGTCCGGCGGCGTCGCGCTGCCGGGCGTCACCGACCTGCTCGCGTTCGTCATCATCGTGGCCGTGCTGTTCTGGCGGGGGTCGGCGATACCCGGCCGCGGCGAACTGGTCGAGCGGCGGCTGCCCGCGGTGCCGCGACCGCGGCAGCTGACGCGCACCTCGCTGATCCTGGGCGTGGTGGCCGCGGTGGCGCTGGTCGTGCTGCCGTTCGACTTCCGCGAGGCGCTGATCAACACGCTGATCGGCACGCTCATGGCGCTGTCGCTAGTGGTCATCACCGGCTTCGTGGGCCAGATCTCGGTGGTACAGCTCAGCCTGGCCGGGGCGGCGGGCTTCACGATCGCGCACATGGCGGCCAACTTCGGGATCACCTTCCCGCTCGCGGCGCTCGCTGGCATCGCGGTGGCGGTGGTGATCGGCATGATCACCGCGGTCTCGGCGCTACGCGTCCGCGGCGTGAGCCTGGCCGTGGTCACCCTGGCCGGCGCGGTGGCGATCGAGAACTTCGGCTTCCTCAACCAGACCTGGGGCGGCGGCGAGGCCGGCTCGCCGGTCCCCGAGCCGAAGTGGTTCGGGCTCGACCTCGGCCCGCAGGCCCCGTTCCGCGGGGTCGACGGCGACCTGCCCAGCCCGGTGTTCGGCTGGGTCGCGCTGATCTGCACCGTGCTGCTGTGCGTGGCCGTGGGCGTGATGCGCCGGCGCGCGCTCGGACAGCGGATGCTCGCCGTGCGCTCCAACGAGCGCGCGGCGGCCGCGGCGGCGATCAACCCGCGGTCGGTCAAGTTCGCCGCGTTCGGCATCGCCGCGTTCATCGCCGGGGTCGCGGGCGTGCTGTACGCCTACAATTTCGGCTCGGTCAGCGCCGACCGGTTCGACGCGATCACCGCGCTCAGCCTGATCGCGTTCGCGTACGCGGGCGGCATCACGCTGATCTCCGGCGCGGTGTTCGCCGGCCTGATCTCGGCTCAGGCCCTGATCCCCTACGCGCTGGACAAGTGGTTCGGGCTGAACGGGAACTGGTTCCTGCTGTTCGGCGGCGCGATCCTGATCTTCACGCTGATCCGCAACCCCGAGGGCGTCGCCGGTGACATCTACAAGCGCACCCATAAGCGCCCGCCGCTCCGCCCGCCGACAGCTCCCGAGGAGCCCTCCCCCGCAGGTGAGCCCCCCGGGGCCGACTTGATCGCGGCGGGGGCCAGCGGCGGATCGGCCTTCGGAGGTGACTCTGGCGAAGCCGGCCTGTCCGCCACGGCCGGCCAGAGGTCGGCCGTGGCGGGGGACGGGGAGGTGGGCCGGGGGGCGCGGGGGGGTCTGGGGCCATCGGGGTCTGGGGTGTCCCCTGGGCGCACTGTGTCCCCCCGAGGAAGCACCGTGCTGCGGGTCAGCGGGCTGTCGGTGACGTTCGGCGGCGTCCGGGCGCTGATCGACGTCTCGCTCGAGGTGCGGGACGGCGAACTGGTCGGGCTGATCGGGCCCAACGGTGCCGGGAAGACCACGTTCGTCGACGCGATCACGGGCTTCGTGACCAGCACCGGCCGGGTCGAACTCGATGGGCACGACCTGGCCGGGCTCGCGCCGCATGAGCGGGCCCGCCGCGGGCTGGCCCGGACCTGGCAGGGCACCGAGCTCTTCCATGATCTCGATGTCCGCGAGAACCTGATGGTGGCGGCCGACCGCCCGGGCTGGCGGTCGGCGGCGAAGCGGTCCGTCGCCGTGCGGAACGAGGCCGAGCAGGCGCTCGGCATTCTCGACCTGGCGTGGGCCGCCGACGCGATGCCCGACCAGCTTTCCGAGGGCCAGCGCAAGCTCGTCGGGGTGGCCCGGGCGCTGGCCGGGAACCACCGGCTGGTGTGCCTGGACGAGCCGGCTGCGGGCCTGGACGCGCGGGAGAGCGAGGAACTCGGGCAGTGCCTGCGGGCCCTGGCCGACCGCGGCCAGACCACGCTGCTGATCGACCACGACATGGGACTCGTGCTGAGCATCTGCGACCGCGTGCTCGTGCTCGAGTTCGGGCGCGTGATCGCGGACGGGCCGCCGGACGAGGTGCGCCGCGATCCCCGGGTCGTCGGCGCCTACCTGGGCGCGGCCCACGCCCGGCCCCGCGCCGCCGGCGCCCCGGCCGGTCCCGCCGCGGTCGAGGCCCGCTCGCCGGCCGGTCCCGCCGGGAGGCCGGGGCTGGCTGGCCGGGAGACGGAGCGTGACGGGCAGTGATCGTTAACGGTGAGTGTGACCAGAGAAACGTCGCCTGAGGAGGCCCGAAGATGGCAGACACCATTCACGCCGACGTGATCGGATCGCTGATGCGCCCCGGTTACCTGTGGGACGCGCGAGGCGCGCTGGACGCCGGCCAGATGTCCGCGGCAGAGTTCAAGCGGATCGAGGACCGCGCGGTGGACGCGGCGATCGCCCTGCAGGAGGGTTGCGGGCTCGACGTCGTGACCGACGGGGAGCTGCGCCGGTTCTCGTTCCTCGATCAGCTGCTCGGCGAGATCGAGGGCGGCATCGACCAGGAGGGCGCGGCCGTCCGCTTCCACGCCGCCGACCCTGGCGACGACTGGGACTGGCACCCGCCGGTGACGATCACCGGGAAGCTCCGCGCGCGGCGCCAGATCACCCTGGAGGAGTTCGCCTACGCGCGGGCCAGGGCAACGCGGACGGTGAAGATTACCCTTCCCAGCCCGCTGGTGCTGTACGGCGCGTGGTCGCCGGAGCTGTCCACGGCCGCCTATGCCGACCCGTGGGAGATGTTCGCCGATGCCGCGACGATCATGCGTGAGGAGGCGATGGCGCTGGCCCGCATGGGCTGCACCTACATCCAGATCGACTCCCCGGACCTCGGCACCCTGGTCGACCCGGAGAACCGCCAGCTGCGCGAGTCGCTGGGCATGCCGACCGAGCGCACGCTGACCGAGGGCGTCGACATCATCAATTCCGTCGGCGACGTCCCCGGGGTCACCTTCGGCCTGCACCTGTGCAAGGGCAACTACCAGAGCAAGTGGATCGCGGCGGGCGGCTACGACTCGACCGCGGACAAGATCTTCAGCCGGATGAGCAACTTCGACGTGTTCCTGCTCGAGTACGACGACGAGCGGTCGGGGTCGTTCGAGCCGCTGGCCAACGTCCCCGACGACAAGCTGGTCATCCTCGGCCTGGTGTCCAGCAAGTGGGCGGAGATGGAGCCCGTCGAGACGCTGGTGGCGCGGATCAACGAGGCGGCGCGCTACGTGGACCTGGAGCGGCTCGGGCTGTCCACCCAGTGCGGGTTCTCCCCGGTCTCGATCGGGGCGAACCTGATCACCCAGGACATACAGCAGCGCAAGCTGGAACTGGTCGGGAAGGTCGCCCGCCAGGTCTGGTAACCGGCCCGGCGTGCCCTGGCCGGGGCCGCCCTACCCGGCCAGGGCCGCCTCGGACTGCGGCAGCCCGGCGGGGACCGGCGGCGACCCCTGGAGCAGGATCCGGTTCATCACCCGGCGCATCCCGTGGTAGTCGTTGACCGCCATGTGCCACACCTGGCGGTTGTCCCAGAACGCGATCGAGCCGGGCCGCCAGGAGAACCTGGTCACGAACTCCGCCTTGCCCCCGTGGTCGAACAGGTAGCGGAGCAGGCCGAGGCTCTCCCGCCGGGTCCAGCCGTCGAAGCGGGTGGTGTACTCCGGGTTGACGTAGAGCACCGGCTTGCCGGTCTCGGGATGGCGGGTGACCACCGGGTGCAGCGGGCCTTCGGCCGCGTCGTACTCCGCGATCGACGGCTCGGGCGGCGAGGTCTGCTCGTAGCTGAGACCGAGCTTGCGCACGTTGGCGTGCACCGCCCGCATGCCCAGCAGCGTGCGCTTGAGGCCCTCGGACAGCGCCGCGTAGGCGGGCACCATCCCCGCGAACATGGTGTCGCCGCCGTAGGCCGGGCACTCCTCGGCGAACAGCATGGTGCCCAGCGGCGGCTCGTCGAAGCAGGTCATGTCGACGTGCCAGCTCTCGCCGACGTTACGGGTCTGATCGGGCTCCTTGCGCAGCTGCTGCTTGGTCCGGATCGGGCCGAAACGCAGCGCGAACCGCTCCCGCTGTTCCCCGTCGAGGAACTGATCCCGGAAGAAGATCACGCCGTGCTCGGCCCAGGCCCGCCGCACCGCCGCCCAGGTCGCGTCCGGGTAATCGCGGGCCAGGTCGAGTCCGCAGATCTCCGCGCCGATGTACCCGCCGATTCGCCGGATCTCCGGCAGGCCTGCCGTCATCGCGCAGCTCCTTCCGCTCCCTCCGTGCCAGCTCCGTACAGCGGGATGCCGCGTTGTCAGGCGTCCCGGCTTCCCATCATCGGTTCGCGGGTACCCGCCGCGACAGAAGGTTCCTGCGGGCTGGAAGGGCGGGTGCCTGCCGTCGCCCGGCTTGGCCCGCGATGACGCGCGACACCTGCCTGGATCTGCGTGCCGCGCGAGTTGTGACGTTCAGCGCCGGCGGCGCCCGCGGTAACCGGCGGACATCGCCACGGCGCCGCCTCCGATGGCCGGGGCGGCGGCCGCGTGGTGCGCGGCAGCGGGGGCGGGGGCGACCGGCTTGGCGGGCGGCCCGGCGATGGTGCGCAGCAGCGGTGACGCCGGGCTGATGGTGGCGGTCAGCGGGACCACGTTCGCGCGCTTCATCAGGGTGCGTACCTCGTGCGCTTGCGCCGGGGTCTGCAAGGTGATCACCACGCCGGTGGCGCCGGCCCGGGCGGTCCGGCCGGACCGGTGCAGGTAGGCCTTGTGCTCGGCCGGTGAGTCCGCGTGGATGACCAGGCCGATGCCGTCCACGTGAATGCCGCGGGCAGCGACGTCCGTCGCGACCAGGACACGCACGGCGCCCGAGGCGAATGACGCGAGGTTTCGGGTCCGGGTGTTCTGGGACAGGTTGCCGTGGAGTTCGGCGGCGGGCACTCCGGCCGCGGCGAGCTGCCGGGCAAGTTTCTGCGCCCCGTGCTTGGTCCGGGTGAAAATCAGCGACCGGTTGTCACCGCCGGCCAGGGCGCGCACCACGCCTACCCGGTCCGCGGGCGCCACCGTGAACAGATGGTGCTCGATCCGCGCCGGTGCGGCCACCGGGTCCACGGCATGGCGCGCCGGGTCGGCCAGGAAGCGCCGGGCGAGGACATCGACGGCGTTATCGAGGGTCGCGGAGAACAGCATTCGCTGGCCATCTGGCGGGGTGGAGCTAAGCAGGCGCCGGACGACCGGAAGGAACCCGAGGTCGGCCATGTGGTCTGCCTCGTCGAGCACGCTGATCTCGACGTCGCCGAGATGGCAGTGGCCCTGCTCGATCAGATCGGCAAGGCGGCCCGGGCAGGCGACGACGATGTCGGCCCGCGCCCGCAGGGCGGCCACCTGCGGATGCTGGGGGACGCCGCCGAAGATCGCCGTGACGCTCAGGCCCATCGCGCGGGCCAGCGGCACGAGCACGGCCTGGACCTGGCCGGCCAGCTCGCGGGTTGGCACCAGCACCAGGCCGCGCGGGCGGCAGGCCATGGTGTGCCCCCCGGCCAGCCTGGTGACCAGCGGGAGCGAGAACCCGAGTGTCTTACCCGACCCGGTCTGGGCGCGGCCCAGGATGTCGCGGCCGCGCAGAGCATCGGGCAGCGTGGCGGCCTGGATGGGGAGCGGCCTGATGATTCCGTCGCTGGCCAGCGCGGTCACCAGCGGCGCGGGGACGCCGAGGGAGCCGAACGTCTCACCGGACGCGGGAGCTTTGCGGGGCCGGTTGGGATGCCGGGCAGCATGGGGCTTCTCATTAAGCAGGGCAGTCAAAGAATCTCTTTCGGACTTGGGGTGGCCGCATGTCAAGCCACCACGTCCGTGGGAACCAGCTCGCCCTGGGCGAGGCACGACCGGCGCGCCCTGATGGCTGCGCCTTGATTATCTGCGATACCCAACATACAGCACGCCATGCTGGCCCTGGCCCGAACGGGCGCCGAACCTAGGTGCATGCCCACTGCGAGGTGGCCGGTCGAGGCGTCCATGCTTCACTAGGCTGGCGAGGTCGCACAGCAGCGCGAGATCGGGTGTTGTGGCGGCAGTCATCTCGGCCGTGCTTGCGGGGATGCCGGTCACCGCAGAGGTGAAGGTCACGGCCTGCGAGAACTACCTGACGGAGCAACTTCCCGTGTTGTGGCGACCGAACTTCGTGTCCTCAATCACCGGGTGAAGTCCGAGCCGACCCGCTCACTGGGAGGAAACCACATGGACTCCGATCTCGCCTACCGCCCCGAAGATCTGCTCCGCTTCGTCGATTGCCTCGGCGGCGCGCTCGTCCCCGGCACCGACGCCGTCGTCTACGTCGCGAACACCCTCGACGGCAGCACCGCCAGCGACGCCAGCGCTCTGTGGCTCGTTGAGGCGGGGCAGCATCGCCGCCTCGTGCCCTCCGACGCCCGACAGGCACAGCCGGCCATTTCGCCTGATGGGTCGCTGGTGGCGTTCCTCCAGCAGACGGGAACGGCCCGCGACGACCCCTGGCAGCTGGCCGTCTGCGCGCGGTCCGGGGGCGAGGCGACCGTATTGACCAAGTTCGCCCGAGGGACGGGGCAGGCAGGTCCGGTGTGGTCGCCCGATGGTACGCAGATCGCCGTTGACGCCTCTGACATCCCACGGCGCGACCCGAATAAGGCATACCGCATCACCCGGCTCAACTGGCGGCGCGATGGCATGGGGCTGACCGACGACGTCCGGGGTGACGTGTGGGTCGTGCCCGCGGCTGGCGGAGAGCCGAGACGTCTCACCGCCGACGACGGGGTGATCTCGTTTCTCGAGTGGTCACCCGACGGTGCGTCGATCCTTTACGGGACCTTCGGCGCCGGCGATGACGCCGACTACGCGATCCGGGCCGTTGACGTCTCCTCCGGCGACTGTCGCACGATCACCTGCGGACCGCTGCTGGGTGACGCGTCCGTCGCTGCCTGGATCACCGGCGGCAAGGTCGTCTACTCCTCCCCGTGGAAGATCAACAAGCGGATCGAGCTCGTCGTCTGTGACCCGCGCGATGGGACCCACGAGACCCGGATGCCTGACCCGGAGGGCCAGTTGTTCGCGGATATGGTGGCGGGCTTCGACTCTCGAGCCATCACTCCCCGGATCTTGGTCGATGCTGCTGGCGAGTGGGCGTACGTCTACGTCCAGCAGGGCGGGGCGCTTCGCACCACTCGGGTCGCCCTGGCCGGCGAGGTGAGGGTAGAGCCGCTGACTGATGCCAACGAGTCGGTCGTCCCTGTGGGTATCGACGGAGCCCGCCTCCTCGCCATCCGGACCTCCCACACCCGGCCCGCCGACCTGGTCGTTGTCGACACGAAGACCGGGCAGCTTCAGGCGGTCACGGGGCTCAACGGCACCTGGCTGACCGACCTGCCCTTCGA
>Ga0335078_10016347_pt1 | contig 11013 bp, 9 predicted proteins | sample Lox_Sample_32_FD_206711 | JGI IMG/M metagenome (GOLD analysis project Ga0335078, IMG submission 206711) | Soil microbial communities from Loxahatchee National Wildlife Refuge, Florida, United States - Lox_Sample_3.2 | ecosystem: Environmental > Terrestrial > Soil > Wetlands | place: USA: Florida... | reverse complement strand
ATGCGGGAATTCTAAATGAGCGAGTTGCCGGTTTAATGGTTGGCCGTTGACACCAACCAGTTCAGGATGGAGACAGCGGTTTGCGAGAGCGCGTTTTGTTGACCAGAAAAATAACAGCGGGAATTAGTACCCCCCTCCCCCTCCCGGGGATTTCGTGCAACTCGTTTGAACACAATCACTTACTTGTAAAGTATTCGGGAGAAGGGAGTTAAGCCTGGAAATCGATCTTTTGACGGCCATTCTTACCTACTTTGGTAGACATTTGAGCGAAAAAATCAGAATAATTCCGGCGAATTAATTCGACGCGCCAATTTTGTCAAAGAGTTAACAAGCCTCCGGGTCAAAACACCCGCGCTCTGGAGCGGACACACGCTCGGTGCGTAGTCGAGCAAGGATATCGTCGCATGTTTTGTGGCTGAAAATCTGTGAGGCTGATCACGAGAGATTTGTGAGTTTTTCGCCGGGGCCATTGCGAGCGTCCGTGGTTCCCGCCCTTGCAAGAAACGCAAGAGCGGGACACCCATAATTTGTGGTGGTGCGGGCAGAGGGTCTGGACCGCCCGCCTCACTGCCGCAGCCCCAGCGACCAATTCACCGTACGAATAAACGGATCCGGGTAGACCCCGATTGCAATCGTGGCCAGCGCGGCGATTCCTACGGCGGTTCGCATGGCGAGGGTGATAGGCAGGCGGGCGCTTTCGCCTGCTGGAGCTTCGCGCATGAACATCGCGTTCGCGATTCGGAGGTAGTAGTAGAGGCCGAAGAGCGCATAGAGAACGGCGGCGGAGGCCAGCCAGTAATGCTGGCTCTCGATGAGGCTGAGGAAGATGTAGTACTTGCCGAGGAAGCCGGCGGCGGGCGGGATTCCGGCGAGCGAGAGCAGGAAGAGGAGCATGAGGACGGCTTCGACCGGGGCGCGCTGGTAGAGTCCGGCGAGGTCGTCGAGTTCGTCGCCGATGACGTTGCGCTGGCGCAAGGAGGTGATGACGGCGAAGACGCCGAGGTTCATGAAGGTGTAGACGAGGAGGTAGATCAGGATTCCTTTCAAGCCGTCGGCAAAGGCCTGACTGGTGATGGAGGAAGAACCCATGGCGACGAAGGCCAGCAGCATATAGCCGACATGGGCGATGGAAGAGTAGGCGAGCAGACGCTTGGTGTTGGTCTGGGTGAGGGCGGCGAGGTTGCCGCCGGTCATGGTGGCGATGGCGACGAAGACGAACACGGGCGTGTAGACCGATTGCATCGGCAGCAATCCAAAGATCAGAATGCGCAGCAAGAGAGCCCAGGCGGCCGCCTTGACGGCGACGGACATGAATCCGGTGATGCAGGTGGGCGCGCCTTCGTAGGCGTCGGGCGCCCACTGATGGAAGGGAACGGCGGCAATTTTGAAGAGCAGGCCGACGAGCGTGGTGAGCAGCGCGATGATGAGGATCGGATTGCGGGATTCGCGGGCAGCCATCTGCAGAATGGCGAAGAGGTTGGTGCTGCCGGAAAGTCCGTAAAGCAGGGAGAGGCCGTAGGCGAAGATGCCGGAGGAAAATGCGCCGAGCAGTAGATATTTGAGCGCGGCTTCGTTGGAGCGGCGGTCGCGGCGCAGGAAGCCGACGAGCACGTAGATGGAGATCGCCATCAACTCCAGGCCGATGAAGAGGAGCACGATGTCGACGCCGGCGGCCATGCACATCATGCCGACGACGGACATGAGGATCAGCGCGTAGTATTCGCCGTGCTGTTCGTCCTCGAGATCGAGATAGCGGACCGAAGTCAGAATGGTGATCGCGGCCGAGGCCAGGAAGAGGTACCAGAAATACATGGCGAAGCGATCGACAAAGAGAGAGCCGTAGAATCCGCGCGCGCCGTTGGGCAGAGATACTTGAATTCGCCACACACAGACCGCAGCGAAGGCGACTCCGGCAAAGGCGCCGAGGGCGTTCAGCCACTTCAAATTTCTGGGAACGAGCAGGTCGATGAGGAGAATGCCGAGCGCAAAGATGGTGAGCTCGACCATCGGCAACATGAGCATGTATTCGGTTGCGGAGATGGCCTTCACTTAGTTGCTCGCTTTCGGGTTGACCGCCTTGGGCGCGACGGTTGTTGGCTTGCGCGCGGCGGGAGTCTTGGCGGCGGGCGCGGGCGCCGGTTCCGTTATTGGAGCTGGCGGCAGCGTGACCGCCGGCTCCGTAACCTGCGCATTTACGGAAGCATTCGGAGTGACGATCTGCACGATCTGGCCCACGGGTTGTTCAAGAATGCGGAAGAAGGGCTTCGGGTAGAGGCCGATCCAGAAGGCACAGACGATGAGCGGGGCGAAGGTCAGGACTTCGCGCGGCGTCAGGTCGTGGAGCTTGGCGTTTTTCTCGTTGGTGACTGTGCCGAAGAAGACTCGCTGATAGAGCCAGAGGAGGTAGGCGGCGGCGAGAACTACTCCGGGGGCGGCCCATGCGGCCCATTTCCAGTTGGCGGTGAAGGCGCCTTGCAGGATGGTGAATTCGCCGACGAATCCGTTGAGGAGCGGCAGGCCCATCGACGAGAGGAACATGATCATCGTGATGGTGGCGTAGACGGGCATGACGTTGGAGATGCCGCCGTATTCGGCGATATCGCGGGTGTGGCGGCGCTCGTAGAGGATGCCGACGATCAGGAAGAGCGCGCCGGTCGAGATGCCGTGGTTGATCTGCTGGAGGACGGAGCCGCTGAGGCCGGCCTGGTTGAGCGCGAAGATTCCTAGCGTGCAGAAGCCTAAGTGGCTGACTGACGAGTAGGCCACGAGCTTCTTCATGTCTTTCTGCATCAGCGAGACGAGCGCGCCATAGACGATGCCGACGATGGAGAGGCCGATCATCCAGCCGCGGACTGTGACTCCCCAGAACGTGGACGGGCTGGTGAGCACCTGCGGGAAGAACGGAAGCGAGAAGCGGACGAACCCGTACGTTCCCATCTTCAGGAGAACGCCGGCGAGGATGACGGAGCCGGCGGTGGGCGCTTCGACGTGGGCGTCGGGCAGCCAGGTGTGGAAGGGGAACATCGGGACTTTGATCGCGAAGCCGAGGAAGAAGGCCAGGAAGAGCCAGACCGCTTGGCCGAACGGAATCTGCGGCGCGGTTTTATAGAGCTCTGGAATGCTGAAGGTGTAGATGCCCATGGCCGTGTGGTGATGGAAGTAGAGGAACAGGATGCCGAGGAGCATCAGCACGGAGCCGAGCAGCGTGTAGAGGAAGAACTTGATGGCGGCGTAAAGTTTGCGCGGGCCTCCCCAGATGCCGATGAGGAGATACATCGGGACGAGCATGGCTTCCCAGAAGACGAAGAAGAGGAAGAAGTCGAGCGCCATAAAGACGCCGAGCATGCCGGTCTGGAGGACTAAGAACCAGACGTAGTATTCCTTGACGCGGTTCTCGATGGCGGTCCAGGAGGAGAGGATCGAGATCCAGCCGAGAAGCGTGGTGAGCATGATCAGCAGGAAAGAGATGCCGTCGATGCCGAGGTTGTAACCCGCGCCGATGGAGGGGATCCAGTTGTTGGCCGTGCCTTCGAGGAACTTGAACTGATTCGGGTCGCCGGATTGCACCTTCGCCCAGAACATGGGGACGAGCGGCAGAGAGATCAGGAAGCCGCCGAGAGCGAAGATGTTGGCGATCCAGCGGATGGCGGACTTGTTCTCCCTGGGAACGAAAAGGAGAAGGATCGCGCCCACGAGCGGCGTGAAGAGGATGATGGATAAGATGTGATTCTGCATAACTTAGTTCTCTGATCGCTTCGAGCTATGAGCTTTGAGCTGCGATCACCCACTCAAGCCAAAAGAAGTCTTGAGTGGGGCACCCTCTTAGCTAGCTCACTTCCATACGTAATACACCGCGAAGCCTACGAGGCCGGCGGTCATGACCAGGGCGTACCACTGCACGAGGCCCCATTCGAACAGGCGCGTCGGATAGGACAAGATGCGGGCCAGAATCGCCGGGCCGTTTACGCCGACGCCGTCGATGATCCACTTATCCCACCACGAGGAAAGCGTCCCTATGGTGCGCGTTAGCCAGCCGGCGTCGTTGACTACGCCGTCGATGATCTTGCTGTCGAACCAGGAGGAAGCTTCGCCGAGGCCTAAGACGCCGAGACGGACGTCTCCCACTTTGCGGCGGCCGGTGAAGGCGTAGTCATAGGCTTCGTCAACGAACCATTTGTTGTAGAGCGCTTTGTAGAGCGGCGGAGCTTTTTCGGCAATCGGCTCTTTGTAGTCTTTGCCGGAGTGCGCGTAGGCGCGCCAGGCGAGGCCGAGTCCCACGATGGCCGCGCCGATCGACAGACCCATCAGCGCATATTCCATAGGATCGGTCTTCTCTTCTTCTTTTTCGCCCGCGGCTAGTTGCGCCGGTTCCTCCGCGCCGAGGACACGGGCCTCGCGGGCGAAGACCGGCTCCAGGAACTTGCCGAATGGATTCGATCCGCCGAGGCTGTGGGGAATGCCGAGCCAGCCAGCGGCCACCGAGGCGATTGCCAGGATGACGAGCGGGCCGGTCATCGATTTGGGCGACTCGTGGATGTGGTGCTCGACCTCGTGGCTCATGCGCGGCTGGCCGAAGAATGTGAGGAAGATGAGGCGGCCCATGTAGAAGGCGGTCATCAGCGCGGTGATGAAGCCGATCAGCCAGAGGAAGTGAAAGGCGCTGGTTTCCTTGGTGTAGGCCTGCCAGAGGATTTCGTCTTTGGAGAAGAAGCCGGCGAGGCCGGGGATTCCGGCGATGGCTAACATGCCGACGAACATCGTCCAGAAGGTGGTGGGCGTGCGCTGGCGGAGGTCGCCCATGAACTTCATGTCCTGCTCGCCAGACATGGCGTGGATGACTGAGCCTGAGCCGAGGAAGAGCAGAGCTTTGAAGAAGGCGTGGGTGAAGACGTGGAAGCATCCGGCGGCGAATGCACCGACTCCGAGCGCGAGGAACATGTAGCCGAGCTGCGAGACGGTTGAGTAGGCGAGGACTCGCTTGATGTCGTTTTGAACCAGGCCGATGGAGGCGGCGAAGATGGCCGTGAGAGCGCCGACTATGGCGACGGTCTTCATCGCGGTGGGGGCGAGGACGAAGACGGCGTTCGAGCGCGCGACCATGTAGACGCCCGCGGTGACCATCGTGGCGGCGTGGATGAGCGCGGAGACCGGAGTTGGGCCTTCCATGGCGTCGGGCAGCCAGACATAAAGAGGTAGCTGGGCGGATTTTCCGCAGGCTCCGACGAAGAGCAGGAGGGCGGCGGCGGTGAGAACTGGATCGCCGATCTGAAAGCTGCCACTGCGAAGGGCGTGATTGATGGCCGTGAACTGGAACGAGCCGAGATACCAGACGAGGGTGAATGCGCCGAGGATGAATCCGGCGTCGCCGATGCGGTTGACGATGAATGCCTTGTTGGCGGCGGTGCTCGCGGAATGGCGATGGAAATAGAAGCCGATGAGCAGGTACGAGCAGAGGCCGACGCCCTCCCATCCGACAAATAAGAGGATGTAGTTGTTCGCCAGAATGAGCGTGAGCATGGCGAACATGAAGAGATTCAGATAGCCGAAGAAGCGGTAGTATCCGCCTTCGTGCGCCATGTATCCGGTGGAGTAGATGTGGATGAGCATGCCCACACCGGTGACGAAGAGCAGCCAGATGGCAGAGAGCGGGTCGAGGAGGAATCCCGCGTCCACGTTGAAGGCGGCGGTTGCGCCGTCTTTCTTCACGAAGGTGAGGCCGCCATCGCCGGAACCGAGCCAGGTGTAAACGATTTTCTGAAAGGGCTGGCCGGTGCCGTGAGAGAAGTGGGTGTAGTCGAGCACGGTGAAGCAGGCGAAGATAAAGGCGACGACGACTGCGCCGACGCAGACGGCGCTGACGGCTTGCTTCGACAGGCGCCGGCCGAAAAAGAACATGATTGCGGCGCCGAAGGCCGGGAAGAGCGGGATGAGATATATGTGCTCTAGGAACATGTCGTCAGTCGATGTTTCATCCTTGGTCCTGCGTTCTTAGTCCCTGGTGAAACGTGCTCGCCGTTCGCTATCTGCAACCGCGGACTCTTGGTTTGGCATTGCAGTGGCTCGGAACATCTGCTTCACCACTTCAACAAATCGATTTCGTCTACGTTGATCGTCTCTTTATTGCGGAAGAAGGCGATCAGGATTCCCAGGCCGACCGCGGCTTCGGCGGCGGCGTCTACCACTATAAAGATAGAAAACACCTGGCCGTGCAGATTTCCCCACATGCGCGAGAAGGCCACCAGGTTCAGGTTCACGGCGTTGAGGATCAGTTCGATCGACATGAGCACGATGACCACGTTGCGGCGGGTCAAAACGCCGATGGTGCCGAGCACGAAGAGTGCGGCCGCTACGACTAGATAATGCAATGTGGTGATGGGAACCATAAAAACTGTCGTTCGTCTTTCGCGATTCGCCGTTCGCGCTGCCTGGCCTTTGCCGACAGCGAACGACAAATAGCGAACAGCTAAATCTTCTTCTTCGTCATAATTACCGCGCCCAGAATCGCCACCAGTAATAACAGGGAGGCGATTTCGAAGGCGAAAGTGTATTGGCCGATTACGTATTGGCCCTTTGGGCTCTGGACCGTGCGAACCATCTCTCCGTAGAGGGATGTCGCGATCTGCTGAGTGTTCGAGCCTTCAGGCAACTGGGTGAGACGGTCCGGAAGCCACGACTTGCCCTTGCTGAAAGCGGACAGAAACAGCGCCAGCAGGGCGCACGAGGCCAGTAATCCTACCGGCCATATTCGGTTGAACTGCCGTTCCTTCACTGTGCGGTCGATGCTGACCAGCATGATGACGAACAGGAAGAGCACCATGATGCCGCCGGCGTAGACGATGATCTGGACGCCAGCGACGAACGGGGCGTAGAGCATCAAGTAGAGGCCGGCGACCGAGAGCAAAGTCACGATCAGCGCGAGAGCGGAATGGACCGCGTTGCGGCGCGTGATGACGAGCAGGCCGCTGATCACGGCGGCGGCTGCGAGACCATAGAAGAAGTATGGCGTCCCGACCGGGGCCGCGCCAACGTTCATTGCCGGATTGGCGAGGGCGGGATTCATTTGACCAGAACTCCTACCGCGGCCGTCAGGATGAGAACGCCGAGCGAAATCGGGAGCATAACCTTCCATCCGATTTTCATCAGTTGGTCGAAGCGGTAGCGCGGCCAGGTCGCGCGGTACCAGATGAACAGGTACATGAAGACGGCGACTTTCAGCACGAACCAGTAGACGTAGTCGATGCCTTCGCGGAAGCGGCCTGCAACGCTGGTGTCAGAAGTGCGGCCGGCGACTGCAATGGCGAACAGCACGAGGGCGATGAAGGCCAGGACGAGCGCGAATCCAGCGAGGCCGATCCTCTGAATCCTGAAGAAGGAATGGGACGGCATACGCACGGTGCCGATGAAGGCGAAGGCGGCGAGCGCGGCGAAGGTCAGGCCGGGAAAGAGCGAGAACATGAAATCCCAGACGGGGGCGCTCAGGAGGTTGGGGAAGGGGCGCATCCATCCTCCGAGCCAGAGCGTGACGGCGATGGAGGAGACGGCGATCATGGCCGCGTATTCGGCCAGCATGAATAAGGACCAGCGCAGGCCACTGTACTCGGTGTGGAAGCCGGCGGTGAGTTCGGACTCGGCTTCGGCGAGATCGAAGGGCGCGCGGTTGGTTTCGGCGACCATGGCGATGGCGAAGATGACGAAGGCAATCAAACCCAGCGGGAAGAATTTGAACAGGAACCAGACTCCCTGCTGTTGTTGAGCTTCCACGATGCCGATCATGCTGAGCGTGCCAACGCCGGTGGCATTCAGGCTGGTCATGAGGATAGCGGAGACAACGGCGAGGCCCATCGCGACTTCGTAGGAGACCATCTGGGCGCTGGAGCGGAGAGCGCCGATCAGGGGATAGTGCGAATTGGAGGCCCAGCCGGCGGTGACGATGCCGAGCACTCCGAGCGAAGAGACACCGAGCATAAAGAGGATGCCGATGTTCATGTCGCTGACGGCCTGGGAGGGGCCGAAGGGGATCACGGTGTAGACGGTGAAGGCGGCGAGGAGGCCGATCATGGGGGCGAACCAGAAGACGGTTTTGTCGGCCTCGGCGGGAATGATGTCTTCCTTCAGCATGAGCTTGAGGGCGTCGGCGATGGGCTGAAGCAGGCCGTGCGGGCCGACGCGCATGGGGCCGAGGCGAATCTGGAAATGGGCGAGCGCCTTGCGCTCGAGCCAGTTCATGGCAACCACGGCGAGCGAGACGCCACCAAAAATGATGAGCACGTAGATCAGCGCCCAGAGCTGGTTGCCGGCCTGGCCAGGGGTTACCGTGCTGTGGAGGTAGGACATGAAGGCGTTCAGCATGGTTCGCCCTCAGGGGCTAAAGCCCCGTCAATTTCGGGGGAGACAACGCGGCCCTGAAGGGCCGCTCCTCCACGGTGGTGCAAACGTTCATGTTGGTGCAAGGATCCACGGTGGCGCAAACGTTCATGTTGGTGCAAGCATCCACGGTGGTGCAGGTGTTCGCTTGTTCTCGCGGTGATGGGCGTCATTAGCGGTCCACCTCGCCGAGCACGATGTCGAGCGTGCCGATTACGGCTACGACGTCGGCCACGAGCATGCCGCGGACCATGACATCGAGAGCCTGGAGATTGACGAAGGACGGTGGCCGGACGCGCAGGCGATAAGGTTGCGTGGAACCGTCGCTGACGATGAAGTAGCCGAGTTCGCCCTTGGGAGCTTCGATGGAGTGATAAATCTCGCCGACGGCGGGCTTGATGACCTTGGGCACTTTGGCCATGATCGGGCCTTCGGGGATGCCGTTGACGGCCTGCTCGATGATGCGGAGCGACTGGCGCATTTCAACCATGCGGACGAGGTACCGGTCGTAGGTATCGCCGTTATGGCCGATGGGGACTTCGAAGTCGAAGTCTTTGTAGTTCGCGTAGGGGATCGCTTTGCGGATATCCCACTTGACGCCGCTGGCGCGCAGGACGGGCCCGGTGACGCCGAGGGCGATGGCGTCTTTGGCGGAGATCACGCCGACATTTTTCGTGCGTTCGATCCAGATGCGGTTGCCGGTGAGGAGAGCTTCGTATTCGTCGATTTTTGGGGCGACGAACGCGAGGAAATTCTTGACTTCTTTTTCGAAGCCCGCGTAGGTCTCGTACTGGCAGCCGCCGATGCGGAAGGCGTGCGTAGTGAGGCGCGCGCCACAATATTTTTCGAAGATCTTCAGAATCTCTTCCCGGTCGCGGAAGGTGTAGAAGAGCGGGGTCATCGCGCCGATGTCAAGCGCGTGGGTGCCGAGCCAAAGCTGGTGGCTGGCGATGCGATTGAGCTCGGTGAGGATGACGCGGATGTAATTGGCGCGCGGGGGCGCCTCGATGTTGAGGAGCTTTTCGACCGCCTGGCAGTAGCCAAGGCCGTTCGAGACGGCGGCGACGTAGTCCATGCGGTCGACGTAGGGGTTGAACATCGTGTAGGTGCGGTTCTCGGCGATCTTTTCGACTCCGCGATGGAGGTAGCCGATTACGCATTCGGTGCCCAGAACTTTTTCGCCGTCGAGCTTGAGGATCACGCGCAGCACGCCGTGGGTTGCGGGATGCTGCGGGCCCATATTAATGATGAGCTCGTTGGAATCGAGATAGGGCTTGTCGGGCGTGTCGAGGTCAAGATTCGACGGAGCAACCGCGTGCGGGAGCGCCTTGTCTTTCACGTCGGTCATTGGCCGCTCTCGATTCCGAGATTGATCTGCACCCACTCATTGTCCTGTTGCAGGATGCCGTAGTCTTTGCGCAGCGGGAAACCCTTCCAGTCTTCGGGCAGGAGGATGCGCTTCATGTCGGGATGGCCGTCGAACGTTATGCCGAACATGTCGTAGACTTCGCGCTCGAGCCAGTTGGCGGTTGGCCAAATGGGGACGCTTGACGGGAGCGACGAGCCATCGGAGATTTGCGTTTTTACGCGCACGCGCTCGTTGCGTTCGAAGGAATAGAGAATCCAGAAGACGTCGAATTGCTTTTCGCGCTTGGGATAGTGGGCGGCGGTGATATCGACGCAATAGTCGAAGTGTTCTTCGTCGCGCAGCAGGTGCAGGAAATTGGGGATCAGCGAGCGGTCGACGGTGAAATAGTTTTGGCCGAGATAGGACTGGGCGTCGAGGGCGGAACCGTATTGGCCCTTGTACTTTTCGACCATGGGCGAGGTCCAGGGCATGGGCACCGGTCCGACGGGTTTGGCGGGAGCCGCGGGCTTGGCCGGCGCGGCGGCTGCTGGAGCAGCTGGCTTTGGGGCCGCGGGCGCGGCAGCGGCAGGTTTTTCGGCTGCGGGCGGGGCGGCGGGTTTTTCGGAAGAAGCGGAGCTGGCAGGTGGGACGGGCAGTGGCTTTTCCGTCGTCGGCTTGGCTTCACCTTCCGGCGACGGTGGAACTTGCGGCTTGCTTTCCTCGGCCATCGTGGTCGTTCTGTCTGGCGCTAAAACGTTGTCTATCTGCGAGAGCGGGAGACCCTCACTTCTAACAGCTTGCTAAAACGGTGTCAACGATCTCCGTCACCGGAAGCGAGTGTCAGGCCCGGCGCGCGGATTGATAGCCCTCGATGAGTTCGCGGATACGCTGAGCATCCCTCTTGCGATGGCCGTGGCTGGTGATCGGATCGGTGCCTCCCGAGGACTCGATCACGATGTCAGACCAGATGAGCCCGGTGGAGATGTGGACGGAAGCGACCTGGGCGATGCCGATGCTTTCCTCGTTGCTGCCGAACATGCGGGGCTTGATCCGGCTGACATGTTGCGGGTCGACGACGATGCGCGTGGGGAAAAAGAGATTGCCGCGGGTCCAGCGGCTGGCGGTGAAAGTGTCTCCGGCGGGAATGGTGGTGGACATAAGAAGAGTTCGTTTGCGGCCCAAGTCCTCAGCGGCTAAAGCCGCGGTCACACCCGGTAGTTATCGCAGCGGTAAACCGCTGCGCCACCCAAAATCAGCGACGACAAAATCAGCGACGATAAAATCAGCGCCACCCAAAATCA